>Ga0182024_10025035_pt1 | contig 10567 bp, 7 predicted proteins | sample P32metaG_FD_120480 | JGI IMG/M metagenome (GOLD analysis project Ga0182024, IMG submission 120480) | Permafrost microbial communities from Stordalen Mire, Sweden - P3-2 metaG (Illumina Assembly) | ecosystem: Environmental > Terrestrial > Soil > Wetlands > Permafrost | place: Sweden: Stordalen...
ATGGTCGAGGGCGAACTCCTCCAGCTTACCTCCCTCGGAAGGATTGACCTCACCGAGACCGAAGCGACAGAGCTTGCTTATCGTAAAACCGCCTGTTTATTCAGCGGTTGCTCCCGCCTGGGAGCCGTCCTCGGAGGGCAACCCAAGCCTATCGAAGAAGCTTTGGCCGAATACGGCCGCAACGCGGGCCTCGCTTTTCAGCTCGTGGATGATCTTCTGGACTTCACCGCCTCGCCGGAAAAGCTCGGCAAGCCGGTGCTCAGCGATTTGAAGGAAGGGAAAGTAACGTTGCCGCTGATTTTTGCGCTCCAGGCTGACTCGTCCCAAAACGGCGGCGATGGCAACCGCCATTTCCACAGCGAAGGCCGTCGGCTGGTAGCGAAAGTTCTGGAAGAGCGGGATTTTGTGAGCGTGCGTCCGGAGCAAATCGCGAGCCTCGTGCGCGAAACGGGCGCTCTTACGCGCGCCGCAAATCTAGCGCGGGACTATGTGGAGCGCGCAAAAGCTTCCCTGGAAGAATTGCCGGACACGGAATACCGCCGCGCTCTGCGCGCAGTGCCCGACTTTATCCTCGAACGCGAAAACTGATTTCCGGTTTTCCTACGAAGATCCCAAAGGCTTGGAGGTTTGTGCGCGAGCCTGTGCCGGCGCGTTTGCGTCGCTTCCTGAAAGCGCCGCGCTCGCGTCTTGAACAAGGTCGGCCGGCTTCCAGCCGTTCTCGTCATACCACTTATAAATTTTTCCTTCCGGTGAAATCACGCTCGTGCTCATTGAATGCACGATCTGACCCTGATCCGTTCCGATGGACACCCCAAAATAATTCGTAATCTTGTCCATTTCTTTGGGGGATGCCGTGGCGAACTCCCAGCGGTCGAACGGAACCCGTCCTGTAATCTTCCGGAAACCGGCTGCGTATTTCCGCAGCACTTCCGGGGTGTCATGCGCGGGATCGAAACTGATGGTGAGGAGGCGAACTTTCGCGGAAAGCGCCGGATCCTTCTGCGTGGTTGCGTAAATATCAGCAAAATTGCGCGAGACGAGCGGGCAATAGTCCGGGAAAGGGCACTGCGTGTAGACGAACGTCACGAGCAGCACATCGCCTTTGTACGAGCTCAAGTGAATTGGTTTACCGTACTGGTTCGTGAGAGCGAAATCGGGGACCTTGTCGCCCTGCTCCGGCACGTGAAATTCGCTTGTCGATTTGCCTGGGGGGCCTTTCTTTGTAACAACGATATGCTCGAGATGAAATCCATCTCCCGTAACCACCACATCCGCCGTGATCGCATCGCCCGGCCCTAGCTTCGACAAATCCTCCGACGGCGCGATGGGATAGGACATCGTCATCGCGCCCATGAATCCCGGTATGGCCTCATGGTCGATCACCGCGGCATGATCGGCCGGATTTACCGACACCACTTTGCCGACCAGGTGATATCGCTGCGGCGCGTTCGGAGTTGGTTGCACCGGCTCTGCCGATTGCACCGGCTGGCTCGTTTCCTGCGGCTTGTGCGAGCAAGCAGCCAGCGAAGCCGCGCAAACCGCCAGCAGCACGAGCGACATAATCCTCAAATGCCGCATCGCGCCGCCTTTTCCCCACGTTTCCCGAATCATCGCCATTCCCTCCTTTTCATTCCGCCTCACTCGCGCCGTCGCCCCGAAGAATTATGTGCTACCTTCCTAGTAATGGAATCGATAGCGAAACTCCAAGTAAATCTCCCGTGGATCATTATAGTGAAATCCGCCAAACGTCAAACTATTGTCTATCAAAACATGGCGATTGGCCACATTCAGCGCGGAAACCGAAACCGTGTACTTTTCCCGAAACTTTTTGCCGAGCGATAGATCGATTTGTGCGTGGCCGGGCAGGTAGGCATCGGTATACGGAGACCCTGGTGTGTCCTGATCGCCATTCGAGAAGCCCGAGCCGTAGTAAATATTGATCCCTCCAAACGATTGCCAGGGAAGCTGGCCATTCACGCCGACGTTGAGCGTGTTTCGTTGGTCGTGATCGAGTGCGTAATATCCCGATGCCGCGGGCGGTCCCACAATCAATCCGCCAGTGAACGCCCCTTCACCCTGCGCGATTTGATTGGAATAAGCCAGATGCGCCTGCATTCGATTCCAGATGCGCGGCGAGCGAACGGTCACCTCGGTAGCGCGAATCCTGGATCCGGCCAAGGTAACGGGTATGAAGATGTCGGACTCTCCGATATTGTTGTGATCGAGGAAGTTTATTCCCTTGGTTTCGAAATTGTCGATGTCTAGAGCCCAGCCTCGTACGGGGATTGTGACACCGAACTGATGTTCCTCATCCCGTTCCCCATGCAAGGCCTCAAATGATGTAGGAGTTGATTGGCTGGCGAAAGCGAGATAGCCGAGCAAGGGACCGGAAAGTGTGACCAGCGGCGGAGGCTGGTAATAGCGGCCCCAGAATGCGCGGAAAACCCAATTCAGATGCGGGATGCGGAGCGTTCCCCCAATGCGCGGATACGTTGTGTCCTCGGTAACGATTGACGAAAAGTGCGTCGCGCGGACTCCTCCTATCAGTGTGAGCCACGACGTAACGGCAAATCGGTCGCTCAGAAAAACCGCTTCCTCTGAGCCCGGAACAACGTCGGTCTCGCGAATCGGAGGGTTGCCGCTTCCGTCGTTGGATATCAACCCAAAGAGTTCATTGTCATTTGCCCCAAATGCGTAGATTCCCGCCTGCGCGTTATTTTTCGGCAGGTGGAAGTCCAGAACCGCTTGTCCGCCGCCGTAAGTCGTAGAGCGGTGGTCCGTCGTGGCCAGCGGCGCGTCGGTGGAAGCGCTGTTGTAGCTCGCATTGTTGTAATGATAGAAGGGGGAAACGGTAAGAACTGCGTCCCGGTTGAAGGTGTGAATCCAGGAAAAGATCACATACCCGTCCGTTTCCTGCTGGCCGTCGCGGAGTGCGTGAGTATCGAACTGCTGATTTTCGAAATCATTCGGGGCCGGATCGTAGGGAATTTGGTAGTAATCCCGGCGCTCTTGCGCGTCAAAGCGAAACTGATTTTTGGGATCGAGGTTGTACAGTAATGACGTGAATCCGCCATAGCCGTTTTCCGCGTCGTGATAAATCTGTGCGGCCGGCGTTTCGAGGCCAAGATTACTTCGGTTGCCATTCAGGCTCGCGTAGTAGGCGAATTTCGCGGTGTGGCCTCCAAAGTTGATCTGGTCGTTCGTCTGGTAAAAACTTCCGACGGTCGTCACAAGTTCGCCATCGTTGTTTCTCTCGAATCCCGATCGAGGAAGGACGTTGAATTCACCATACGTGCGGTCACCATATCCGGCATCGTAGCTCCCTCGCAGAACTTCCACGTAATCGATGTCCTTGGGATCGATCTGCGGAGCGAGATTGGTGGCGATGTTTGTATTCGGAATGGGGACGCCGTCAATCAGCCAGGTTGTCTGGTGGCCTCCCCGCATGTGCAGCATGTCGTGAGTCAGGTATGCGCCAGGGGTGAAATCGGTGATCATCCCCAGGCTGTTCGTGAGGTCGGCGCCGGGCGTGCGTGCAATATCCTCGCGGTTCACAAGAGTGGTCGGAGTGGCAGAATCTACGTTCACGGATTCCGCTTGTGCCGACACGATCGTTGTCTGGCTGATACCGGCCAGCGACAACATGAAATGAACCACGGGCGCTGAATCGCCGGCCACAGTGATGCTCTCTTCGGATTTTTCAAATCCGGAGGCTTCAATGGTCACACGATAGTCGCCTATGGGCACCGCCGTGAACACAAACTCCCCTGATTGGTCGGTCTGTTTCTCCTGGGACCAATCGGAGGTCGTCGATTTCAATTGCACCGTCGCATTATCAACAGGTCTGTGCTGTGGATCATGAACGATCCCTCGTACGTTTCCAAAAACAGTGGCCCGCGCGATGCCGCACGAAACCACAACCGTCGCGGCGAGCAGAAACACCGCAAATTTTCGCATGGAAGCCTCCCCCAGATTCGATTTTCCTTTTATAGAGTGAAGCTAAGCTCGGGGAGGTTCGAAAGGTTCGGAAGGGAGACGCGATAGAGGCGACTGCTTATAACTTGTGAGGTCACGCCGTGTCGAAACCGGTACGCTCAGCTTGGCGATCGCCATCGCACGCGCAGGCGCCATCGGCGCGATGAATCCGAAGTCGAGCGCGCGGTGTCCGGATTTCACCGGGCAATGACAGATCGTGGAATGTTGGCTATGCATCATGCAGCACATGCATGGCGAATTATCGCAAGCGACTCCGCGAGCGAGGAGCGCCAACGGCGTAGCCATCAAGCCGACGATCACCAGAATGATCTGCGCGCGGCGCATAAGAAAACCGTACCATACTATGACCGTTTCCAGATACCTGTCTGTGCGCCGCCCTGCCCTGACTGAACTCACGAGGAATTGAAGTTACGAGACTTCCTGTAGCGCCGGATTAAGCTCGGTCACAGTCACCCGCAGCCCCTTTTCAATCACTTCTACGGCTGAGACCAAAGCACCTTCCTATCTTTATTGAAAAGCGCAATCGACGCGGCTGTCGTTTTCTTCACTTGTCCGCCTTTGGTCACCGTGCCATCGCCGATACTGGCCGAAAAACCGTCTCGGTCGGTTAACTCGAAGTTCGTTCCGTCGGGCGTGACGCCGAGATGCGCTTGTATATCTTCGCGCTCGCCGGTCAATGTCAGTTGCGATCCTGCATTCTCCAGAACGCTCATCGAGAGCCCCGCATGGTGTTGCGGGTCGGACAAAAGCACGAATGGCCCGCCGGGTGCCGAATCGTTCAAAGACAAAGTAACCAGTGCCGAGCCGCTTTGATCGAGCAGCTTGAGGCTTGGTCCGGTCCAGCCCATCGACAGCTCGGCCCGCGTCTTTCCGTTCGGGTCTTTCAAGATGAAACTTTTCGCTTCAATATTGTCGGGCATCACAAACGCTGGAGCGGGCGGTGGCGCGGGTTTCTTCGTAGTTGTGGTTTTGTGTTGCGTTTGCCCCATCAATCCAATCGATGCGAGCGCCACCAGACAAACCAGCGCGCCTTGTTTCAGCCTGCGGTTCTCTTTTTCCAGGTGTTCGACGCGGGCTATGATCGACCCCTGCTCGCCAGCCGTTTGCCCACACAGTTCCTGCCCCCCTAGTTCCTGCTTGTTGCTCGCTCTGTTCATTCGCCCTCGCATTTGCGCAGTTTATGTAAAATTGCCGTGACCTTGAACGTGCGAGCGGTCCGCTCCAGACAACACGCTAGTGGACGATCGCACGCGAACGCCGAATTAACCTTGGATGCAGTTCCTTGGTGCTCTAACGGGACACAGCGCGACGGTGCTAGGGCGCCGTCGCAGGTCCTGTCGTTTCGAAATCACGTTCGCTATGCTCCCAGACTTTCAGGAGTCACAGGCTCTGACTGGTTGATCATGAACGTCGCCATTTGCTCGAAGAACTCCCGCAACATCAGTTCGGCCTCGCGAGGCAGCGCGGCTTCGGCAAACGCGTTACTCATCAGCTGTATCCACCGGTCTCGCGCGGTTTGATCGATTCGAAAGGGCATGTGACGCGCTCGCAAACGCGGGTGCCCGCGCTCCTCGATGTATCGCTGAGGACCTCCAAAACGGTAAATCAGGAACTCGCGAAGTCGTTGTTCGGCGCCTTCCAGGTCCTGCCGAGGATACATCCGTCCCAGGATGTCGTCGTGCGGCACCTGCCGGTAGAATGCAGCGACAAGGCGCGCGAACCCTTCCTCTCCGATCATCGCGTAGACGTTCTCTTCTTCCATAAGGCCGCAGCTCCAGTCTAGCGCAGTTGTGCAAGCCAAACTCGTTCGTTCGGTGTCGCCAATGACCGATGAGTCTTGCTGTCTGGGAGCGGGATATTTTCAGATTAAGAGACTTGCCGTCTCAGTTAAATGCTTCCTGGCAGGGATTGCTTCCGTATGGACGACGATCCGGCAACTCTGTCTGGCCGATCCGCGTCCCGGTTTTTGAACCCGAAAACATCTGCCGCTTTCAAGTACGTAAATGACCGTGCGCCGTCTACTACCTGGTTCGCATGGCTTTCCGGATCAAAACCCCAGGTAAGCCTTCGAGCAGAATTCTTCGCACCACTGCTTACTTTCCCACCATCAAAAGCGTGAAAGAGCCCGGAATCATTGGCCCATTTCTCGCGTTCAAATTCGGGGTCTGGCCGGCGCGCACTTCATCCGGTGGTGGCGGCGTGGGCCCGAACTCTCCCGTCATCGTCAGCACTCGGTTCGTCTTCGTGTCTAGCGCCATAGTTCTGGCCCCACGCATGGTTTGCAGCGTCTGCTCCACCGCAAAGCTCGTTGGGCTGTTCTCCTTGATGACCGTGATCGAACCGCCGATACCATCCGTGCTGATGGCTTCCATTGTATGGGGGTTGAACGCGACAGTATCCACGCCATTGCCGGTCGGGAGAGTGGTAATGATCTTGCCGTCCTCGGCGTTTAGGATCACCGCCACCGATGTAGGCTGACGGAGATACGAAAACAGGATGTGATTCTTCGCGTCGAATGCCAGCCCGGTGGCGTAAGTAGCTTGTGAGCTGAGATCGTAATGAGCGGTAACCTTCAGTGTTTTGGCGTCGACCACAGCAATGTTGCTCTTGTCCTCGATGTTCACGTAAATTGTGCCTTTGCCATCGCTCACGGCCTGCTCGGGCGCTCCTCCAAGGTCGACTGTCGCAACTACCGAGCCATCCTTCGCGTCGATCACCGTTGCATTCGGTGCGACGTGGCTCAGGACCCATACTCGTTCGTTGTATGGGTCGAACATCATGCCGTCCGGGCGGCCCTGTACCTCGATCGTCTTGATCACGGTCAGGGTATTCGTGTCCCACATGGAGAGGGGTTTGGTGGTGGAGAAACCATGGTGGGAAACAGGATCAACTATGGCCCCGCCACAGCTGACATTAGCGATCTCGCCCACGGGTTCAAGCGTATCCAAACCGTAGACGGTCAATCGCCCCATCGGACCACTGCGTGGGACATACAAACGACGGCCTTCGACGTCCGCAAAAATATAGTCAAAGCCCCCCTCCCCGCCAACCTTAACCTTCTTCAGCACCTGATAAGGACCCGCTGGAGAGGCTTGTTGGGCCAATCCCAGCGACGCTGCCAAGGCGATCCCTGCGGCAAATATAGCTACTGGGTAAATTAGTCGCATGAAACATTTCCTCCACTGCACCGGAATTTCCATCCGGGTCCCGAGACTGCAACCGAAATAGGGCCCCGCCGGATACAGGATTGATCGGGTGGAGCGAGGCCTTAATACCTTAGGTTCGATGTACTCTAGCGATTGATCCTGAAAGTTAGATGAATTGTCCGCACAAGAAACGAAGGCTTACAGAATGGCACGCGAATTGTCCGGATTGTCGGCTACGCCGAAACAATCAAAACAACGAACCACGCTGTCCGGCCAACTGCCCGATTAAGGCGCTAACCGGAAACTGGTCCGCCGCCTAGCGGGGCCAAGGTTTGCGTTCGTCAAAACTTCGCGATACGCTTTCGGAATCGTGCTTCCATTGAAACTTGTTTACCACGACCGCTACGATCTCAATCTCGGCTCTCACGTATTTCCGTCGCAGAAATATCGCATGATCCACGACCAGCTTCTGGCCGACGGTATTGCCACCGCCGACGATTTTCTCGTTCCCGAGCCCGCGGCGGATGCGGATATTCTGCGCGTTCACTCGCAGGATTATGTCTACAAGCTGAAGCACGGATCGCTTACGCACGAAGAAATTCTGCGCATGGAAGTCCCGTACTCGCGTGAACTGATAACCGCCTGCTGGCTCGCTGCCGGAGGATCGATTCTCGCGGGGCGCCGCGCCCTGGAAGACGGTTGCGCCGCGAATATCGGCGGCGGATTTCATCACGCGTATCCCGACCACGGAGAAGGCTTCTGCGTAATCCACGATGTGGCCGTCGCCATCCGGCATCTTCAATTCCACCGCGCGATTGAAAACGCGATGGTTGTCGATACGGACGTTCATCAAGGAAACGGTACAGCCGCGATTTTCGGCGGGGATGGAACGGTGTTCACGCTCTCGATTCACCAGGAACATAATTATCCGTATCCGAAACCGGCGTCGACGATGGACGTGAATCTTCCCGATGGCGTCGGCGACGACAATTATCTTGCGATCCTCGAGAAGCACCTCCACGAAGCTTTCCGCGAATTCTCGCCCCAGATTCTCTTCTATGTCGCGGGCGCCGACCCTTACCGCGAGGACCAATTAGGCGGCCTCGCACTCACGATGGAAGGTCTCGCCCGGCGCGACGCGCTCGTTTTTGATTACGCCCGCCGGCACAACGTGCCGGCGGTGATTACTTTGGCAGGGGGATATGCCCGCCGCGTCGCCGACACCGTCCGCATTCACATCAACACGATTCTCGCAGGCTGCGCGGCGGCGCGTCAGCGAACTACTCAGTCCTAGTCGATATTTCGCTCGGAATTGGAGCGATCTCTCTATGTTTCTTCTGTTAGGGGAAACGGATGAATACCGGACAGGATTTATTGCTTCTCGATGTGTTTGTTGTCCTTCAGTAGCGTATTCAGCGATCCTTGCCGGTAGCCTTCGAGGTCGATGGTCACAAATGCAAAGCCGAGCGCTCGCAGCCGCGACGAGATTGTTTTCGCAATTTCCGTCTCGAATCCCCGAGACAGCTCATCGGGCGCGATTTCAATACGGGCGAGTTCGCCATGTACGCGCACCCGAAACTGCCGGAAATCGAGTTCCCGCAGGACGGCCTCCGCGTGGTCGATTTTGTCGAGCAGTTCCGGCGTAACCGCCGTGCCGTAGGGAACGCGCGAAGAAAGGCACGCGGAAGCGGGACGGTCCCATGTTGGCAGGCCCGCCAGCCGCGAAAGCAGCCGTATTTCGTCCTTCCGAAGACGCGCGTCCAGAAGCGGCGCGAGCACGCGATGCTCGTGCGCGGCGCGATGCCCGGGACGAAAATCGCGTGTGTCGTCCGCATTAATTCCGTAAGCGATGCCGCTGAAATTTCTGCCGCGCGCAAACTCCTCCATGCGGTCGAATAACTCATCTTTGCAGTGATAGCAACGGTCCGCGTTATTCGCAACGTACAGGGGATTCTCGAATTCACGCGTCTCGATGAACTCGTGCCGGACGCCCGACATGCGCACAAACTGCTCGGTTTGCTCGCGATCGTGCCGCGAAAAACTCGGCGACAGCGCCGTTATCGAAAGAGCGCGCGCACCGAGCGCCCCAAGCGTTTGGTGCGCCGCCCATGCAAGATAAGCGGAATCGGCTCCGCCCGAGAGCGCCACCAGCAGGGAATCCAGCTTGCGCAAGGAATCAAAAAGCTGCTCCTGCTTTTCAATCACGATATTATTTTCCGGGGTTTGCCTTGCCGCCGAAGCCATCGGGGAAAATACCTTTCACATCGAACCCAGTATACCTCGAATTTGTGGCGGCAATTTATTGAAAGTCGAGCAGAACGTCCACTTTTCCGGTTTTAGGATCCTGCTGCAGAAACTTTCCGATCATATTGTAGTGATAAGAAAGTCCCGTGAAAGCTTGCTTGATTCCACTATCGAGAAATTGGTCGTAAAAAGTCTTGTCGAACACGGTTCCGCTGGAAATTTTCCAGGCAGTGCGAATCCTTTTCTCGCCATCGGGTGAAAGTCCGCTGAGGATCAGGTTTCCCATCTGATACTGCGGCCCTTCCGTAATCGAAATCGAGTACCTGACGCGCTTTGAATGTTCGTCAAACTGTGCAGCGGGAGTTAGATTTGCGTCGAGAAAACCGCGTTTGCTGTACGCATCGCGAACGTCTTGCAACATCGCTGCAATTTTCATTCCATCGGCCGGGTCGCCGGGCTTCAACTTCGCGAATTGATCGAGTTCCTGCGCGTGCAGAGCCGAATTTCCGGTCCATGTGATTCCATTCCACACATACGCGGCGCCTGGCTCGACCGGCGCCACAACCACGATTTTGTTCGGCAGATCGCTATTCGCGCCGCCCGCGAACCGCGCGTTCGGCCGGTCGAACCGGACTTGCAAATACCCTTTTGCCAAATAAAGGGGACGAACTTGCTCGAGTTCGAAGGTCTCCAGCGCTCCGCGAGAAAATGGTTTTCCGACGATGTCCGACACCCGGGTCTGGATTTCGCGGTCGCTATTCGCGAGCGCGTCGGAGAATTCGACGCTGACGACCTTCAGCTCCGCGCCTTCGGCTCGAAATTGCTGCATCTGTTGTCCGTCGGAAGACGTTGCAAGGGCGTGCGACACCGTCGCTCGCACCTTGCGAGTTTCGATGAGCTTTTCGAGCGCCGTGGACATTTCGTCGAGAATCGTTCCTCGCGCGGGAGCCGAGCCATCGAACAGTGCGACATCATTCTTCAGCGCAGCCGTTATCTCTTCGTCGGTGAACCACGGAAAGTTATCAAACGAAACCGGAAGCGCCGGCAGATCCATCACCTGGTAGCTGACCTTCACCCCACCTTCGGCTGCGGTGAAGCGATACTGCACCGCCGTAAACAGCCCGAGCTTGGCAAGGCAATCAGCCCCGGATTGAAGGTCGTCGCGCGTGACATTCGCTCCG
>Ga0182024_10025036_pt1 | contig 10567 bp, 10 predicted proteins | sample P32metaG_FD_120480 | JGI IMG/M metagenome (GOLD analysis project Ga0182024, IMG submission 120480) | Permafrost microbial communities from Stordalen Mire, Sweden - P3-2 metaG (Illumina Assembly) | ecosystem: Environmental > Terrestrial > Soil > Wetlands > Permafrost | place: Sweden: Stordalen...
ACCTGACCGACCGGGGTGTTCAGTTCGCCAAAAGCGTTGCGCCAGGCGTGCATCAAGAGGGGCTGACCAACCGCCGAGACGGCCTGCAGCGTCACCGCGTCGCTCGGTCGCGGCCGGCCCTTGCCTACCTCGGCCCAACCAGCGGTGATGGCGCCGGAAGTGACCACCACCACGGTCCAGCCCTCCTCGCGAAGTCTCGCCACGTCGTTGGCAATTTCGACCAAGACGCCGTAGTCAACGCCCCCGCTGGCGTCGGTGACCGACGACGTGCCCACTTTGACCACGACGCTACGAGCCATCATCGCCCTCGTCGACGTTCAGTCGGCCGTGTCGCGCCAGTCGTTCACGGCGAGTGGCGCGGTGGTGATCGCCCCGGTCGAGACCGGCGCCGACGTCGTCGCGCCACCATTCAAAGGAGAGAGGGCCGATGTTCACCACGTCGCCATCTTTCGCGCCGGCCCGGTTCAGCAGGCGGTCCACGCCCAGGTCGCGCAGCCGGCGCACGATCTCCGCCAATGCCTCGTCGTCGGTGAGATCTTGGAAGCGCACGGCGCGCAGCACCGGCCGTCCCTCAACCGACCAACTGTCCGGACCCGATCGCACGACCAAGATCTCGTCGGGCAACGGCTTGTGCACCACCACGGCGTGCTCTAAGCAATCGGCCTCTTCTCGACGCACCTGCACCACCAGACCGGCCAGCGTCGACACCAGTTCGTCGATGCCTTCGCCGGTCACCGACGAGATCGTCTCGACCCCGGCCATTTCGTAGGCCGCCACGTCACCCTTGGACCCCACCACCACGCGAGGGCGCTCAATGAGGTCGGCCTGGTAGTCGCCGAGCTCACGTAGGAGGATCTCCAATTGCTCTTCGGGGCCGTGAAGGGCCAGCTCGGAAAGGTCGAGCAGCACGCAGAGCACCCGCGCGCGCTCGACGTGACGTAGGAAGTCGTGACCAAGTCCGCGGCCGGCCGCCGCGCCCTCGATCAGTCCGGGAACGTCGGCCATGACGAATTCGGTGCCGTCGCCGGGACGGGCCGATCTAGACCCCACTCGCACCACGCCGAGATTGGGCACCAGCGTGGTGAAAGGGTAGTCAGCGATCTTGGGCCGCGCCGCCGAGACGCGCGAGATCAGCGTCGACTTTCCCACGTTGGGAAACCCGATGAGGGCCACGTCGGCTTGCAGCTTGAGCTCCAGGTTGTACCAACTCTCCTGGCCAATTTCACCCTGTTCGGCGAAGGCCGGCGCGCGCCGTTGATTGGAGAGAAAGCGGGCGTTGCCGGCGCCTCCGAGCCCGCCGGCCGCGCAAAGCCACTTGTCGCCCGGTCCGAGCAGGTCCACTAGCAGCACGCCATCCTGACCAAAGACCACGGTGCCGACGGGAACACTTACCGTCACGTCCTTGCCGCGCGATCCGTGCTGGCGTTTTGAAGTTCCGTGCTGACCGTCGGTGGCTCGGCGAAAGGGATGGTCGCGAAAACCCAGGAGTGAAGCCTGGTTGGGGTCAGCAACGATCCAGATGTCGCCGCCGCGGCCCCCGTCGCCGCCGTCGGGTCCTCCCTTGGCCACGTGGGCTTCGCGGCGAAAACTGACGCAACCGGCCCCGCCGTCTCCGGCTTTGGCGTGAAGTTGGGCGGCATCAACGAAGTTAGACACCTGGTCATTCTACGAGACCGGTCCCGGAGCCCTTTTAAAGAACGGTGATCTCAACGTTTCTCGTCTGGCCAGTGCTCCAGCCACTTGCTTTCATCTCGCCGCGCGGTTATTGAACTCACCATTCGCTCTTCTGTCACGTGCGTGTGCCGTGGATCTGCGTGACGGTCGAACATCGGTCGACGCCGACAACGGTTCCGATGATTTCGCCGCCCGGAGGGGCGGGCCAGGTGGCGCCGCGCCGGAGAAAGGCCCCGCCCTTAACCTCGGGTCGATCGAGCGCCTTCGCTCAGGCGCGCGAAATTGAGCGGGAAATCAAAAGTGTGCTCCCGTCGAGGCAGCAATCAACTTTCGGGCCCTTCACCGCCAAAAGTGCCCTAAATAAGCCAAAAAACGCCCGGGGGCGCCAAAACGGATTGGGGGGACGTCGAAAAACCAATGAATTACTGAGAAAAATCACATCGCTTTGGGAAACTTTCCAGAAATCCCTATGTTTAGGCACTTTTGCGATAAAGATGTCCCTGGTTGCTGGGTACAGTCCCAGTCCGATTCAACGAAGAGTAAGGAGCCGACCGGTGAACAAGGCCGAGTTAGTAGACGCAATTGTCGCCGAGAGTGGCGCGACCAAAAGCACGGTAGCCGAGGTCCTCAAGGCCTTTGAAGACGTGGTCGTCAGAAACGTCAGCGAGGGCGAGAAGATCGTTCTTTCGGGCTTTATGTCGTTCGAACGTGTTGACCGCAAGGCTCGCACGGCCCGTAACCCTCAAACCGGTGAAGCCATTCAGGTGAAGGCCTCCAAGGCTCCGAAGATTTCCATCGGTTCAACCTTCAAAAAGGCCGTCAAAGGCTCGTAGTTTCAGTAAAAGTTCTTGCCACAAACTAAAATCCCCCGGGCGCGAACCCGGGGGATTTTAGTTTTAGGAGGAAAACTCAATCAACGAGAACGTCGACCAGTTTTCGGCCGCCTCGGAAGCCGAATTTCACAGTTCCCTCAGCGAGCGCGAACAGGGTGTCATCTTTACCGATGCCGACGTTGCGACCAGGATGAAACTGGGTGCCACGCTGGCGAATAATGATGCTCCCACTCTTTACGGCAGTTCCGTCAAAGGTCTTGACGCCCAAACGCTGCGCGTTCGAATCACGACCGTTGCGAGAAGAACCGCCGCCTTTGGTCTTTGACATAAATACTCCTTAGGCCTTGACCGAGATCTTGGTAATTTCCACGGTTGAGTAGTGCTGGCGATGGCCCCAGCGCTTGCGCTGATTGGCCTTGGACTTGTAGGTCAGGGCGCGAATCTTGGGGCCCTTCTCCTCGCCCAGAATCGTGCCGGTAACCAAAGATCCTTGCAGGGCCGGGCCGGCGGTGACCTTGTCGCCATCGACCAGCAATACGGGCTCGAACTGGACTTTGGCACCAATCTCTTCGGAACGCAGGTCCACCCGGACCACTTGGCCCTCGGTGACGCGCTCTTGAGATGTGCCTACACGAATAACGGCGTACATAGGGTTTCCATAGTAGTCGAAATGTCCGCGGCCACTAAAGACCAGTCTCCACGACGAATCCCCGACCGTCGCAGACGCTACAGACGCTCGAGACCGACTCCAAAAGCCCCTCGTTCACTCTCTTGCGGGTCATCTCGACCAGTCCCAATTCCGATATGTCAAAGACCTGGGTGCGCGTCTTGTCACGCGACAGGGCTTGACGCAACGCCGAAGCAACCGCTTCACGATTGACCTTGGGTTCCATGTCAATGAAGTCAATGACAATGATGCCGCCGATGTCACGCAGTCGCAGCTGACGGGCCACTTCTTCGGCGGCCTCGAGGTTGTTGCGAAAAACCGTCTCTTCCAAGTTAGTGGTGCCCACGTTTTTTCCGGTGTTCACGTCCACCACGGTCAGCGCTTCGGTCCGCTCAATGATGAGCGACCCGCCCGAAGGCAGAAACACCTTGCGGTCAAGGGCCCGGTGGAGCTGTTCGTGGACGAAGTATCGCTCGAAGAGCGGCAACTCTTCGCTGGCCCGGTCGTAGTACTCAATGCGATCGGCCAGTTCGGGATTGACGGCCAGCACGTACTCGCGCACCTTCTCGTAGAGGTCGCGATCGTCAATGATGACCCCGCGATAGTCATCGTTGAGCTCTTCGCGCAGCACCCGCACCGCGAGGTCGAGATCGCGGTAGACGAGACGAGGCTGGTTCGATTTGGCGACTTCGGCCTCAATGGCCGACCATTTTTCGGCGAGCGAACTCACGTCGCGTGCCAGATCGTCGGCGGTGACGCCTTCGGCGGCCGTGCGAATGATGATGCCGTGACGCTCGGGCTTTACGTCGTCGATGATCTTGCGCAATCGGCGCCGTTCCCCGTCGGGCAGACGCTTAGAGATCCCAATGGTGGACGAGTTCGGCACCAAGACGGCAAAACGTCCGGGAATCGAAACCTCCTGGGTCAGGCGGGCGCCCTTGGCGCCAATGGCGTTTTTGGTGACCTGGCAGATAATCGTTTGACCGGACTTGATCATCTCTTCGATGCGCTTGTCGTTGGACGGTGCCCCTTCGACCTCTTCGGCCTCGAAAGTCACGTCGCCGCGATAGAGCACGCCATTCTTCGGGATGCCGATGTCCACGAAGGCCAATTCCATGCCGGGCAGCACGTTTTGGATGCGGCCGAGATAGATATTGCCGTCAATCTGGTTGGTCTCGTCAGCGCCCTTGGCCACGGTGTACTCGACCATGGAACGGCCTTCCAAGGTCGCGATATGGGTGGCCTCTTTATTGGTGTGCACGCACATCAAGTAACGGCCCTGGGCCCGGGTGCGGCGCTCTCCCCCACGTCGTCGTCGGACCTTGCCCCGACCGCCGCCGATGTCGGCGCTACCTTCCGGGGCCGAGGCCTCTACCGGGGCGTCGGCACTGCGCGAGGACTGGTTCTGGCGTGAGGGGTTTGCCTGCGGGCCGCCCCCGCGACCGCGACCACCGCGACGGCGGCGGTTGCCGCCGCCTTGGCCGGGACTCGATGGACTCCCGGCTCCGTTGGGTCCGGGTGTCGACGTCGGGCTGCCCGGTCGAGTATCGCCAATTTGAGGTGCGGGCCGGGTATCGCCGATACGGGGGTTAGACGAGGCAGCTGATTGGATGTTGGGTTCGTCGCTCACGACGGGTACTCCTTGAGTTCTTGTAGTTGACGCAGTGCGCAGCACTGCCGAGATTGGTTGGGACGCGGCGAGGAACGCTCGCCACGTCGAGATTAAAGTAAGAGCTGTGTACGCGTTGGGCCGCAATGATGAGGGCAAAGAGCCAAAGACTGAATAGGGTCACTGCAAAAACTTGTACCACGTTGCGTCCTCAATGCGTTCAGAATCGGAGTGCGTCGCACCGCTCTTCTGCTGCGTTCTTATCGCGCACCGTACATTTTGCACATCTGCGCCCAACACCCTCAATGTTACTCGCCGACCCGGCCCAACAGGACTTCTAGTGCGAAAGCGTGGTGGTAGTGGTACTTGTTGAGGTCTTCTTGGAGCCGGGCGCGGTCAGCTGAGGCTTCAAGGTGACCGGCTTGATTGGATGGGCCACGAGATAGTTAAAGGTCTGGGCGACCACCGGAGCGGCCGCGTCGGCGCCGTAACCACCCTCGGCGACCACGCACAGCACCACGTACTGAGGGTGCGTCGTCGGTCCAAAGCCAACGAACCACGAGTTCGGTTCCAGCTTCACGGATGTGGTAGCCGTGCCGGTCTTGCCGGCGATGGGGTACGCGGCCAAGGAGAAATTCACGATGCTGTGAAAGGTGCCGTAGGCGGTGCCTGACGGGTTCTCCACCACGCCCGTGAGACCACTCAGAATGGGATCGCGAACACTGGGCGGAAGGCTCACGTGACCGAGCACCCGGGGGGCGTAGCGCTCGACGATCTTGCCGTGGGCGCTGATGACGGCCGCGGCGACTTCAGGTTCGTAGCGCGTGCCGCCGTTGGCGAAGGTGGCGTAGGCGTTGGCCAGCTCGATCGGCGTCACGGCCGTCGTACCCTGGCCGAAGGCCATCTCAATATTGTCGCCGGTGTACCAGGTGACGTTAGGAAAGTTGGCCGGCGATTCTTGGTGCAAAAGAATCCGCTCGGTCGGCGAGTCGACGCGGCCGGTCACTTCGTCGGGCAGGTCGACGTTGGTTGGGTCGTCCAGCCCGTACTCGGCCCCGACGTTCTGGATGGGCGTTTCGCCGTAGCGACCGGTCTGGGACCAGAAGAGGTAACCCAGGTTGTAGAAGTAGTAGTCCGACGACACGGTGAGCGCCTGGGGCAGATCGACATATCCCGCGGCCTCGTGGTCGTTGTCGTGAAAGAGGCACTGTGGCGCGTGATAGCAGCCCGGCACCTTGTAAGTGCCGGTGTCGTCGATCAACTTGTCCGCGGGAATGATCCCGGTCTGCAAGGCCGCGGTGGAGGTGATGAGTTTGAAGGTGCTGCCCGGGGTGTACAACCCTTGAATGGCGTAGTTGTTGAAGGCGTCTTCGCTCTCTAACTGCTTGAAGGTACTTTCGGACAGGCCGTTGACGAACGAGTCCAGATTGAAGGAGGGATAGCTCGACATCGCCAGCACCTGACCATTGTTGACGTTCATCACCAGCGCCGCACCGTTGAGCGCCGGCGGGTGTTTGCCGGTCTGGGGGTCCACCGAGTTACGGACTTTGAGAATATCGCTGGCCAGATAACCGTCGAGGGCCTTTTGCAGACCGGTGTCGATATTAAGTACCACCGAGTCGCCGACGGTGGGCTGGGTAGTGTGCACCGAACCGAGGATCTTGCCGTTCACGTTTACTTCAATCGTGCTCGTGCCGTCCTTGCCGCGCAGGAACTGCTCGTAGAACGACTCGATACCGGTTTTTCCAATGACCGAGTCGGGCTGGTAGCCGGCGTTGGGATTGGCCTTGATCTCGGCACCCGTAATGGGTCCGACGTAGCCCAGCACCTGGGCCCCAATGCTGCCGCCGTTGGGGTACGAGCGGGTCGCCACGTTGAGCACCGACACCCCGGGGAATTCACTGGGATGCAGCTTGATGTACTCCACGATGCTGGGCGAAGCGTCGGTCATGATCGGCGCCGGCTGGTAGGGGTCGTACTGCTGATTATTGAGATCGTTATTGATCTGTCCCACCCCGATGCCGGTGAGCGACGCCAGGGTTCCCTTGACTTGGGGATAGATCGCCGCTTCGGCCCTGGAGAGTCGAATCTCGACCGTCGAGACGTTGGTGACCAGGGGCTTGCCGTTGCGGTCCAGAATGACCCCCCGGGTCGCGGGAATCGAGCTCACGTGCAACGAGTTTGATTGCACCGTCGCTACCGACGAGTTGTGCTCGAGCACTTGAAGCATGAATAGTCGACCGACTAAGACCAAAAAAAGCAGAATAAAGAAACCACCGATGAGTCGCCAACGCCGCTCGGGACGGGCTTGAACCTCATCGGGCGACGCCACCAGGTCGCGAATGCCCACCGGATCGGGTTCGTTGATTGAGCGACCCGGCCGTCGAAAGGGATGCAGCGAGGTCCAAGGTCGCCATAGACGTGAAAACCACGAGCCCACCGGGCGTTCGCGCCACGAGCGGCTCATCGATGGACCCTCTCGCCCACGTTGCTCACGACCCGAGCGAGTCGGGTCATCGGGCGAGCCAAGAGGAAGAAGGCCACCGCGTTGACGATCATCATCGAGAGCACGCTGCCGCGCCACAGGTTGAAGTTCAGCGCGAAGGTGCCGGCGGCGACGTAGAGCAATGGCGCAAAAAATCCCGCCACCGCCGCCAGCACGGGAGTCACCCACCAGGCCGCCGAGTCGAGGTCGCCGACGCCTTCACGGCCCAGCCGCGACGCCGCGTAGGCCAGGACCAGCGCCACCAGGGCCGTGAGTCCGAAGGGCGTGGTGGTGTGCGTATCGAAAAAGACACCCGAGACCAGCGCGGTGACCAAGGCTAGTGAGGTGTAGCCCGTCAGACCGACGGCGAAGGGCCAGAGCCACACCAGCATCACCACGACGCCTCCGATGCGTAGCGAGGAAAGTACGGTCAACTGCACCGCCAAGACCAGAAACGTCACCACCACCGCGGGCACGAGGGCTCGTCTCACGCAGTTGGCTCCCATAGCACCACGTCGAGGTACTGCAGTTGACGCAGGTCGGCCGACGGGCGCAAGGTCAAGTTATAGGTCGCGGCGCCGGGCGTCAGTGCGACCTGGGCGACCTTGGCGACCGGAAGGCCCGGCGGATAAAGTCCGCCGTTGAGTCCGTTGGTCGCCAAACTGGTCCCGGGGGCAATGGGTGTGGCCAGCGGCACCGAGGTGGCACTCATGCCGTTGTTGACGCCGCGCCCGCTCACCACTAAGGAAGTCTTGCCGTCACCGAAGGTGACGCCGACCGAAGAGTTGACGTCGGTGATGAGGCGAACGGTGGCGCCGTGGGGCGTGGTGGCCACGATGCTGCCGACGAGTCCGCCGTTAGCGACCACCGGCATGCCCACCAGGATGCCGCTGTCGCGACCCTTGGATATCTGCACGGTGGCGGCAAAGTTCGTCGGCGACAGCGTGGTGACCTGTACGGCGACCGTCGGTAATGAACCGACGTACGGCACGTTTAGCGACGTCGAGATCTGCTGGAGTTGACGCTCGAGGGGCCAATTCTCGTTGCTCTTGAGTTCGGCCTGACCCAATTCGTAGCGCAGCTTCTGATTTTGCGACACCACGTCGCTGTAATTTATGGCCCCGGCGAACAAGTGACCCAGCGGGCGCGCTACTTCGTTGACCGTCCAGTTAAAGGGCGTGACCGCCAAGTTCGCGACGCTGCGCAGACCCGAAAGCACCCCGCCGGTGAGCGCGAGAACGGTGAGAATCGCTACTGCCACGACGCCCAAGGTCCATGCACGACGCTTCGAGCGGTCAGTGGCCACGGTTTAACGCGAAGGGCTGGTCTTCAACATGCGTTCAAAGGTCTCGAGCTCTTCGAGGCACATGCCACTGCCGAGGGCCACGCAATTCAAAGGATCTTTCGCCACGATGATGGGCATATTGGTCTCGGACTCCAAACGGGCCGCTAAGCCGTTAAGCAGCGCACCGCCGCCGGTCAAAACAATCCCCTGTTCCATGAGGTCCGACGACAGCTCGGGAGGGGTGCGGTCCAGCGTGACCTTGACGGCGTCAATGATGGCCTGGACCGGCTCTTCAATGGCCTTGCGGATCCGTTCGGTCGAAATGATGACGGTCTTGGGCAGACCAGTCACCAGGTCGCGACCGCGAATCTCCGCGCGCAGTTCCTCTTCGAGCGGATAGGCCGAGCCCAGTTGAATCTTGATCTCTTCCGCCGTGCGCTCGCCGAGGGCCAGCTGGAACTCTTTCTTCACGAAGGCCACGAGTGCTTCGTCGAGTTCGTCGCCGCCGACGCGGATGGACTGGCTCGCTACGATGCCGCCGAGCGAAATCACCGCGACTTCGGTGGTGCCACCGCCGATGTCGACGACCATGTTGCCGGTCGGTTCGTGAATAGGAAGTCCGGCGCCAATAGCCGCGGCCATGGGCTCTTCAATGATGTAGGCCTTGCGTGCGCCCGCGAACTCGGCCGCCTCCATGACGGCGCGCTGTTCGACGCCGGTGATGCCCGAAGGAACGCAGATGACCATTCGCGGCTTGGCGAAGCGACGCTGGTGCACGCGGTGGATGAAGTAACGAAGCATCTTTTCGCAAATTTCGAAGTCGGCGATGACGCCGTCCTTCAACGGGCGAACGGCTTGGATGTTGCTGGGGGTGCGGCCGATCATGCGCTTGGCTTCGGCGCCCACGGCGAGCGGCTTGCCGTCCTTGACGTCGATGGCGACGACCGAGGGCTCGTTCAGCACAATGCCGCGTCCGCGCACGTACACGAGCGTGTTGGCCGTACCGAGATCAACGGCCATGTCGCGGCCTAGCAGTGAAAATCGACGATCAACCATAGAGACCCTTTAACGAGAGCACCGACGTACCTCTCTTTTGACTACAAGGTTAGGCCAAGAACGCCCGGCCGACCAAAAGATTTAACTAAGCCAGGTGAGGGAAGAAAATCGCGATTTCTCGCTCGACCGATTCCGGTGAATCGGAGCCGTGGATAAGGTTCTCCCTGGTCTTGGTGGCCAGATCACCGCGTATCGTGCCCGGTGCAGCATCCTTCGGATCGGTCGCGCCCATCAGGGCGCGCACTACCTTCCACGTCTCTTCGGGTCCCTCCACGATGAGCAGCAGTGCGGGGCCGCTCGTGATGAATGCCACCAGGGGCTGGTAAAACGGCTTACCCACGTGTTCGGCGTAATGACGCTCCGCGGTGATCGGGTCAATGGTGCGCAGATCGGCCGCCGCCACGCGCAACTGCTTGTTTTCCAGTCGCTGAATAATCTCACCAATGAGACCGCGGGCGACGCCGTCGGGCTTGACCATGACGAAAGTTCTATCCACGACGAGACAATCTAACAGTCCTAGACCAGGTGTCGTGAGGTGACGTGGATTACTTCACCTCGCACTTCACCCACCAAATAAAGGCTTCCGGCGACCACGATCAGGTCGTCGTCGGTCGAGCGTTCACGGGCGTGGGCCAATGCCACGACGCCGCTGGGATGCTCGAAGGCCACGCCACCGGCCCGACGTACGGCTTCGGCGACGTCACTGGCGCTCATCGCGCGCGGCGACAACGGCGCGCAGCAGTGGAACTCAGTGAATCCCAAAACGACCAACGGACCAACCATGTCATCGACGTCACGACCGGTCAGCATTCCCAGCACGCAACGTCGCTGGCCGTTCACGTGGAACGCTCCGTCGAGCGTGGCGACCAGTGCGTTAATGCCGGCGGGGTTGTGCGCGCCGTCGACCACGATCATTGGCCGACGAGAGATCAACTCCATTCGTCCCGGCATACGAGCG
>Ga0182024_10025037_pt1 | contig 10567 bp, 6 predicted proteins | sample P32metaG_FD_120480 | JGI IMG/M metagenome (GOLD analysis project Ga0182024, IMG submission 120480) | Permafrost microbial communities from Stordalen Mire, Sweden - P3-2 metaG (Illumina Assembly) | ecosystem: Environmental > Terrestrial > Soil > Wetlands > Permafrost | place: Sweden: Stordalen...
CAGCAAGGCGACGGGCGTGCCTCTGGCAAAAGTGGCCGCGCGGCTCATGACGGGCCGGAAGCTCAAAGATTTAGGCCTTCCGGTCATCGAGACGAACGGCGTGAAGGAACTTGCCGTTCGGGATTTCTACGCGGTGAAGTCGCCGGTTTTCCCGTTCAACAAATTCCGGGTCGTCGATACGATTCTCGGCCCCGAGATGCGTTCCACCGGCGAAGTGATGGGCATCGACACGAATTTTCCAATGGCCTTCGCCAAGAGCCAGTTCGCCGCCGGCACGGTCCTGCCGACCAACGGCACGATCTTCATCAGCGTCCGCGCTGCCGACCACGAAGCGATCGTCCCGATGGCCCGGAGTTTGTCAGACTGCGGCTTTACGTTGATCGCCTCCGCCGGCACCCACGCCGCCCTCTGCCGCCACGGCATTCCCGCGTCGGTGGTTCCCAAACTGTCGGAGGGCCGCCCCAACATCATCGACCGCCTGAAAAACGGCGACGTCTGCCTGATTATCAACACCCCGACGCGGAAGGGGCCGGACACCGACGAGGGAAAAATCCGCGCCATGTCCGTCTTGCAGCGGATTCCGATCGTCACCACAATCACCGGCGCCGCCGCCGTCGCCAAGGCCATCGCCGCTTTGCGCCAAACCGACTGGCAGGTGCGGCCGCTGCAGAGTTATTTCAAGGCATGATCTCTCGCGCCGGCGGCTGGGGGGAATTTAACCGCCCGCTGCGCTTGAGCACGCAGAGGTCACCGAGAAAAACCGATCTCCAAATACTTTTGAGTTAATCTCCGGGTGCTCTGCGATCTCAAGCGCAGCGGGCGGTTCAATTGACGTGGTCTACGCCGACAGCACTTCCAGCAATTGCTTCAAATCGCTCTGCTGCGGATCGTTCGGATTGTTCTTCAGATATTCATTCAGCCACACCGACGCCGGCCGCGCCAGCCCGATGCGGGCCAGCACCAGTGCCAGATCGCGCTGCAGATGATCCTGGCCCGGCCAGAGGAGCATTTCCATTTCCAAAACGGCGGCCATTTCGGCGTATTGATTCGACGACCCGAAAACGTGCAGCAGGTTTTGCAGGATGCGCGTCAGCCAGTGGCGGTTGCTGGCGGGCTGAAGCAGTTCGTCGGACCATTCCGCTTCCTCGCCGAGCAGTTCGCGCATGCGGTCGCGGGCGTCGTCGATGGTCAGCAATCGTCCGCCGGCGAACGGGTCGATCAGCATCGGCGTCTCGCCTTCGCCGCCCATGCCGATCAGGAAATGCCCCGGCAGCCCCACGCCCCAGGTCCGCAGACCCAGGCGGTCCGCGACACATTTGTAAACGAGGCTCAGCGTGATCGGCAGCCCGCGCTTGGTGGAAAGGACGGCGGGCAGATAACTGTTGTTGGGGTTGTAATAATCTTCGGTGTTCCCGGCGAATCCCTCTTCTTCAAACAGCACGTCGTGCAGGTGGGCCAGCAGCGCCTGTGGTTGTGAGCCGCGGACACGACAGCGCACGGCTTGGGCATAGCGATCCAACGTCGTCTGCACACCGGCGGGGTTCACCTCGTCAAGCTGGTGCATGGAGATGGCGATCGATCCCAGCACCAGAGCCTGCGGCGAGTTGATCGCCTGGGCATGCCGTGACAGCAGCTTGAAGGCGGGGTTCCGGCAGCATTGTGGAAGTGACGGATTCATAGGCTAACTTCCGATCCGGCCTTCCATCATTCGTTACGCCTGGTTGCCGGATCAGGTTCGTCAGGATTTCATCGGCCATTTGGGCTTGCGATATGCACTGCAATCGGGCCAGGGCGACGCATGGCTGGCAGGGGGGTTGCCGGGAGCCTTGCCCGATAAGGGATGGAAAGATGGGCTAAACGAGCGCCCGGGGCGGAAAAATCCGGTCTAAAACGCGGCTGCCCAGGCTCACCGTCAGCAGGGCCACGTACGGTCCGACAAGTATCGACCCATACAACTGCATAGGCGCTGCCAGGAGGCCGAGAATCACGCCCTGAGCCGCGCACCCCCGTCGGCTCATCGGCCGTGAGCGCGGCGAGGTGGCCAGAAACAGAGCCACGAACAGCAGCGGCGAGGTGAAAAGCTCGTACCCCGCCAGAGCCACCGAAGCCTCCCAACCCAGGTACGAAGCGGGCCATGCCAGCCGCCATTGCGGCCCGCTGTCGTTGATGAACTCCGGCACCGGCAGGATCAGAAACGCCGCCAGCGCGGCGCAGGCGCACAGCAGCGGAATCCGGTAGTCAATCAGACCTTTATAGATGAGAAGCAGCCCGCCCACGATGACCAGCGCCCCGCTGCTGGCCCCGATCGGACCGGGTTCGCCGCCCACCACCATATCCTCCAGCGGCGGCAACTGATCGCGCAGTACCATCTGCGCCGAGGTGATAAAGCGGTCGGGGCGCAACCGGCCGCTGGTGTACGCCGACAGCACGCTCGCCGCCGGCTGCGGATCGTCCAGTGCGTCCGTGCCACTGGGAGGCGAATCTGTCGCCGAAATCCACGGTATCGTGCGCGGCACACCGGCGTCGATCATCCGCGCGTTAAAAAGATTCCCCAGCAGGACGTGGTCGAATTTGAGCACAAGATGCGGCGTGAGAATCGGCTCAAACAGCACGACGAGCATCAGGTACGCCGCCACCACCGGATCAACGCGGCCCGAGCCGACCGTCGCCAGCAGCCACTCCACGATCACCAGAAATATTCCCGCCGCCGGAACCACCGGCCAGTTGGACTGATGCGGCGACAACAGATGCGGCGGCAATGCCAGGCTCAGCAGCATCGCCATCCACAAACAGCGAGCCGCATTGAGCTGCCGCCCGCGCCGGCCGATGCGCTTCCACATCACCAGCCCCGCCGCCGCCGAGGCCATGACGATGGCCACCGTGCACAGAGCCGCCCAGCCGTACAGCAATGCGCCGCCCACGAGTGGAAAAATGGCAGCCCAGAAGTGCTGGGCATAAAACCCCTTCACGTCGGTCCCGGTGGCCAGTTCCTCAATCGCCGAAACTTGGAACCGGGCTGCCGCACCGGAGGCTTTGCCTACCGCCGTCACCGCTAAAACCCCGTCCGCTTGAATTGTTTTTCCAGATCCTTGAGCGACAGTTGCAGCGTCGTCGGCCGGCCGTGCGGGCAGTTGCTGGATCGCTCCACCGTCTGCCGCCGGGCCAGCAGCGCTTCGATTTCGCCCGGCGTCAGCGCATCGCCCGCCTTCACGGCGGCTTTGCAGGCCATCATGTCCAGCACTTCGTGCAGCAGTTCCTCCTCGTGCATGTCCAGCAATTCCTGCTCGCCGCGCTCCAGCAGTTCGGCCACGAACGTGCCGGGGTCCAGTCGCGAGAGAAACGATGCGAAGGCATGAACCGCCACGCTGTCCGGCCCGAACGGCTCAACCTCGATCCCGAGCCGCGCCAGCAGCGGCCACACGTGCTCCAGCATCGCCATCTGCCCGGCCGACACCGGCACGATGATCGGTATAAGCATCCGCTGCCGCTCCAGCGGGCCGCGCGACAGGCGATCCAGAAGCTCCTGATAAATGATCCGCTCATGCAGCGCGTGCTGATCAATGATGATCATGCCGTCTTCGCTCTGAGCCACCAGATAACTGTTGTGCAACTGAATGAATCCCGCCGCGCCCGCGCGCGGCGCAACCGGCGCTTCATCAACGACGGCAGGGGCCGGAGTTGGCGATCCATTCACCGGGTGCGGCGCGGTCGCAGTCATCAGTTGATTCACAGCGGGCATCGGCAGCGGCGTCTGTACGATGTCATTCGGCGGCAGCGACTGCTTGAAAAAATCCGCCAGCTTCGCCTGCAAGGTCAGCCGATTCTCCTGCTGCGTCTCATCCGGCGTGCGCACCGGAACCGCGACCGGCGTCAGATCGCTCTGAGCCAGCCGTCGCCGCACGCCGGTCTGGATGATGCTGTGAATCCGCGGCCCGTCGCGGAAGCGCACCTCCATTTTCGTGGGATGCACATTCACGTCCACCTCTTCCGGTGGCACGTTCAGCAACAGCACGGCCGCCGGATGCCGTCCCGGCTCAGTCAGTCCGCGATACGCCTCGCGCAGGGCGTGACTGATGAATTTATCTCGAATGGATCGCCCGTTGAGATAGATATACTGATGTGCCGGCGTCGGCCCCGCCAGCTCCGGCAGGCCGACGATGCCCCACAGAGTTACGTCGCCGAGCGTCGTATCCACCGGCAGATGATGCTCGCGGAATTCCGCCGGCCAAGCCTCCAGCAGCCGCTGCACGCGATCCTCCGCCGGCAGGTCCAGCGCCGCGCGGCCGTTGTGAAGCAGCTTGAACGAAACCTTCTCAAACGGCAGCGCGATCCGCATCACCGTCTGGCTGATATGCCCGAACTCCGTGGCGGTCGAGCGGAGAAATTTGCGCCGGGCGGGAGTATTGAAAAAAAGATTGCGCACTTCAACAGCCGTGCCGGCATTGGCCGCCGCGGCGTGAACGTCGCCGATCTCGTTGCCGTGATTGATGATCTCGAACGCGGTCTCCTGTCCCCCTTGGCGGCTGACGAGGCGAGCCTGCGAGATCGAGCCGATGCTGGCCAGCGCTTCGCCGCGGAATCCGAGCGTGGCGATGCGGAACAGATCGTCGTCGTCAGCGAGTTTGCTGGTGGCGTGCGCCGCGAAGGCCAGTGGCAGTTCATCAGGCGGAATGCCGCTGCCGTCATCCGTGACGCGGATCAGCGCCCGGCCGCCGTCTTCGACCTCGATCAGGATATGGGCCGCTCCGCCGTCGAGCGCGTTTTCGACCAGCTCCTTCACGACCGACGCCGGCCGTTCGATCACTTCGCCCGCGGCGATCCGGTTGACCAGCGCCGGAGGTAGCTGCCTGATGGGGGGACGATTCACGATTGGCAGTATACGCAAACTTTCCGCTTCATACAGAGCCGGGCCGTGTCGGCCCGGTTTTTCGGCGCAACGCACGACCGCTTTGGCAAAAGACCGGGGCGACACGCCCCGGCTCTGTTATTGATTTCTCGCCCCATCCCACGCCCACAGCACGAAATTCTGCGCCAGCCCCTGCGAATACTCCGGCGTGAAACCGCTGATGCCCCACGTGTTCGTGCCCAGCAATCCGCTGGTGATGTCCAGCGACGACAAAATGACCGCTCCCTTGCCCGACCTAAGAATCCACACGTCGCGGTCGATCGGCGTCGTCAGACCGCGAACATAATCCCGCACCTCCAGCGGCGCCAGTTGCGATGTGCCATCCTCCTTGTTCGTCAGCAGCGGATGATCGTCGCCGACGCGCGCCAGCGGTGTCGAGGGAAAAGCGCGCGGCAGAAGATCAGAGCGCACCGCGTGAAGAAACCCGTTGGGTCCGCCGCACGGATCAATCAGCACGACACCGCCGGATTGCACGAATCCCCGCAGCGCCGCGCATTGCGCGTCGGTTGCCTTGAATTCGTTGACGCCCGTCAGGTGCGCGACTTGCGCGGCGTTGATCGTGAGCGATTCCAGCGGCAGGGGCTTGAGAACCAATCCCAGGTCGGTCTGACGTCGGAAATAGCGCGAAAATCGGGGCCACGCCCCAGGCTCCGGATCGCTGTCGGGCGCCGCTGACAACATCGCCATCGTGATGCTCGCCGCCGGCGCCTCGGCCACCGGCTCGATGGCCCGCGTTTCCAGCCGGTTGCGCAGATCGGTGCGCCCGGTCGCATAGAGGAAAATATCCAGCCCCACGTCGAAATCATACTGATGATCCTTCTCCGCCCGTGCCTGCCAGCTCTTGGACAGGTCGTCCGAGATGTGCAGCATGAACAGCCGCGACCCGTTGCTGATCTCCTGGATATGCGGAACATTCTTCACGCGCTTCAGCGCCGTCCAAAGCGGATGATCCCGCGGCAGCGGCTGCCACGCGAGCGGAGAGAAGAGGCGCTTTCCCAGGTCGGTGGCCCATGCAGTGAAGTCTTTGCTGCCATCCACGGACTCGGTCACCAGCAGTCCGCCGTTGAGGACGTAGTCACGCAGCTTCTTCTCGTCAGCCGGTTTCAGATTCGGGGCGTCGTGCGCGGCGATGTACAGAATCGGGCAGTCGGTCCAGTCTTGCCAGTCGCGGTCGAGCGGGACCACCTGCCAGTTGAGCTGCCGCTCCAGTTGCCGGGTGGCGTAGCGCGTCAGGTTGGCCACGTCGCGCGACCGGTCGTTCCAGTCGCCATCGAAAGAAAGCTTGCTCATCATCAGCGGATGCCGGCCGCGGGCAAGAAAGAGCAGGGCGTAGCTCGTGGAGATCACGTTTCCCCACCCGCCGTCCGGCCGCGCCGCGTCCAACACGTCGGCTGCGGTTTCGCGGTACCAGTCATGGCCGCCGAAATACTTGTATCCGGTCGCCAGCCCCACGCGCTCCAGGCCGAAGACGTTGTAGCCGGGCAACTGTCCTTCGTCGAAACTGACGACGCTGTTGTCGCCCGTCTGAATCCAGTCCATCGCCTTGGTCAGCGCCGGGGGATCGGGGTCATGGCCGGTCGGAGTGCGCAAATAATCCTGCGTCACCAGCATTGAGGCCAGCCCGGCCAGCGTCATGGATCGAACCGGATTGTCTTCACCCATGCCGTAGCTCCACTCGCCGTTCGGCTCCTGTGTGCTGATCCAATGTTTTTGCGCCGCGATCCAATACGGCCGCGCCACCGGCAATCCCACCTCGGCCGCCGCCCACACACCCAGCAGGCCGTACTGGCTGTTGGAGTTGTCCCAGATGTAGTAGGGGGTGCCGCCCTGTTGGTCATAATAGCGCATCGGATAGCTGTAGGCGCCGTTTGCCCCGGTTCGCAGCAGCCATGTCAGATCGGTCTGCAGCGCCTTGAGGTCTTCGGGCCGTTCGGCGAGCGCCAAGGCGCTGGCCCGCAGCGAGCGGCCGTAAGTGGCGTAGCCGTCGTCCATCGGCAGTTTCTTGAGCGTGTCCAGCACCAGCTTCATGTAATCGCGCCGCGGATCGAGTCGCCCGTCGCCCGTCGCGCGATACGATTGGAGCAGCGCATATACCGCCAGTGCATCGGCCCCGTCCCGCGAAACCGGCGGATTATCCAGGCGGTTTTCCTGGAACCGGTCCAGAAGATATTGCGTGCCAGCCTGAATCGCGCGGCCGATGCGTACATCGTCCACGATCGGCGGCGGCGCTGGAACCGGGTGGGCTGCCGGGCGCGACAATGTCGGCGCCGGAGGAGGAGCAGCCACGATCACTTGCGCCGGCGACGAAGGCGACGACGTATCCGCCGGCGCCCCAGCGAACAGCGGCGCCACGGTCGGCTGTGTCGCGTGCACTGGAGCCTGCACCTGCTTTACCGACGCAACCGTTTGGCGCAGCATCGCGTTCAGCGCCTCTTCCTGCTCCTTTAGCGCACTTTGCACGGCGGCTTTCAGATCGGGATCATTGATGGGGTTGCCGCTGACCAGTTGCTCCAGATCCTGGAACTTTTGGTACGCCTTATCCGGCTCTCCAAGCGCCCTCAGCCGTTCAGCCTCGCTCTTCATGTCCAGGATGTCCTGCCGGTGAACCTGTTCCCACGTCGCGCTTGTTCGCGCCAGCGCGACCCATAGCAACGCCATGGCCAGCACAAATATGGCGGCTCCAAAAGCGATCAGCCAAGGAACCAGCGGATTGCCGGGCGCGGCATCTTCTTCAGACGGTAGTTCGCCGGCAAGATTCGGGTGAACGGCCGCAGGCGACGGGGGCGGTTCCGACGGCGGCGGCGGCTCGGCCGGCAGCGGGGCAACGTCAAAAATATCCGTCCCGGGAAGGCGCATCGCCCCGCCGCAGGCTGAGCAAAGCCACGGCGCGCCGGCTCGGCCGGCGTCATAAGGAAACTGCTTACCGCAGTGAGGGCATGTGGCGAACAACTTCATCGCGTAAACAGCGATCGAGAAACAATCGGTCAGCCATTCTTCCGCCGATGGATTCTATCGCGCCGTGGTCAGTTCGGCGACGGCAATCGGTTCGCTGGGATCCAGCGCGCTCCGCCGCCGCGTCTGCTCGAGGTCCACGGCGATTCCCGACTTCAGCGCCTGGATTCCTGAAAACTTCCGCTGCTCCCGCAGCCAGTCCACCAGCTCCAGGTCCACGCTCCGGCCGTACAGATCGCCCTCGAAATCCAGCAAATGCGCTTCGATCTGCCGTTTGCCGTCGTTGAATGTCGGCATATCGCCAATGCTTACCGCCGCCGTGAAAGCCCGCCCATCCACACGGCAGCGCCCCGCGTAAACGCCGTCAGCGGGGATACACTGGCCTTCGCTCTCAAGGTTGGCCGTCGGCACACCGATCGTTCGGCCGCGACCATAGCCTTTGATGACTTTTCCGCGCAGCGTGTACGGCTGCCCCAGGCAAATCGCCGCGTCGCGCACCCGGCCGTTGGATAGCAGCCAGCGGATCAGCGAGCTATTCGCGGCCACCAGACTTAGGTCCAGCAGCGCCACCTTCACCGGCTCGATCTGCTCAAATCGCACCGCGCTCCCGGCCGACCATTCCGCCAGCTTTTTGCCGTTGCCCAGACGTCCCTTCCCGAACGTGAATCCCGGCCCCTCGATTATGAACGCGGGGCGCACCTGATCGCGGATCATGGCCCAGAAATCCTCGGCCGTCAGATTCAGCACCGACGGCTCTGGTGGCAATACGATGTAGGCGTCCACTCCCTGCGCTTCGATAAGCTCCTGCTTCATTTCCGGCGTCGTCAGCCGCGGCGGAACCGCCGCGGGCCGCAGCACCGTGAGCGGATGCGGCTCAAACGTGACCACAACGACGCGCCGCTCGCTGGCGCGCTCGCGGCAGATTTCCAGCAGGCGCTGATGCCCGCGATGCAGTCCGTCAAAGTTGCCAATGGTGAGAACCGCCCCCGGAGGCAATTCGCGCAAGGCGTCTATTCCCTGAAGGATTCGCATGATCGCTCCGCCGCTCAGTCAATGCCCCATTCGCGGTATCAGGTCGCCCGCGACGCCGCCGACATCGGCCAGTCCTGTCCAGGCGGCGGCCGGCGGCCGTGCCATTGCAGCGCCAGCGCCAGCAACCACAGCAACACCAGGCACACGGGCACGAACAGAATCTGCCACGCGCCGATTCCCCACCACGCCGTGGCCAGCCATCCCGAAAACTCGATCAGGAACGTGTGTGCCACGTAGACCGGCAGCGCCGAGCGCCCCAGCGTCGCCGTGAACGCGACGAAGTTCGTTCCGCCCAGCCACGACCAGATCAGGTCCGTTCCAGTCACCAGGCCCAGTGTCATCGTCAGGTATCGCAGAAATTCCGCCGGCGAAAGCGGCACTTTGCTGAACACAGGCCGGATCGGAAACGCCGGCAGCCCGAATACCGACCAGTATTCGCACCAGAACAGCACCGCGAACGCGAGCCAGAAAACAATGCTCATGGACAATTTGGTTCGGAATGAAAGGGCGTCATACCGTTTCAGCACGCTCCCGCACAGCAGACCGCTGATGAAGACCAACTGCCAGAGCAGCGGCGGAAAATTCCCCTGCGGCAGAACGTAAATGTGATACCGGCCGAACACGAAAACGGTGATGCTTCCCCCCGCCAGCGCCAGCCACCCCAGCGTTCGCCGCCGGATTTCCAGCAGCAGCGGGGCGATGGCGATCAGCAGAACATACAGCGGCAGAAGATCGCCTCCCTCGCGGAACAGCAGCACGTCGCGCAAAAGCTGTCCCATCCCGCTCACCGGCTGATGCGTGCCGCGCCACACCATCAGATCGACCCACGCTGTCGCCACGACGAATTGCCAGCCGAGGATGCGAAGACTTCTCAGCCACAGCCGGCGATAGGTTTCTCCGCGCTGCTCCGGCCGCCGCGCTTTGGGCAGAAAAATCGCGCCGATCGCCATCCCCGCGACGAAGACAAACCCGCCGGCCGCAAAGCGCGTGTACTCGCCCAGGAATTTGCCGAGCTGCCCCATCTGCACGTTCTCGTAGTACAGATGCACCAGAACCATGTCGATCAGGCACAGGCCGCGCCAGAAGTCGATGCGCCGGTCGCGCGAGGAGGCCTGGAATTTGGATTCGGTGAGAATACCCATACCGCGAGCATCCCTGCCGGTTGGTTGGTTGGCGATGGACATCCTAATCGCCTCCGGGAATTCTGGCAAGCTGAATCGTGCCGCCCTACACATTGCGGCACCGCCGCAGGCTCCGCGGCACGGCTTCCAGTTCCGCCATTCTAGCCATCGTTCATGCAATATGGCTACAATGTAATCGGCATGGCCACGACCGCCCGTCAATCGCCGCCCAAAACCGCCGATTCAGAGGTACAGGTGCAGCGCTGGCGGCACGACTTTCCCATTTTATCAGCCCATTGCCCCAACGGCCGGCCGCTGGTTTATTTGGATAATGCCGCCACAACGCAAAAACCTTCGCAGGTAATTGATGCGCTCGATCAGTACTACCGCGAGCAAAATGCCAACATTCATCGCGGTGTTTACTCACTCAGCCAGCAGGCCACCGCCGCCTACGAAGCCGCCCGCGGCAAGCTGCGAAAGTTCATTTCCGCCGCCGACGCGCGCGAAATTGTTTTCACCCGCGGAACCACCGAGAGCATCAATCTCGTCGCCGCCG
>Ga0182024_10025038_pt1 | contig 10567 bp, 8 predicted proteins | sample P32metaG_FD_120480 | JGI IMG/M metagenome (GOLD analysis project Ga0182024, IMG submission 120480) | Permafrost microbial communities from Stordalen Mire, Sweden - P3-2 metaG (Illumina Assembly) | ecosystem: Environmental > Terrestrial > Soil > Wetlands > Permafrost | place: Sweden: Stordalen...
CCCCTCCGCTTGGCAGCCTAACCCTGGCAGAGACTCCACTTATCGAAGCGGAAATATTGTTCAGACAACCGGGACCACCTCAGTAACCGACTCTCGATGGTATGTAGCTGGACATGCAAAGGAGCGCCCCATCAGTGGACTGTTCGAAATGTCGGGTATGGCCGCTCGGTGCAGAAGGCGCCGAGGCGCTCGCTGGAACTCGGGGTAAGCTTCATCAACAGATTTTGGGAGGATAAATCATGGCCTTCACCGCTACCAAAAATGTACCTTTGGCCGCCACCACGACTGGTTCCTGGCCGCGGCCCGCCTGGTATAGCCAGAGCCTTTGGGGCCGCCCGCTGGACACAGCCATGCTCGACCCGATCTACCGCGAGCAGTTCTCCGATGCCCTCGCCGTAGTTGTTTCAGATCAGGAGCGCGCCGGTCTCGATATTGTGACGTGCGGAGATTACTTCCTCGATGCGGATTTGGCCGGGCGCTCCTGGCATCACTATCCTTTGCAACGCTGGCGCGGCGTCGTTTATGACGAATTGCAGCCTCAGGGTACCCGCTCCGACCTCCTGAAATATCCGCCTGGTACGCTATTAAACGAAATCTACACGTCTTGGCGCTGGCCGATTGTGACCGGCAAGATCGAGCACAATCCACGCAATCCGCTCGAATATGCCAAGATTTACCGCATGACCCAGGCACGCACCCGCAAACCGGTCAAGTTCGGGACCGTGTCGGGCCAAGTTATGGCGTTGTTTCTCGACTCTCACACGCCCGAATATCGGATTGAAGACAACAAACAGCAAATGATCTGGGACATGGCGACTGCTATCAACCGTGAACTCAGGGAATTGGTCGCCTCGGGCTGTAGCGTCATCCAAATCGAAGAGCCAACGATCCATTTCATAGCTTGCTATCACCCCGACGCTACCGACACGCTCAACTTTTTGACAGAGGCGCTGAATCACGAGTTGGAGGGGCTCGAGAATGCTGAGATTTGGATTCATACCTGCTGGGGCAATCCGATGATGCAGCGGGTATTCGACAAGACGTCGTACGCAAACGCGCTGGAAATTTATCTCGATCGCGTAAAATGCGATGTCTTGACACTTGAGATGAAGGATCGGGGACTCGCCGAACTCGAACTGCTGGGCCGTTGGAAGGGTAAGACGAAGAAAAAGCTTGCAATTGGCGTCGTGTCGCACCGGACGCTTAACGCTGAAACTCCTGAGGAGGTTGCCCGCGACATCCGCAAAGCGTTGCAGTACGTCAATTTGGAGAATCTCGTCGTCACCTCCGATTGCGGGTTTGGCCGTCAGGGCGCCAACCGCCTGGTCGCATTTTATAAAAGCGCCGCAACTGCTCAGGGTGCAAATATCGTCCGCCGCGAGCAGGGTCTGCCGGCAACCTACGTACCTTGCGCCGATCCGCAGCTTACCCAGGATCTAGTCCCCCCGGCATTCGAGGAGGTTGGGAGCAGCGGCGCCAGGGAAAGCGTCGCCGTTGAGCGCGTCGCCCCTAAGCTGCATAACCGCTCGTCTAGTTTCGCTCCCGCATCCGGCGACACTGGATGGCACGGCCCTTCGCAGGCGCCGCGCTTTTCGGATATTTTTCGAGAGCGACATTGAGCCTTCGTTATAGCGGTGTGCCGACCGGCCGCCATCGATTGCGGTGCATTAGTGACGCTTGTTCGATGACTGCGGTGTCCTGCAGGTGCAAAGACCTCACCTTAGGTACCAGGAGTAATCTGAGGTTGCCGAAGAAGCCAGTTCGCAGACCATGCGCCGCACCGCCGCATAACTGCTTTGGCCGTCATGCTGCGGAAGCGTCCGAAACGAAGCCCGCGTAGAGTCGTTGGGACGAGCGCTCAAGCTCGGCGAGACGTTGCGGCAGGTCGCGGTAAGTGAGCTTCCCATTCTGTTTAACGACGTTGCCGCCCACAATGACGGTGTCTACGTTGGCGACGCCCGCATGCAGTACGATGGCCGAGATCGGATCGGCAGCCGCCCGCATGTTGATGTCGCTCTTACGTAGCAGAACTATATCGGCCTCTTTCCCAGGAGTAAGCGAGCCGATTCTTCGGTCAAGCCCGAAGCATTCAGCTGACTTGATTGTAGCGAGTTCGAGCGCTTGCCGTACCGTAATTGCAAGTTTGTCCGGCATGGTTTCCCGCTTATGGAAGGTATCGTTCGTGAGTGCCCGCTGTGTTTGGATGAGAAAGCGCATTTGCGTAAACATGTCGGTGCTTACGCCTGTTACGACATCGGTTCCGATATTCAATTTGGCGCGGGCGGCGAGTGCTACTCCGGTGGGCGGGAGGCCCAAGCCCATTTGCATTTCAACTTCGGGAGTAATGGTGACACTTGTACCATTATTGGCGACGACCCTGAACTCATCAGCGGTCAGAAAATTGGCGTGGACCAAGTTAACGTCCTCGCCGAGCAGGTTTTGCTCCTCCAGGCTGTGCATCGATTGCGGCCGTGGTCCGTGCTTGGCACAGGCAACGTGGAACGAGGCCAGCAGGCCGAGTTCGCGAGCGAACCTTATATCCGCTTCCGCTGTGCCCGGCGCAAAGTCAGTACCGCGAATGGCGAGCGCCATCGTCACTAATGCGTCGCTGGACGCTAACCGCTCTTTGCGCATCCTCCTGGCGTCGACGGGATGCGGTTCCTTGGTGCCGAAGAGCGTCATCGGGGTGCCGTAGGCAAATACCGCCCGAATGCCTGCTTGCTGGAGCGCGTCGACCGCGGCGTCGGCATGAGCCGGCGTATTGACGATGTGGCACCAGTCGAACAGCGTCGTGACGCCGGAATTGATCTGATCAAGCGCTCCGACGAGATTGCCGATATAAGCGTCTTGTGGCGTATAGAGACCAACCACTTTGCCAATCAGCACACTAAAATAGTGGTCGAGTGTCCAGTCTGCGGCAACACCCCGCAATGCGGTCTGCCAGAGGTGGATATGTCCATTGATAAAACCCGGCATGGCAATCATGCCGCGGCCGTCGATCTCGATCACGGCCCAACTCCCGACGTTTTTGCCGACCGCAATGATCTTGCCGCCGTCGATGAGCAGGTCGCCCGACTCGATGATCCCGAGCGTAGGGTCCATCGAAACGATCGTTGCACCTTTAACTCTGATGCGAGGCAACATCGCCTGTTCCTCACCCTCCCTCGTAGTACGAGCATCCTTTTGAATATTGGCCCGCTAGGCCCGGCGCGACAAGATCGTAGCAGCGGGCCACCGTGGACAACAAGGCCGCCATCTCCACGAAGCTAAAATCGCCAACATAGGCAACCGCGTGCTAGACTACATTGAACAATGTAGCCAGTCCTTAACTGGCAGCGTCCGAAGAGGCGCGCGTGCTAATCAAAAGATACGCAAATGAAACGGTCACGCAAAAAGGTCAGTAACCCACGGACAGTGGCGCCGCCCCTGAAGGGCTATTACTCAAATGCCGTACGCGTTACGAGCGGCCCACTGCTTTTTGTGTCGGGCCAGGTCGCGCTCGATAGAGCGGGCGAGGTTGTGGGGAAGGGCAATCTTCGAGCGCAAGCCGTTCAAACGCTCGAGAACATCCGCGCTATTCTCGTCGCCAACAACGCGGACATGAAGGACGTCGTGCAAGTTACAGTCTACGTAACCGATATTCGGGCATTCCATGAGATCGCCGACATTCGACTGAAATATTTTCCTAAGGACGGCCCAACCAGCGTCATCGTGGAGGTCTCCAAGCTGGCATTGCCTGAGCTGGAGATCGAAATTTCGGCCGTAGCGGCCGTCTGAGCATTTTTGGCCGCCACCGGCAGGACCAAGCGCTTACGGGCAGACCGCCACGGCCGTAACCGCCTTGGTGCACACGTGCTCGTTTTAGATAACGGTGTTCCTGAGCACACCAATCGATTGGATTTCACATTCGATCTGGTCGCCAGGAAGGCAATAGCGCGTCGCGGCGATCAGGTCTTGCCTTGGCCGCCACCGACCTCCGAGCTCGCGGTCGACAGACCACGCGGTGCCCGCCGGCGTGCCGGTGATGATCATCATGCCGGGCCTTAGCGTAAAATTTATCGAGAAGAAGTGGATGAGATCTGCGCAGGTCCAGATCATGTTTCGCGTATTGCTTGACTGGCGAAGCTCGCCGTTGATCCGCGTTTTGATATCAAGTGTTTGTGGATCATCAATTTCATCCGCGGTTACAATCCAGGGACCGATCGGCGCGCTGGTATCGAAGGCTTTGCCGCGGCCCAGATCGTACCAGGTGAAACTCCCCGACCTGCGCACCTGCCGGTCACGGGCGGTTACATCATTGGCGACGGTGTATCCGAATACGTGCTCAAGCGCGCGCTCCACGGGTATGTGACGTCCCGCTTTGCCGATGACGATCGCCAGTTCCGTCTCGCAATCAAGTTTGCGCGTCAGCATCTCGTCATATCGAATACCTTCCCCGGGGCCGACAACGCTGTCCGACGTTTTGATAAAAAACTCGGGCTCTTTTCCGCTCATTGGCGTGCCGGCTTTTTCGTCATTGTGTTCGCGGTAATTGCTGCCGGCACAAAGAATCGTTGATGGGAGCATCGGGGCAGTGAGCTCGCAACCCTCTAGCGGGTGCAGCGTGTTTCTTGGGCGCTGCTCGATCAAACGTGACGCCAACTTGAAAGCTGGTTCGCCAGCCCGAATGAACGAGGTTGCGTCTCGAAACACTTGTTGTTCGCCGGGCGCCAATGAAGAGCGTGCCAAGCCGGGCTCCAGTATTTCGTCGTCCACGAGGAAGCCTAGACGAACGCCTTGGTCCCGCCAGAAGCTTACGAGTTTCATTGCGCCTCCCCCCATTTTACCCGGACATTCACGGTGAGTTTTTTAAAACCCGAGCTGCTCCTCAAGACAGCAAATGGGCCTTTCGGCCAACGCATCACAACCAGGCCGAACCTGCGGGTCGGTTCAATCCTGATCCCGCATACTAGATTTTCTTATACGATGACCATATGCAGAGGTCGTTCATCATGTATCATTCGGAGTGCACGGCGGCGAAGCATATTACCGATGGCCGTGGTGACCTTCGCGACCGTGCAAAAGAAACGCGCGGGCGCGCGAGAAAACGAAAAGCGTCAAAGGAGGAACGATGGTGTCGAGCACTCAACCTTATAGCCATTTATTTTCGCCCTGGCAGATTCGCCATACCAGGATTGCCAACCGCGTCATTTTTGGGCCGGTTTGTCCCACATGGGTCAGGAGTCCCCATGAAGGGGTTTTTACCGAGCAGGCGGTCGCCTACTACGAAGAGCGCGCTAGGACCGGCATAGGGATGATAATTCTCGGTGGCCATCTGATTGATAAGGATACCCTTTACACTCCGGCCGGCTTTCCAGGCCTTTGGAACGAGGACCAGGTAGAAGGGTTGGCCAGAGTGGCAAGGGCCGTTAAGAAGCACGGCTGCGCACTTGTCGCACAATTGTTGCACACCGGCCTGCGCTCGCCGACACCCTACTTGAAAACCGATCCCGCTCGTGACCCGTACGAATACAATCCCTACATGCTGGGTCCGAGCCAGATGCCGGTCGGCGAGATTCCTGGCGGTCCGACTCCAAAGGAACTCGAGGAGCACGAGATTGAATACATTCTGCAATGCTTTGCTGAAGCTGCGCGAAGGGCAATGACGGCAGGTCTGGATGGTGTCGAACTACACCTCGCGCACGGCTATCTGCCCTGGCAGTTCCTTTCACCATTTTACAATCACCGCAATGACCGCTGGGGTGGATCGTACGAGAACCGGCTGCGGTTTTCAGTTGAGTGCCTGCGACGTATCCGTAAAAGGATTGGGGATCGTGCAATCCTTGGATATCGCATCAACTCGACGTCGTTCTGGGAGGGAGATCTCGAGATCGATGATGTGAAGCAAGTCCATCTCGATCTCGAACAGCAAACCGACATCGATTACGTGAGCGTATCGGCCGGTGTCCATCATTCGTGGATCCATACGCCGATGACATTCGAGCAGGGATGGGAGCGCGAGTACACACGCGCTTTCAAGTCGATTTCGAAGAAGCCGGTGCTGCTTGTTGGTCGGATCAGCTATCCAGACGTCGCTGACGAACTCATCGCCTCGGGCGACGCCGATGCGGTGCTGCTTTCTAGGCAGATGATCGCCGACGAACAGTGGATGACGAAAGTAAAAGAGGGGCGCGAAAAGGATATTCGGCGGTGCGTCGCCGCCAACTATTGCTGGCGGTCGGTTATACGCGGTGGTCGAGTTCAGTGTGCCTACAATCCGGTGGTCGGGCGCGAGAAGATCTGGGGCGTGGACTCCATGACGAAAGCCTATGCGCCCAAGCGGGTGCTCGTTATCGGTGCTGGACCTGCCGGTCTCGAATACGCACGGGTAGCATCGGCCACTGGTCACGCTGTCGCCGTCTACGAGCGTGAAGAAGCCGTGGGTGGACATGTTCGGGCTTACGCTGCGTTGCCCTACAGGCAGCAATACGGAATCATTGCCACGTGGTTAGCCGAACAAGCCAAGGGTAACGGTACATCGATCAAGCTGATGAGCCCCGTGACCGCTGAAAACATCGACTCGGTGCTCGCCGCCGAAAAGCCGGATCACGTCGTGGTCGCCTCGGGAGCTCATTACCGTCGCGACGGGTTTCAAGGCCAAAGCGGAAAGCAGATCCCAGGCTGGGAAACGGGCAAGTGCGTCGCCTGGGATCAGGTGGCGCTCGACAAGACCCGGATTTCAGGTGAAATCCTGGTGATAGATGAAATGGCGGATGTGGCCGCACCTTTGACGGCTGTCAAATTGGCCAAACAAGGAGCCAAGGTCAGGCTTATTACAAAATGGCCAATGGTCGGAATGGAGACGGCGCCGGAAGTCTATTTGCACTGGATCATGACCTACCTGCATGAAGCCGAGGTTGAGATAATCACCAATCACGTCGTCAAAAATATCAACGGCGTGGCAGTGGATATCGCCAACATCTACAAACCCTCGGGCAATCGCCGGATAAATGCAAATGCCATCGTCATGGCGACAGCGCGAAGTTCGAACAATGCGCTTTATCACCTGCTTCGCCGGCGTGGCGTCAGCGTTGAGACCATCGGCTGCGCAAATGCACCGCGGACGGTGTACGAAGCGACTTTCGAGGGGCATCGCGCAGCCCGTAAGCTCGGCACTTCGCAATGGCGCCGCGTCGGCCAGGATACTGCCCAAGGCCATGTTCCGCAGTACTTCTACGATTCGTCTCTTTCGTAAGTCGATCCAGTGCGCACCAAGAGACTCCGCTGAGCCAATTCAGCTCCGCCAATCGCAAAGCAGATATGAATGGTAAAGCATATCTGATATGTGCAACGCCGGACTAGGAGTCCATCGCCTGGGTCGTCAGCGTCGTGGCGTGATGTACGATAGCCTGAAACAATTGCGCTAAGCAGCGACGTTACTCGGGGGTGAATGGCGCATTCAAAGGCAATCTGAGCAGTGATCGAAAGCCGCTCGATTGCAGCGCGCTAAAACGATTGTTACCAGATGACTATCGAGGACAAAATCTTGAAAGTGGCGGATCAACTAGCCGTTATGTCCCAACAGCGGATCATCGGTCTTAAAAAAAATATCGCCGATCTAAAGATCAAATTGAAGAAAAAAGCCAGCCAACGTACTGCGGAAATTGAAAAGCCGAAACGTCGCAAGGTATTCGAGGCCAGTGAAAACGGGACGCTGCGATGCCCTTGGTGCTGGATACTGCATGGCAACAACGGATCTCTTGAGCCCGTCGGAAACAGCGACATCCTCCGCTGCCGCACCTGTAATCATAGCCTTTTCGTTGGATAACATTGCTTGCGGCGGTAGCGGATCCCAGGGGGAAGGAGCGGCTTCATGAAGATACTCGTCGTCGGAGCTGGGCTTTCAGGTCTTGTAGCCGCGCACCGACTCCAGGCCGCCGGACAAGAGGTTACGATCCTCGAAGCGCGGCCGCGGGTCGGCGGACGCGTGCTGACGCTCCGGGAACCGTTCGCCGAGGGACAACATGCCGACGTCGGCGCGATGATCCTTTATGAAGGACAGAATACGATTCTCGACCTCTGCCGTGAGTTCGGGATCCAGCTCACACCCTATAAGACCGTCGGAGCTGAACTCCCTTGCGTCAGGTACGGCGGCCGTCTCCTCGTCCCGGAGGAGATAGGTGCCTGCTTTGGCGAGTTGGGGAAAGCTCAGTCCGCATATCCGGCCGAGCCGTTCGAGACGGCTACGGCCTGGGTGCGACGCTGCCGCCTCTCTGCCCGAGCGATCGCGCTGCTCGACGCGTTCATTGAAATCCAGCCGTCAATTCCGCTCCGGTTCGTCGACGCCCGCGGCTTGCACCTCGGGCCCGAGCGGTACGTGCAGATGGCAGACGGGAACGATCAGCTTCCGCGACGTCTGGCGCAGGGCCTGGATGTGCGTCTCGAGCACGTCGTGCGCCTGATTGACTGGTCTCGCTCGTCCGTCGTCGTCGAGACCGAGAAGGGGAAGTTCGAAGCCGACCTCCTTGTCCTCGCCGTTCCTGGTCCGCTGACGACCGACATCGGCTGGAACCCTCCACTACCGGCGGAGAAGGTGCGCGCGCTCGTCTCGCTGCGCTACGGGACCGGAGCCGCTGTCGCAGCGCAGTACCGGGAGCGCAAGTCTGTGAGCGACTCGGTCCGAACAGCGTTCTTCAGCGACCGTATACCGCGCTGGATGCTCGACCTCTCCGTCGACCAGCCCGGGGATGCAGCGATCGTGACGACCATCCTCAGCGCCGAGTCGGAGCCTCGCGGGCTCGCTCAGAACGACGTGCTCGGTGAGATCGACTCGGCGCTGACCGAGATCACCAGGAGCAATGTGACGAGACTCGGAGGCGCGATGGTGAGCTGGACGGACGATCCCTTCGCTCGCTGCATCGCCCGCGCCCCGATCGGCGATCAGCGAGAGACCGTGCTTCGCGAGATCCAACGGCCGCTCGACAAGCGGCTGTTCTTTGCCGGTGAGCACACGGACGAACGACCAGGCCCCGGCGGCATGGACGGTGCGATCCGCTCGGGTCTTCGGGTGGTCAACGAGGTCACGGGCGCGCGGCCGGGCCAAAGCAGCATGGACGGTGCGATTCGCCCGGGCCCTCGGACCGTCGACAAAATCACGGGCGCACGTGCCGCGGTCGTTCGGTGGTCGTGGTCTCACCCTCCGTGGTCGCAACCTCCGACGAGCCGGCGCTGAGCGATCGAGCGTGGTCAGATTCGGTGCGCCCTGCCGGGATCGATTACTAGACTAGGTGGGTGAGCGTCCGAATGCATGCGGACGATTCGTGGTCCAGTCGGCGGCCCTGTTGAACAACGGCGACGCTTGCAGGGGCCGTCGTCACGTGATCACGTCCCATCATACTTAGCCTTGCGCTTCTCGAAGAATGCATTCGCGCCTTCGGCGTAATCATGCGAGTCGCGCAGCTTCTCGTAGGCGTGTCCCTCGAGGTCGAAGCTCGCCTCCAGGCTCGCGTCGTCGCCGAGATTGAGCACGCGCTTTACGGTCGTAAGCGCGAGCGGCGACAGGGCGTTGAGCCGTGCGGCGTAGGCCAGCACGGCCTCGTCGAGCGCAGCGCTGTCGGCGACTACTTCGGTGAGCAGGCCCCACTGATACGCCTCCTGCGACGATAGCCTCCGGCCCTGCATCACCATGTCTTTGGCGCGCGTCATGCCCACCATCCGCAGAACCCGCTGGCTGCCGCCGGAGCCCGGCATTTGCCCGATCGAGACCTCGGGCAACGCGATCAGCGTGTCCTTCGTCGCGATCCGGAAGTCGCAAGCGAGTGCGAGCTCGAGCCCGACGCCGAAAGCGTACTTCTCCATCGCGGCGATGACCGGCTTGGGGCAGCGTTCAGGCGCAGCGATGTTCCAAGCGAGGTGCGACATGCCATCGCGGCGCACCTTGAAGAAGCCGCGAACGTCGCCGCCGGACGTGAAGACCCCATTCGCGCCCCGGAGCACGATCACGCCGACGTCCGGGTCGCGCCCCATCTCTTCGAAAAGCGCCCCGATCTGCGAGCGGGCCTTATAGGATACGATGTTGAGCGGGGGACGGTCGAGGATGAGCGTGGCGATGCGCCGGCCGGCATCTAACTCGACGCGCAGGCCGTCGAGCTCGTTCAGCAGTTCGGCGCGTTGCTTGGCATATTTGTCTGTCATGAATTTCCGCCTTGTCTGCGGCGCTCAGCCGACGCGCCGATAGTTGCCCGCCCGCAGCTCCCGTCGCAACAGCTTGCCGACGGGCGACTGCGGAATTCGTTCCACGAACACGTACTCCTTCGGACACTTGAACCCGACCAGCCCGGCCGCCCGGCAGTGCGCGTTGAGCGCATCCGCACTCTGCTGCCCCTGCGCCGGCTCCACGAAGGCGACCAGCCTCTGACCCAAGCGATCGTCCGGCATGCCGACGACGGCCACACGGCCGACGGACGGTGCACGAGCTAACACGTTTTCGACTTCCTCCGGATACACGTTCTCCCCGCCCGTGATCACCATGTCGTCGACGCGGCCGACTACGTAAAGCTCGCCGTCCTCGTCGAGCCGGCCGAGATCG
>Ga0182024_10025039_pt1 | contig 10567 bp, 6 predicted proteins | sample P32metaG_FD_120480 | JGI IMG/M metagenome (GOLD analysis project Ga0182024, IMG submission 120480) | Permafrost microbial communities from Stordalen Mire, Sweden - P3-2 metaG (Illumina Assembly) | ecosystem: Environmental > Terrestrial > Soil > Wetlands > Permafrost | place: Sweden: Stordalen...
CTAGGGCAACAAAAACCCCCCACTTGGTAACTCTTCCTGAAATTTGTCTTACGCCCATTCATTCGTTCGCAAAGCGAATCGAAATTGAGGAAAAGGACTTAAGGACGGCGAGCGGCCAAAACATGAAACCCTGGCCCAAAAAGCATGCGCTTTTCCATTGACACGGGGCGGGGAGTGTGGCGTGATACGCGGGCGGTGAGATCGGTTCATTGAGCATGACCAAAAGTTCTCGAAAGACCAATGCGACAACGGCTTCGGGCAATACCACCAAGTTCGACGCCCACCATCACGTCCTGGCCAAGGCCTACGGGGCACAGGCGGATTTGCGGCGCGAATTGTCGGATTCCAAGGCGGCCGTGGCCGAGCGGACGGAAATACTGAAGATTTTCGCAGATTGCAACGACCCGCAACGGGCCTGGCTACTGTTGGAGGATTATTTCGAAAAGCTTTCGCTCTCGCGCAAGGATTTTGGAGCCCAGGAATGGTGGCAGCGCCTGGTGGCCGCCCGGGGCAAAAAGCGCCTGGAAGAGACGGCCATTCTTTTCATGCGTTTCAATCGCCCGGTGCCGACGGAATTGCAGCCGCACGCCAACCAGCAACGTTTTCAGGAAATCGAAAGGATGGAAAAGGACCAGCAACTGGTCCAGCAACTGGAGCATTGGCTTTTCCCCTCCTCACCGGCCCAATTGGATTCGCCCCGCGCTTCCATTCGCGTGGCGTGCGAGCCTAAACCGGTCGGCGATTTTTCCTCGCTGCACGGCCTACAGGTGAACTTCTTTATTTCCCGCCATCGGACGGGCGAGAAGGCCAAGACGGTGGCCGAAGTGGTCGATCTGGCGTCCCGCGCGGCGCACGAGCGGGAGATGTTTTCCTTCGAGGACTGGCAATTCATCCTCTGGCTTTCGGAGACGCACGCGGACCCGGAAGGATTGTGGGAGTCGCTCTTCCTGAGCGGACAGGAACTGCTGCAATGGCTGGTGCGATGGGGCGACAAGGGCCGGTTGCGCATGGCGCAGACCGACGCCCCCATCGTGTTTGACGGCCAACTGGCGGAGTTGCAGCCGCATTTGGAATCGGTCCAAAACGAATTGTGTTTCACACATCAATTGACGCTGCCGGGAGGCGCGCGGCACGGGTTCAGCGACGTGAGATTCTTTGCCGGCCGTCCGGCCATCGCGCTGGTTGGGAGCGCCTTTTATATGTTGCGCAGCGCGCCGCCGGATGAATTGCTCAACGGCTGGGTGGAACAAAAAGCGCTGCCAGTCAGCAAGTTGAGCCACCGGCTTTTGACCAAGCTGCGCAAGACCCAATCGGCTGGCGACGTGCGTTGGGAGCAACTCTGCGTCGTTCACCACGGCGAACCGCGCTTCATTTTCGAGCTGGTAGATGACGTGGTGCGCTTGCGTCTGGCATCGAAGAGCGAGGACGACGGCCTTTTGTGGCATTGGACCGGCCAAGAGTGGGAAATCGACGAGCCCCGTCTGAACCTGGACGGAAAACCGAGAATCCTGGACGACCCGCGGCTGGAGAAAGCCATCCAGTGGCTTTGTCGTTTGGACTGGTTCACACCCGAACCCGGTCTGTGGGTGGGCGATGCCAATGATAATTTTCTGGCCCAACTGGCGACCGCTTGGCCGGACCGGCCCGACCAGGCCGAATACCTGGCCAATCCGGCGTTCCATCGTTTGTTCCTTTCGCCCCACCCGTTGAAGCCGCGGCTTGTGGTCCAAGGCAGCGGCATCGATTGGTTCTCCGTTTCGTCGGCTTGGGAAGCCGAAGGACTCAAATTGACGCCGGCCGACCTGCTTTGCTTGCAATCGGCCACAGGGCGGTTCATCAAATTGCCTGACGCCGGCTGGCTGCAATTGGATCAGGCGGCAGTGCAAGCGGCGCACGAGGCGATGGCCGATCTGGGGGTGGACGGCTTGGTCCCGGTGCCGCAAAAGCTGGGTTTGGAACAGGCGGCGCACCTGGATGAAACGGGGTTGCGGCGTTTCGGCGATGCGCCGGAGGCGCAGGCCTGGCGCAAGCGCCTGGCTGAATTTACCGGCGTTCCGGTGACGCCGCTGCCGCCCTCGATCAGCGCGGAGCTACGCCCCTACCAGCAGAGCGGTTTCCATTTTTTGTGCCATCTGACGCGGCACAAACTGGGCGGCATCCTGGCCGACGACATGGGCCTGGGCAAAACATTGCAAACGCTGGTGTGGCTGGCCTGGTTGAAGGAAACTCATCTGACCAGCCGGCCAGCTTTGGTCATCTGCCCGGCGTCGGTCTTGCACAATTGGCGGAGGGAATCCGAGCGGTTCACACCGGATTTGAAGGTGCTGGTGCTGGAAAGCGGCGCGGCCCGGCATAATCTGCGCCGCAAAATTCCCGAACACGATTTGATCGTCACCAATTACGCGTTGCTGCGGCGGGACCTGGAGGCTTTGCAGAGATTCTCCTTCCGCGCTGTGGTGCTCGATGAAGCCCAGTTCATCAAGAATCCCGACGCGCAAATCACCATTTCGGTCAAACAGTTGCAGGCCGACCAGCGCCTGGCGCTGACGGGCACTCCGTTGGAGAACCGGCTGCTGGACCTCTGGAGCATTGTCGATTTCATCCAGCCGGGCCACTTGGGAACGCAGCAGAAGTTCCGCGAAAAATACGAACCGCCCGGCGACGACGCCAGCGACGAGCGGCGCATCGCCCGGCGCCGCCTCTCGGCCAAGCTGCGTCCGCTGCTGCTGCGCCGCCTCAAAACCGAGGTGGCGCGCGATTTGCCCGCGCGTATCGAGCAAAGGCGCGATTGCGAGTTGGGCGAGGCGCAGCGGAAACTGTACCTGGCCGAATTGCGCCGCAGCCGTGAACAGGTGATGGATACGGTGGCCGAACGCGGGATCAAAGGCAGCACCATTCACGTCCTGGCCGCCTTGACGCGCCTGCGCCAGATTTGCTGCCATCCGCACCTGGTCGGCAACGACGCCGTTTCGGGCAAGACGGAGACGCTCTTTGAGTTGCTGGAGCCGCTGTTGGCGGAGAACCATAAAGTTTTGCTCTTCAGCCAATTCGTCCAGATGCTCCGAATCCTGGAGCGGGAATGCGCCGCCCGGCAAATCCCCACGCACATTCTGACCGGAGAGACCAAGAACCGGCAGGAAGTCACGCAGGCCTTCGCGGACGACACGCACGGCGGCGTTTTCCTGCTCAGTTTGCGCGCGGCCGGCACCGGCCTCAACCTGACCACCGCCAGCAACGTCGTCCTCTACGATCCCTGGTGGAATCCGGCCGTGGAAGCGCAGGCCATCGACCGCTCCCATCGCATCGGGCAGACCGTGACGGTCAACGCCTATCGGTTGATCGCGCCGGGGACGGTGGAGGAAAAAATCTGGGAATTGCAGCAGCGCAAGGCCAAGACCATTGCCGACGTTTTGGGCGAACAAGGCTTCGCCCGGAACCTCTCCCGAGCCGACTTGGAGTACCTCTTTGCGGACGAGGAGGAAATGACCAAAGCCCTATGACCCATTTTGCAGGACCGCACGGCTGGATGGCGATTTGGGCATTCTTGTTCCTGTCCGTCATCTGCCCGTCGGCCCAGGCCCGATCACAAGCCAGCGACGCGCTCAACCACGCCGCCGAACTGCGCGATAGCGGCGATTTCAAAGGCGCGGCGGAGGCGCTGACGGAGGCTCTGCGCGCGCCCGGCGTGTCGCCGGAGGAACAGAAGCAGTGGGAGTTTCAGCGCGACGTGCTCAAACGCATCCAACAGGATTACTCGCTGACCCGGGAAGAGCTTTTCCGCAAATTGACCTCGTCGCTCAGAGACGCCACGCGGCAGGAGTTCGAGCAATGGCTGGCCGAAGGATGGTTCGACGACAGAAGCATTGATTGTCAAACCTATTATTTGGACGTCAGCGTCCGCAACCTCTACTTCCGCCATCCGGAACTGAAGAGCCGGCGAATGGATGACAAGGATGATGCGCCGGAACAAAGGGCGCGGCTGGAGATTTGCCGGGCGATCAAAGAGGCCGCGCGGAAAGAGGGCGCGCCTTACGTGTTGCCGCATCATTTCCTATGCTCGATGACTGTTACCGCGTCGAACGATGCGGCGCCGGCGGGCGCGATGATTCGCGCCTGGCTGCCCATTCCGCGCCAGTACCCCTTCCAGGATGAGTTCAAATTATTGGGCAGCTCCCCGACCTTTGCGAATCTGGCGCCGGAAACCAGCCCCATCCGTTCGGTCTTGATGGAGCAACGAGCCGCGTCGGGGCAGCCCACCCGATTCGAGATCACCTACAGCTACACCGCGCGCGGCGTGTTCTTCGATCTCAAACCGCAAGCGATTGGCCGGCCGGATTTGAGCGATCCGGCGCTGGCGGTTTTCGTGGCCGAGGCGCCGCACGTGGTTTTTACCGACAAGATCAGGAAACTTGCGCGGGAAATCATCGGCTCGGAAACCAACCCCATGCTGCAAGCCAAGAACTTTTACGATTGGATTGGCGGGAATGTCTTTTACAGTTTCGCGCGGGAGTATTCGACGATGACCAACCTGAGCGATTATTGCCTCACGCACCGATACGGCGATTGCGGGCAGGAGGCATTGCTGTTCATCACGCTGTGCCGGTCGCAGGGCATCCCCGCGCGCTGGCAGAGCGGCTGGAACACCTTTCCCGGCGGCAAGGACATTCATGACTGGACGGAAATATACCTGGCGCCTTACGGATGGGTGCCGGTCGATCCGTGGGCGGGAATTTTTGCCACGCGCTATGCCACCGCCCTGACCGACGCGGAGCGGCGGGAATTGCACGACTTCTATTTCGGCGGCCTGGATTACTACCGCATGGCAGCCAACAGCGACCACAGCATGGCCTTGTACCCGTCCAAGAAAACCATGCGCTCCGATGACGTCGATTTTCAACGCGGCGAATTGGAGTGGGACGGAGGCAATATTTATTTTGACAAGTATTCCTACAAGCTGGATGTCCAGGAATTGAAGTGAAATTCCCGTCCCAACGCGCCTTGGACTGCGCCGCCACCGCCGCCCGCGCCGCCGGCCGCCTGATGCGCAGCGAGCAAGCCGCGCCCAAGAAAATCAATTCGCAATCCCAACATGACATAAAGCTGGAACTGGATGTTCGTTGCCAGAAATTGATCGAGAAAATCTTGTTGCGCGCGTTCCCGGCATCCGCCGTCCTGGGCGAGGAAGGCGTGGCAGGCCGGGCCGAGTCGCAGCTTCGCTGGGTGGTGGATCCAATCGACGGCACTGTCAACTTTACTTACGGCATCCCCCATGCGTGCGTGTCCATCGCCTTGCAACAGCGATTACCGAGCAGGGAATTCTCCACCGTCATCGGCGTTGTCTATGATCCGTTTTGTGACGAGCTTTGGAGCGCGGCGCGCGGCGGGCCGGCCCGCTTGAATGGGAAAGTGATTCACACCAGCCGTCGGAGCAAGTTGGCGGAATCCATTGTGGCCATCGGCTTTTCCAAGAGCGAAGCCAGCCTCAACGACAATCTCCCTGTTTTCAACGCTCTGGTCCGGCGCGTGCGCAAAATCCGCATGATGGGCGCGGCGGCCCTTGCGCTCGTGTATGTGGCCAGCGGGCGCTTCGATGCCTACATCGAATCCGGCATCTCGCTTTGGGACATCGCCGCCGGAGGATTGATCCTGGAATGCGCGGGCGGGGAATTCTGGCATCGTCCTCTGCCGGGCGGCGCCCAGTACGACATGATCGCCAACAACGGCCTGCTGCGCGCCAAGCTGGAAAGAATCGCCCGCGCCGCGCGCAAACGCGGCCAACAGGAAACTTGATCTGCCAGCTATTTCTCCTCTGCCTCTCTGAACGGTTGTAAATACTCGGAAACTCTCTTCTTACCAAACACTCGAATCAATTCCTCAATTCGCTCGGTGCCAGCGCAATAGCCCGCCGGACCTCCGTCCGTTTCTTCCACCCACCCGCTCATGATAAATGGATTAGGATCATCGAAATTGATGTCCTTGGCATACCGCTGAACCGCAATCTGGAAACCCCGTTCATAGGCGTTGACATAACGCTCGACCGTGCTGTTGCCCTCCATGTATCCCGGGTGGGCCTCCGAGAAATTTCCGGCTCGATACCTCGTGGGCACGTCAATGTTATGGGAAAGCGTTAGAGACGGATGCCTGCTTGCACATCCGCCCGCGGCAAGAAGCAAGCAAATCACACTATGACGTAACATGGAATCCACTCCCTAGATCAAACCAGATATAAGCCATTACAAAAGCCCCGCCTGCTTCCCGCCGCCCAATTTAAGGCCCAGCTTTTTGTAACTCAATTCCGTGGCCACGCGGCCTTGGGAGGTGCGGTTGAGGTAGCCTTCCATGATCAAAAACGGCTCATAGACTTCTTCCAGCGTGTCCGGTTCTTCGCCCACTGCCACGGCCAGCGAATTCAGTCCGACCGGCCCGCCCGCAAACTTCATCACAATCGTTTCCAAAATCCGTTTGTCCATTTCATCCAATCCGTTCTGGTCGATGGCCAGCATGGCCAGCGCCTGGTCGGCCACCGGGACGGTAATGCGGCCGTCGCCGCGGACTTGGGCGTAATCGCGCACGCGCCGCAACAGGTTGTTGGCGATGCGCGGGGTGCCGCGGCTGCGCCGGGCGATCTCCATCGCGCCGGGAGCTTCGAGGCTGACGGCCAGCAGATTGGCCGATCGCAGGAGGATTTGCTGGAGTTGCTCGGCATGGTAATAATCCAGCCGCTCGCGAATGCCGAAGCGCGTCAGCAACGGCGCTGTCAACAAACCGCTGCGGGTCGTGGCGCCGATGAGCGTGAAGCGCGGCAGCGACAGGCGCACGCTGCGGGCGTTGGGGCCTTGATCGATGATGATGTCCAGCTTGAAATCCTCCATCGCCGGGTAAAGATATTCCTCGATGCTTTTTTGCAGGCGGTGGATTTCGTCGATGAAAAGTACGTCGCCCTCCTCCAAATTGGTGAGCAGACCGGCCAGGTCGCCGGCTTTCTCGATGGTCGGGCCGCTGGTGCATTTGAGGCTGGAGCCCATGCTCTTGGCAATGATGTGGGCCAGGGTGGTTTTGCCCAGGCCGGGCGGGCCGCTAAAGAGCAGATGATCCAGCGCCTCGCCGCGTTGCTTGGCGGCCTGGACGGCGATTCCCAGCCGTTCCTTGATCTTGGGCTGGCCGACGAACTCGGAAAAGAGCGAAGGCCGCAGCGTCATTTCCAACGCGGCGTCCGGCTTGGCCAACACATCCTCGATCTTGCGCTCCGCCATGTCCGTGCAGGATGGGCAACCCAGCGCGGAGCGACAAGGGAAAACTGGGGAAGCCGCTTTGATTATGATTCCATTCGAGCTTGAATGCGCAGTCAGCCACGGTTATAGTATGGGCGTGATTGCAACCAGCTATCGTTACATTGTGCAAAGGCTTGGCGTGCGTTCCGGCCATCCAATCGTCGAGGGCACGCGAATCGGAGTGCATGACGTGGTGGCCATGACCAAGACAGGGGCGTCGGTCGATGAAGTGGTGGCCAGCTTCCCCCGATTGACACGCGCTCAGGTGTATGAATGCCTTGCTTATTACGAAGACCACCAGCGCGGGCGAAACCGGGCTGAACGGCAACATCAACTTTGCCTAAGTGAATGGAGACTTGCGCTCCGCCATCTCCGTGGAGGATGGGCAACGCCGCGCGGAGCGACAAGGGAAAACTGGGAGAGCGACAGAAAGCACTAATTTGGGAGGCGTCCGACTTTCACCAGACCTCCCGGCCCACTGGCCGGCCCCAATCGGTTTCTGCATGCTTACTGGTCTTGCGCACCTGCGCCAGGAGATCGCTCAAGCGGTAGCGTTTCTTGCGCTCGCGGCTGATCACCAACGTTCCCTCCTTCAACTGAAGATCCACTTCGGTGCCTTTGCCCAACCGGATTTCTTGAGCGAACGCGCGCGGAATGCGGATGGCCAAGCTGTTGCCCCAGCTTTGCACAACGGTTTTCATTCTCATATATCTACTATGAAGATACTGTATGGGCAACGCAAAACTGGCGCCAACTGACTCCTCGCGGAACCATCCAGGAGCAAGGGCGTGAGACAAAATTCTTCCTCGGAAGCCGATGTGCTGGGAGACTTGGGTGAGGACACATGCATGTTTCCCATTACAGGCGGTGTTGCCATTTTGTGGCAAATTGCCTCTTTTTATGGGCCGCTGAGACGGTAAATCGTCGCCAAATACCGGCCATTGTAAGGGAAACCCCGAACGCGCCCTGGTCTCAGCGAAGCCCGCGCTGTTTTTGACAAATAAAAGTTGGCAAGTTGCCGTTCTCGTGGCATTAGTCCCGCTCCAACATTTTTATGCTGAAGATTAAAAACAACAAAATAACAACATGTTTGGCGGCGCTGGCCGTCATGGCGGCCTTTGCGCCGGGCGTTTTCGCCGGGGAAGCGGATATCAACATTCCCAACCTGACCGAGGTGAAATTTGACGGCTTGGGCGGCATCCACGGAACCACGCTGATGTATCTGGGACTGGTGGTCTGCCTCATTGGCGCGATCTTCGGCCTGGTGCAATACTTTCAAACCAAAGCCCTGCCGGTGCATGAGAGCATGGCCCAGGTTTCGGAAACGATCTGGGAAACCTGCAAGACTTACCTCTTCACGCAAGGCAAATTCCTGGCCATCCTTTGGGTGCTGATCGGGGCCTGCATGGTTTATTATTTTGTGGGACTCCCTTGGAATTCTGCCGAGAATCAACTGACTCACGGCGAGCTGCTCCGGAACGGCGTCGTCATTTTATTGGCTTCCATCCTGGGCATCCTCGGTTCCTACGGCGTGGCCTGGTTTGGCATTCGCATCAATACCGTGGCCAATTCCCGCACGTCCTTTTCCGCGCTCAAGGGCAGTCCTCTGGCCACTTTGGGCATCCCTCTGCGTTCGGGCATGAGCGTCGGATTGCTGCTCGTCGCCGTCGAATTATTCTTCATGATTTGCATCCTGATGTTTCTTCCGCGCGGATTGGCCGGTCCCTGCTTCATCGGCTTCGCCATCGGCGAATCGCTGGGCGCCTCGGTGCTGCGCATTTGCGGCGGCATTTTCACCAAGATTGCGGACATCGGCTCCGATCTGATGAAAATTGTCTTCAAGCTGCCCGAAGATGATCCGAAGAATCCCGGCGTAATCGCCGACTGCACTGGCGACAACGCCGGCGACAGCGTCGGACCCACCGCGGATGGTTTTGAAACCTACGGCGTGACCGGGGTGGCGTTGATCGCCTTCCTGGCCCTGGCCATGTCGGAGCAGATCGACCAACCCAATTGCGCGACCCTCATCATCTGGTTGTTCGTCATGCGCGCCCTGATGATTCTGACCTCGCTGGCTTCCTATTTTATCAACGAGGGCCTGAGCAAAGCCCTGTTCGGCGGCAAGAAAGACTTCGATTTTGAGGCGCCGTTGACACATCTGGTCTGGCTGACTTCAGCCGTGTCCATCGCCGTGACTTTCATCGCCAGCAAACTGCTCCTGGGCGATTTCAAGAACGGGGCCGGAGCGGCGCAACCTGATTTGTGGTGGGTATTATCGGTCATCATCAGTTGCGGCACGGTGGCGGGGGCGGTGATCCCGGAATTCACCAAGGTCTTTGTCAGCACCAAATCGCGCCACGTTCGCGAAGTGACCAACTGCTCCAAACACGGCGGCGCATCGCTCAACATCCTGTCCGGCTTCGTGGCCGGCAATTTTTCCGCCTTTTGGATGGGGCTTTGCATCATGGCGCTCATGGCCGCCTCCTATTACTTTTCCCAGAATCCGGCCTTGCATTCACTTTTGCCGGTCAAGTTCGCTTTTGCCGCGCCGATTTTTGCTTTCGGCCTGGTGGCTTTCGGCTTTCTCGGCATGGGACCGGTGACCATTGCTGTGGATAGCTACGGCCCGGTCACGGACAACGCGCAATCCGTCTATGAATTGAGCCAGATCGAGGGACGTAAAGACATCAAGGCGGAAATCCAGCGCGACTTCGGTTTCGACGCGGACTTCGAGCATGCCAAGTACCAGCTCGAAAAAGGCGACGGCGCCGGCAATACCTTCAAAGCCACGGCCAAACCCGTGCTCATCGGCACGGCGGTCGTGGGCGCGACCACGATGGTTTTCGGCATCATCATGTTGTTGCAGAAAATGTATGACCTCCAGGTGGCGTCGGGGGTGGCCGGTCCGTTCAAGCCAGTCATCGACGCCTTGAGCATAGTCCAGCCCGAGATCATCCTGGGCCTGATCATGGGCGGCGCGGTCATCTACTGGTTCACCGGCGCGTCCTGCCAGGCCGTCGTCACGGGTGCGTATAGCGCGGTGGTCTATATCAAGGAACATATGAATCTCTCGGCCAGCACGGCCTCGCAAAAGGACAGCAAGGAAGTCGTACGCATCTGCACCGTTTATGCGCAGAAAGGGATGTGGAACATTTTCATTGTGGTGTTCTGCTTTGCCCTCGCGCTGCCCTTCTTCAATGCTTACTTCTTCATTGGCTACCTGATCGGCATCGCCTTTTTCGGCCTCTTTCAAGCCATCTTCATGGCCAATGCCGGCGGCGCGTGGGACAACGCCA
>Ga0182024_10025040_pt1 | contig 10567 bp, 3 predicted proteins | sample P32metaG_FD_120480 | JGI IMG/M metagenome (GOLD analysis project Ga0182024, IMG submission 120480) | Permafrost microbial communities from Stordalen Mire, Sweden - P3-2 metaG (Illumina Assembly) | ecosystem: Environmental > Terrestrial > Soil > Wetlands > Permafrost | place: Sweden: Stordalen...
CCCGAAGATCCACCACGGCAAAGCCTCGCGCTTCAGCTCGTGACCGTGTCGACCCTCCTCGGTCTTGAAGATCAGAACCGCCCGAGACGGGGTCATGGTGAGGGCGTTGACAGCGGAGATGATCGTTGAAACGGCGATCGTCACCGCAAACTGCCGAAAGAACTGGCCAGTAATCCCGCTCAGGAAACAGCAGGGCACGAACACCGACGAGAGTACAAGGGTGATCGCCAGAATCGGGCCCGTAATCTCCTCCATGGCCTTGATCGTGGCCGTTCGCGAGTCGAGCCCCGTGGCGATCAATCGTTCGATATTTTCGAGCACCACGATGGCGTCGTCCACCACGATGCCGATCGCCAAAACCAACCCGAAGAGAGTCAGATTGTTGAGCGAAAAGCCCATCGCAGCCATGACAGCGAACGTCCCGATCAAAGAGACCGGCACGTCGATCATCGGCAGGATCATCGCTTTCCAGTCTTGTAGGAAGACAAGCACGACGATCCCGACCAGAATTACGGCGTCGAACAACGTCTTCCAGACTTCGTTCACCGACTCTCGGATGAATGGCGTCGTGTCATAGACAATTTGGTAGTCCAGACCGTCCGGAAAGCGCGACTTGAGCTCTTTCATCTTGGCGTAGACGCCGTCGGCCGTGGCAAGCGCATTGGAACCAGACAATTGGTAGATTGAGATCGCCACGGACGGTCGGCCGTCCAGAGTGCAGGTTTGGTCATACTGCCGTGAGCCGAGCTCGACTCGAGCGACATCGCGCAATCGAACGATACCGGGAGCTTGCGGCAATGAGCCGCTCTGACCGTTTGCGCTGCCTTCACCAGGTGCGCCTCCCGACGCCATCTCGCTCCTTTGCTCGACTTGGTTTTGACCTCCTTGCGCGTTCGTGCTACCGCCAGAGGGCTGACCCTGCGGGTTATTCTGGCCGCCGGCCTTCAAGATAATGGCGCCAAACTGCTCCGGCTCGACCAGGCGGCCCAACGTGTTAATAGTGAGTTGAAACTGCTGGCCCATGGGAACGGGCTGCTGGCCGATTTGACCGGCGGCAACCTGCAGGTTTTGCTGGCTGATGGCCGTGACAACGTCCATCGCACTCAAGTTGCGCGAAGCTAACTTTTGTGGGTCGAGCCACGCCCGCAAGCTGTAATCGCGCTGGCCGAGGTACGTAATGCCCGCTACACTCGGCAGACGCCCCAGTTCGTCTTTGATGTAGATCGTTGCATAGTTGCTCAGGAAAGTGCTGTCATACTGGCCGTCTGGCGAGATCAGGTTGACGATCATCAGCGTATTCGGCGACATCTTCTTGACACTGATACCCTCGTTCTGCACCAGCGGCGGTATGACCGGCTGAGCCAGCGACACACGGTTCTGCACCAACACCTGCGCCATGTCGGTATTCATTCCAAGCCTGAAGGTCACGGTCAGGTTGTAGGCGCCGTCGTTCGTGCATTGCGACGACATGTACATCATGTTCTCGACGCCGCTGACTTGTTCCTCGATCGGCGCAGCCACAGTGTTTCGCACAGTCTGGGCGTTGGCCCCCGGGTAAAATGCCGTCACCAGCACTGTCGGAGGCGTCACCTCGGGATACTGCGCGACTGGAAGCGTGAAGACGGCCACGCCTCCCGCCAATACGAAGACGACCGAAAGGACAATCGCAAAGACCGGACGGTCGATGAAAAATCGCGAAATCACGGCTGACGATCTCCGCCGGGAGTACCGGAATTCTCAGGGACTGCGAGCGTCCGACGTTGAGCAGGCGATTGATGTCGGATCACGCGATGAAAGCAAAGGACAGCCAAGGCCGATAAACAGCCCGCGGTGCCGCCCAACTCTAACCCCCGCGACAATCCAACTACGCCAAGCTGCGCGAACATCAATCCTATCAGCAGACCCGCCACTCCAGAGAGTAGCGTCGATCCGATCCAGCGCGTCGCAACAGCCGTAAAGATCCGAGTTTCGCTGAGTCCCTGAATGACGGAAAAGAAAACCGGCGTCAGGAAGATGCCGAACAAAGTAACGCCCAGCATCCCGCTAAAGACGGCGATCCCCAGCGACCGGCGCATCTCCGCCCCTGCGCCGGCAGCCACCGCCAGCGGGATCACGCCGATGATGAACGCGAATGAGGTCATCACGATCGGCCGAAGCCGCAATCGACACGCCTCCCGCGTTGCATCGTGGCGCGACCAGCCCTCCTCATGCTTTTGTTTCGCGTACTCGACAATCAAGATCGCGTTCTTGCACGCCAAGCCCACCAGCACGACTAAACCGATTTGCACAAATATGTTCACATCCCGATTCGTATAGCGAACCCCAATAACGGAACAAAGCATGCACATTGGTACCACAAGAATGACCGCCAGCGGCAACGTCCAGCTCTCATAAAGCGCCGCAAGTGCCAGAAACACGCTCGCAACTGCGAGCGCAAAGATGTACAAAGCAGGGTTTCGTTCCGCCGCCCGGATTTGAACAAACATCAACTCAGTCCACTCGCCGTTCATCGACAATGGCAGGCTTTCACTGGCTACTTCGTTGATGGTCGCTATGGCATCTCCCGAACTAAACCCCGGCAACATGTTCCCGGTGATTGACGCGGATGTGTAAAGGTTATAGCGCGTCACGACGATCGGCCCGCCGCGATCGCTTTTCAACTGATTCACGTTCACCAGCGTGCCCAGCGGAACCATTTGGCCCCACTTGTTGCGAACCTGGAATAAACTCAGGTTCTCGATCCGATCGCGGTATCGACCCTCCGCCTGGACAGTAACTTGCCAGTGGCGACCAAATTGATTGAAGCTGTTGACGTAAAGGGATCCCATGAACATCGACAGCGTCTGATTCACATCTTCGAACGGTACTCCCAGCGCGACTGACTTGGTTCGGTCAATGTCCAGGTAGATCCATGGAGCACTGGAACGAAACCCTGTCTGAACATCAGCCAGCCCAGGTTGGTTGCGCAGTTTACGGGTGAGCTCATCAGTCTGGCTCTGCAAGTCCGCCAGTCCACGGCCGCCACGGTCCTCGACCATGATCTTGAAGCCGCCTGCGACGCCCAGACCGGGTATCGGCGAAGAATTGCGCACGCTGACAACCGCCTCTTTCACTTGCTTCCTGAACTCCGGCAGCAACTTGGCCATGATGTCATCGGCTTGGAGCCCAGGCGCCTTCCGTTTCTCGAACGGATCGAGCACGATGAACATGGAACCGAAGTTCGATGCGTTTGATTGCAGCAGAAACGACAGTCCCGAAATGGTCACAGTGTGGGCCACCCCCGGCGTTGCGCGGGCGATCTGGTTGACCAGCTCCATTGCTGCTTGGGTGCGCTGCAGTGACGCTGAATCTGGCAACTGGACGTTCACGATCAACCGGCCTTGGTCTTGCTGGGGAATGAAGCCTGTCGGTGCCCGCTGGAACACCCAATATGTCAGCACCACCAAGCCGCCGTAGACCAGCAAGACCAGTAGGCTCAAGCGCAAGAGCCTGCCAACCGTCCAGCCATACAAATTTGACAGCATGTCGAATAGACGGTTGAAACCCCTGAAAACCCATCCCAGTACGGCATTCACGGGTCGGATGATCAACCAGCCGATCGCCCCGCCGGCAATCATCCCGGGGGCGAAATATAGGGCGGCAATTATCCAGAACATCCACCCGGAACCGTCATTCTCGCCAGCCTCGGCCATAAGTGGAGGCAGGCCAAATTTCCCCGATAGATACCCTGGCGCGTACCAATAGGTCAGCATCCCTCCAGCAACGCCGAAAATCCACCAGGGTAACGCCTCGCGCTTGAGTACATGTCCTTGGTGCCCCTCGTGTGTCTTGAAAATCAAGACCGCCCGTGATGGGGTCATGGTCAGAGCGTTGATCGCCGAGATGATCGTGGAAACGGCAATTGTAACTGCAAACTGGCGAAAGAACTGGCCGGTGATGCCACCCAGGAAACAGCAAGGCACAAACACCGAGCAAAGTGCCAGAGTGATGGCCAGGATCGGACCGGTGATCTCTTCCATCGCCTTGATCGTGGCCGTGCGTGAGTCGAGTCCTGTGGCGATCAAGCGTTCGACGTTTTCAAGCACGACGATTGCGTCGTCGACCACGATGCCAATCGCTAGCACCAACCCGAACAAGGTCAGATTGTTAAGAGAAAAACCCAGGGCCGCCATGACCGCGAACGTCCCGATTAACGAGACCGGCACGTCGATCATCGGCAGGATCATGGCCCTCCAGTCCTGCAAGAAAAAGAGGACAACGATGCCGACTAGCATGACTGCGTCGAATAGCGTCTTCCATACTTCGTTAACCGATTCCCGGATATATGGCGTCGTGTCGTAAGCGATGTCATAGTCCACCCCTTCCGGAAATCGGCTCTTGAGCTCCTCCATCTTGGCTCGCACGTCCTTTGCGACGTCGAAAGCGTTGGTCCCTGGAAGCTGGTAGACAGAGAGACCGACAGACGGGTGGCCGTCGAAGGTGCAAGATTGGTTGTAGTTCTGAGCACCCATCTCGACGCGGGCCACATCGCGCAATCGGACGATTCCAGGTGCTGGCTCGTCTCCGCTGCTACCGGCGGCCCTCACCACAATTGATCCAAACTGTTCGGGGTCACTCAGCCGACCTAGCGTATCGACTGGCAACTGGAACGGTTGCCCTAACGCGGCCGGCGGCTGACCGACTCGTCCGGCCGGGGCATCCACGTTTTCGCTGCGGATGGCGCTGGCTACATCCATGGCAGTCATGCCGCGCGACGCTAATTTTTGCGGATCAAGCCAGGCGCGGATGCTGTAGTCGCGCTGGCCCATGTAGTTGATGTCAGAAACCCCGTAGACACGTAGTAATTCGTCCTTGATGAAAATTGTGGCGAAATTGCTCAGGTAGATGTCGTCATACCGGTCATCGGGAGAGAAGAAATTGACGATCATCAGCATATCGGGCGTCTTCTTGCGAATCGTGATTCCCTGGTTCTGAACCTCGGGCGGCAACTGTGGCATCGCAAGAGCAACGCGGTTCTGCACCATGACCAGAGCCGTGTTCACGTCGGTACCTATATCGAATGTCACTGTCAGCGTATATGATCCGTCGTTGCCCATCTGCGAGGACATGTAGAGCATCCCTTCGACACCGTTGACCTGCTGCTCGATGACAGCCGCAACGGTATCCGCGACCACCGGGGCGCTGGCCCCAGGGTAGTTGATCGTCACCGCCACACCTGGTGGCGTGATTCGGGGATACTGGGCCGTAGGCAGCCACGACCGCGCGATCAGGCCAATCAAAGTAATGACGACGGAAAGAACCGTCGCAAAGATCGGTCGATCAATGAAGAAGCGCGAGATCATGGCCGACCACCCTCTCAGTGCTCGCCTTATTCGTGGCTCGAAGAATCTGGCATCTTCGGAACAGCGGGCGCTGGGGCAGCGATTGCGGGTTGGCCGAGTGTTGGCATCGACACCCGATCGGGAGCAACGGGCATGTTCCTTCGGACTTGCAGGATTCCGCCGCTGACGACCCAGTCGCCAGGCTGCAGGCCCTCTTCGATCACCCGCAAACCATCTTCCTGGAGCGCACCGGTCGTGATCCGGCGGAACTGTACCTTATTGTCGGCATCGAGCACGTAAACGTACTTTCGTCCGCCATCTGAGGTGATCGCCCGATCGATGACCAAAAGGGCCCGATGGGGCACTCCGATTGGCAGTCGGATTTTCGCGAACCGGCCTGGAGAGAGCAGCCGGTGACCTCCTTTGCCCTCGGGATTTTCAAAAACGCCGCGTACCTGGATGCTGCCTGTTGTGGGATTGACCTGGTTGTCAACGAAGTTGATAGTTCCCCGATGCGGAAAGCCGTGTTCGCCTTGAAGCCCCATGAACACCGGCACATTAGCGCGGTCTTTGGGAACTTGGAGCTTACCTTCGTTAACTGCCCTGCGATAGCGCAGTAATGCGGGTTCGTCCATCTCGAAGTAAATATACATCGGGTCAACGGACACGATCGTGGTCAAACGTGTCTCATTCTGGTTGACGAGGTTGCCGAGAGTCTTGCGATAGAAACTGATCTGGCCGTCGATCGGCGACAATATTCTGGTGAACGCGTGATTGAGCTTCGAGATTTCCATGCTTTTCTCATAGGCATCGACCCTGGCCTTGGCCTCATCGACCACGGCCTGCTCCTGATCGAGTTGTTGAGTGCTGATTGAGCCCGGCGAGAGGCCATTGACCGCGCGATCACGACCCAGAGTTGTTCGGGCCAACTTGAGCTGGGCCTGATAAAGATTGACTTGCCCCTGGGCTTGGTCGAGCTGGGCTTTGTACGGTCGTCGGTCAACCACGAAGAGCAGGTCCCCTTTCTTCACCAGCGCTCCTTCCCGAAACGGCATCTCGAGCAAGTAACCAGTAACCAAAGGGATGATGTCAACTGACTGAACGGCTTTCGTTTGTCCGGTGAATTCTACATAGTCGGTGACTTCCCTTTGGACGGGCTGGCTGACCGGCACCGAAGCAAGCTTGGCGGGCGCAGCCTTGGCCGATTTCGTTTTGGGTTCAGCGGCCGCTTTTTCAAGCGTCGACATGGGTACTCGGTCCGGTCTGATCACCATGCGCGGACGCACCTGGAGCAATCCGCCACTGACAATCCAGTCGTTCGGCTTCAAACCCTCCTCAATCACCCGCAAGTCGTCGTCTTCTAGCGCGCCTGTCTTGACCCGTCGAGCCTGAACTTTGTTTTCCGCGTCGAGCACATAGACGTACTTTAACCCCTGATCTGACGCGATGGCCCGATCGCGAACCAGGAGTGCTCGGTGAGGAAGCCCTATCGGCAGGCGGATACTCGCGAACATGCCGGGCGATAGGAGTCGGTGGCCTTCCTTCGGCTTCGGGTTCGGGAAGATACCACGCACGAGTGTCGTTCCCGTCGTCAGATTGCTTTGGTTGTTTTCGAAGTTGATTGTCCCCTCATGAGGAAAGCCGTCTTCGCCTTGCAGTCCCATGAACACGGGCATCTTGGCGCGGTCCTTGCGCGCTTCAGACGTCCCTTCGGTTACCGCCGCGCGGTAGCGCAGCAGGGTGGGCTCGTCCATCTCGAAGTAGACGTGCATCGGGTCCACCGAGACGACAGTGGTCAAGAGCGTTTGATCCTGATTGACGAGGTTTCCAAGAGTCTTGTAGAAGCGACTACTCTGGCCGTCGATCGGCGAAACGACCTTGGTGAAATCGTAGTTGAGCCGGTACAGCTCCATGCTCCTCTCGGCGGCATCAACCCTGGCCGCCGCCTCGTCCACCACAGCCTGCCCTTGATCAAACTGCTGCCGGCTTACAGTTCCAGGTGAAGCGGCGTCGATGGCCCTGCTCCGGGCAAGATTCACTTTCGCCAACTTGAGCTGGGCCTTGTATAGATCGACCTGGCCCTGAGCCTGGTCGAGCTGGGCCTTATAGGGTCTGGGATCAACTTCAAACAGCAAGTCGCCCTTCTTGACCTCTGCCCCTTCCTCGAACGGCATTTGTACTAGGTAGCCTGATACCTGCGGAATAATGTCATTCGAGTGAACAGCCTTGGTCTGTCCGGTGAATTCCACGTAATCAGTAACTTCCCTTTGGACCGGCTGGCTTACAGGCACTGCCGGCGGCTCATCCTGCGCCACTTTGGGCACGTTTGACTGACAACCGATTGCGCCAAGCAGGAATGCGTACGCGACTGCAAACGACAACGGGAGTCGCAAGATCGGCGATTCGTACCTGCACAGGCTACCGCTGGGAGCGTGGGGTGGAATGCTCATGCCTGATCGACCAAGAGGGAAGAAACGCTTATGGCAAGTTATTATAGTCTGCACGCGTCAAGCAGCCACACGCGCGATCGAGGCCGGGCTGTGCGTTTTTTTGGAGAGAAGCCCTCTCAGATTACCCTAAATTCGCAATGGCCGACACGAATCGAGAGACAGCTCGCACTACCAAGTATCGGCGTCATTCGTCACCAAGCTGCGCTTTCTGCCCGGTCGCCATAGGGGTAGAATGCCGGTCGTCAAACGTCTAAAGCCTTACGTCTGATGCACCAAATCGCAGCGCCACAAATCGTGGCTGTTCAAATTTTTTTAGAAAAGCTCAGGCAGTGCCCACTACTCGCTGCGAAGACTGGGGTTAATATATAGTGCGCTCCCAGCTTGACGATGGGCTACCCTGCTGGCGTTTCCGGATGGACACGCCGGTGGCCCACGGTTGGGCGTACTCGCTTTGCTTTCAGAGGACAAGCTCCAATGCAGAGCCACCGAAAACTCGCGACCAAGTTCGCTGCCTGTTTCGCTGCGATGGGCTTCTTTGTTGCGTCGGTCTTCGCCGACGAATTGCTCGGCGTTTTGAGCAAGGTCGATGTCGAAGGCAAGAAGATCACGGTCGTCGAAAAGGACACAGACAAGGAAATCGAAATCAAGATCACCGATGAAACGGAGCAGCCTACCGGCAAAAACAAGACTGGCAAGGTCGACATGGAGAAGCTCGAGTCGAAGTTCAAAAAGGCTCAGGATGCCGGCAAGAAGGTCACTGTCAAGGTGACGCACGACAAGAACGTCGCATCCAAGCTCGAGCTCGTCAGAGGCAAGGCAAAGGCGAAGCCGAAGGACGAATGATCGCAGCGAGAGACTCTATCGAGTGATCTCGATAGATCCGTTGGCTGCGTGAATGACGTTCGGGGGATTCAACTGGCCGATGCCGCAGAGTCATGGGCACCGGCTGTAGTGAGTCCCCCGAGTCGGTCTGCTTGCGCTTATATTCCGACATTCTCGCCGTGGTGACTGGCATTTACGCGTGGCGTCAGGCGACGATGCCCTGCGACCCCAGCGAGCTTTCGGCAGCCGGCCACGGATTTTTCAATAAAAATGGACGCGCCGTCCTCTCGAACACAAGTATAAAGAAACGGCAATCGAGAGGATGGAGACCCCTTCGCCATGCCTGGCGACACGTCGCGGCAGATTTTGAAGCATCTAAGCGCGCTTTACGACTGCGGCGTGACCGGCCCGCTCAGTGATGAAGAACTGCTTGAGCAGTTCGTGGCAGGCAGTGACGAGTCGGCGGAGGCTGGATTCTCGGCCTTGGTAAAGCGGCATGGCCCAATGGTTCTAGGGGTCTGTCGCCGGGTGTTGCGCGATCGCCACGCAGCCGAAGACGCTTTCCAGGCCACATTCCTCGTTCTGGCGCGCAAGGCGCTGGCACTGTCGCGGCGGGAACAGTTGGCAAGCTGGCTTCATGGCGTCGCTTGGCGCGTCTCCGTGGATGCCCGCGCTCGCGCTGCGCGTCGGCACGCCAACGAGAAACGGCTAGGCTTGTTGTCTCCAGCAGAGAATATGGATGAAATCCATCAGACCGAGCTCCGGTCGATCCTGGATGAAGAGCTCGCAAGCCTTCCGGAGCGGCACCGCGCTGCGCTTGTCCTGTGTGAGCTCGAAGGACTTTCACGCAGAGAAGCGGCAACGCGGCTCGGAGTCTCCGAAGGAACGCTCTCGAGCCGATTGGCTCGAGCAAAAATGCGCCTTCGAGAACGCCTGACACGACGGGGCATGACCCTTTCCGCCGCCGCGTTGGGATTTGCCTTGGGCCACGCTGCTCAGGCCGTGAGCGTACGTCCATCGCTGCTTGATTCAACAATCCGGGGCGCGACGCTGGTCGGGACCGGTTCTCCACTGGCCGGAGTCGCATCGACCTCGGTCACCACTCTGACCGAAGGAGTTCTCAAAGCTATGCTGATCTCCAAGCTCAAGTTTGCCTTCCTCGGACTGGTTACTCTCGTGCTAGCCACCACCGGAGCCGGCGTTATCGCTCAGGACCGACCGTCAGATGACGACCGGCTCAAAAACCTCGAACGCAAGTTGGATCGACTCCTCGAGACACTGGGCACACAGAACCGGAGAGCTCCCTCAGCGCTTCAAGGTGCCGAGTCCAGGCCAGAGCCGAAGCCATCGGCGCCTGAGCTCGCGCCAGTCACTCCAGCGCCGGCCGCTCCCGCGGTCGTCGCAACAGCTCCATCGCCGCCGCAGCCACCCGCAACACCGACGGTGCGTGCGTTTACCGCCATCGACCGTACACTCCCGCCAGCCGTCATCGCGACGGCACCTGCGACTCCACTCCCTGTTCCTCCATCCGGAATGACCCCGCCCGTACCGCCTCTCCAGGCCGATTCGCTTGCGGGGCGGATAGACACGCTCGAACATCGTCTCGCAAACCTCGAAAGACGACTCGCTGAGTTCGAGCGGCGTATGGGAGGGCAAGATCCAAGCGTATCGCCCCCACCAGTGTCGAGAAATCCTTCGCAAGCACTTCCCGCTCCGCGCGCCGACCTAGCGCCTCCACCCAGCCTCTCTCCATCAGCGCTCACAGGTTCCGCCGGAGCCAATGCTCCCGTTCCGGTCGCACCCGCCGCGCCATCCGCCGCTTCCGGTCCGTCCTCCCTGCCTGCTGCTTCACCCGGCCCTGCGCCCGTTGCGGAGCCCTCACCGCCACCTGATTTGCCTACAGAGAATATCACAGCCGGAGTTACCCCCGGGTCGGACGAAACACCCCCGATTGCGGGCGAACTACCTCGTGGA
>Ga0182024_10025041_pt1 | contig 10567 bp, 7 predicted proteins | sample P32metaG_FD_120480 | JGI IMG/M metagenome (GOLD analysis project Ga0182024, IMG submission 120480) | Permafrost microbial communities from Stordalen Mire, Sweden - P3-2 metaG (Illumina Assembly) | ecosystem: Environmental > Terrestrial > Soil > Wetlands > Permafrost | place: Sweden: Stordalen...
CGCCGAGCCACATGTCAGGGCCGAACAGGATCTCGGTGTCATCGCCGTGGGTCTCGTAAATGTGTCGGACAACGTCCACCGCGTTCGCCGACGTGCAGCAGTAGTCGGTCAACGCCTTGACCTCGGCGGTCGTGTTCACGTACATCACGACCACACCCTCCGGATACCGCGCCTTCCAGTCGGCCAGCTGTTCGGCGTCGATCGACGCCGCGAGCGAGCAGCCCGCATCGAGGTCAGGGATCAGCACCGTCTTCTCCGGGCACAGGATCGAGGCGGTCTCGGCCATGAAGTGCACACCGCAGAACACGATCACCTCGCCCTCCGCCGCGGCAGCCTTCCTAGACAGCCCGAGCGAATCGCCGACGTAGTCGGCGACGTCCTGGATCTCGGGCACTTGGTAGTTGTGCGCGAGGATCACCGCGCCGCGCTCAGCCGCGAGCACGCGCACCTCTGCCTGCATCCGCTCGATCTCCTCCGGCGACAGAGCCGCAGTCGACCCCGTCGTGGGAGCCATCGGCAGTGTTGGGGCCATCGGCAGGTTCATGGCAGAGCCTCCAAGATCAGCGACAGGTCCAAGGCGGGCGCCGAATGGGTCAAAGCGCCCATCGACACCCATTCTACCCCGGTCTGCGCCCTCGCCCGGAGCGTGTCCAACGTCACGCCACCGCTGGCCTCTAACTCCGCGCGGTGAGCGACCTGGGCGACGGCCGCGCGCAGTTGTGCCTCGTCCATGTTGTCCAGCAGCAGCCTCGGCGCTCCGGCGGCGAGCGCTTCGTCGATCTCCTGCGGGTTGCGCACCTCGACCTCCAGCGTGCCCCCCAACTGAGGGGCCGCCTCACGAACGCGGGCTACCGCCTGGGCGATGCCCCCCGCCGCGGCGATGTGGTTCTCCTTGATCAGGATCGCGTCATACAACCCCGCCCGGTGGTTGGTCGCCCCCCCGGCCGCCACCGCCGCCTTCTCCAGCGCCCGCATCCCCGGGGTCGTCTTGCGCGTGTCGAGCACCTTCGCGCTCGTTCCCTCCACCGCGCGCGCGGCGCGCGCGGACATCGTGGCCACGCCTGAGAGGTGAGCCAGGAAGTTCAGCGCGGTGCGCTCCCCCGTCAGCAGTGCGCGCGCCCTCCCCTCCACCACCATGACCGGGCCGCCGTCCTCACGCCACAAGCCCTCTTCGACCAACCGCTCGCAGCGTGCGTCGGGGTCGAGCCGCATGAACACCGCCTCGGCCACCTCCAACCCGTAGATCACGCCCGGCGCCTTCTGCACGACCCTCGCCCGTGCTCGCGTATCTGAAGCGACCGTGGCATCGGTCGTCACATCCCCGGAGCCCACATCCTCATCGAGCGCCGCCCTCACCAGCGCAGAGAGACCGTCCACCATCATTCGCCAGATGATGCGTTTGAGAGCAAGAACGCACGCACGAATTCATCCAAATCTCCGTCCAAAGCACGCTGAACATCCCCCATCTCGTGACCTGTGCGGTGGTCCTTGACCATCGTGTACGGGTGCAGCACATAGGAGCGGATCTGTGAGCCGAAATTCACGTCCTGCACCTCCCCCTTCTCGCGCGCGATCTCCTCCTGGCGTTCGCGCTCTTTGCGCTCCAGCAGCTTCGCCCTCAGCACGACCATCGCAGTCGCCCGGTTGGATGACTGCGAGCGCTCGTTCTGACATTGCACGACGATCCCCGTCGGGCGATGGGTGATGCGTACCGCCGAGTCGGTCTTGTTCACGTGCTGCCCGCCCGCGCCCGAGGCCCGATATGTGTCCACCTGCAGGTCGTCCTCGTTGATCTCAATCTCACCCGTGTCTTTTACGACCGGCGCGACCTCGACACCCGCGAAGCTCGTCTGGCGGCGGTGAGCGGAGTCGAACGGCGACAGCCTGACCAGCCGGTGTACGCCCCGCTCGGCGCCGAACAGGCCGTACGCGTTCTCGCCCTTCACCTGGAACGTCGCCGACTTGATCCCCGCTTCCTCCCCCGCGCTCGCCTCCAGCAACTCGGCGTCGAAGCCGCGCCGCTCCGCCCAGCGCATCTCCATCCGCAGCACCATCTCCGCCCAATCCTGCGCGTCAGTCCCTCCCGCGCCCGCATTCACGCTCACGAGCGCGTCGCCCTGGTCGTAGCGACCCGAGAACAGCCTTTGCTCCTCGAGCGCCGCCAGGCGCTCCTCGGCGGAGGCGAGGAGCTCATCGATTTCCGCTCCCAGCGACACGTCCTCGGCGGCCATCTCCACGAGGCCGTCCAGATCCTCCACGTCGCTCTGCAGAGCCGTGAACTCCTCCAGCCGCCTCGTCACTCGTGAGTGCTCGGCGCCAAGGAGGGCGGCGGCGTCAGCGTCGTCCCAGAAGCCCGGCGCGCCCATCTGCGCTTCGAGCGCCTCTGCTCTGTCCTTCAGCTCTTGCGGGTCAAAGATAGTCCGCGAGCAACTTCAGCTGCTCGCGTATCGCCGCCAACCGCTGGGGTGTTGATTCAGTCGGCGCGGTTGCCATTAGGTTCCATGACACTTCTTGAACTTCTTGCCGCTTCCGCACCAACAAGGGTCGTTGCGGCCGACTTCGTGCTCGTGGTCGAGGACGCGCTGCTCGACTACAGGCAGTGCTTCGGCTTCGCCGTTTTCGGCGTAGGCCCGCGCGCCGCCCTGGACCCCGCCCGCCGCGGCGGCGGCCGCAATCGCTCCCGCGCCCACCGCACTGCGACCGCCGGAGTATGAAACGCGACCGGCACGGGTGGAGCTGCCGCCGGGGGCGAATGCAGGGATTGGTGGAACCTGCCGACCCCTACCACCGCCATTCTGGGGGGGCGGACCCTCAATATTCACCTGCGCGTTGAAGATCATCCGCGTGTAGTCGGCCCACACGCTGCTCATCAAATCGCCGAACAGCGTGAACGCCTCATTCTTGTACGCCACCAAAGGATCTAGCTGGGCGAAGCCGCGCAGGTGGATGCCCTCGCGCAGGTAGTCCATGTCGAACAGGTGCTCGCGCCAGCGCTCGTCGATGATCTCCAGCAAGAGAAATCGCTCCAGCGCGCCCATCAGCTCCTCACCGAGCTCGGCCTCACGCGCGTTGTAGCGCTCGATCGCCAGCTCGGTCACGCGGTCGGTCAACGAGATCCGGTCGATCTTCTCGGGGTCGAGGTCCTCGCCTGAGAGATCGAGCGGGAAGAACTGCCCAAGCGCCGTGAACAGGCCGTCGAGATCCCAATCCTCCATGAAGTCCCCGGGGGTGTACTGCTCGATCGTGCGCTCGATCGTGTTGGAAACCTCGCGGCGTGCCTCCTCGCCGATCGGCTTGCCCTCGAGCACCTCGTCGCGATAGGCATAGATCACCCGGCGCTGCTCGTTCGCGACGTCGTCGTACTCGAGCACGTGTTTGCGCTGCAGGAAGTTCTGCTCCTCGACCTTCTTCTGGGCTTTTTCGATCTGCTTCGACAGCATCCCAGCCTCGATCGGTTCCTCGTTGCCCTCCTCGTCGACGCCGCCCAGTCTGTCGAGGATCCGGTAGATGCGATCGCCCGCGAACAGCCTCACCAGATCGTCCTCGGCCGACAGGAAGAATCGTGACTCGCCCGGGTCGCCCTGGCGCCCAGCGCGCCCGCGCAGCTGGTTATCGATCCGCCGAGACTCGTGGCGCTCGGTGCCGCAGATGAACAGCCCGCCGGCCGCCATCACGCGTTCCCGTCCCTCGGCCACGCGCTGCTCCAGCTCGGGCAGCAGCGCACTCATGCGCTGCTCGTGATCCTCGTGCTCGGGCCCGATCCCCTCCTTCGCGAGCTCCAAGCCAGCGAGGTGCTCGGGGTTGCCGCCCAGCTTGATGTCCACGCCCCGGCCCGCCATGTTCGTCGCGATCGTCACCGCGCCCGGCTGACCGGCCTCGGCGACTGTCTCAGCCTCGCGTGCGGCGTACTCGGGCTTGGCGTTCAGCACGGCGTGCTCGATCCCGCGCTTCTTCAAGCGCTCGGAAAGTAACTCCGACACCTCGACGGAGATCGTGCCGACGAGCACCGGCTGGCCGTTTGAGTGACGCGCGGCGATTTCGTTGACGACCGCGTTCCACTTGCCCTCTTTGGTCTTGTAGACCTGATCGTTACGGTCGTCGCGGATCATCGGCATGTTCGTCGGGACCTGCACGACCGGCAGCTCGTAGATCTTCATGAACTCGGTCGCCTCGGTCAGCGCCGTGCCGGTCATGCCCGCGAGCTTGTCGTACAGCCGGAAGTAGTTCTGATAGGTGATCGTCGCGAGCGTCTGGTTCTCCTCTTGGACACTCACCCCCTCCTTCGCCTCGATCGCCTGGTGCAGTCCCTCCGACCAGCGCCGACCATCGAGGATGCGGCCGGTGAACTCGTCGATGATCTTCACCTCACCCTCGACCACCGCATAGTCGACGTCGCGCTTGTACAGCGACTCGGCACGCAGCGACTGGATCAGGTGGTTGACCAAGTGCCCGTTCTCGGCGCGATAGAGATGATCGATGCCGAGGAATTTCTCGGCCTTCGCCACGCCCTGCTCGGTGATCGAGACGCTCTTGTGCTTCTCATCGAACTCGAAGTCGAAGTCCGCGAGAAAGCCCTTCTTCGTGCGTGGGTCCATGCCTTCAGGAGTCTTCCCCGCGGTCATCCTGGGCGCCAGGCGCGCGAACTTCACGTACAGGTCCGCCGCCTGTTCGGGGGCGCCGGAGATGATCAGCGGCGTGCGCGCCTCATCGATCAGGATGTTGTCGACCTCGTCCACAACCGCGAAGTAGTGCCCGCGCTGGACCTTTTCGGACAGGTCCTTGGCCATGTTGTCGCGTAGGTAGTCGAAACCCAGCTCGGAGTTCGTGCCGTAGATCACGTCGCACGCGTACGCGCGCTGCTTCTCGTCGTAGGGCTGCATGTTCTGCAGCACTCCCACGCTCACGCCGAGCGCGTCGTAGATCGGTTTCATCCATTCCGCGTCACGCCGTGCGAGGTAGTCGTTGACGGTCACCACATGCACGCCTCTGCGACTGAGAGCCCCGTCAGCTCCAGCGTTCGAATCGGAGGAGGCCGCCGCGGTGGAGTCGCGGCCGTCGGGGACGGAGCCATTTCGGAGCTCATCTTCGACGGTCTCTGCTTCGACGGCGCCCGGGTCGATCGCGGAGTCCGGGTCGACGAGGTCGGGGTAGTCCGGGAAGTCGGGATCGGTGTGATCCTGCTTGTGGGCGGGAGCACGATCCCTCACCGCCAGCGAGTTCAGCACGACCGCAAGCGTCGCCGTCAGCGTCTTGCCCTCGCCCGTCTTCATCTCCGCGATGCAACCGTCGTTCAGCACCATCCCGCCGACCAGCTGCACATCGAAGTGGCGCATCCCCATCCGGCGCTTGCCCGTCTCGCGCACCACCGCGAAGCACTCCGGCAGCAGATCTTCGAGCGACTCCCCCCCGGCTGCTCGCTCGCGCAGCGCGTCCATCCGCTCACGCAGCTCCGCGTCTGAGTCGTGTTCGAGCTCGGGCTCAAACGCATTGATCAGCGCGACACGCTTCTCATAGGACTTGCGTTTCTTTGCTTCGCCGACGTTCAGCGCGCGATCGAGAATCGATGGGGACACGTCTCCAGATTAGCTGGCCGATTGGAGATCCGTGGTCTTCGATCGGCCAAGCGCCACGCGGCGCGACTACAGCGCGGCTCGGGGTGCCTTGTACTGGGTCGCGGCGGCGTGCGCCTCGCGGCGCTTGCGGCGCTTGTCGCGATGACGCTTGACCTGGCGCGCCAGCTCGTCGACCACGAGGTTCAGCGAGTGCCCCATCTCGCGCGACGCGTCGTGCGCGCGCAGCGTCACGCCCTTCAGATACAGCGTTGCCTCCACGACCTCACGATCCGCGATCGAGGGATTGCGCTCCTCGAAGATCTCGATCTCCAGGCGGGCCAGGTCGGAGACCTGACGCGCGATCTTTCGCAAGCGACGTTCCGCGTGAGCGCGGATCTCGTCGGTGACCGGAACGTTGCGACCCTTGATGTCAATCTGCATCACGGTTCCCTTCGTCGGCTGTTAGGAGATGGCTTCGATGCTACGCCTGCCGAAGGCGGATGTCCATCGTTTCTTCAGTTCGCTTAAAGGACTCGCTCGGCGAGCCCTGCTGGGTTGCTAAGCCTCGCGCGAACGCATGCTCTGCAGGATGCCGCTGTGCCCGGCGATCGCGCCGATCAAGATCGACTCGTCCGCTACCTCGGTGCCTGGGAAGACGATGCTTTCGCGCAGCTGCGCCCGGGCGCCGACCCGGGCGCCGTCGCCCAGCACGACCGGTCCCATCAGGCGCACGCCCACGCCGATGGACACATCGTGGCCGATCCACACGGGACCTTCTACCTCGATGTCCTCGGGCAGCGACTGATCGCCGGCGAGGATCACGCCGGGCCTCACCTCTTCGCCCGCCATCTCCAGGCGCAGCTTCCCCTCCAGCGCGTCGAACGTGCCCTGGCGCAGCTCGCCCAGCGAGCCGACGTCGTTCCAGTACTCGTCGATCTCGTGGATATGGAACGGCACGTCGTTCTCCAGCAATGCCGGGAACACGTCCTGCGCCCAGTCGACGAACGGGCGCTCGGGGAAGTAGTCAAAGACCCGTGGGTCGAAGATGTAGATACCGCAGTTGCCGAGATCTGAGAGCGCTTCCTCGGGGCTCGGCTTCTCCTGGAAGCCCGTGATCCGCCCCTCCCGGTCGTGCAGCACGACACCGAACTCGCGGGTGTCCGCCACCCGCTTGACCGCCAGCGTCGCGATCCCACCGCTCGCACGGTGGGAGGCGAGAAACGACCCCAGGTCGATGTCCGTGAGCGCGTCGCCCGAGATCACGAGGAACGGTTGATCACCAAAGAAGTCCGCGCACGCGCGCACGCCTCCCGCGGTGCCGAGCAGCTCTGGCTCGTAGCGGTACTCCAAGCGATCGCCGAAGTGCTCGCGGATCGTCTCCGGAAAGTAGTGCAGGTTGGCGATCACCTGCTCGAAGCCATGCCGATCCAGCAGATCGAGGATGTGCGCCATCACCGGCCGGTCGAGCACGGGCACCATCGGCTTGGTGATCTCATACGTCAGTGGGCGCAGCCGGGTGCCAAGGCCGGCGGCGAGGACCATCGCTCTCATCGTGGCGGCTGCCGGTCTCGCCTAACGGTCTCGCCTAATAGCGATAGTGGTCGGCCTTGTAAGGACCATCCACAGGGACGCCGATATAAGCAGCCTGCTCATCGGTGAGCTTCGTCAGCTTCACGCCGAGCGCGTCCAGATGCAGGCGCGCGACCTTCTCGTCGAGGTGCTTCGGCAGCACGTAGACCTGCTTCGAGTATTCGTCGTTCTTCGTGAACAACTCGATCTGCGCAATCGTCTGGTTCGTGAATGAGTTGCTCATCACGAAGCTCGGGTGTCCCGTGGCGTTGCCCAGGTTCAGCAGGCGTCCCTCGGAGAGCATGATGATCGCGTGACCGTCTGGAAACACCCACTTGTCGACCTGCGGCTTGATGTTCACGCGCTCGATCCCTGGGATCTGGGTGAGGCCCGCGATGTCGATCTCGTTGTCGAAGTGCCCGATGTTGCCAACGATCGCCTGGTGCTTCATCCGCTGCATCTGCCCAGCGGTGATGATGTCCTTGTTGCCGGTCGTCGTGATGAAGATGTCCGCGCTCGAGATCACTTCCTGAAGCGTCTTGACCTCGTACCCCTGCATCGCCGCCTGCAACGCGCAGATCGGGTCGATCTCGGTGATCACCACACGCGCTCCTTGACCGCGCAGCGATTCCGCGCAGCCCTTGCCGACGTCGCCGAAGCCGCAGATCACAGCGACCTTGCCGCCGATCATCACGTCGGTCGCTCGGTTGATGCCGTCGATCAGCGAGTGCCGGCAGCCGTAGAGGTTGTCGAACTTCGACTTCGTGACCGAGTCGTTCACGTTGATCGCCGGGAACAGCAGCTCGCCTGACTCGACCATCTGGTAGAGCCGGTGCACGCCGGTCGTCGTCTCCTCGGTCACGCCTTTCACGCTACGGCCGAGCTTCGTCCAGCGCTGCGGGTCCTCCGTCAGCGAACGAGTCAAGAGCGAGAGGATCACCTGAAACTCCTCGGAATCCCCGCTCGCCGGGTCAGGTACGGCGCCGGCGGCCTCGTACTCGGTGCCCTTGTGCACGAGCAGCGTCGCGTCGCCGCCATCGTCCAAGATCATGTTCGGCCCATCCTCGCCCGGCCAGAGAATCGCCTGCTCGGTGCACCACCAGTACTCCTCGAGCGTCTCGCCCTTCCAGGCGAACACGGGAATGCCCTGAGGATCCTCGGGTGTGCCCTCGGGGCCGACTGCGACCGCGGCGGCGGCGTGGTCTTGAGTGGAGAAGATGTTGCAACTGCACCAGCGCACCTCGGCGCCGAGCGCCCTCAGCGTCTCGATCAGCACGGCTGTCTGGATCGTCATGTGCAGCGAGCCCATGATCCGTGCGCCCTTCAGCGGCTGCTCGGCGGCGAACTCGCGCCGAATCGCCATCAGACCGGGCATCTCGTGCTCGGCGAGCGTGATCTCCTTGCGCCCGAAGGCGGCTAGCTCCAGGTCGGCGACCCTGAAGTCGGCGTCGGTCTCCGTGAGCGTGGCAGTTGGGGTCATCAGGCAATCTCCATCGTCATTGTGTCAGCCAGATCAAAAGCGTCTGGCCCAGCTCCGGCACACGGCACGAAAGGCACCGGCGCGGCACTTCGGCCTCAGGCCAGCTCAGCCTTGAGCTGCTCGATCAAATGCACCGGGCCAGGGTCCACACCACGCAGGGTAGCGAGGTAGATCGAGACGAGGTCGCCGAGCAGCACCAGCGAGATCACGCGCTCGATCGTCGTCTCGCCGCGCGTCTCCAGATGGAAGCTCGTCGCCGCGCTCGGTGCGATCAGGCGCTCGGTCAGCGCCATCCGCTCCTTCACGCGCGGGTGCGCGTCGGAGTCATCGAGGAACACCGCCGAGAAACGGCCCAGCTCCAGCGCCCCCTCCCAGCCGACGAGCTCGTTGTGGTCGAGCTCGGGCAGCTCGTGCGAGAAGCACGGCTGCTTGGCGTTCTCGTTGATCTGCGTCTTCCAGCGATAGGCGATCGGCGTCGTCAGCCCAGCGCCCGCCACAACCGGGATCGTGCCGTGGAGGCCGCGGGCGAGCGTCTTCGCGAGCGAATCCTCGCCCGCGTCCGGTCCCCACTCGGTCACCAGCTGCTCGGTGTGCGACGCGGCCACGTCGATCTCCGAGGTCAGCCGCGGTCCAGCACCGCACAGCGCCGCCACCTCCAGCGCCGCAACCGTCATGTAGGCGACGGCCGCGCGCGGCTGAAAACCGCCTGGCAATGGGATCACCGGCACACCGTCCTCACGGGCCATCTCCGCCAGGCGCCCTCCCGTCGTTACGACCATGCGTCGCGCGCCGAGCGCCCCCGCCGACTCGTAACAGGCGAGCGTCTCCTCGGTGTTGCCCGAATAGCTGGCGCACAGCACCATCGTGTCCGGCGTCGTCCACGGCGGCAGGCCGTAGGCGCGGGTCACGAAGATCGGCCGCGAAGCGTGATCGCCCAGCGCCGCGCGGGCGAGAGCACCACCGATCGCCGAGCCGCCCATTCCCGCCACGACCAGCCCGGCGGAGGTGTCCCAGTCCTGCATGATCGCCGACTCCACGCGCCACAGCGCGTCGCGCAGATGCTCAGGCAGGGCAAGCACGTCCTCCAGCTGACCGGTGGAGTCTACGCCCGCGATCGTCTCCCGCGAGAGCGCGCCCGCGTCAGGGGTTAGCACTCCATCGGTGGTGCTCTGCGGTGTGCTCATCAGAACTTGATCGCTCCGTCGGGCAAAGTCACGCCCGGGAAGATACGCGCCCCACGTGTGATCGTGTTGTCCGCCCCCACCGTCACGCCCTCGCCGAGCACCGCGCCACCTTCGATGCGACTGCCGTCACCGACGCGACAGCCGGCCGCGATGATGCAATCGCGCAGTGTGCAACCCGCGCCGATCTTCGCGCCGATCATGATCACCGAGCGTTCGACGGTGCTCCCAGGACCGATCGAAACGTCCTGTCCGAGCACCACCAGACTGCCGATGTGCGCGCCCTGCGCGACGCTCACGCCGCGCTCGATCACGGCGGGAGGAATCACCCGTCCCCGTTGGACATCGGCGCCTTCGTCGATCGCCAAATAGCCGCTCCCGAGCCGCTCCTGAAGCGCCGTCGCGACGTTGCCCTCGATGATGTCGAAGGTCCCCTGCAGATAGCGCTCGGGCGTGCCGATGTCCAGCCAGTAGCTCTCTGAGGGCGATCCATAGAGGCCCTCGCCGATCAACCGCGGCCACACCTCGCGCTCGATCGATACGTTCTGGTCGGCCGGGACCAGGTCGAGCACCTCGCGCTCCAGTACGTACGCACCCGCGCTGATCAAGTTCGTATCGATCTGGTCGGGGCTGGGCTTCTCCACAAAGTCGCGCACCGAGCGGTCCTCGTTCAACTGAACCACTCCGTAGGCGGTCGGGTCCTCGACCGGGACGAGCGCGAGCGTGGCACGCGCTCCGGTGCGCTCGTGCTGGGCAATCTGCGCAGTCAGATCGATATCCGTCAG
>Ga0182024_10025042_pt1 | contig 10566 bp, 11 predicted proteins | sample P32metaG_FD_120480 | JGI IMG/M metagenome (GOLD analysis project Ga0182024, IMG submission 120480) | Permafrost microbial communities from Stordalen Mire, Sweden - P3-2 metaG (Illumina Assembly) | ecosystem: Environmental > Terrestrial > Soil > Wetlands > Permafrost | place: Sweden: Stordalen...
GACCCGCAACAGCTGCAGCCGACCATGAACCGCTTACAAGCGATGATGCAGGCTGAGATGGAGAAAAGAAAAAGGAAGTCAAACAGCACGAAGTAGCACGCAGCTGGAGTGTAGTTGTCGAAATCAGGCCATAGCGCTCGCGGCCACTCGGAACCGATTCGATATCCGGCAACCCCATGGCGGCATCAACGGGATCTCTGTGACAGGCGGATCCAAGAGCTCGTGTGGCGTAACCTCGCGACTGCAAGCGTCCGTGATACCCGCCCTTCGCAAAGAACGCGAAGGACGGGGCACTCACCTTATTGATGATGGCGGCTAGATCGAAAGCCTGGCCGCCCAGTAGATTCCTCTAGCGGCGGTTGAGCAGGCTTGCGGTCAGATACACGGCGACTAATCCCAGCAAAAGTACCGCGCCTTCCACCCGCGTCGACCATACATGCAAGGCGTCGAACTGCACTCGTGCGGGATTATCCAGAGGGACGGCCGCGAAGTCGCCGACCGAAGCGCGCAGCGTATCCATGCGCGGAATGATCCAGAATTGCGAAAGCAGTGTGAGCGCAAGCATCAGACAGATCAGAACATGGCGCATGGCAAAAACGTGCGCCGTGCCTTCCGTGAGCCGGCTGTAGAGCAGGGAACTGGCCAGAAAGACGATTCCGGAAACGATGGCGATCCAGTGTAGCTTCCCCAGAGCGCGTCCTACAACGTTGCCGGCGAGATGTGTGTTGGGCAAAACCTGAAATGCCGTTGGGGCGAGCACGAACGCAAAGAAAATCAATCCGCCGATCCAGGCGACAAGCGAGAGCAGCATAAGGAAGCGCAGGAAGGACATGCGGGAGAATTATAGTCTCGCCCTGGGTTTGATCAATGCAAGCTGTACAGGAAACTTGGAACTTAGATTAGAACTGAGAACTGAGAACTTGAGAATTGAGAACCGAGAACTGAGAACCACTACACCGGCACTGCCACGTTCTCGATGATCTCTTTCAGCACTTGATCCGACTGCTCGGATTTTTTCAACGTCGAGGCGTAGAGACCGTTCACGACCACGCGGTGGGCGAAGACGGGAACGACCAGCGGCTTGAAATCCTCTGGTGTGCAGAAGGTGCGGCCTTCGAGGAACGCCATGGCTTGCGCGGCGCGGTAGAGAGCCTGCGATCCGCGGGGCGAAACGCCGAGCGAGAGGAATTCCGATTCGCGCGTGCGGCGCACGATTTCGAGTGCATAGCTCACGAGCGATTCGTCCACGCGAATTTGCTTTACGGCCTGCTGCATTTCGAGAACATCCGCGCCGGTGAGAACGGCACGAAGATCGTCGAGGTGCGCAGCCCCCGCTTCGGAGCGCAGAATCTGGCGCTCGGCCTGCGCATCGGGATATCCCATGCGCACGCGCATCAGGAAGCGATCGAGTTGCGACTCGGGCAGCGGATAGGTTCCATGATGTTCAACGGGGTTCTGCGTGGCTATTACCAGGAATGGTTGCGGCAACTCGTAAGAGTGCGCGTCGACCGTGACCTGGCCTTCATTCATCGCTTCCAGCAGCGCGGACTGCGTCTTGGGCGTGGTGCGATTGATCTCGTCGGCCAGCAGAACGTTGGTGAACACCGGGCCGCGCTTGAATTCGAATGCCTGCTCCAAAGCAGAATAAACCGAGATGCCCAGCACGTCGGAGGGCAGCATGTCGCTGGTGAACTGAACGCGCTGAAAGGTGCAATCGATGGCGCGGGCAAGGGCCTGCCCGAGGGTGGTTTTTCCGACGCCGGGAACGCCCTCGATCAGCAAGTGTCCTCGGGCAAAAATGCTGACCAGAGCCAGGCGGACGACGTCGTCCTTGCCGCGAATCACGCGGCGAAGAGCCTTCTCGAGTTCAACGGCTTTGTGAGATACGGCGATGGCGGTCTCGGGTGACATTATTCCGATTCTACTATTGGGCATGGGCCGAGCGGAGTTACCTACGTCATGGGGCTACGAGCTAGGAGCTTTGAGTTTTGAGCTTGGAGCTAGGAGCAACCCGCTGGCAGTTAGAACGCTTGCGGCTACGTGACTTGCGTGATCGTTCGCCCTGGCTGAAATCTACCGGATTGCTCGCAACTCCTAGCTCATAGCTCGGAGCTGCATCTACTGCATAAACTCCGCGGGGCGCCCCGTCAGGCGCTCGATGCGCTTGGCGATGGGGGGATGAGTCGAGAACAAACTGCCGAAATTCATTCCTAAGAAGGGCTGAATGATGAACAGATGCGCTGTCGACGGAGTCGCTTGCAAAGGTAAGCGGCGCGAATAGGCGTCGAGTTTTTGCAGAGCGCTGGCCAGGGCGTAAGGATTGCCGGTAAAGTGCGCGCCGGTGGCGTCGGCCTGATATTCGCGCGAGCGCGAAACGGCAAGCTGGATCAAACTCGCGGCGATCGGGGCTAGAATCAGCATCAACAGAGCTGCAATACCGCCGCCATCGCGCCGGTCGCGGTTGCCGCCGCCTCCAAAACCGCCAAAGAGCATGGCCCAGCGTCCCATGCTGGCGAGCATGGTGATAGCGCCGGCGAGCGTGGCCGCAACGGAACTGATCAGAATGTCGCGATTGTTGACGTGACCCAGTTCGTGCGCCAGCACACCTTCCAATTCCTCGTCAGTGAGCAAGCTAAGAATGCCGTGAGTCACCGCGACCGAGGCGTGGCTTGGGTTGCGTCCGGTAGCGAAGGCGTTCGGCGATTCGCTAGGGATCACGTAGATCTTCGGCATCGGTATGCCGATCTTCTGCGTAAGTCGTTCGACGGTGGCGTAGGCACGCGGCAACTCTTCGCGCGTGACGGGCTGGGCGCGGTACATGGCCAGAGCAATTTTGTCAGAATAAAAATAGGAGACGAAGTTCATGACGACGGCGATGGCCAGTGCCAGAAACATTCCGTTCTGGCCGCCGAAGGCGCGGCCAATGAACATGAGAAGCAGCGTGAGAGCGGTTAGCAGAAACGCGGTCTTAAATGTATTTCCCATGGGTTCGATCTCAGCTCATTGGATGTTACACCTCGTGAAGAGATGCAGTTGGGTCGGTTTCAGGAAAATGCCAGTGCCAAAGCTATATGCATCACTCCGCGATCCCTAATTAGGATCGTTTTGAAGAAAATGATAAAAAATATCTTGGAATCAATAGCTTGCGGCCAAAGCCTTGGCGCACTCAGCCTTGAGTTTTCAAGGCGCGGACATGGCGGAGCGTCGGTTTGCGCTCTCGAACAGGCGGGCTGTAACGGCGCCGAAGAGGAAGCCGCCGACGTGGGCCAGGTAGGCCACTCCTCCGGTCTGGGCTTGCGCTACCTGGCCGGCATTGAAGAGCTGGGTTAGGAACCAGAAGCCAATTAACAGCGCGGCCGGGATGAATGTGATCTTCACAAATACAAAGATCAACAGAATAGAGCGAATCCGGTCCCGTGGATAGGTGACCAGAAACGCGCCCATCACGGCGGCAATCGCACCACTCGCGCCCAGGTTTGGGATGTTGGAATGCGGGCTGGCTGCGACTTGAGCAAGCATCGCCACGATCCCGCCAACCAGATAGAAAACCAGGTAGCGCCCTCGGCCCATCGCATCTTCGATTTCGGGGCCAAAAGCCCATAAGAAAATCATGTTGCCGATGATGTGCGACCAACTGGCGTGCATGAACATTGCGGTCAGAATCGTGATCCAGCTGTGGCCGGAGAAGATTTGGGCAGGGATCGCCGACCACTGGGTGACGAAGGCCTCGCCACCCATCAATTCTCGTACAAAAACGAAGACGTTTGCCAGGATGATCAGGATGGTGACGACGGGGATTCGCACGGGGCGCCGGGATGCGTCGCCTAATGGGATCAGTCCTCCCATTTCCTCCTCCATTCCCGCAGGTAAACTCAGGCCTCATCGGGCACACCTTCCCCGAAGCCTCGAATCTGTTCCACGGCTCGCCAACGCAGATGCCAGGCAGCGACTCACTAAGCTGCCAGCGTTGACGGTGGCGATATCGTGTCCGTTGCCTTGCGAACGGCCCACGACATCATCACCCTTGCGACGCCGCTGAAGATCAGGCTCACACCTACCAGAGTGCCGATTGCCCAGGCGGAACTCGACGGCCATTGCATGTAGATCATCACGCCCAGCAACAGGGAAACGATTCCGTCCAGCAGCACCCAGCTCGATCCTTGGATTGGACGCATCTTCACAAACAGGACGATGTCGAGAATGCCTTCAATCACGAAGAGCGATGCCAGCACCAAAGTCAGCGACACCACACCGAGCACGGGATGCGCGATCAGGTACACGCCGAAGCAGAAATAGGCGATCCCTACCAGGAGCTTCCAAACCATGCTCCCGGCCCCGTGCGCGCGAAAAGCTAGCACCAGGTGGACTATCCCGGCCAAAACAATCAGCCAGGCGACGGCCACGTTCACCGCGACTGCGGCCAGAAATGGCGAAGCGATTGCCGCAGCGCCGAAAATGATCAGTAAAACTCCCCACAAAATGGAAACCCCCGAGGCGTGCCGGACCATCTCGACCGGAGTGTTCTGTGCCATTGCGGCCTCCTTAACGAAGCGGCATAAGACTACCTCAAAAAGCTCATTATTTGAAGAGTGAGTCCTGCTGAATTTCGGGTTTCTGCGTTCCAGGTGGGTTGCGCGACGCTCAGCGGTTGAAGGCGCTATGACGCCGTCAAGCTAAGCGCGCTTCGGCTCGCTACGTCGCGCAGGGCCGGCTCAAGAACGGAAGTTGTGCCCCTTCCGTCTTTGGTCAAGCTTTTTGGGCTTCGCGTTTCAGGGCGCGCTGCAAGGTTTGGTCGAGAGCGGACTTGGCGCTTTCATACTCCTGCTGCGAGATGCGGCCTTGCTTGTGTTCTACTTCGAGCTCGAACATTTCTTCTTTCAAGGCTTCGAGCAGCATAGAAGAAGATCGGCGCGGAGCGGGTGGCTGCAGGCGGGATTCGTTCGGACGCACTTCGCGCCCCGCAGAGATCTCTGCGGCGCCATAATCCTCATCTTCTTCCAAAGATGGCAGGGCACTTCCTTTGAGGCGAGCGGCCCGGTTGGCGGCTTGTTGCCGCGACGCTACGAAGACCCCGCCGAAGATAAGGACGGCTGCGAAGCCACTGAGAATCCACCAGCGGTATTTTTGCAAAGGATCGGGAGCGTCGATGGGTGGTCCCAAGCCCCCGCCGGGACGGCTTTCAGGCTGCGCGGAGGGCGGGCCCTGGCTCGCGCTCTGCTGGCCTTGTTCGTCGGCGGGCGCCGCCAGGGAGCCTTCGCCAGAAAGCTTGAATGCCATGGGTTTTCCGAGTTGCGAATTCGAGGCCACCTCAACGTTGGCGTCGGGCTGGCCAGGGAACGGAGCGACCTGATAGCTGGTTCCCGGGGCGGCGGCGAATTGCATCGACTTAGGCACGATAGCAACGAAATGTTCCAGCGGATAAACGCTCTTGGGATCGATATTGGCGCTGCCTGTGTAGGGAACGGTATAGACGACGCTGAAACGGGTCTCGCCGGGGCGAAGCGGGAACAGGAAGGCGTAGCGGCTCTTGGTGTTGTCCTCGGGGACGGGAGCGGAGTTCACGGGCTGGCCGCCGGCCGTCATGGCCTGGCCTTCGGTAATGGTCGCGCCGTCGGGCACGTAAAATTCCAGGTTGTGCTCGTTCATCTGCGTGCGTGGCGGCGTGGAGTTGTTGGTTACGGCGAAGGTGCGCTCGACCTGGAGTTGGCCTTGGGCGGCCTGAAAGCGCATGATGTCGGCCACGACTTGAATGCCTTCCACTTTTTTGCCGACATCATACACTTCGATTTCGACCGAAGTCGTTCCCGAAGGAGCCATGCGGTGATAAGTAACGTCCTGATGGATCACGCGCACCAGATGAGGCCCCTCGGAGTCGAGCTTGAAACTGAAATGCCCCTTCGCGTCAGTCTTGGTGCGCCCGGCTTCTTCCATGCCTTGACCCAGGCTGAGCAGGACGACATCGTCTCCGGCGGCGGCCTTGCCGGTGGTGGAATTTTTGACGCTGCCGGTCAGGGTTTCGGCGGCGGCGAGGGTGGAAAGAAGAATCGCGATCGAGACGATTTGCCAAAGAGGCCGGATCAGAGCACAGGAGGACAGCAGGTCCCTCGACTCCGTGGCTGCTTCGCTTCCCGCAGCACCCACTCCGCTCGGGATGACAAATCTTGTTTGGGTCAAAAGTTCTATTCCTTTCATGGTCTCGCTTTTCTCGACGCGGGTGCGGCTTTCGCTTCCAGGCGCGCGATTTCGGCCAGTAGCGTAGCGGCTTCATCTTGTAAGGACGCTTTCAGCGACTGGTAGTCCGACTCGGGCATTTTGCCGGCTTTGAATTCGAAGTTCAGGTCGCGAAGATTTTCGTAGACGGCATCTTTGCGTTCGCGCAGATAGGACGCGCGAGTCTTTTCCCGTCCAACCGAGAACGCACCGGGAGAAAAAATATAAAACAGCGCCGCTGCAGTAACGAGCAGGCAGCATGCCAGTTCGAAGCTCATAAATCAGTCTCCTTGCGCGCCTGGTCGCGGAATTGTTCGAGTTCGGCGCCGCGAAGAGGGCGCAGGCCGTCGGCCAGCGCGGGCGCGGGACGATTCTTCCAGGCGCGAATCACCAGAACCACGATGCTGAGTCCCAGCGCCAGCGCTACGAAAGGAACAATCCACGCCGTGCGATCGAAGCCTTTGCCAGTCGGCGCAGCCAGCACAGTCGGGCCGTATTTCTGGACGAAGGATTGTTCGACCAGGCTGTCGCTGTCGCCCCGGCTGACGGCGGCCATCAGTTCGTTGCGCATGCCGTCGGAGTCGGGGCAGCCAACGTGATTGCATTCGAGAAGAATCTGGCCGCAGCCGCAGACGCACATCATCTGATGGCCGAGTTCGTTGAAGCGTGTGGCCGGATCGCCGGCGCCGGTGAGGCCGAAGACGGCGGCGCAGAGCACGATGGTCTGCGCGAGTTTGCGGCCGGATGTGGCTGACTTCGTTTGTGGGTTTGACTCCGTCATTGACTCCCTTGGAACTTCGCCCGGATTACTACTTGCTGTTTTCTACTTCGACCGAATTAATAGAAGACCTCCAACCGCCATTATCAGGGCCGCAAAGACCGCGATACAGACAGCGACCAAACGCCAACGTCGTTGGCTGGGGCTCGTGCCCGACACCTCAACCGCATCCTGGGCGGACACAAAAGTAAAGATTGACTTCTTGAACGATCTCCAAAGCAACAAATACGGAAGTCCAGCGACAAGACAATAGATCCCGATAAAAACGGCCATAGTTCTGGCGAAATGATCCTCCGGCTTATGTAAGATGTGATTAAGGCCGATCGACCAAGCTGACGACAGCAGAATGCCCAACCAGAGTATTGCGAGGTGGGCGAAATAAAACATTTTCAGAAAAGATTTGATTCTTAGTTCGTCAACGGGAGACTTCACAAGATAGCCCTTATTTCGACCAGCGCCGGGAAAGACGACTACACGGCCGGCATCTTCGCTTCTGAAGTTCGAATCGACAATAAGGTCGAGAAAAGACATGTTCAGTCTCCTGTGGCCGCGGGTACCGGAGCTGCATGCTCCACCAACCTTGCCGCCGACACGCGTACCGGGGCTGGAGCGTTCGGAATCAGTGCCAGCACCGTACCGCCCAGAATGATCCAGACTCCCAGCCAGATCCACATCACCAACGGATTGAGATGCGCTTTCAGAATCGGGCGTCCCGTGTCCTGGTTCAGGCCTTCGTAGACCACGTAAAGATCTTCATTCAGCGTGGAACGAATGAAAGGCATGGTCGAGGTCTGGCGGCTCGCCTTGTAGAAACGGCGCTCGGGCGTAAGAGTGTCGATCTGTTTGCCGCCTTTGAAGACATCGAGCACGGCCCACTCGCCCGCGTAATTTGGAAAATCTTCATCCGTATAAGACCGGCAGATCAGCGTATAGCTGCCGATAGTCATTTTGTCGCCGTAACCCATTTCCTGTTCTTTGTCTTGATTGAAGGCGGAGCCGGCGAATCCAATAATGACGATCACCACCCCAAAGTGGACGATATAGCCGCCATAACGACGCGTGTTGCGATGCGTGAGTTGCACCATCGACGCGAACATGCCCTGGCCAGTGTGCCCGGCAATGACTCGGCTGCCGCGGTAATATTCGCTGGCAATCGTGAGCGTAACCAGCACCGAGAGGCCGATCGCCATCAACGAATAAAAATATGCCACATCCTGCCAGGGGCGCAGCCCGAAGGGCGATCCCCAGGATCGAGGGGTGATTATGAGAAATGCCATGGCAGCTACGGCGCCGATGGCGGGCCACATAAAATTGCGCTTCAGGCTTTCGAAAGAAGTCTTGCGCCAGGCCAGTAGCGGGCCCACGGCGGTGAGGATCAGGAGCAGCAGCGCAACCGGAATCGCAACGCGATTATAAAAAGGCGCACCCACCGTGACTTTATTGCCTTGCGCCAGCTCGGAAATCTTTGGAAACCATGTACCCCACAGCACGGTAAAGCAAAGCAGCACGAAGAGAAGATTGTTGAAGAGAAAACTCGACTCGCGGGAGATGAGCGATTCGAGTTTGTGCTCGCTGCGCAAATGGTCTTTGTTTTTGAAAAAGAAAAATACGAACACCGCGAAAGTAATGGATAGAAACCACGCGAACCAGCTTCCGATCGACGATTGCGCGAAAGCATGAACCGAGCTGATAATGCCGCTGCGAGTAAGAAACGTTCCCAGAATCGCAAGCCAGAATGTGGCGAAGACCAGCCACATGTTCCAGACCTTCAGCATGCCGCGCTTCTCCTGCATCATGACCGAATGCAGGAATGCAGTTCCGACCAGCCAGGGCATGAGCGACGCGTTTTCAACCGGATCCCATCCCCAGTAGCCGCCCCAGCCGAGCACGGCGTAGGCCCAGTGCGCGCCGAGAAAGATTCCACAGGTCAGAAATCCCCAGGTGACCATGGTCCACCGGCGGGTAATGTGAATCCATTTCTCGCCGGGATACCTCATGATCAGAGCACCGAGGGCGAATGCGAATGGCACGGTGAATCCCACATAGCCCAGATAAAGCATGGGCGGGTGAATCACCATCTCCGGGTATTGCAGCAGAGGATTCAAGCCGCTGCCGTCGGCGCGCAGCGGGCCTTCGAGCAGGCCAAAGGGATTCGCAGCCACGTTCACGAGCGCGAGGAAAAAGATCTGCACGCCGGCAAGAACGACCGACGCGTAGGCGAACAGTCGCGGATCGGTCTTGTATCGCAAGCGTAAAACGAAACCGTATCCCGCCAGCAAAAGAGACCAGAACAACAGCGAGCCTTCCTGGCCGGACCAGAGTGTGGCGAACTTATAAGGACCGGGAAGGTCGCGGTTGCTGTGGTGAAAAATGTAAGCAATGGTGAAATCATCGCGGAAGGCTGAGACAACAAGGGCGATAGCGGCTAGGACAACGAATCCGAAGACGACGATGCCGGCGCGCCGGGCAGTTTCGCCCAGACGCTCCCACAACTTATCGCCTGGGAAGAACAGCGCGAGCAGTCCAACGCCGAACGAATAGATGCTCAACGCCAATGCGAGGAGCAAGGCAAAACTACCGATGAACGCCATGTGGGAGATCCCCAACGTATTTTTTCAGAAAGCGCGGGTACAGGCAACCGCAACGAGCAAATACGCCACCCGCTAAAGGGCGTAGCGACAGTGGAACGCGCGAAATCCGCTACGAAACAGATTCGCTCGAGGTGTAGGCCGATTCCAGAGGAACGGACGGGCGCGAACGCGGCGTTCTTTTCTTCCGAAACGTGGCGACGAAACCCGGCAAAGAACGCGGCGGCCGGAGTTCGGCCGCCGGGCGGTGAGGAACTGCACTTTAGGCGCTCTGTTGACGGTAGCGTTGGCGAATCTCTCGTTCCGCGGCCAGCCAATCTTCAGCTTCGTGTCCCGGTTCAAATCCGCGGCGCTCGGCGAGCAAGTACGCGAGCCGCCGGACTTCCTCTTCTATGCTGATAGGAACCAGGTTGGCGCGAGTGTCGTTCTTGACGATTTCTGGTTTTCCCGCAGGCTTTCTGTTCTCCGCTTTCTGGCTTTCTGTTCGCGGGCTTGCCAGGGGTGCTTCCGCCAATCCCACGCTGGTTTCAGGCGAAGAGGGAAAGCTTCCGGAGGTGATTGTTTCCTTTACAAGTGTGTTCTTTGGAGATTTTGGTCTGGCCATAACTTAGATACTCCTTACATACTCCTAAATATAGGAATGATTGGATTTTTCGATATTGAAGAACATACAAGTCGCTCCCCGTGGGAGCGGACCTGCTCTTAAATTTGCGTTTGAGGCTTATCTCTACTATAGCGCGGAGTGGCCTGTGGAGGGGAGTAAGTTGCATAAAAAAATGCGATGAGGGTCTGCCGAATTATTGACACAAGACAAACATATTCGCGTAAAGAATGTTTGCGTGAAGCAAACTTGCAGCAAGACCATCGGCCAAAATAATATCGCCGCATGTTTTATAATCAGACTCGTTACAGATGGCGCTATCGTCTAGGGGTTAGGACGGAAGATTCTCAATCTTCAAACCCGGGTTCGATTCCCGGTAGCGCTACCAA
>Ga0182024_10025043_pt1 | contig 10566 bp, 4 predicted proteins | sample P32metaG_FD_120480 | JGI IMG/M metagenome (GOLD analysis project Ga0182024, IMG submission 120480) | Permafrost microbial communities from Stordalen Mire, Sweden - P3-2 metaG (Illumina Assembly) | ecosystem: Environmental > Terrestrial > Soil > Wetlands > Permafrost | place: Sweden: Stordalen...
AAGAGTTTCGACGAGCTTCGCCAGCTCGTCCAACTGGCGGCCCGCGGTGAACGGCTTCCGCCGCAATCCGCCGACAACCGGCCGATCGGCTGGAAGATCGATCCCTACGAAGGCCAGCCGCGCTACGAGTGCGTGCGAAAATTCGTTGAAGCCTGGCAGGCCGACCGCGATTCTGATTTACGCGGCAAGCGGGCCCACGTCAGCGATCCAATTCTGAAGACGTTCGAAACGGCCAAATTGCGCGGCATGGGGGGCGCCGGCTTTCCGACGTTCCGCAAATGGACGACCGTCCGCGATTGCCGCGGCGACGAAAAATATACGATCTGCAACGGCGACGAAAGCGAGCCGGGCACGTTCAAGGATCGCGAACTGTTGCGCCGAGCGCCGCATCTGGTCATCGAAGGGATCACGTTGGCTGGGCTCGTCACCGGGGCCGCGCATGGCTGGATTTTCATTCGGCACGAATATCAGGAAGAAATTGCCGCGGTGCGAGAAGCACTTGCCGCGGCGCGAGCGATCGGCGCTTCGGGCCCGCGGATATTCGGTTCCGAGCTGTCGCACGAGCTTGAAGTTTTCGTCAGCCCGGGCGGATATATCTGCGGCGAGGAGACCGCGCTATTGGAAGCGATGGAGGATCGCCGGGCGGAACCTCGGAACAAGCCGCCGCTGCTGGTCTTCGAGGGTTTTCGAGGCAAGCCGACGGTCGTGAATAATGTCGAGACCTATTCCTGGGTGCCGTCGATCCTGCTGCGCGGCGGTGAGTGGTATCGAGACCAGGGGACGCGCGGTTGCAGCGGATTGCGGTTCGTCTCCATCAGCGGCGACGTGGTGAAGCCGGGCGTTTATGAAGTGCCCTTCGGCCAGACGGTTCGCGAATTGGTTTTCGATTTGGCGGGGGGCATGGCGGCCGGGCGGCAATTGAAAGCGGTGGCCACGAGCGGCCCCTCCGGCGGTTTTCTTCCGGCGAAATGCCCCGTGGCCACGCTGCCGAAGGATTTCGTGGCCGGATTGGTTTCTCGCGGCGTTTTGACGGCAGCCGACACGACGTTTGACCTGCTCGATTTGCCGCTGGATTCCGACATCATGAAGCCGTTTCCCGATATGATGCTGGGGGCGGCGTTCGTCGCCTACGACGATCGGCGTAACATGGCGGAACAAGCCGTCAATTGCACGGAGTTCTACCGGAACGAATCGTGCGGCAAGTGCGTCCCCTGCCGGATCGGCTCGCAGAAGCTGGCTCAAATGCTGCGGCGATTGATCGATCGGCAAGGAACGCTCGATCTGGAATTGGTCAACGACCTTGCCGACGCCATGTATCAAACCTCCATTTGCGGATTGGGCCAGGTGGTGCCGAATGGTATCCGGTCGGTGTTACGATATTTTCGGGATGATTTGAACAAGTTCGCTAAGGGGTAACCACAGAGTCACAGAGGACACTGAGAGCTTCGATGCCAACCAGCGAAACCGAAGAATTCGACCGCCTGATCGGCGACCAGCTTGTCACACTGGGGCGTTCGTTCGACGACTTGTTTTCGCAAGGCAGGATCAAGCTCACGATCGACGGCCAGGAAATCGAAATGAACCGGATCATCCGGGCCTACGACGCGATGGATCGCCGTGTGCCTCCGCGGCGAACCACCGTCTACGACGCGGTGAACGAACTTTATCGGAAGACCAGCGGAGCGCAGCAGGGCACTGCCGTTTCCGCGGCCGAGGAAGCGCTGGGGGCCAATCGACCGGTTCCCGTGTTGTGCCACCGCGAGCACATGCGGCCGGCGGCGGTTTGTCGGGTCTGCATGGTGGAGTTGAAGGGCGCCCCGCGACTGGTGGCGGCTTGTCATCAGCCGATCGAGCCTGGGATGGTCGTTTCCACGATTCGCACCAGCCCGCGCGTGCAAAAAGCGACCAGCGTGGTGACGGAGCTGCTGCTTGCCGACCACCACAGCCTCAAGGACAAAGCTGGGTCCGAGGGAAGCTGGCGACAATCGGGCGAGGACGAACTGAAACTCTTGCAGACACGATTCAATCTGCCGGGCTCGCGCTTTGCCACCGACGGCATCGATCGCGGGCAGGATGATTCGTCGCCCGTGATTTCCGTCGATCACAACGCCTGCATTCTTTGCGACCGCTGCGTGCGGGCTTGCAACGAGGTGAAGGAAAACGGCGTTCTCGCGCGCATGAACAAGGGCTACGGCGCACGGATCGCGTTCGATCTGAACGATCCGATGGGCGAGTCGTCGTGCGTTGCCTGCGGGGAGTGCATGATCTCTTGCCCGACCGGCGCGCTGTCGAACCGCATGGTGATCAACGTCGAGTTGGATAAGAAACCGACCGGCGTGCAGCCGCTATCCGTGGGAGAAATGGTCGAGCCGCAGTATTTGCTCCAGCATCCCCTGTTCAAGGACATCTCGCTGCCGTTTCTCATCTGGAACAGAAACGCCATTTTGCGGCGGAAGTACAAAAAAGGGGACGTGGTCTGCCGCGAAGGCGAATTCGGGGCGACAGCGTTCATCATCGAAAGCGGAAAATTCGACGTTCACATCAACCCCGCGAAAGGTCGCGCGGCCGCTAAACATTCGGGCGGCGTCCTAAGCTGGTTTCGGAAGCCGGCGGCCGCAGTCACCAACGTGCACGCCGGCGAAACTCCGCGAAGCGATTCTCATGCAACCTTGACGAGCGAAGGAGACCGTTGGACGGCGCAGCTTTCCCGCGAAGACCTGATCTTCGGCGAGATGGCATGCATGAACCAATACCCACGGTCGGCGACGATCACCGCGGCGAGCGACGATTGCCAGGTGCTTGAAATTCTCCGCAACGTGCTCTACATGCTGCAGCGCACGCAAGCGTCGAAGGAAAAGCTCGATCAACTCTACCGCGAGCGATCGCTCGACACCCATTTGCGCAAAGTTCCGCTGTTCGCAAATCTTCCGCCAGGCGTCTTTGCCGCCGTGCTGGAGTTCTTGAAGCAGCGGGTCAAATTGATCCGCGCCCATCCAAGCCAGGTGATTTTCCGCGAGGGAGATCGGGCCGATCATTTCTACATGGTGCGGATCGGCTTCGTGAAGGTGTCGCGCCGTTCGTCGGGCGGCGAGCGCGTCGCAAATTATATTGGTCCCGACGAATTCTTCGGCGAGATTGGCCTGTTGGCTCAGATGCCGGAGATTCAGCGGGCGTTGGAAGTGTCCGACATCCGCACAGCCACTTGCACCGCGCTGGATCACGTCGACCTGGTTCGCATCGACGGCGAGGATCTTCATTGGCTCCTTCGTGCGTTTTTGCTGGATCGGACGGTGCTTGAGAAAGTTGCCGATCCCTTCAAGCCGCTGTTCCAGCGATTGCTCGACGAAGTGGCTCGCGCCGACCGGTCGGCGAATGTGGCCGAGCGAATCGTTCGAACTGCCCGCGAGCGGCTTGAGCAAAATCGGGCGTTGCAAGGCCGCATGGAATCGGCGCCGCTCGAGGATTTCTTGCAGCAGGGGTTGATGGAAGCCTCGAACCTGCTGGTGCTGGATTTGGAAAAATGCACGCGTTGTGACGAATGTGTCAAGGCTTGCGCCGATATTCACCACGATCCGGTGCCCGGAAATCATGTGACCCGCTTGATTCGCGACGGCTTGCGGTTCGACAAGTATTTGGTCGCAAGTTCATGCCGTTCGTGTCTCGATCCTTATTGCATGGTCGGCTGCCCGGTCGGTTCGATCCAGCGGAATCTCGATGGAACGATTCTGATCAAGGATTGGTGCATCGGATGTGGGTTGTGCGAACGGAATTGCCCTTACGGAAATATCACGATGCACGAGACGACCGGCCGGGCGACGGCGGAACGGGTTGCCGTCACGTGCGATTATTGTGCGAGCGCCGATGGCGTGGCCCGGTGCGTGTATGCCTGCCCACACGACGCGGCCCATCGGATGAAAGGGAGCGAACTGCTGGAAATCGTCGGGGTTTCAACCTTGGTCGGTGAACGGAAGTAGCCGCGTGCCGTACTTCACAGGTCGACAGAATCGAGCAGTTCGCGGGATGCGGCACTTCGCCGGATTCGTCGTTGCGATTGCGCTCGTTGGCGGATTCGTTTGGAGGACGGCCACCGCGCCGGCTTCGCCCGACACTGCGACGAACAATTCAGCGACGCACGCCACGGAGATTCCGCCGGGCAAGCTCATTGGGCCAGCAAATGCACTGGCAAAGGACTTGAAGTATATCGGCGTGGGAGGTTGCGCGGCGGCGGCTTGTCACGGCGGACCGCTAACGTCGGACCCGAGCCGGCTATGGAATTGCTCCTACACGATTTGGGCGACACAGGAACCGCTCGCGGCAACTGAAAATCGCGCCATCAAGACTGCCGATCACGCGCGATTGATCGACAAGCACAATCGCTCGTATTCCGTTCTGTATGAAAAGCGATCGAAGCGAATCGTGCAATTGCTCGATCATTTGCCGGATATCGAATCGGCCCAGCCGCAAAAAGATGCCCGTTGCGTCGCCTGCCACAGCGTGCCGCGCGATCCGGCGACGGTGCCGATCAGCATTCTGGCCGACGGGGTTGGTTGCGAATTGTGTCATGGCCCGGCCAAGGATTGGATCGTCAAGCATACGGAGAAGCAGTGGATCGCCGCGTATGAGAAGGGCGACTACAAGCCGCTCACCGATTTGGGCATGATCGATACGCGTAGTTTGTTGAGCCGGGCGCGAATCTGCGCCGGCTGTCATGTCGGCTCTCCCGGCGATGCGACGCAACTGACGCGGGATGTCAATCACGACTTGATCGCCGCCGGGCATCCGCGGCTCGATTTTTCTTATCACGCTTTTCTTGGCGTAATGCCCAAGCATTGGTCGGACAGCGCGGCCAGGTCGGGCCCTGCGGCGATGAAGCCGGGCTTCAAGACGGATTCTGAAAGCCATGCCGAAGCCTGGGCCATCGGCCAGGTCGTGGCTGCCGAGGCCGCGCTGAAGTTGTTAGCGCATCGTGCGGCGGTTGATGACAAGGTTTCTTCATGCCCCTGGCCGGAGTTTTCGGAATACGATTGCTACGCTTGCCATCACGAATTGGGAAGTTTTCCAAGTCCGCGCCAGGATGCGGCCAAAAAGCGATCGCAGCCGCTGGGTTCGCTTCGCTGGGGGAGTTGGTATTTTCCAGAGGTGCAGTTCTTGATCGCGAGCGAGCCTTTTCGAAAGTGGTACGAAGACTTTGACCAGCCGCTCAACGAGCTGAAGGCACAAATGGCGGCGCCGATTGCGACCCTCGATCGAAAAGCGATCCAAGAATCAGCTACGAAGGCGGCGGCGGCGATGCGACGGATGGCTGGCGAACTTGAGCACCAGTCGTTCGATCAAGACAAGATTGATCGTCTGCTCTTGCGCGCCGCCGACGAGAACTTTTCACCGAGCGATTGGGATGAAGCGGCCCAACGCCTGCTAACGCTCGACGCGCTTTGGGACGCCCATCAATTCTTCCAATCCCAGCGTGGCGTGCCATCCGGCAAAGACGAACAGGCGGTCACCGACGCTTTGGACGCGATCCGCAAAAAGCTCGAATTCCCACCCGTGGACACGAAGAACGAGCCATCGGCCGAAGTCCGTCGGCTCAATCCGCATTTCGACAGCCCCGTTCGATTCGATGCCGAGGCAATTCGAACCGAGGCATTCAAGCCGGCGTTCGCGCGAATTCACTCGCTGCTTGCGGGGAAAGAATCGAAATGACGCAGCGTAACGATCGTCTGAAACAGTCCGCAGCGGTTTTCGTCGCCACTGCGGCGATTGCGGCGTGCCTCGTGGTCGCCGAGCGGGGGAAATCGGCCGACGCCGAGCCGGTTTCCGAATGCCCGGGCGCGGGAAAACCGGAATCGCGCTACATGGGCGCCGGCTCTTGTTCGCTATGTCACGCCAACGGCAATGCTTCCGCCGTGCCGAGCGAATTGGCGACGCTCGATGAATTCCAGGCCTGGGATCGTCGCGACAAGCACCGGCTCGCGTTCAAAGCACTCACGAGTCCGCGCGCCAAGGAGATGGAAACGCTTCTGGGCATGAAGCCAGGTGAAGCGGCAACATCCCGACAGTGTCTCGCCTGTCACGCGATCGACGTGACCGCCGATACGGCCGGCCCGACGTTGCCCGACGCGGCGGCGCAACATGCGGCGGTCGAACAAGGCGTCGGTTGCGAGGCTTGTCATGGCCGGGCTTCGCTGTGGATCGACCGGCATTGGAAACCCGGAGAATGGAGCGCGCTCGAGCCGCCGTTGAAGGAGCAAAAGTACGATCAATATGGAATGACGAATCTCCGCGATCCCGTGCGGCGCACCGAGCTTTGCCTGTCGTGTCATTTGGGCGACATCGCTTGCGGGAAGTTCGTCACGCACGACATGTTCGCCGCCGGCCATCCTCCGTTGCCGGCCTTCGAGATCGAATCGTTTCTCGAACAAATGCCGCCGCATTGGCGAACGGTTGCACCCCTTTCGAGGACGCGGTCCGTGGCTCTCGAAGGATTGGTGGCGTTGCGAGCATCGGTCCGATTGCTGGCGGATGCCAACCGGCTGCCGCAACAACAGGGTCATGCCGGCACGGGGCCGTGCGATTTCGCGGTCTACGATTGCACGGCCTGCCACCATGAGTTGCATATTCCGAGCGCTCGCCAAGAGCGCGGCTACTTCGGCGGAGCGCCGGGCCGTCCGTCGCTACGAGCCTGGAACATGCCTTTGGCAATGGCGGCGATCAAGCCATCAACGCTGGACGCGGCGCTCGCTCGGCTGCAATCGGCAACCCGCGGCCGTCCCTTCGGCGACGCACAAGCCCTGCAAACCGCGGCTCGCGACGTGGTTTCACAATTGGACCAGGCGATTGGAAGCCTTCGAAGCAAGCCGCTCGACGGTGCGGAATCGCGGCGGCTTGTCGAGCAAATCTGTCGACTCGGCGCGGAATCGCCGCTGGATTACGACACGGCCTGGCAATTGACCGGAGCGCTGCGAGCGATTGTCGCGGACTTGGACCGTCCCGGCCCCGGCGAAGCGGCAATTCCGTTCGATCCCAAGATCAAATCGTTGATCGAGGAATTGTCGGCGTTGGTGCATTTCCCCTCGGCGCCGAATTCCCCTTCCAATCCACAAGCGAATGACCGTGGCTCGCTATGGCAGAATGGCGAGGATTTCAAGCCCGAGCGATTCCGAGACAAACTGGAAGAGATCGGCAAGCTTCTCGTCACACCGTAACGCACGCGACCCCAAAGGAACGCCCTCCGTGGCGTTCCGTGGCCCGCGCGTGCGAATCATTCGGACGGCGGCGCAGCTTTTGCCACGGCGGCGGCATTGTGATACCGCTGCCGGGCGATTTGCTCGATTGCCGCGGTGAATTGCGGGTGATCCTGCAGGATGCGGTTGAAGTCGGCCTTGTCTAATACGAACAGGTCGCATAACGTTTTGGCCCGCACGGTGGCGGTTCGCAATTCGGAGAACACCAGCGCGACTTCACCGAAGCAATCGCCGTCGCCCAATGTGGCTTTGACGTTTCCACTGTCGTCGAGCACTTCGACTTCGCCGCGACAGATCAGAAACATCTCGGTCCCTACGTCCCCTTTGCGAATGATCACTTCGCCGGCCGACGCGGCGCGTGGGCGCAGCGCAATGCCCACCTGGCTCAAGAACAGCGGATCGCCGCCGCGGAATAGCGGGGCGCGCTCGAGCGTTTCCCGGTTGATCACCTCGAACCAACGCCGGCCATCTTGCTCGATCAAGTCGTGGGCCGCCCACGGACCCCACGAGCCGGCCGGATAATTCGGAAATTCGACGGCCGGCGTGGCGGACCAGGCGTCGAGCAGCGGTTGCGCGATCCGCCAGGCCGTTTCGACCAAATCGGTCCGCGAAAACAAGGTCGGATCGCCCATCATGCAACTGTAGATCATCACCTCGTAGCCGGTTCCACGGGCGGCACGGAACGCCTCGCCATAATTGAATCGCATGTTGACCGGCTGAAGCTGCATCACCGGGCCGGGCGTCTTGGCTTGAAAAAAAGATTCGATCGCCTGATCCGGTTGGATGTGGAAAATCAAACGGTTGGCGGCGAGCTTGGCCACGGCCGTTCCGCGGAACAGTTTGGCCGGCGCTTTCTTGAATTGCACGACGACCTCGGTGCCGCGCTTCCAAAGCGCCTTGCCCGAGCGCAAGTAGATCGGCACGCCCTCCCATCGCCAATTGTCGATGAACAATCGCATCGCGGCGAAGGTTTCGGTATTCGAATGTGGATTGACGTCGTTCTCTTGGCGATAGGCGGGGCATTCGCTGCCGTCGGCCTTTTTTCCCGGGCCATATTGCCCGCGAACCGTATTCCGTAACGCTTCTTGCGGCGTCCACACGCGGACGGCCTTGAGCACTTTGGCTTTCTCATCGCGAATATCATCGGCCTCGAACGAGACAGGCGGCTCCATGCTGACATAGGCGAGCATCTGCAACATGTGGTTTTGGATCATGTCGCGCAGCACGCCGGAGCGATCATAGTATCCGCCGCGGCCTTCGACGCTGACCGATTCGGCGACGCTAAATTGAATGTGGTCGATGTGCTGCTTGTTCCACAGCGGCTCGAACATTCCGTTGGCGAAGCGAAATGCGAGGATGTTTTGCACGGTCTCCTTGCCGAGATAATGATCGACCCGATAGACCTGGCTTTCGTCCCAATAGCCGAGAATTTCGCGGTTCAAATCCTTCGCCGACGGCAAATCGACGCCGAACGGTTTTTCGACGATGATTCGTTTCCAGCCGGGAAATTGCTTGAAGCCGGCGCGATCGAGATTCCCGGAGATCAAGCCGAAGCACGACGGCGGAGTGGCGAAATAGAACAACACATTGCCGCCAGCGCCATATTCGGCGTCGAGCCGGGCGACCAATTCACGCAGCCGCAGGAAAGCCGCTTCGTCGTCGAACCGGCCGGGCGTGTAGTGCAGCCGCGAGCAGATGTCGTTCCAAATCGCCGGATCGAGTTTCGACCGCGTGTTGAACGATTGGATGCTCTGCGACATGCGCTCGCGGAATGCCTCGGTCGAGAGGTCGTCCATGGCCGTGCCGACGACGGCAAATTGCCGCGGCAGCAGACCATCGCAGGCGAGGTTGTAGAGCGCCGGCATCAGCAGCCGCTTCGTCAAATCGCCCGACGCGCCGAAGATGACCAGAATGCAAGGGACGCCGCGCAAATTGGCCGCCGTCGACTTCGATTCCGGAACTCCGACGGATTGCACGATTTCCATGGCCGGCACGTCTCCGAGGTAGAATCGATCCGCGAACTTTGCGAAACCGACGCCATCATAGACGAGCGAACGCCGGATTGCGCTTGGAACTCCTCACAAAACCGCTTGGCGGAGGGGGACAGTGCCCGTTTTGCACTGCGGACTGTGCAAAATGGGGACTGCGCAAAATGGGGACAGTCCCCAGCGGTTTTGTGAGGGGTTCTTAGAAAAAGCGATCGAATTCGACGATCAGCTCGGAATCGAATTCCTTGTCGCGCTGCGATGTTAGCAGCGGAGCGCAGGCGGCGAGCGTCAGGTTGGACATCGGTCCGAGTTGAAACGACAATCCGGCCGTCATGTCGAGCGTGTCTTCCCCCGCGAAGGGGCTGCTGACCGTGGAGACGTGGGTTGAAAAGGCTTGCAGGGAAGTCGTGTAGTGCATTTCGACGATGGGGGCGATTCCGCTGACATAGCCGCCAAGGGCCCACGAACCGCGCGATTCGTCCCGCACGTCGAAGAGCCAATAACCCACCGAAACGTCAACGTACAAAAACGTCGGATCGCGCAACCGGCCGTCGTATATTGTTGGGCCACCGCCCACGGGCTGTCCGCCTAACAGTCGTGAGGTGACCGGGCTGCCGTTCGCGTCGAAGTCGAGCTGAACATAGCTGATCGAGAACAGTCGCGTGCTTGGAGCAAGGAGCAGGCCCACGAACGGTTCCAAATGCAACGATTCGTCCTCGATGCGGGTGATTTCGGCGGTTTCGACTGTGTTCGAGACATCCGGCGCGGTCGGAAGACTAATCGACATGCCGACCGATGCGGCCCAGGTGTCGGCTCTTGCAAACAGCCATTTCGGAATGATCGACACGTCGCCGAGCGCCGTGCCTTCATTGTCGCTGGCCCCAACGGGAACGAATTCATTAGCGCTCAAGCCGCTGACGATCGGCGCGCGAATCTCGATGGAACATGCCCCATCGAAGAATGTTTTTTCGACGCCGAACGTGTAGCGATTCACGTCGATCACGCGTCCATCGGACGTCAACGCCGCCGAGTTGAAATGATTGTAGTCGGCGAACACCCGGTCGGTGGGAATCGGGCTGGTGTCTTCGGATATCTTCCCTTGCCGATCGCCACCGGCAATCGGGATGTTTCCACCGGTGGGAAGCTTTCCGGAAAACTCGCCGGTGACGAACATATAGTTGCCACCAAGCAAGTCGCCGATCATGTTGGGCGTGGTCGCCAGACTGAACTGCTGAGCGGCGCCGGCGCCGCCGATGCCGGGCGTCGAAGTGGTTTGTGCCTCCGCGATCGCGTTGGAATTTGGGGCAGTCGAATTCGGAGCAGCGACTGCCGGCGAC
>Ga0182024_10025044_pt1 | contig 10566 bp, 15 predicted proteins | sample P32metaG_FD_120480 | JGI IMG/M metagenome (GOLD analysis project Ga0182024, IMG submission 120480) | Permafrost microbial communities from Stordalen Mire, Sweden - P3-2 metaG (Illumina Assembly) | ecosystem: Environmental > Terrestrial > Soil > Wetlands > Permafrost | place: Sweden: Stordalen...
CCGCGGAGCCCACTACAAACCCGACTTCCCCGAGCGCAACGACGAAAAGTTCCTCAAAACCACCAAAGCCTCCTTCAAAGACAACGCCCCTGCCTTCGAGTTCGAAGACGTAGACATCAGCCTCCTCCCGCCCCGCCCGCGCAGCTACACCGCCACCGCCTGAGGCGCCCAACCACAATGCAAAATAACGTATCGTCTCGAATCCATTTCGGATAATCTAACCCGCCATGAACATCAACACCTTTTACATCGCGCTCGCCGTCATCTTCACATGCGTCCTCACCTGCATGTTCGTCTACAACGCGCGGCTCAAAACCCTGGAGAAGACCATCGAGAAGATGGGCCGCCCGCCAATCAGCAAGGAAGAAGGCATCGCTATCGCAACCGAAGATGAGAAGCGGGCGGGCCATTAAAGAGCGAGCATCTAAGCGTTCTACGCCCCGCGCTGTTGTTGCTTCGACTCGTCTTGCTTGAACTGTGCCGCAGCTCTGCACTTTGTCGTACATGGACCATCCGTGGGCTCCAGCCCACGAAAACAGCATCAAGCAGCAAGGGACTTCAGCTCCAGGCATTTTGAATATCGAGGGCAAACGCATGGCCACCGCAACTGTCGAACTCCCCACAACTTCCCGCCCCGCATCCACGCGCACCATCAAGGTCGAGATCAAGCGCCAGTCCAACCCGAACGCCACCGCCACCACCGAGAAGTTCGAGGTTCCCTACCGCCCGAACATGAACATCACCTCGCTCCTCGGCGAGATCGCGCTCAATCCCACCACCATCACCGGCCAGCCCACCACCCCCGTCACCTACGACTCCAACTGCCTCGAAGAGATCTGCGGCAGCTGCGCGATGTTGATCAATGGCAAAGCAAGAATGGCCTGCTCCGCCCTCGTCGACAAACTAGAACAACCCATCACCCTTGCGCCTCTATCAAAATTCCCCGTAGTCCGCGACCTGGCCGTAGACCGCTCCGTCCTCTTCGAAAACCTCAAGAAGGTCAAAGCCTGGGTCCCCATCGACGGCACCTACGCCCTCGGCGAAGGCCCCCGCCAAACCCCTCAACTTCAGGAAGAGCTTTATCCCCTAAGTAACTGTATATCCTGCACAATCTGCATGGAAGTCTGCCCCCAATTCAACGACGCGACAGGCTTCGTCGGAGCCGCCACCATCGCCCAGGCCAAGCTCTTCAACTCACACCCCACAGGCGCCGTCCTCAAGGAAGAGCGCCTCCGCGCCCTCGCCGGCGACGGCGGCATCCAGGAGTGCGGCTTCGCCCAAAACTGCGTCCAGGCCTGCCCCAAACAACTCCCCCTCACCGAGGCCATCTCCGACATGGGCCGCGACGTCTTCATCCAACAAGTCAAAGACCTCTTCGCTAGATAGGATGGCTACATGAATGGTCGCTACCTCGCATGGCAATCCATCATGATCGCTGGATTCCTCACTGTCCTTTGCCTTTCTTCAACAGGCCAATCTGAACTGCTACAAGAGAACTCCACTGCCCCAGCGCAGCCGCCCACCGCTAAGGCAGGAAAACCTGATGCCTCCAATGCTGGAAAAGGTGTTTCAACGCCAATCCTAATTCATCTAGTAGAGGCGGAAATTCCTAAAGCCGCGCGCAAGGCGAACCTATATGGAACGGTAATTGTCAATTGCTGGATTGAACCTGATGGAACGACGAGCCACGTTAAGGTCGTTCGAATCACACTCGACAAAGACAAGGGTGCAGCAAATGAACTAGTCGCCAACGAGCTAGGAGTCAATGCCGTCGATGCAGTAAAACACTACAAGTTCAAGCCTGCAAAACAAGACGGAAAGCCGGTTACTGTCGAATTGAACGTAAATGTCATTTTTCCACACTAGTCTGGTGCCCATATCTCGATTTTGAGATGTAGGCGTTCGCGCAAGCGCAAATATCTTCCTCAACAGCATCAGGCATTCGTAAGCTGCACATCGGACCTCCCGAACGAACCAACACAAGCAAATCCACCAAACTCCTTCTCCCACCGCACCAAACGCATCACACCGTAAGCTCGACCCAGGAGAAAAAATGATCCAACTAGCAGACGCCCGCCGCATCCTCGCCGCGGCCGAAAAGAAAGCCGAAGAACTAGGCCAGCCCATGAACGTAGCTGTCGTCGATGAAGGCGGCAACCTCATCGCCTTCGAGCGCATGGCCAACGCCTGGCTCGGCTCCATCGACATCTCGCAGAAGAAGGCCTGGACCTCTCGCGCCTTTGACATCGCCACCAAAGACTTAGCCGAGCACTCCCAATCCGGCAGCCAGTTCTTCGGTATCCACGCCTCCAACGACGGCAAGGTCATGATCTTCGCTGGCGGCATCCCTCTCAAGCAGGAGGGCAAAGTCGTCGGCGCCATCGGAGTCAGCGGCGGCTCCGGCGCACAGGACCACGCAGTAGCCGAAGCCGGCGCATCAGTCCTCTAACAATCTCATCTAAGCAAAAAAAATGCCCCGCGCGACTAAGCGGGGCATCTGCTTGTCAATCACCTGTCTTACTTGGAAAAAATAGAGTTTCCCGGAGTCGTCTCTTCATCCGCGTGAATCCGATTCTGGGCGCGTTTAGCGCTCTCCATCGCGATGTGGTCCATCTTCTGTTGGTCCGTCTTACCCACCTCAGTCGCGGTGGACCCTTCTTCAATCGCCTCATGCGAGGGACGCGCGCCGCTTTTCGTAGAATCCAAACCCTGTGCCATAAATCACCTCTCTCTCAACAGATGGCAAAGAGGAGCCCGAGGGTTGCTCCGAAGAAAACACGAGCCTTCCCTGCATCGCCACCAACGCGCCCCACGCCGACGCGTATGAAACAATAGCGTCCATCATGAAAAAATGGCGTATGTCAGTGTCTGCACTTTTGTTAGCTGGGCTTGCTCTCAGTCCCTTGACGACGATCGCGCAAACTCCCCAGTCGCAGCAGACCACCACGAAGAAGACCCACAAAAAGGCCCAACGAAAATCCATGACCGATCCCGCCACCGTCCATCAATCCGCCATCGTCATCGACACCCACGCGGACACGCCCCAGCGCTTCGTCGACGAAAACTGGAGCTTCACTGACCCCCTCAACGGCGGCATGCTCAACTACGACAGCGCCAAAAAGGGTAACCTCGCCGCCCAGTTCTTCTCCATCTGGGTTGACCCCAGCCAATACCCCAACGCCGCCGCGCACCGCACCTTGTCGCTCATCGACGGCACCCTCGAACAAGTCCGCCACCACCCCGACAAGCTCCGTCTCTGCCTCTCCTCCGACGACATCCTCGCCGCGCATCGCGACGGAAAATTCGCCGTCCTCATGGGCATCGAAGGCGGCCACTCCATCGAGGACTCGCTCGGCCTCCTCCGCGATTACTACCGTCTCGGCGTCCGCTACATGACCCTCACCTGGTCCAACACCAACGACTGGGCCGACTCCTCCGGCGACATCGACGATCCCGCCATCCCCCACCACAACGGCCTCACCCCCTTCGGCAAACAAGTCGTCGCCGAGATGAACCGCCTCGGCATGATGGTCGACATCTCCCACGTCTCCGACAAAACTTTCTGGGACGTCATCGCCACCACCCGCACCCCCATCATCGCCTCTCACTCCTCCTCTCGCGCCCTCACCCATGCCGCACGAAACATGACCGACGAAATGCTCCAGGCAGTCGCGAAAAACAACGGCGTAGTAATGGTCAACTTCTTCCCTGCCTTCATCGACGAGAACTGGCGCCTCGCCTGGGCCGCACAAGCCCCCGAACGCAAACAGGCTCAGGACGCCCTCGAAGGCGAATACAAAGCCAAAGGCCTCGCCGTTCCCTACACCGCATCCGACAAGATCGACCGCGAGTTCGCCGCCAAAATCGGACGCGCTCCCTTCAACTCCCTGATCGATCATTTCGATCACGTCATCAAAATCGCCGGCATCGACCACGTAGGCATCGGCACCGACTTCGACGGCATCCCCGTTCCACCCGAAGGCATCGATTCCGCCGCCGACTTTCCCAAGATCACCGCAGCCCTTATGGCGCGCGGCTACTCCGCCGAAGACATGCACAAACTACTCGGCGGCAACATCCTCCGCGTCTTCCGCGAAGTACAGGCCGCCGCCGATCACAACCCATAACATTGGTTCGCCATTCCGCAGCGCCCTTTATTTGTCATTCCGCAGCGCAGCGGAGGAATCTGCTTCTGTCGTTGCGTTTGCCCTTTTTCCGAATTTACTTCTCCCCAATCAAGTTGATCTTGTGAATCTTCGGCGGCTCAGAGAACAACTCGCCCGCCTTAGCCATTAGCGCCTTTGCAATATCTCCATTCAAGTGAGCGTCCCGTCCAGCCTCGTCGTTGAAGGTGTCGAAGATTCCAAATACCCCACCTTTGTCTTCCTTGAACCCATACCAATGAACGGTGCCGGCTTCCTTCTTAACCATCTCAGCGCCTTGCTTCAGAAAAGCCTCAACGTCGGCCTCTTTCCCTGCCTTGGCCTTCAACTCCGCGTACAAAGCAAACTTAGCCATTTAATTGAATCCTCCATGTCAGTAAGATGCAAAATCCTTCGCTCAGTTACACATTTTCGCATCCAAGAAGTACGAGGTAATCATGCGCAAGAAAAAACCTTCCGTCCTCCGAGGCATCGTCACAGGCATGGCCGCCGGGATCGCCGCCACCCTCATCATGGATCAATTCCAGAAGCTGACCACTGCCAGCCAGAAGGCAACAGAAAAGCACATCAAACTCGCCCACGGCGAATCCCCTCTGCAGATCGAGCACGAACAGAAGCAGAAGGAACAACAGGCCGCCCAGCAGGAAGGTTCCACCGAAATCGTTGCCCGCAAAATCGCCGAAGTCACCGGCAGCCAACTCGCCGAAGAGGATAAACAGAAGGCCGGCCAGGCAGTCCACTACATCTTCGGCACCCTCATGGGTGTGGTCTATTCCATCTCCGCCGAGCTGCTCCCCGATATCACAGGCTCGGGCGCTGCGTTCGGAACACTCCTCTTCCTCGGTGCCGACGAGGTCGCAGTCCCCGCCTTCCAACTCTCTCCCCCTCCCTCCGATACACCTTCAATCGACCACCTCCAGCACTGGGCGGCCCACATCGTCTACGGGGGTTCCCTCGAGCTCATCCGCAGCCTCGTAAGACGCATCCTGTAACAATTCGGAGCATCCTGTGACCGTCTGGTAGACGTGCAGTTTAATGATTTTGATGTTTAGGAACGCGAGAATAAGTTTGGGCCGGCGCGGGTGAAAAATGACCGTTACAGATCTTCTGGCTTCGCACCGGAAAGCAGGTCAACTGGCACCAGGAACATGCGTGCGACACGATCAGGGTTGAACCCTGCTGCAACTAGCTTCTGAGCCATCCCTATCTGCTGTACTTTGTAACGCTCACTCGGTACGAACTGTTCAGCGATGAAGTCGCTCTGTGCCCCCATACCTCGGCGGTCGGGAGAACCTCTTTGCTTAGCCATACCGCCCCTTCGTTTTCAAATTATACGACTACGGAAATAAACTGCATCACGAACCGAGCGCCGCCGCGTTGCTCCAACCGCGCGTCTACGATAGCCTGTTCATTGGAGCTACACACCGCATGACGCTTCACTATCTCGCACTTGCTCTAACCCTCGCCGCATCGGCCCAAGCGCAGTCGACCCCGCCGTCCCAGGCGCTTCCCGATGCCCCCAGCGTCACCAGCCAGGTCAAGCCTCCCCCTGTGCCGACCGGCCCCACCGCCGTCATCGACACCTCCATGGGCCGCCTCACCTGCAAGCTCTTCGACCAGGAGGCTCCCGTCACCGTAGCCAACTTCATCGGTCTCGCCGAAGGCACCAAAGACTGGACCGACCCCAAGACCCTCAAGAAGGTACACCATCAACCTTTCTACACCGGCACCACCTTCCATCGCGTCATCCCCGACTTCATGATTCAAGGCGGAGACCGCGCAGGAGACGGCAGCGGCGACCCCGGCTACTACTTCCAGGACGAGATCGATCCCGCACTGGAGTTCGACGTCCCCGGACGCCTCGCCATGGCCAACGCCGGCCCGGGGCCTACTGGCGGCGGCACCAACGGCTCGCAGTTCTTCATCACCGAAGCCCCCGTACCCGAGCTCAACGGAAAGCACACCATCTTCGGCCAATGTGATGCCCACTCCGTTCTGCTCGCAGCCTCCATCGCGCACGTCGAACGCGACGCGAGCGACAAGCCACTCACCCCTGTGGTCATCGAGCGCGTCACCATCGTCCGCGACGGTCAACCAATCCCCCCTCTGCCGGCCGTTCCCCCCGCGACCCCAACCGCATCAGCGGCATCACCATCCGCAACAGCGGAACCACCGAAATAATCTTCCAGTCTCCGCCATCCAGACGGAGCCTCTGCTCAATCCATTCAACCCGCCCCATTCAACCCGCAAGGAGAAATCTGACATGCCCACCAAGCCCGGCACCTACGCTACATTCAAGACCACCGAAGGAACCATCGTCTGCGAGCTATTCGAGAAGGACGCACCCCAGACTGTTGAAAACTTCATCAGCCTCGCTGAAGGCACCAAGGAGTGGAACAGCCGCAGCAAAAAGGGCGCGAAACTCTACGACGGAACCGTCTTCCACCGCGTCATCCCTCAGTTCATGATCCAGGGCGGCGATCCCGAAGGCACAGGCATGGGCGGTCCCGGCTACAAGTTCGCCGACGAAACCAAGGGTTCCAAACACGGCTTCCAGGAAAAGGGAAAGCTAGCCATGGCCAACTCCGGCCCCAACACCAACGGCTCGCAGTTCTTCATCACCGTAGCCGACACCAGTTGGCTCACCGGCAAGCACACCATCTTCGGCGAAGTCGTCGAAGGCTACGACATAGTAGAAAAAATCTCCAAGGTCAGCAAAGACGGCAGCGACCGCCCCAAAACCCCCGTAGTCCTCGAATCCGTAACCATCGAACGCGTAGCTTAAATCCCCACGACCGAAGTTTTCTCGCATCCGCCGTGGTCACAGCGAGCACGGCGGAAACTTTTTAATCAAGGCGCCGACCTCATTGCTATTTTTTATTCCAACCCCAGCACCCGCCTCAACCCATCATCGATTTCTGCCATCTCGACGGGAGTCAGCGAACCCAGCCGACTAACAAATCGCTCTTTCGCAGCCGCCCTCACTTGGTCGATGACGGCCACGCCCGCCTTACCTTCGCAATTCACGGCAATACTCAATGGCGGAGCCGGCCTTGGTCCCGATGAAATCGGAATGATAACCACCGTCCGGCGCCTCGCATTCACCAAATCAATCGTTACCACGACACACGGGCGTGTCTTGGCGATCTCAGAACCTACAGTCGGATCCAACTGCACCCACCACACCTCACCGCGAAGCGGATTTGTCCCACGCATACTCATCCAGTCCATCTCCGCTCAGTGCTTCCATATCCCGTTCCAGCTCTGCAATATCAGGATCCGCATTCAAAGCCTCGCACGCCGCGATGAGTTGCTCATCGCGCGCACGCAGCTTGCGTTCCATAGCCTCAGCAACCCACTCGGAGCGCTGTTGCGATGGCACCACTCGTAGAAATCGAGCTGCAATCGCCTCTGGCACGGTTATTGTGATTTTGCGCGCGGGCATGTCGTTCCCCTATTGCCATATTACCATATCGACTTACCCGCTTATCCGCTGTTTATCATGCAAAGCAGGCCCGCTCAATCGAGCGGGCCTGCTTTTGCCTCTATCCGTTTAATCCGCGCGCTAATCCTCGGTCGGCTTTGCCTCAAGCCACGCCGATGACCGTACAAAGCTCCTTCACCGAATCCGCACTCTTCTGCAGCGCAGCCTGCTCCTCAGCCGTAAGCTTGATCTCGATAATCTGCTCCATCCCCTTCGACCCCAGCTTGCAAGGCACGCCAACATATAAGCCCGAGATCCCATACTCTCCCTGCAGATAAGCCGCGCAAGGCAGAATCTTCTTCTTGTCCTTCAGAATCGCCTCCACCATCTCCACCGCCGCAGCCGAAGGAGCATAGTAGGCCGAGCCGGTCTTCAGATGCTTCACAATCTCCGCGCCGCCATTCGCCGTACGCGTCTCCAACTCCTTTAGCCGATCCGGCGCAATCAGCTCCGTAATCGGAATCCCCGCCATCGTCGAATACCGCGACAGCGGCACCATTGTATCCCCATGTCCGCCGAGAACAAAAGCAGTTACATTCTCCACCGACACCTTCAGCTCCTCCGCAATGAACGTCCGAAACCGTGCCGAATCCAGCACGCCAGCCATCCCGATCACGCGCTCTCGCGGCAACCCTGCCTGCTTGAACGCAGTCTGCGCCATAGCATCCAGCGGATTCGAAACAATAATCAGAATCGCATTCGGAGACGCCGCAACTGCCTTCGCCACCACATCGCTCATGATCTTGTAGTTCGTATTCAACAAATCATCGCGACTCATCCCCGGTTTACGCGCAATCCCCGCCGTAATCACCACCACATCCGAGTTCGCCGTATCCGCATAATCGTTCGTGCCAACAATGTTGCAATCGCGCTTCTCAATTGGCATCGCCTGCAGCAAGTCCAGAGCCTTGCCTTGCGGCACGCCCTCCATCACATCGAGCAGCACAACGTCGGCCAGTTCCTTCGCAGCAATCCAGTGCGCTGCCGTCGCGCCAACATTTCCCGCCCCAACAATCGTTACTTTCTTACGCATTCTTTCTCCTCATCTCCATTGTATTTTCGAAACATCGTTGCCTGCCCATTCGGGCGCTGCATGGTTCTCCTCTTAGCCTACTCGCGCCGCAACAAAACCCGCTTGATCCAGCGCTTTATCTCGACCTTTGTCTCTGCCGTCGCCAACACCGATTTGCGAATCGTGCGCGGCAGCAAGCTCTCCCCCATAAACATCGCCACCCTCTTGGTCCCACCCAGTTCCATCAGTGCGTGCGACATCTGCTCTCGTTCACCAGGTGCAAACGTCGATCGATCCAACACCTCAGAGTTGGCCAACGCCAACTGAAACCGCCGCTTCTGCAGCGTGCGCATCGACCAACCCCGTCTCGCAAACGCACTCTGCAGCGAGCCAGTAAAGATCTGCGTCAAGCCCCGCACCTCTGTCAGCTTCCGCCCCGCCACCGGACGCGAAGCGTCCCCCCACATCCGGTACGATGCCAGGATCTTCCCCGAGTACACATTTCCCCAGCCCGCATCCGCCAGTCGCACGCTCAGATCGTAGTCCTCCACAAAATTCAGCTTCTCCGAGCCCCCGCCAAAGTCCACCGAAGCCAGCGCATCCCGCCGAAACATAATCACATTCGCCGTCACCTGGTACCCCTTCACTAGCCTGCGCAGCACGCGTTCCGAATCCTCATACTCCTGCACACGCGCCAGCCTGCGCTCCGCAATCGGTCGGCCTTCCTCATCTACCTCCATAATCGCGCAGTGGGCATATCCTGCCTTCGGGTAGCGCTCCATCAGCCCCTGCAACTCCTCGATATACCCCGAGCGAAGAAAATCATCCGAATCCAACCGCATAATCAGTGGCGTCTCCGGCTGGCGCAGCAGCCACTGCAGGTGCGCGCTAATACCTCTGTTCTTCTCATGGTTCACAGCCGTGAAAGAGTATCGACGCTGCAGTTCCGCTATCACATCCGCAGTATCGTCCGTGCTCGCGTCATTCGAAACAATCAGCCGCACGGGAGCCGTCTGCCCTGCCACACTCTCTACCGCAATGCGCAGATGCTTGCTTTGGTTATAAGTGGGAATGCAGACGGTGCATCGTGCAATGTCGTTTAGCGGCACTCACGCTCTCCAATCCGGCCGCGCAGGCCACTTTTCTGCTCTCCTGGTTTAGGCAACCCCGGGCGTGCCTGTTCCCTCTGGACCTCAGTTTACGTCATTATCGTCAATCATAATCACGAACCAGTGGCAATCCGCGCAGGCCACCCGTCACATGTTCTCGATCATCCGTGTCGCAAACTCGCTCGTCTTAGCCTTCGTCGCCCCCTGCATCCCGCGCTCGAAGTCATACGTCACGTACTTTTGCCCAATCGTCTTCTCCATCGAACTCTCGATCAGACGCGCAGCCTCCGTCCAACCGAGAAAATCAAACAGCATCACACCCGAAAGAATCACCGATCCCGGATTGATCACATCCTTGTCCGCATACTTCGGGGCCGTGCCGTGTGTCGCCTCGAACACGGCATACCCATCGCCAATGTTTCCCCCTGGAGCAATTCCGAGCCCGCCAACCTGCGCAGCAGCAGCGTCCGAGATGTAGTCGCCGTTCAGGTTCGTCGTCGCGAGTACGCTGTAGTCTTCCGGTCGCAAGATGATCTGCTGGAAGATCGAGTCCGCAATTCGGTCGTTGATCAGGATCTTCTTCTTCCACTTGCCATCGCCATGCGAAGCGCCGATCGAAGCGATCACCTGCTTCACCTCGGTCACCACTCCCTCGCCAAACTCCTTCGCTGCAAACTCGATCCCCGGCTCAATCAACGCCGCATTCTCCTCCGCAGTCAGCTTCGGATTCGCCTCAAGGTTCCCAAGTATCCAGCTCTCTCGCTCCGTCACGGTCTGCTCGCGGAACTCCTGCGACGC
>Ga0182024_10025045_pt1 | contig 10566 bp, 7 predicted proteins | sample P32metaG_FD_120480 | JGI IMG/M metagenome (GOLD analysis project Ga0182024, IMG submission 120480) | Permafrost microbial communities from Stordalen Mire, Sweden - P3-2 metaG (Illumina Assembly) | ecosystem: Environmental > Terrestrial > Soil > Wetlands > Permafrost | place: Sweden: Stordalen...
CCGGGAGGGGGAGTCGAACCCCCAAGACCCGAAGGTCGGCGGATTTTGAGTCCGCTGCGTCTGCCAGTTCCGCCATCCCGGCCGAGTGCTGCAACTGAGGAGAATCCTAGCTTAATTTACAAACTGAGCCTTTGCAACCGTCGCTGGCTTGAATGCCTCGCTATGTCATTTCCTAAGCTCGCCTATGAAAACGCCAAAGGGCTCGAGCGAGACTTCGCTTCCCTTTGCGGACGATTTGCCAGTCACCAACAGCACCGTCGCCCCGGCGAAGCCTTTGCCCTTCAACTCCAGATTCGCTTTCTGTGGACTGTCTGACATGTTCAGCGCCACTACCACGCCGTGATCTTTATAAATGCGCAGGTAGGAAAGCACGTTCGCGTCATTCTCGTTGATGGCGGCGTAGCTTCCATCCAGCAACGCCGCATTGGTATGCCGCAGCTTGAGCACATTTTTGTAGAATACCAATACCGAATCCGGATCCTTCAACTCGTCGGCCACGTTGTGCGTCTTGTACGTATCGGGCACCGGAAGCCACGGCATCCCTTTGGTAAAGCCCCCGTTTTCGCTGCTGTCCCATTGCATGGGAGTTCGTTCGCCGTCCCGGCCTTTCTCCTTGGGCCAACCCGTCCGCCCGATCGGATCCTTCACATCTTCCGGACGCGTCGGCGTTGTGGTCTTCATCCCAATCTCTTCCCCGTAATACATGATCGGAGTTCCGCGCAACGTGAGATAAAGCGCGGCCATCAGCTTCGCGATTTGGTCATTGTGCTGGCCGTCGCCGTAGCGGTCGTAGGACCGCACGATGTCGTGGTTGCTGATCACGAACGTGGGCCAGCCACTCGCTCCATCTACCGCGGCAATCTGTTTGCGAAATTCCGTCGGCGAAAGCTTGTCGACCTTGGTGAAAAGAAAATCCATGGGCAATTGCAGTTCATTATTGCCTTCTCCGTAATAGCGATTGAGTTCGGCAACATCCGCCGTCCAGGTTTCGCCGATCAGCACTGCATTATGCTCGTCCGCAACTTTGCGCAATCCACGCAACACGTCATGCACTTCAGGCAGCTTGGTGTTGTACTTGTCTTCTTCGATCGGATCTCCAAACGCATTCTGCCCAGGACTTTTGATTGGGTTGTCTTTCAAGTCTGGATCTTCAAACAGAGTGTCGACCGCATCCAGCCGGAAACCCGACACACCTCGCTTGTACCACCACCGCGTCACATCGAACATCGCATCTTTCACCGCCGGATTGCGCCAGTTCAAATCCGGTTGCGCCGCATAAAAGTTATGGTAGTAGTACTGATTCGTCGTCGGATCGAGCGTCCACGCCGATCCTCCAAATGTCGAAATCCAGTTATTCGGAGGCACTCCCGGTCCCTTTCCATCGCGCCAGATATACCAATCGCGATGAGCCGACGTACGCGACGACTTCGAATCCAAAAACCACGGATGCTGATCGGACGAGTGATTGACCACAAAATCAAGAATGATATGAATGCCGCGCTTCTTCGCCTCGCTCGCCAGCACATCGAAATCCGCCAGCGTTCCATACATGGGATCGATGTTCTCGTAATCCGAGACGTCATAGCCAAAGTCCACCTGCGGCGAAGGAAAGCAAGGTGAAATCCAGATCGCATCCACGCCCAACTCTTTCAGATAATCCAGCTTCGACGTAATCCCCTTCAAATCGCCGACGCCATCATTATTACTATCGGCAAAGCTGCGCGGATAAATTTCGTAGAAAACAGCATTCTGCCACCATGGATGCCCAGCCGCGTCCGCCGCGGCGGAGGATGTCTGCGCTGAGCCGCTCATTCCTACAATAGCTGCAAAGACAAAGAACGTCGCTACGTGTAAAACGATTCCCTTCATCCTGAAACCTCCCGACCTTTACCTTGTCATTCCGAAACCGGGCGCAAGCCCGGCGAGAGCCTGCCCTGAGCGAAGCCGAAGGGAACCTGCTTTCGCCCCCATTATTTCGCGCTCGCCGAACGCTGCTCGCTCTCCAACCACTCCACCATCTCCTTTGGCAACGCATGCAGCAACTCCAAAAACGCCGCATTCGTCCACCCAAATCCGACAACGTTCATCGAATAGCCAAGCTCCACATGAGCCTCCGACGACCGCGTCACCACGTTGTACTTCTCCCGAATATTTCCGTCGCGCCGAAAGTTTTCCGTCACCATCGATAGAAATTCATAAGAAATCCGGTCGGCATCGGCATTGAATCCATAACGCCGAAGTCCCTCGACCGCCAGCATTTCAATATTTCCCCAGCCATAAGGCAAATCCCATTGCGCGCCCGTCTCTTCGGTGCTCATCGCGAGCCCACCCGGCCGCTCGAAAGCCACAAGATTTCTCTCCACAGCCTTGGCCTGTTCAGCCGTCGCCAACCCAGCCCATAGCGGATAAAAAGCAGTCGCGTATCGATAAGCCGATCGCTGCCCCGTCTGCAAATCGTAGTCGAAAAACAATCCCGATTTCTCATCCCAGAGATATTGCACAATCAGCTTCTTCCTGTGTTCGGCGCGTTCACTCCACTTTTCAGCATCGGCCGTACGCCACAACCAGCGGCTCATCTGCTCCAAATCTTTCTCCGTCTTGTAGAGCAAGCTGTTCAAGCACACTGGAGCATAATGATGCGTACCGGCGCCGAACGGCCCAAAGCGAAAACTCACATCGAATCCAGATTCCCGCATCGACCGGTCGCCCTTGTAGTAGTCGGAACTCAGATAAAATTCCTGCTGCTTCTCGCACCCCGCAAGTGGCATCGCCAACGAAGCGTCGCACACCTGCAGCGCATAAGCATCTCCAGCAGCCAGCTCTGAAATCTTCGGCGAACCTTCCACAACGTAGTGATCCGCCCGCTCCGGATGAAAAAAGAAATAAGCAGCCACCTTTCGGTAGAACCCAGCTTCATCCTGCAAAGCCTCAGCCGGCGGACCCTCCCCAAAATCGTAGTAACGCGACAAACCCGTATCGCCCGCCAGATGCGGATCCCGGTTCCACATCTCATAATCTTTCTGGAGATCGGCATAAGCTTTCGCAAGCCACGCCGGGTCCGCATGCCCAGACTTCTGCAGCGCCTCATACACATCGACAAACATCGAACTAAGAAAAGGAGGCTGCGACCGAGTCAGGTAATAAGTCCGATTCGCATTCAGCATCGCCCCATAGTGCTCAACTTCAAAAAAGAAGTTGTCCACCATGCCGCGCGCCAATTCCACGCGCCCCGCGCGCAACAGTCCGCGAATAATGAAATAGCTGTCCCAACCATACATCTCGTTGAAGCGGCCGCCGGGCACGACATACTTATTCTCCAGATAGAGCAAGCCGTGCGGCTGGATCTTCTCTGTATCCACCTCGCCCAGGCGATGAATTTCCACCGGCAGGTGCTCGATCCGCACATTGCAGTCGTTCGAAAGCTTCTGCACCGCTGCCGGCGCCGCCATTCCCGCCGGCAAATACAAAACCGGCGCGGCCTTTATCTTTGGATCTACTATCTTTGGATCAACTATCTTTGGATCAACCAGGCTCTGGCAATCCGTCATCGACCGCGTGAGCGTATCCCATGCGGTTGAAATGTAATCCAGGATCGGCTTGAGTTCCTGCCCCTGTGGGGCCCTCGATTGCCCAACCGCAGGAGTGAGCGCGAGCCCGCAGCAAACCACCGCGAGAGCCAGCGAGCGCAGAACGAACGCCCCGAAAAACACCGCCGATCGGCGAAACATTTTCGATACGCGAGTAGACATCGGTTGCCGAGAGAGCGAACTTTTTCCATTGTAGCCGCCCCGCTAAGGCAGTCGTACAAACGATCTCAGTTTTCGACAGCAACCTCGGTGCCCTAGTCAGCCTCCAACCTTGATGTCTCAAGCCACGGCCACGTCGTCCGTCCAATCTGCAACCCGACAACAGCCTGGCCAGAGGCATTGGCGCAAACTCGTCCTGATCCTCGTCATAGCCGCAGCCGTATTCTTCACAATCACGCTGATATTGTGCCGCCACGCCTTCGGACGGGCCGCCGTCCTACAGGACTTGCAGGAGGCAAGTGGCGGCCAAATCGAAGTTCGCAACTTCCGCCAGGTCTATTTCCCGCATCCCGGCTGCGTTCTCGAAGGATTGATTTTTCGCCATGGCCGCGCCCAAGCCCATCCTCTCATTACCATCGAAAAGCTAACCATCCGAGGCAGCTACCTGGGAATCCTTTCTACGCGGGTTGACCGCATCACCGCCGACGGCATGCGCGTGTTTATCCCGGCCTTCGGCACCGGAGAAGCCTTTCAAACCACTCCATCAAAAGTCACAATTGGCGTGCTCGTTACGAACGGCGCCGCGGTAGAGTTTGCCTCATCCGATGCAAGCGCGCAGCCCTTGCGCTTCGACATTCACGAAGCCACGTTGCGCGATGTGGGCCCGCATGGACCTCTCACCTACCGAGTCAAAGTTCACAATCCCGAGCCTCCAGGCGAAGTATCTGTCCAAGGAAAGTTCGGAGCATGGCGCACGGGCAATGCAGCAGAGACGCCAATCTCCGGCGAGTACACGTTCGAGCAGGCCGACCTAAGCGTGTACAAAGGCATCGCCGGAATGTTGTCTTCGAAAGGCAAGTTCAGCGGAAAGCTCGCCCACATCGACATCTCGGGCACAACCGACACTCCCGATTTCGAAGTGAAATCGAGCAAACATCCCGTGCGCCTGACAACGGAATTCACCGCCCACGTCGATGCTACGCACGGCGATACGTTCCTGGAACACGTAGGCGCCGATTTCTGGAAAACGCACGTTGACGCCGAGGGCAGTATTGCCGGATCTGCAGACACCAAGGGAAAGATCGCGCTTATCAATCTGAAGACGAACAACGCGCGCATCGAAGACCTGCTGCGGCTGTTCGTCGACGAAAAACGTCCCGCGATGTCGGGAGCCGTTACCCTGCAAGCCCACACCGAGATTCCCGGCGGCAAAGAAAAATTCCTGAAGAAGATAGAGTTGCGCGGCAATTTCGGCCTGGCCGCGGGAACGTTTTCCAAACCTTCCACCCAGCAAGACATCAACCAGTTGAGCGCAGGCGCACGCGGAGAAAAACAAAAAGACGATCCCGAAACCGTCCTCTCCGATTTAACCGGCCAGGCGGAGCTTCTTCAGGGAATTGCAAGATTTTCCGATCTCTCCTTTGGCGTCCCGGGCGCGGCCGCTCGCATGGATGGCACTTTTAATCTCATCAACAGCAAGGTCGACCTGCACGGCCAACTGCAGGTGGATACAAAAATCTCAAACACCGAAACCGGAGCCAAAGCCCTGCTGCTGAAAGCAGTCGAGCCCTTCTTCAAGAAAAAGAAAAAAGGAGAGATTGTCCCAGTGAGAATTTCAGGAACCTACAGTCACCCAAGTTTCGGCCTGGACCTGGACGACAAAAAAACGCAAAAAATTCAGCCGCCACAGCCGAAGCCCTAAAGATTTTGCTCTACCGTGATCCCCTGTGTCCTCTGTGTTAAAGATTTTGACTCTTGTGTTAAAGGATTTTGACTCTTCAAACGGTGCCGAAAGCAACCACCACCACAGCCAAAGCCCTAAAGATTTTGCTCTACCCCGTGAGACCCCGTGAACTCCGTGGTAAAGATTTTGACTCTACGAGCCCATGCCGAAAACACCCAACCACATGGTCGTCAACCATCCCAACAGCCTGCATAAACGCATAACAAATAGTTGACCCCACAAAGTTGAACCCAAGCTTCTTGAGATCTTTGCTCATAGCATCCGATTGAGCAGTGAGCGCCGGAACCTGATTTCGCTTTTTCCAGTGATTCACTAAAGGCCGCCCATCCACAAACTGCCAAACATACCGGTCGAAGTTTCCGAATTCCTCTCGCACGCGCAACAATGCCTGCGCATTCCGCACCGCCGAAGCAATCTTCAACCGGTTGCGCACAATGCCTTCGTTTCTCAGCAACTGCGCAATCTTCTTCCGGTCGTAGCAAGCCACGCGCTCAAAATCGAACCCATCAAACGCAGCGCGATAATTTTCCCGTTTATTCAGAATCGTCTTCCAGCTAAGCCCAGCCTGCGCGCCCTCAAGAATCAGGAACTCAAACAGCCTGCGGTCATCGTGCACCGGCACTCCCCATTCTTCATCATGATAGCGAATCATCATTTCGCTCTGCGCCCACTCACAACGCACCACCGGGCGCTCAGCCTCGCCCGTCTTATTCCGAGTCCTGTTCATGGATTACCTCCTGTTGCCGTATATTGCTGGCATGCGAATCCGCATTCTTCTCGCCGTCCTTCTCGCCGCAATGCTTTCTTCGAGCATATCGGCTTTCTGCTCTGACCTGGCTCTGGTTCATGCAAAAATTTATCCCTCGCCCACTGAATCTCCAATCGAAGACGGAGCCATTATCGTGCACGATGGCCGCATCGTTGCCGTAGGGCCATCGGCCGCAATCAAAGTCCCGCGCCACGCGACAGTGATCGACTGTCAGGGACGCGCCGTGACCGCCGGTTTCTGGAACAGCCATGTGCACATTCTCACCCCCGGCCTGCTCCACGCCAAAGAACTCTCATCCCAACAGCTTACTTCGCAGCTGCAGGAAATTTTCACGCGTTGGGGTTTTACCTCGGTCTTCGACATAGCATCCGTGCTGGCGAACACGAACATCATCCGCCAAAGAATAAAAACCGGAGAAGTAAAAGGACCAAGGATCCTCACCGTCGGCGAGCCCTTCTGGATCAAAACTCCGATCTACGTCAAGGGATTCCTCGAAGCCAATCACCTCAACATGCCAGAAGTTGAATCAGCGGCCCAGGCCACAGAGCGCGTGCGCCAGCAGATCCACGACGGCGCCGACGGCATCAAGATTTTTGCCAACTCCATCGAAGCCGATGGCATTCTGACCATGCCCGTAGACTTGGCCAAGCCGATCGCAGCCGAGGCTCACAAGGCAGGCAAGCCCGTCTTCGCACACGTTTCCAACAATCAGGGCATCGAAGTCGCCATTCAGAGCGGCGTCGATATTCTCGCCCACACCACTCCCGCGGATGATCTCTGGACCTCGTCGTTGGTTGAGCGCATGATTACAGCGCATATGGCTCTTACCCCGACGCTAACCCTGTGGGAGGTCGAATTCAGCAAGGGCAACGGCACGCCCGAAGACCTCTACAAAGGAATGAGCAGAGCAGCCGAGCAACTGAAGGCATTCTCTCAAGCGGGAGGCCAAGTCCTCTTCGGCACCGACGTCGGCTACATCGAAAAGTTCGATACCTCGGAGGAGTTCACCTGGATGTCCCGCGCCGGAATGGATTTCTCCCAGATTCTGGCTTCACTTACCACAAACCCAGCCGCACGCTTCGGATTCTCAAGCCACAGCGGGCAAATTGCCAAAGGCATGGACGCCGATCTGGTTGTGCTCGATGGAGATCCCGCAAAAGACGTCACCGTCTTTTCCAAGATTCACCAGGTAATCCGCAGCGGACAGTTAATTTATCCACTACCTCAATAAGAGGACACGCGCCGTTCTACTCCAACGATTTCGGATCCGACTTATTCTTCGGCGACTTCACATTCAGCAGCGAAACCAATTCTCGCGCACAACCGGGCACTGCAACTTTGTGTTCGACAATAATTTCTCTAGCGTCCAGCCTCTTCCCGTAAAGTTTTGCATTCGCGTTCCCATCGGAGCGCAGAGTCGATCCCTCCAGCGATATTCCAGCAAACAATCCTTTGTTGCGCGAATAAGAAAGAATCTCTGCATTCATCACAATGTCGGTTGCGCCCTCCGCCGTGCGCCCCTTCGGACCAGCCGCCGCCGAAGCGTCCGCCCCCAGCTTCACTTTGCTCGACAAAAGTGAACGAGCCCCTCTTGGATTCATCACCAGCAAAACAAAATCCGTGGCCTGCCCACCCATCTGCAAACCGATACTCACTCCCTCCAGCGCATACAGTGCCGGAGCTCCCCACGGCCCGGTATAGTGCGCGCCGCTGCGGCAAATCATAACCCCGCGCCCATAGCTCGCGCCCACTCCAAACGCGCCCTTCAACACCGAAGGCAGAATCACCACGCACTCCGCCTTATCGAGCAAATCCTGCGGAATGTTGTCAGGAATATTCAATATCTCTTTGATCGTCTGCCCAGCTTCCTTCACCCGGTCCTGTTCCTTCACGTCGTTGGCAGCTGCAAACGCCGGCGCCGAAAACATGCACACCGTCAGAAACCAAGCCGCAACTTTGTTCCTTTTCACCATCCACCCTCCAAACTCGCTCTCCTCACCACACGCAACTTTCATCTCAACCGCTTCTAAGAATTGTAGTCGGCAGGTATCGAAATCAGTGGTGCCCTTAGGACATTTCCCGATAGCACCACCGTAAGCTTTCGAGTATTTTGCAGCTATGACCCTTCGCGTGCTCCTTTTGTAACTTGGCATGCGGCTTCACACGCTTCTACAGTCAAAGGAGAAGCGTCGGAAAGGCCGCTCGCCCTTCGGCACCCGAGTTGCATCTAACAGGTGTCGAGTGGCTCCGGGCATGCGCTTCATTGGCTTTGGCCGTGGTAAGCGTGCAAATATTGGATGGTTTCGGCATGAGTTACACACGATGCTATCGTTGGCTGACTACGGCGCTACTGGCCGCTTGCGTCGTGGCTTGTACAGCGCCGACCTTAGCCCGCGCTCAGGATTACGCCAGCACCGCCGTGGTTGTCAGTCCCGCCCCTTCCGTCTCTGACGACGATTCGCAATCCGGCACCCTGCTCACGATTCACAAACGCGTGGATGAAGTGAATGTTCTCTTCATCGCGACTGACAAGCATGGCAAATTTGTGCGCGACCTCAGTCAGGCCGACTTCGCGATTCTCGACGATCACAAGCCGCCGCAATCCATCGTGAACTTCCGCCGCGAAACCGATCTTCCTCTGCACATGGGCTTGCTCATCGACGTCAGCGGATCCGTCCACAGCCGTTTTGATTTCGAGCAGGACGCAGCCATCAGTTTCCTGCAGCACTCGATTCGCGTCGGCTTCGATAAAGCCTTCATCGTCGGCTTCAACACCAAGAGTCAGATGCCGCAGGATTTCACCGACAACGTCGAACTGCTTTCCGCCGGCGTACACAAGCTGCAGGATGGTGGAGGCACAGCCCTCTACGACGCCATCTACCGCGCCTGCAAAGAAAAGTTCTTAAAGGATCGTAACGACCATCCCGTGCGCAAAGCCATCGTGATCGTCAGCGACGGTGAGGATAACCAGAGCGAATACACTCGCGCCCAAGCCATCGAAATGGCGCAGCGCGCCGAAGTCATTATCTACGCCATCTCCACCGACGACAGCGGCCTCATTCTCCGCGGCGACAAAGTTCTCGAACAGATTGCCGAAGCCACCGGCGGCCGCGCCTTCTTCCCGTTCAAGATGAAAGACATCACACACTCCTTCGCCGCCATCGAAGACGAACTCCGCAGCCAGTACGTGGTCAGCTACAAGCCCGCCGACTTCGACGCCGACGGCCGCTTCCGCTCCATCGAAATCTCCGCCCTCAAGAAAGACCTGCAAGTCCGCGCGCGCAAGGGATATTTCGCGCCCCAGCAGTAAATCAAAAGCTTTCACCACAGAGACACAGAGAAACCAGAAAGACAAGAGCGGCCAGGGACTGTCTTTGTACTTCTGCATTGAAAATGGGGTGCCCCAGGTCTCGCCTCTTTTGCGAGACCTGGGGATCTCTCACTTAACTTTAAGCACACCCAATCAAAAGATCGTCAGATTGAACTCGTTCGACATGGCCACATAGCCGGCGGCGTTCGGATGAATATGGTCCCCGCTATCGTAAGCAGGAAGTAAATGCGTAGGCTGAGAAGGATTCCGCACCGCTAAATCAAAATCTACATACGCGTCGAAGATGCCGCCCGCGCGAACCGAAGCATTCACGCTCTCACGCGTCTGTTCCATCCCTGAAGTGACTCCCGCCACTCCGCCAAACGGAGTGATCGTGGCCCCGATCACCCGCAATCCGACTGCGTGTGCCTGATTCACAAACTGCTGATACCCGGTCGTGATTGAGGTCGCATTCGACAGAAGAAAAATATCGTTGATGCCCAGAGCCAGTACGACGTCTTTCACTCCACTCTCTGCCAGCGCATCGCGATCGAGCCGCGCCAGCCCGGGCACTCCAGCGTCCCCGCCACCTTGCAACAACTGGTTTCCGCCAATGCCTTCATTCACCACTCCGAAGACGGTTGAGTTGCTTTGCAGCCGCACCGCCAGATCGTCCGTCCAGCGCTGGTTGGCGTCGATGCTCGATCCGTAACCCTCGGTAATCGAGTCGCCCACCGCAACCACCGAACTCGTGGCCGCGGACCCCGACACATCGATGGCGCTCAAGTAATAGTAAGAGTTCATCGGATAAGAAAACGAACTCCCCGCCGTCTCCTCGGTATGGTCGCCCGGTATGGACAGATACGAAGTCGCCTCCGAGAAATAGTTGATCGAAGGATCGTAGATCGTATCGGGAAGGTAGAGGCTGACCGACAAATTTTGCCCCGGCGTCACAGTAAAGCTAACGCCGTCGCTCAGCACCTGCCCTCCCGGAGGA
>Ga0182024_10025046_pt1 | contig 10566 bp, 6 predicted proteins | sample P32metaG_FD_120480 | JGI IMG/M metagenome (GOLD analysis project Ga0182024, IMG submission 120480) | Permafrost microbial communities from Stordalen Mire, Sweden - P3-2 metaG (Illumina Assembly) | ecosystem: Environmental > Terrestrial > Soil > Wetlands > Permafrost | place: Sweden: Stordalen...
CACCCGCTGCAGCCGGGCAATCAGCCTTTGCGCCAGGTTCTCACCCGAATCCGACCATAACAACCGGCTGCTGATGCCGCAATTTTCCTGGATCAGGTTGGTGACTTCCACCAGCTTCTGGACGTTGCGTTTTATATACTCGGCGCCTACCTGGTCCAGTTCGACCTCTTCCAGCAGAAAGGGCATGTCCAGGCCAAAATCCACCCGGACCTGCCCATTCTGCTCATAAGCCCCCTCATCGAACTGGGGTCCAAAGCCAACCACGCGCACTACCGCCAGCTCCTGCTTCCAGGTTGGATCGAGGCCGCCCACGGTTTCTGCTACCCACAGATCCCACTTGAGCTCAAATTCGTAAGCAAAGTCGTCATGCAGGATCTCGGTGGCCTCGGCCACGGCTCGCTCCGGGGCAGATTCCTGGACCTCGTCCTCTTCATAAATTCTCTGGTAGAAAGGCGTCTCGTTCCAGGAGATGGGGTAAGCGGCGGCAGCATGTACACGCGGCGAGTGCCCAGCCCCGCCAAACTGCTTCAGCACCGAGACGATCGCCGGAGCGAGTGCCGGCAGGCGAAAATTGGGGAACCACAGACTCAGATACAACCGATCAGCCATCCCTTCATCTTAAAGCTTTCTTCACGGCCGCCACGTGGACGATATAGAGAGTGAGAAGATGAGGAATATGGGCGTAGCGGATTTTCTGAGGAACCCGGTGGCCTCGCAGATTCCACGCGCCTTTCCCTGTAGAAAGGCGCCGCTGCGCGACCGGCTATCCGAGTGACGCCGGCTCGCTTGCGCTTCTGGATCCTGATCCTTGGCGGGGCGCTGGTCGCCGCGATCGCGGTGTTTTTTATCTATGGCCGGTGGCAGGGACGGCGACTGGGCCATGACCTGCCGTATGGCTTGGGGAGCTCAATCAAGCAATCGACCGAAGGCTTTACCTACTCGGAGTCGCGGGGCGGCCACACCATCTACACCCTGCACGCCTCCAAGGCGGTGCAGTACAAGAGTGACGGCCACGCCGAGCTGCATGATGTGAGCATCACCCTCTATGGTGCCCAGGGAGCGCCGGCCAACCGCATCTATGGCAAAGCCTTCGACTGGGATCCTGTCCACGGCATTGCCCGCGCCATGGGCGAGGTCCAGATCGATTTTCAGGGAGCCGCGACCTCCGCTTCGCAAGCGGCTAAAGCGCCGGCGGAGGATGGCGAAAGCAGGAGCACCGTCCACGTCAAGACCTCTGGCCTGGTATTCAACAAGCAAACCGGCCTCGCCAGTACCACGGAGAAGATTGAATTCCGCCTGGCCGATGCGGCCGGCAGCGCGACCGGCGCCAGCTTTGACTCACAAACCGGAGTGGTCATCCTTACCGCCGACGTGGCTTTCAATTCCAGCGTCAACGGAAACCCGTTGGCCGTCCGTGCCCATCATGCGCAATTCGATCGCAACAGCCGGCTGCTCTTCCTGCTTCAGGACGTCGCCGACTATAGTGACGCGCACAGCTCCTCGGATCAGGCCACGGTCTCCTTCCGCGCCGATGGATCGGCTTACCAGGTTCTGGCGGAAGGGCATGTGATCCTCACCGGCAGCGACGGGCAGCAGATCAATAGCCGAATCGCGCATATCGATCTCGGCTCGAAGAGCGTGCCGGAGCAGGCGGTCATGGATGGCGGTCTACTCTATGTGGCCAATAACGCGGCACGCCTGCTGCATGGTTCGGCCTCATCGGGAACTTTGTTGTTCGGCCCCCAATCCACGGTTCGGCACGCCCAGCTACGCGATGCTGTTTCGGTCGTCGACGAGGAGAAGTTGCCCCAGGTCAATGCCGGCAAGACGAAGCAGAATTCTCAAGAATCGACCACCCGGCAGATGCAAGCCACGAAGGTCGACATCGACTTCAAAACCGGCCCAGACCGCAGCCCGCAGGCCGAGCACATTCTCGCCACCGGCGGAGCGCGGCTCAACGTGCACACCATCTACACCAAGACCCCGCCCGAGGACACTACAGTACAAGGCGATCAACTCTTCGCAACCCTGGTGGACGGGGAGACTTTTTCCAGCTTGCGCGGGACCGGCCACACCAGCTTGGTCACGGTAAGCCCCAACGGGGTAACGCAGAGCAGCAAAGGCGACAATCTTCTGCTCACCTTCGCCCCATCTCATCCCAGTGCAAAGCCCGGCGGGAGCAAGGCGAAGTCCGATGCTCCGGCCGCGCAGCCGGCCGCGCAGCTGCAGTCTGCAGTTCAGTTGGGAAACGTGACTTTAGTCCAACAGGGCGCGGCGAACCCTGGCGGGCAAACTCCTGCGGTTACCACCGCCACCGCCCAACGAGCTGCCTATGACGCAGCTACGCAGTTGGTGCAGCTGTCGGGAAGCCCGCGCATACAGGAAACCAACGGGGAGCTGAGCGCGAACTTGATTGAAGTTTCGCGGACCAGCGGAAACGCCGATGCGACTGGCAGCGTGAAAGCCACCTACCACCAAACGAACGGCCAGCAGAATATGGTGTTTACCGGGTCCGGGCCGGTGCATGTAGTGGCCGATCACGCTCATCTTGATCACGCCACGAACCTGACGACTTTTTTCGGAAAAATCGGCGAGCCGGCTCGTCTATGGCAGGGAAGCGATTCCGTGGCCGCCCCCGTGCTGGAACTCTCGCGGCCGCATGCAACCCTTTTCGCCCATGGTCCGGAGCGAGATGCGGCGGCGGTGAATGCCGTCTTTACCGGTTCGCCGAGTACTTCAGCAACTCCGGCCCGCGCTAACCCTCCTACCCGGACGCCCTCCGTTGTCCGATTGCAAAGCCGCACGCTGTCCTACGCGGAGAGCGATCACAAAGCTGTTTTTACCGGTGCGGTCGTTGCGCAGACCTCAAGCGGACTACTGCATGCGAATTTCATGGATGTTTATTTTGCTCCTGCAGCCGGTGCGCAGCCGCCGGGCAAGCCTTCAACGAGCAACCAGGTCTCCAGGATCGTGGCTCGCGGTGCCGTGGAACTGCAGCAGCCGGGCCGTAAAGGCACAGGCGAAGAGCTGACGTACACCACGGCGGATGGCAAGTTCCTGCTGGCGGGAAGCAGCACCGCACCTCCTCGCCTGACCGACCAGGTGCGCGGAACAGTAACTGGGAACGCGTTGATTTTCAATGATCGCGATGATAGCGTCGTGGTGAGTGGGGGTGCTTCCAAGGCAGTGACCCAAACCCGAGTAGCGAAGTGAATGCAAAAGCTTAGTACAGACGAAATTGGCAAGTCTTATAAGGGCCGTCAGGTGGTTCGCGGCGTAAACCTTGAGGTCTGTCAGGGCGAGGTGGTCGGGTTGCTGGGTCCGAATGGCGCCGGCAAGACTACCAGCTTCTACATCATTGTCGGTCTGATCGCCCCTGATTCGGGACAAGTTTTCGTCGATGAAGTAGATATTACCCGGGTTCCCATGTATCTGCGGGCGAGGCAGTATGGGATTAGCTATCTGCCCCAGGAGCCAAGCGTTTTTCGCAAGCTGACGGTAGAAGAGAATATTCTGGCCGTGCTCGAGGTGCAGTCCCTTTCGCTCGAAGTGAGGCGCGCCCGAACGGAAAAACTGCTGGACCAGTTGAACCTGGGGCATATCCGAAAAACCCGCGGCTACGCGCTTTCCGGTGGTGAGCGGCGACGAGTGGAAATAGCCCGTTGTCTCTGCATACAGCCATCGTTCATTCTCCTGGATGAGCCATTTTCGGGCATTGATCCGATCGCCGTGCTCGACTTGCAGGAGATCATCTTCGATCTCAAGGCGAGCGGCATCGGCGTTCTGATCACGGATCACAATGTACGCGAAACGCTCTCGGTTACCGATCGCGCCTACATCATCAATGAAGGACGTATCTTCCGCACCGGAACCCCGGAGCAGTTGGGCAAAGATCCTGAGGTGCGCCGGGTTTATCTGGGCGAGGGATTTTCCTTGAACTAGCCTGCTTTTCTTGACGGCACCAAAAGAGTGACCTTGGTTACTCTTTAACGATGTTGGGCGATAAGGAAAAAGCCTTCTACGATCGAGGCTCAGAGAAGGTAAACTAAGGCCGCTAGCTGTTGATGCGGTGAAATGCCATGGCTCTTTTACAACCAAAACTAAGCTTGAAGGTAGCGCAGCGTCAGATCCTGACGCCTGGCCTGATGCAGATGGTCAGCGTGCTCGCGCTCAACAAGCTGGAGTTGAAAGAGCTGATCAACACCGAGATCGTCGAAAATCCGGTGTTGGAAGAGTTGGAAGAGAGTGTTCCGCTCATTGATGATGTCGCCCTCAAAGAGGCGGAGCGCGAGCGAAGCGTGGAAGAGATCGCGGCCCAGGCGGAGCGCGATAAGCGCGACCCTTTCGATGAAATAGACTTTGGGTCCTACTTTCAGGATTATCTGGATCCCGGCTTCCGCACGCCCAACGGTTTTGAACAAACCGACAAGCCATCGTTCGAGAATTTTCTTTCTCAGCCCAGCACGCTCACCGATCACCTTTTCTGGCAGCTGGGTTCATTGAATCTGAGCAGCGACCTGCGCGCGGCGGCTGAATATGTCGTGGGCAACCTCGATGAGGACGGCTATCTGATGGCCGGAGACGAGGAGTTGTTAGCGGGACTCGTGCGTGAATACGATCCTCTTTCTGTCGCTCCTCCCGGCGCTGCGTCTGAACTTCTGGCCGAGGCCGTGCAACTGGTGCAGAACCTCGATCCGGTCGGCGTGGCCACCCGGAGTTTGCGCGAATGCCTTCTGGTGCAGGTCGAGGCGCAGCGCCGTGAGTTTCATCTCCAGCTGGGGCGTCAGCGGGCGGCCTCCACGGCTGCGCCGGTTGAGTCGCCTGCGGTAGAAGGTGAAGCTGCTCACCCCTTGGGCTCACACGAGATCCGGTTACAGGTGTTCCCGCTCGCTGCCCGTATCGTCGATCAGCACTTGTTGTTGTTGCAAAAGCGGGACTTGCGCGAGATGTCCAAGATTCTGGGCGCGCAGCCGGAAGCCATCCAGCACGCCATCGACTTTATTCGCAGCCTCGATCCTCGCCCCGGCCAGCGCTTTAACCGCTCCGATGCCCGGCTGATCGAGCCCGACGTGGCCTTCGTCAAGCGGGGCGGTGAGTTTGTGGTGGTCATGAATGAGGAAGATCTGCCCACCTTGCGCCTCAACCATGGCTATCGCAAACTGCTGTCGCAGGAAGGCACGGAGAGAGATGTAAAGGAATATGTCAAAGAGCGTTATCGCTCCGCATTGCAGCTGATGCGCAATATTGAGCAGCGCAAGAACACTATCCTGAGAACCTGCGAAGCCATCGTCCGCCGCCAGGGCGACTTCCTGGAGCGTGGCGTGGATGCGCTGAAGCCGATGATGATCAAGGAAGTTGCCGAAGAGATAGGAGTTCACCCATCGACTGTCAGCCGGGCGGTCTCGAGCAAATATGTGCACACATCCCAGGGCGTTTTTGAGCTTCGCTTCTTCTTCTCGGAAGGCGTCCACGGGCCCGAGGGGGGCAGCACTCCACTGATGCTGCTCAAGCGCAAAGTCAAGAAGTTAATCGATGAAGAGGATCCGCGAAAGCCGCTGACCGATGATTTGATCGCCAGCATGTTAGAGGCGCAGGGCATTGACGTAACCCGCCGCACGGTAGCCAAGTACCGTGAAGATCTGCGCATTCCCAGCACCCACCAGCGCCGAGTGCGCGATTAAGTCTGTCATTTCGTCTATTGGCGCAATGGAGAGCGCGACGCCGTCCAGGTGTGATTCTCCTGCATCATATTGGTAGCCAGTTTGTAGCGAGCGTGACTATGGGCAGCTTTTTGTTGACGAAAGAGTCGCGTGAGGATACCTTCTTCGGTCTGAGCTACCGAGAGAAATGCGCTCCGCCCGGGAGTGACCTCACCTCGCCGAAATCTCCAACCCACAGCAATAGTTAAAATGCTATAGAATCGGGCATCTCAGGAGCTTCAACATGCCGGTTGAATGCACGGGCAGGCAAGTGGCAATTACCCAGCCATTGCGCACATTAGCGGAAGAAGGAATGGAACGGATTGCCAGGATTCTAGGCAAGATCACCAGTGCCCACGTAGTTCTGACTGCGGAGAAATACCGGCAAATCGCCGAAGTTACGGTCAAGACCCGCAATTGCACGCTGGTGGCTCTCTGCGAATCCAGCGCCAATATGGAGTCCGCTCTGCGCGAAGCGATAGCGAAAGTCGAGACCCAGGCGACGCGGTATAAAGACAGGCAGCGCACCCGCAAGCGTCAACCGAAACTGGAAAAACAACTGGAGGAGACGGGCGTCGCGCGCAGCGGGCGCGGCAGTGTGCCCGAGAGCAAGTCGGACAAAGCTGCCAATGGCAATGGATCAACCAACGGCAAGAGCCACCCCCAACCGGCCATTCCCGTCACCGTACATTCCTTCCCGGCACGGGTGCCGATTGCGGAGCCTCACGTGGTTCGTTCCCTTGACTCAGTGGCGTTGCGGCCAATGACGCTCGAAGAGGCGGTCAAGGAAGCGGAGTTCCGTGACCGGGACGTGTTTGTCTTCCGGGATAACGAAGGTAATGTGAAAGTCCTGCACCGCAAGCGCGATGGCAAGATGGAACTGATCGAAGCCCCTTGACAAAGTGGGCTTTGGTAGAGCCCTCGACATGGCTGGGTTAGCATTGCCTCGAAATCGGGTGCGGCTTGCAAAACGCTCGAGTTTTTGAAGGGTACGGCCTTCAGGCCGTACGTTTAACACTCAAGAGGAATCGGCTTCAGCCGCTGAGGGCTGCTATGCGAGCACCGGAGGTGCCCTCAGGGGCTAAAGCCCGTCCAATGTCGGGTAGTCAACGTACGGGCTGAAGCCCGTACCCTTCACAAAAGAGGAGTTTTTTCGCAGCCTGTGAAGCCGTGCGCTTCGGGCTGAGACTTTTTCGGCAGCATTTTCGTCGCTGCGAGTTACCCGTATTTGTCGCAAACGCGGTGGTCGATTACTCAGCGTCTCTTCATCAATGCCAGGCTAACTCATCCGGTAGCAGATGCTTGCGGATTTTAAAGACCTAAGTAACTGCGACCTCGGAGTTGGCCGGTACTTCTTTCAGGGGATATTCCTGCTTGGAAAGCGACCTTGATACTCAAGCCTGTAGGGGCTCTGTCCGCTGCGTTGATCTACTATGAATTCAGAAGCTGAAGTTTCCGTACTCACGGCCCAGCAACGGTCTCTCCTCGAAGCCTTGCCGTGCTACGTCTTTGTGCAGCGGGGCAAGAATGTAATCTACGCCAATCGTGGGGCGCGTGAGATTCTGCACCTGGAGGACGGCGCGTTACTGCCCATCGACGACCTCTTTGTCGGCAAGTTCCCTGGCTTTGTCTACGCCAATCCGGGGACGGCGTCGCGAGGGTCCGCGAATGTCTACGGCTCCGGCGGCCACCCGTATTCGTCCGATTTCCACTGCCAGATGCGCACGCCACTGGATTCTGCGGTGTCGGTCCGCGGGAGCTTCCGTATGCTCCGCGTAGAACCGGAGCCGGAACTGCTGATCGTTGCACTGCGGTCACAGCACGACGGGGAAGACGGCCCACGACACGACGTACGGAATAGTGCAGAGGAGGGTTCGCCGTCGAACTTCCTGGAGCATTTGTTGAACGCTGCTCCTGAAGCCATCATGATCACGCGCGGGTCAAAAATTCTGCATATCAATCGCGAATTCGAAACCCTCTTCGGGTTCAATGCCGACGAGGCGCTGGGCCAGAACACCTACGACATTCTCATTCCCGAAACCCGCCGGCATGAGTTCGATATCCTCGAGCACACCATGCAACTCCATGGCCGGGCTTCGATGGAGACGGTCCGCCTGCATAAGTCTGGCGAACTCATCGATGTCTCGATCCTGGTCGCTCCGATCAACATGTCGGGAGTCGAAATTGGCAATTTTGTCAGCTATCGGGACATCCGGGACAAGAAGCAGTCCAACGCCCGCCTGCAGCACGATGCCCTGCGCGATCCGTTGACGGGGTTGGCTAACCGGGCCTTGTTTCTTGATCGCCTGCAGCTGATCATGGCCAGGCAGCAACGGCATTCGCATTTGAACTTTGCCGTGATGTATCTCGATCTGGACCGCTTCAAGGCAGTGAACGACAACCTGGGCCACGCCGCCGGCGACGATCTGCTGGTGCGCGTCGCTGCTCGCCTGCGGTCTTGCGTGCGTCCGGAAGATACGGTGGCCCGATTTGATGGAGATGAATTTGCCATCCTGCTCGAGGACGTCACCAATATTTCCGATGTAACCAAAATCGCCGACCGCGCGCAGCACGATATTCGCTTGCCCGTCGAGCTGAACGGCCACGAGATCTTCGTCTCCGCCAGCATCGGTATCGCCTTCGGGACCCTGGACCATACCAGTCCGGAACAGATCCTGCGCGATGCGGACTTTGCCATGTATCAGGCCAAATCCAACGGTCACGCGCGGCATGAGGTTTTTGACGGCTCCATGCACGTCCACGTGGCGGCACAGATGAAAAAGGAGCAGGACCTCAAAACGGCTCTGGAGAAGAATGAGTTTGCGGTCTGGTATCAGCCCATCTACCGGTTGTCTACCGGGGAGATCGAGGGCTTCGAGGCGCTGCTCCGTTGGCGCCGCGGTGATGCGGAGTGGATGTCGCCGCAGGATTTCTTGCCCACGGCAGAAGAGACAGGACTCATCGTTCCCATGGGTATGTTTGTGCTGGAGGAGGCTTGCCGGCAACTGAGCCACTGGGCCGAGACCATGCCAGACAAAAGCCCGAGCATTGATGTGAATTTGTCCCCGCGCCAGTTCCGCGATCCGAATTTCCTGGCAGGGCTCGCGGAATTGCTGGCCAAGTGGAAGATCTCCCCGGGACAGCTGCGCCTCGAGATCTCTGAGGTTGCCGTGAATCAGGATCCGGATGCCGCGCTGGTGGTTTTCCAGGGTTTAGCGGATCTGAAAGTCAGCGCCGCCCTGGATAATTTCGGCGCCGGCCTGGCTTCCATGAACCACTTCCTCCGCTTGCCGATTGATCTAGTGAAAGTCGATCGCCGGCTCATTGCCTACCTGCCCATTCCGGGTAAGCAAGCGGCGATCCTGCAAACCATCTTCGATCTTGGACGCATGCTGGAAGTGCGCATGCTGGCTGAAGGCATCGAGCGCAAGGAACAGTTGGATGCGCTGCTCAAGTTCGGTTGTGATCTGGGTCAAGGGCATTTATTTTCGCCGCCGGTTTCGCAGGAAAAGACACAGGCGTTACTCGAGAACGGCAGTTGGCGCATTTAGGTTGCTATTGAATGCTACGATGGCCCCATGCCACGCCGACGCGAGCCAAAACCCACCTCTCCCAAGGCCGCCAAGAAGAAAGCTGCGGTGGTGCCCGCGGTTGCTTCCGAGCTGGTAATCCTCACTGGCCTCTCCGGATCCGGCAAGGCCTCCGCACTTAAAGCGTTTGAAGATCTGGGCTTTTATGCGGTCGACAACATGCCCTTGGAGTTGATCCCGGCATTTGCCGACCTGGTCCGCCAATCGGCGGAGATTAACCGTGCGGCACTGGTCGTCGACGTGCGTGAGGGACAGCATCTCGATCGCTTTCCCGCCATCCTCCGTCAGGTAAGAAAAGTGCTTTCGACCACGGTGGTTTTTCTCGACGCTTCTGACCCCTCCCTGGTGCGTCGATTCTCTGAAACCCGGCGTCCCCATCCGCTGGGCCGCACCGAAACTGTGGTTCGAGCGATCCATGCGGAGAGGAAGCTTCTCGATCCCATCCGCAATCTGGCCGACATCAGTGTCGATACCACCCGATACAACGTGCATGAATTGCGCGCCTACATCCTGCAGAAGTTTGAGCGTGGAGACACGGACAAGAACCTGTTGGTCTCCTCTATCAGTTTCGGTTACAAGAACGGTGTCCCGCTTGAGGCCGACCTGGTTTTCGACGTCAGGTTCCTGCCCAATCCTCATTTCGTGCCCGAGTTTCGGGACCTGACCGGCCGCCATCCCAAGGTGGCAAAATACATCCGCGAGTTCCCCCAGACGTGTGAGTTTCTGGACCGGGTTACGCAGTTGTTGCTCTTCCTATTGCCGCATTACATCGAGGAGGGCAAGAGCTATCTCACCGTGGCTTTCGGCTGCACCGGGGGCCAGCATCGCTCCGTGATGATTGCCGAGGAGGTCCACAAGCGTCTGGCCAAGGAAGGCTACCGGGTCAAGGCAGTCCATCGGGACATGCCCCATTGATGGAGTTTCTGTCCTGACCAATCCTGTTCTGACCACGGCTCAATCCGTCCTCGCAACGGCGCTTGTGTACCCGAAACCCTGCTTTGTATCAGGGCACGACTTTAGTCGGGCCGAAAAGCGCGCCAAAAATCCGGGCTTTAGCCCCTGGGCTCTTGTTCGGCCCAGAATTCGCTCCGGACAACGATTATGGAAGGACAGGCCCCAACAAGGGCTTTAGCCGGCTGAAGCCCAATCTCTTTTTCACACTTTACGGCCCGGGACCGGACAGAAAAGACGTACCTCAGGGGCTAAAGCCCGGGTCGTTGTTGAGCTTTTACGGCCCGACTAAAGTCGTGCCCTGATACAAAGCATGAGAGCAGTGA
>Ga0182024_10025047_pt1 | contig 10566 bp, 9 predicted proteins | sample P32metaG_FD_120480 | JGI IMG/M metagenome (GOLD analysis project Ga0182024, IMG submission 120480) | Permafrost microbial communities from Stordalen Mire, Sweden - P3-2 metaG (Illumina Assembly) | ecosystem: Environmental > Terrestrial > Soil > Wetlands > Permafrost | place: Sweden: Stordalen...
ACGGTAGTGAATAACTCCGAATCGAGCGAAGACGAAGGTGCGGTTTCCACGTCGCTCTGCTCGACCTCGAAACGTATCTGCGGATCATTGATGAGCGTCCGCAGTTTTCCAAGCAGTGGATCAATCTGGTTCCCCGGCAGTAGCCGGATATTCATCGTGCCGCGTGCTTCCGAGGGGATTACATTCGCACGAATTCCAGCCTGCAGCATCGTAGGTGAAATGGTATCGCGCATTGCGGCATTCCAGATCGGATTTGTATTCGAGAGATAACGCGCCGCGTGCTCACCGCGATCCGCTGTGTCCAGCGAATGCATCCACTTTGCGGTTTCCTCGTCTTCGGTTTGCGCTAGGCCTTCAAAATACGCTCGCGAAACCGTGTTGAATTGCACCGGCGCCTCGTAACTCCCGATCTTCGCAATCGCGGCGGCGAGATGAACTACCGCGTTGTCCTTGATCGGCAACGAAGCGTGACCCGAAGGTCCTGTAGCGATCACGTCCACATTCACCGGAACTTTCTCGCTCGCCGAAATGCCTACGTATCGGACTTTGCCGTCTTTCAATTCAATATGGCCGCCTTCGTTCAGCGCATAACCCGCGGCAATTTTGTCCCAGTGTTTTTCTACCGCGAACTTCATGCCGGTTTCGCCCCCGGCTTCTTCATCGCCTTCCGAAAGAAAAATAATGTCCCGGTTCAAATGCATTCCAGATCGTTTGATGGCGATAAACACCGCCAGGTTGGCGATCGTCATGCCTTTATCGTCGATCGCGCCGCGGCCGTAAATGTATCCATCCTTCAGGACCGCGCCAAACGGATCCACCGTCCACTTGGCTTTGTCCACCCCCACCACGTCCAGGTGGCCCATCAGCAGCAGCGCGCGCGACGGATCGGCCACGGCCGTTGCCGCCAACCGAGCCACCACGATCCCTCGGCCCGGTGTGCTTTCGAAAATTTCTGCCTGAATGCCGTTCTTCTGCAGAATATCCGCCAGATATTTCGCGGCGACCAGTTCATTGCCCGGAGGATTCGTGGTGTTAATTCGCATGAATCCCTGCAACCAGCTGATCGCTTCGATTTCGATCTGCGACAGGCTTGGGTTTGCTGCGGGCCCGGCTTGCGCCCCAGGTCCGTACGGCGGAGGAGTCGTGGTTTGCGCGCCACTAGGCGTGGCGAACGCGAATATGATAAACAGCAGGCTTGCAAATATACGGGCGAATACAAGAGGCAGGGCTGGTACGCGCGGACGCGCCATTCTTTGTTCCCCCAGAATTCAGTGGCAGAGTGACTGACGAAAGATACTATCATGTGGGTGGCTCACGTCTTGGTAGCGGGCATTCCGAAGTTTCTCAAAGCATAAGTGGCGCGCCGGTGCTGGGATACCGCAATTTTGCCGACCATCCTGACGAGGCCTGATCGCATCAAACCTGAACGCATACTTAAAGTGAGGAGTGCCCTGTTGAAGAAGACATCGATCGGCATCGTTTTGTTTGCAGCCATGGTAGCGGTGCTGGGTGTGCCCTCTAATTTTCTCACCGCGCGTGTCCGCCAGCCGGAACAGCAGCAGGAGGGTCCCGCCAAGCCGGCGCCGGCACAACAACCGGGCGCCGCACCCAAGGCGCCGGTTGGCCAGCAGCAGCCCGCGCAGGCGGGGCAGCCGCCATCACAGGCGCCCCAGGTAGCGATCTCCGTGCAATCGAACGTGGTGAACATTGACGCGGTCGTGACCGACAGCAATGGCGATATCATTACCGGCCTGAAGAAGCAGAATTTCCGTGTCCTCGATGACAACCAGCCCCAGCAGATTTCAAACTTCTCGCCCAGCGACGCCCCCATTACGATTTGCGTGCTGATGGAGTTCAGTGGCCGGATGGGCGGCTATTTCGGTTACCGCGGCAGGAACTGGGCCTACGCTTTTCTCAGCCACATGGCCCCCAAGGACTGGGTGGCCTTCAAAACTTTCGATCTCCGCACCACCGTGCAGGTCGATTTCACCCAGGATAAGAATCAGGTGGGGCAGGCCATCGCCAGTCTCGTGTGGCCGGATTTCCGCGAAGCGATTCTGTTCGATGCGGTTCTCGAAACCCTCGATCAGCTCCGCGATGTGAAAGGCAAGAAATCGATTCTGGTGATCGCGTCGGGCTATGACACTTTTAGCAAACATACCCTCGACCAAACCTTCAAGCACTTGAAAGAAACGGAAGTCACCATTTTCTGCATAGGCATGGGTGAATTGCTCGACGCCCTCGGACGCGACGAGCGCAGCATGACCGGCCCTGAATTCGCGCAGGTAAATTATCTGCAAGCCAAGAATCAACTCAATGCTTTTGCGGAGATGACCGGCGGTTACGCGTGGTTTCCACGATTCGAAGGCGAGATGAACGACATTTTCAATTCCGTTGCTGGCTTTCTGCGAAACCAATACACCATTGGCTACACGCCCTCAGCCGGCGTCGACGGAAAATATCACAAGCTGAAAGTTGAAATCGTCGACGACGACGGGAACCCTTTCACGACCCTCGACAAAAAGAATCACAAGAAAAAAGTAATCGTATATGCGCGGCAGGGCTATACCTCGCCCAAAGCGCCCAGCGGGAACTAATTCATTTCTTTAGAATGCGCAGATCGTGCCCTGACATTTCGGGCGGCTCCGGCACGCCGAGCACGCCTAATAGCGTCGGCGAAATATCGCGCAACGATCCCCCAGGGCGCAGTTCCTGCGTCCCATCGTCGCTTAGCAGAATAAATGGCACGGGATTTGTGGTGTGGTACGTGTGCGGCCCGCCCGTGACCGGATCGATCATCGTCTCTGCATTCCCGTGGTCCGCCGTAATAATCCAAGCTCCTCCCCGCGGTCGCAGCGCCTGAAAAATCCGTCCCAGCCCTTCGTCGACGGCTTCCACGGCCTTAATCGTCGCCTCCAGCTTCCCGGAATGTGCCACCATATCCGCATTCGCGAAATTCATGATGATCGCGTCGAAATTTCCTCGTTCGATCGCGTGAATCGCCGCATCCGCCACGCCCGCAGCCGACATTTCCGGTTTCAGGTCGTACGTGGCGACTTTGGGCGACGCCACCAGCGCCCGTTCTTCTCCATAAAATGGTTTCTCCACGCCGCCGTTAAAAAAATATGTAACGTGCGCGTATTTTTCCGTTTCCGCGATGCGCATGTTCCGGAATTGCTGTTCAGCAAAGACATTCGCAAGAATGTGTTCGAGTTTCTCCGGCGCAATCAGATATTTCAGCCACGGCCACGCCTTGTCGTACTGGGTCATTCCCACGAACGCCAAATTCTTAGGCCGGCCCGGGTCGTCGATTTCCGTAAATCCCGGCTCCAGCAGCGCCCGCGTCATCTCCCTCGCGCGATCCGCGCGAAAATTAAAAAAGATTACCGCGTCATCATCGCGAATCACCGCACGCGGCGTCGCGGGTTTCGCCGGCTCGTCCTCCGTAACGATCACCGCCGGCAAGACAAATTCGTCCGTCACGCCTTTTTCGTAGCTTGCCCGCATCACCGCCAGCGGATCGGCGCTCTTGAGGTCCGCCGCGCCGTGCACGATCGCCTGATACGCTTTTCCTACGCGCTCCCACCGATTGTCGCGATCCATTGCGTAATAGCGGCCGCTTACGGTCGCAATTTCGCCCACGCCGTACTCGCGCATTTTTTGCTGCAGTGCGCCCAGAAATCCGATGCCGCTCTCGGGCGGCGTGTCGCGTCCATCCATAAAGCAGTGTACAAAAACCCGCTCAACTTTATTTTCGCGCGCCATCCGCAGCAGCGCATAAAGATGCTCGATGTGCGAATGGACGCCGCCGTCGCTCAGGAGTCCCATCAGGTGCAGCTGATGTGTCCTGCCTCGCTCCATCGTTCGCAGCAGCAGGGGCTGCCGCGCAAAATCTCCGCTCGCGATCAAGGCCTCAATGCGCGTCGTATCCATCTGCACCACGCGTCCGGCGCCGATATTCAGATGGCCCACTTCGCTGTTGCCCATCTGCCCGGGAGGCAAGCCTACGGCCGGCCCCGAAGTCTGAATCAGCGTATTGGGAAACTCCCGGAGCAGCCGGTCGTAATTCGGTTTGCGCGCCAGCGCGATGGCGTTTCCCGCGGTTTCCAAGCGGTAGCCCCACCCGTCTAGCACCGTCAATACAATTGGTTTTGGTCGCATGCTCAGGATTATATTCGACACTTGCGATGGAATGTTGCGGCAAACCGCGGCATCGTGCAGCGGATTTTATCCTCCGCCGAAAAGCCGCTTCAGCCCGGACCAGAATCCGCCGCTCTTCTGTTCCTTGGGAGCCTTCGTTTTTCCCTGCGAGCCATTTTCAGAATCCGCGCGCGCAGATGCCGGCACCAGCGGTGGCGCATCCACGTGTCCGCTGAATTCATATTCCGGTTCCACGTGAACGGTCCGCACCAGCAGCACCGCATCCAAACCTGGCTCGTCTTCCGGCCGCGTCGGAGATGTCGCCGAAAATCCCAGCGGCGGCATGATGATCTTGTATATCGGCATCGCCGTCGGCGGAGGCTCGGACGGCGCCGCATTTTTCCCTGCTTGCGGCAGCGGATGCACTTCGTCCTCTTTCGCCAGCACTCGCAACTGCACATTCGGCTGGGCAGCCGGTAGTTCCTGGTTCTTCGCATCGGCAGCTGCAGGCGCTGGCGCCGTCGCCGTCGCGTCCGGCATCTTCAGCTCCGCTGCGGAAGTAACGCCCATCACTGGAATATTCGGCGTCGTCGGCGGCAGCGGCGCGGATCGCGCCTGCATCCCTTCGCAATTGCAATTCCCGGAAACGCCCGCAGTCGGCACCAGCCTACCCGAAGCGATCAGAAAATCGCCGGATTGCGGGACAATCAGCCCTTCGCCCGTGAATTGCTGCTCCAGGCGCAACGCCCCACTCGTCGCCAGCACGCAAAGCGAATCGTTCAAGTCCAATCCCAGCGTAATGTCGCGCCCCGCGCCGCCGATGTCGATTGGCGTCGCGATAATTGTCGGAGTAAAAACGCGTACGGGTGCGCCGGCCGGAAGCTGCAGGTGCATTCGGCCGATGCTTAGCGCCAGGGTCATCGCCCCGCCCGATTGCAGAATCGTGACTTTCGCCGGCCCGCAAATATCCACGGTGCCGCCGTCCGCGAACGTCAGTTTCGCGTTGCCCGTGTGCACCGTGACCACGCTGCCGTTGAAAATATAAACGGGCCCGCCGTTCGGCACTCCCACGCTCGCCGAAGCTCCGCCTTCGATGGAAATATCGTCTCCGATGATCTGTGCCATCGCGTCGGCGGGCATCGCCGTACTTTGTGCGTGAACAACAGCCGGTTGGAGGCAACTAAGCGCCACAAAAACACAAGCCGCCATCACGGCAAACGGCCGTACCAGGCATGCTGTTCTTTGCGCGAATTTGAGTTGGGAGTACATCGGGTGCGGGCCAGTGATTCGTATACTATATCGCAGTGGATACCGGCGCGAAATCTACCCCATCGGAAAACGCACCAGGCCCAAATCCGCAAGGATCGATTCCACTCCCCCTTCTCTCGCGCTGGCGTCGCCTGCAAATCCCCATCATCGCCTGGGCCGTGTATTCGGTCATCCGCCTCATCGGCCCCACGTTGCGTCTCAGCATTGTCGGGGCCAAGAATGGGATTCAGATCCGCAACACCGGTGAGCCTGGAATCGGCGCGATCTGGCACCGTTGTATTTTCTCGGCGGCTTGGGTCTGGCGGCACCGCGGCATCGTGGTAATGAATACCGTGAATTTCGACGGCCAGTGGACCCGCCGCGTCGTGGAACGTCTGGGATTCGGCACGGCGCAGGGAAGTTCTTCACGCGGAGCGGTCGAGGGCTTGCTCGCGATGGGCCGGCAGATCGAAGCAGGGAAGCACGTCGCGTTTACAATCGACGGTCCTCGTGGACCACGCTACGTGGCCAAACCCGGCCCCGTGATTCTCGCCCGGCGTACCGGTTGTCCCATTTCCCCGGTTCACTTTGCTCTGCAGCACGCGTTCACATTTAAAAAGTCGTGGGATTTGTTTCAAATCCCGTTGCCGTTTTCTCGCGTGGTGATGTTCATCGCGCCGCCGATCTACGTTCCGAAGGAGGGCGCTCCCGACATCATGAAAACCAAGCAGGCCGAAATGCAGGCGGCGCTGGAGCGTGTGCGGGACGACGCTGAATCCTGGTTTGCGCTCACCGAATTGCATCGCGACGAATTGCGCGATGTATACAACGGAAGAAGCAAAAAATAAAATCAAAGCCCGAAACCCGAAACGGGCTGCCTAACTTTCGCCGAGCTTTACTGGAACATCGATTTTCGCCCCGTTTCGCATCAGCGTCAGATGCACGGTATCGCCTGGCTGCGAACGATTCAGCATCAGCGTCAAATCCGTCTGGCTCGTCACCGCTTTGCCATCGATCGCAATCAATACATCGCCGCCCACCAGTAATTGCTGCAAGCCCAACCGTCCCGACTTCGTCCCGCCGCGAATTCCGGCCTGCGCAGCCGGACCTCCCGGCACCACATGCTCGATCAAGATTCCTTGTTCCACGTTCAGGCCCAAAGCTTCGGCCAGGCCCGGCCAAAGGGCGCGACCCTCCGCTCCCAAAGTGGCACGGCGCACGCGCCCATACTTGATCAGATCCTCGGCCACTCGCCGCGCCGTGTTGATCGGAATCGCAAAACCAATCCCTGCCGCCGCCCCGGATGGAGAGTAAATCGCGCTGTTGATCCCTATCACTTGTCCGTGCGAATCCAGCAACGGTCCGCCCGAATTCCCGCGGTTGATCGAAGCATCGGTTTGTATCGCTTCGTCGATAAACGTGGTATCGCCAGTCTGTACCGTGCGTCCCAGCGCGCTCACGATTCCGGTGGTGAGCGTGCTCGAAAACCCAAACGGATTTCCGATGGCCAGCACGCGTTGCCCCACCAGCAGATTCCGCGAATCACCCAGCGGCAGCGGCGTGAACTTCTTGTCCTTCGTGTCGATCTGAATCAGCGCAATGTCGTTGCGCGTATCCGCACCGATGAGCTTGGCTTTGTACCGCGTCAAATCGCCCAGCGTCACCTCGATCGTTTGCGCGCCCTGTATCACGTGAAAATTCGTGAGGATGTGGCCGTCTGGGTCGATCAAGAAACCCGATCCCGCGCCTTCCACCGCGACGGGATTGTAGAAAAAATCGTATTCCACGGTTCGCGTTACGATATTAGCCACCGCGGGCGAAGCCTGCCGGTAGATCCGGACGTTTTCAGTCTCGGTGGGATCGAGGCCCGATGCCGTGCCGTTCGTCAGGCTCAGCGTCGGACGCGCGTTAACCGTCGTAGGCGTATGCGGGCCGTAGCGTGATCCCGCCCAGTACGCTCCAAGCCCAATAATCAGGCCAATCGCCAGAAATCGAATCGCGCGTCCCTGGCTTGGCGTTACCGTCATGCTCGAAACTCGCAGCTGTCGATTTGACTCATGATTAGATTACGCGCCACTCTCACTTAATGTTTCGTCCCGCCGCTGCGGATTCCAGCAGCCGCTTCACCACGAGTTGCACTTCGTGCTCGGTTTGTTCGAGGGTTCCGGAGCAGTCGATGGTTTCATCGGCTGCGCTCCGCTTTTGCTCCATCGGCATCTGCGCGGCAATGCGCAACCGGGCCTGCTCTTCCGTCAATCCCCGCTCTTGCAGGCGCTCCAGTTGTTGTTCCGGGCGGCACCAGCACACGATAACCTTATCGAGGTCCTTTTCATATCCGGCTTCGAGAATCAGCGCTGCTTCCACCACCGCTAGCTCCGGCCCGCCGGGCTGCTCGAGCGCTGCAAACCACTTCTGAATAATTTCTCGTATGCGCGGATGCAGGATTTCGTTAAGCTTCACGCGTTTTTCGGCGTTTGCGAATACAATTTCGCCCAGCAACTTCCGGTCAACGTTCCCATAACTATTCAGAATGTCGATACCGAATTCGCGCACCACTTCGGCGTACGCTGTCTGGCCCGTTTCCAGCAGCTCGTGTCCCAGCGCGTCAGCGGCCAGCACTGGACAATCGAGATCGCGCAGCATTAAAGCCACCGTTGATTTTCCCGAAGCGATCCCGCCAGTCAGTCCCACTTTCAGCATTAGTTTTTCGCCACAGCCGAGGCCGGGATTTTCGCATTGCGCGGCAGGCGTCCGTCGCTTTCCGCGCGCATTCGCGCCGCTCTCACCGTATTGCTCATCAGCATCGCGATGGTCAGCGGACCCACGCCACCCGGTACCGGTGTGATCGCCCCCGCCACGTTTGCCACGTCCGGATGCACGTCTCCCACCAGCGTCGAGCCCTTCTCGCGGAATGACGCGAGCCGCGCCGGAAAATTTGCGAAGTATTGCGCGGCCAGCACCGGATCCGTGAGGCGGTTGATCCCTACGTCGATTACCGTCGCGCCCGGGCGAATGTAATCAGGCGTTACCATCGCGGGCCGCCCCATCGCCACCACCACAATATCCGCGCGGCGCACCGTCTCCGGCAGATCGCGCGTCTTCGAATGGCAAATCGTTACCGTCGCGTTCGCGTGCAGCAAAAGCAACGCCATCGGCTTGCCCACAATATCGCTGCGGCCCAGCACGACGGCATTCGCGCCTTCCACCGCAATATTGCTGCGTTTCAGGATTTCCATCACGCCGGCCGGCGTGCACGAAACGAGCGTAGGGCGTCCGGCGACGAAATGGCCCACATTCAGAGGATGGAACCCGTCCACGTCCTTGGCCGGATCTACGGCATCGAGGATCTTCTTGGCGTCCACCTGCGGCGGCAGCGGTAGCTGCACCAGAATCCCATCCACATCTTCACGTCGATTCAAATCCTCCACCGCCGCCAGCAATTCCGCCGTCGTGATGGACGCAGGGGGCGTAACCTGAATGCTTGCGAGGCCCAGCTTCTCGCAAGCCGCGATCTTGCTGCTCACGTAGACTTTCGACGCGGGATTGTCGCCCACCAGCACGGCTGCGAGGCCGGGGCGAATTCCTGCTACCGCCAGCGCGGAAATTTCCCCCGCCAACTCGCCATATATTTCATCGCGAATCTTGTTTCCATTCAGAATGCGCGCCGTCAGTGGGGAAAACTCCTTTGCGTCCTTCGATGACCCAACCGCGTCATATTAACATACGAGAATTATTCTAAGCTTTGAAGAGAATCGCTTCGCATCGTAGGCAGCGTCAAATAGGATGGCTCCCAGATGTTCGAGAATCTCACGGAACGCAAACAACAAGAACATGCCATGCGCGAAGCCGGACGCCTCCCTCCCGGACAATCGCTCACGTTGAAGTGGCCGGTTCTCCACGCCGGCACCGTGCCGCGCTTCGACCCAAAAACCTGGGATTTTCGCGTCAGCGGCCTGGTCGAAGAGCTCCTGCGCCTGACTTGGGATGAATTTTCACATTTGCCCATGACCGAAGTTACCGCCGACATGCACTGCGTCACGCGCTGGAGCCGCTTCGATGTCCGCTGGCAAGGCGTCCTGTTCTCCGATCTGATGAAGCGCATTCGCGTAAAGGCCGCCGCAAAATACGTAATGGTCCTCGCCGAGCAAGGCTACACCTCGAACGTCCCACTCGAAGATCTGCTGCGCCCCACCACGCTCTTCGCGCTGAAGCACAATGGCGAGCCGCTGCCCGCCGATCACGGCTATCCGCTACGGCTCGTCGTCCCCAATCTCTACGCCTGGAAAAGCGTGAAATGGGTCCGCGGCCTGGAATTCCTAGACCACGATGAGCCAGGTTTCTGGGAGCAAAACGGCTACAACATGTACGGCGACCCATTCAAAGAGGAAAGATTCAGCGGCTAGTCCCAATGTCTCACTTCGGAAGGCCGAACCCGCACTGCTTCCACAGTCTTTCCCAGCCCCACATTCCGTACGCGATCTTTTCCGGAAGCGGGAAGCCTAGCTGATGAGCCAGCATGCAAACCTGCCCACGGTGGTGCGCTTCGTGCACGACCATGTAGCCGAACATCGCAGCGCCCGGCGTCCAAGGCCGCGCCCAACCGTCGCGATGAAATATCTTGACCCCGCCCTCCGAAGCGCCATTCGAAGCGAACGCCTCGCTCAGCATCCGCGAGCAGAGCGCAGCGCTCTCCGCCAGCGCTTTCTTGGCCTGCTTCTGTGTGCATCTGGAGCGATCCAATCTTGGCGGGACGTTCAGGTGTGGCGCCGAGAGGCGCAACCACTTGCAGCGAACGTTGTGGACGTGGGTAAAGATGGCAGCGATGGTGCGTCCCTTGCCACCCGACAGCTGCCCTCGCCACGCGCGCGTGTCAAGGTTCTCCAGCACAAGCTGGTCGATGCGGCTGCTGACCGCATGCGTCTCCAGCATGCCTCGGACCAAATCAAAAGTACGTTCAGCAGTACGTTTAGCAGTACGTTTAGACGTAGCCGCAGAAGGCCGTCGCACCACGCAATCCCTCGAAGCACGAGGCTAGCCTGAAGCCGTAGCCGACGCAACCAGGGAATGCAGGCACGCCTGCGAGAACAATCAAAATTTGTGGTGAGGGTCGATTCCCAAAAACATTTCTGTTGCAGGGGCAAGCTGCGAGAGGGAATCCACTGTAACTTAGACGGCCCA
>Ga0182024_10025048_pt1 | contig 10566 bp, 10 predicted proteins | sample P32metaG_FD_120480 | JGI IMG/M metagenome (GOLD analysis project Ga0182024, IMG submission 120480) | Permafrost microbial communities from Stordalen Mire, Sweden - P3-2 metaG (Illumina Assembly) | ecosystem: Environmental > Terrestrial > Soil > Wetlands > Permafrost | place: Sweden: Stordalen...
CAGGACGGCGGTTGGCGCAATGCGCAGCATTCAGAAACAACCGCAACGCGTCCGGAGCTACTTCCAGCAGAAAGATGTCAGATATGCTGCCTAAGTCCGATAGTTGCGGGCCGGATCAATAATAGCCGATTTGGCGCGGTGAAGCCGCACAGAGGTGTTGCTTTCGCTGATGCCCAGTGCGATGGCTATGTCCTTTACAGGCATATCTTCGAGATAGAGACTTGCCACCGCCTTCAGATTTTCGGGCAGGTTCCGCACAGCTTCGATAAGACGCGCCAGGCACATGGCATGGGCCATCGCTTCATCAGAAGCAGGGGCCAGATGGGGTAAGGTATTGCTCAGCGGCTCGGTCTGCCGCACGAGAGCGCGCCGGACATGGGTGACGCAGATATTTTGCGTGATGCGGGCGATGTAGCTCTTTAGCGTAGTGGGGTCATTCAATCGTGGCAGGGCCTGCCAGACGGCGATCCAAACATCTTGCACCAGATCATCGACCCTGTCGGGGTGGCGTTCGTAAACCGTCGCGATGCGACGCACCATGGCGGCATGGAGTTCGACGATCTCCTCCAACTCGACCGTACCGCTCACATCCCACCTTCTTTTCTACCGTAGTCTTAAATACAGTCGCTTACGACGGCAGGATCTTACAAATAATACATATAAAACTTGACGCCCTAATTCACGACTTGGAACGAAATCGCAAGGGTGATCGATCTCGTGCAGCGTCAGATCAAACGATCTATGCGAAGAGATGATTCTCTTCGGCCTGTCTGTAAGATTTTCAGCGCCGCCGCGACTACACATTCATGAAAACAACGTTTGTGAATCTTTGTGCCGTCGTAGCCAGATTACTGGCCGTGTTTGTTGTCCTCACCGCGAGCCGAGGCTTTGCCCAAGAAGCTGCCGGTGATTGGGGTGGGCTTCTGGCTGGTCAACTCAATATCATTGTGCATCTGACGAAAAATGCCGACGGCCACTACAGTGGCTCGCTCGAGAGTCCTGATCAAGGGACATTTGTCTTGCGGGCCGAGAATGTCGATGTCACCAAGGATCATCTGGGCTTTTCAATTCCAAAGATTGATGGTCGCTTTGATGGCACTTGGAACGCGGGCAAAAAAACATGGGTCGGTATCTGGAAGCAGGGGCAGGTTCTACCGCTCGATCTATCGCGTCTCAGCCCTCAGGATCTAAGCGCTCTGACGCAAAAGCGCCCACAGAAAGACGCCATTGCGCCAGATTCACGGCCTAACCAGCAGCACGAAGTCACTTTCGATAGCTCATCATCTGCGTTGCCGACGCAGTTGATGGATCACATCTCGTTAAAGGTGATGGGAACGATAGGAAGCCCAGTGTTCCTGATACCGGGCCTATCGAGTCCTCGTGCCGCATGGGATGGGATTGCGCCCGAACTCGCCAAGACCCATCGGGTTTATCTGGTGCAGGTCAACGGCTTCGGCGGAGATGCTCCGGGCGCCAATCTCAATCCAGGCATCCTGACCGGAATCGTGACAGACCTTTATGGGCTGATCAGCAGCTGCAAGCTCAACGATGTTGCGGTTGTCGGTCATTCCATGGGTGGAATAGTGGGGCTTATGCTCGCGGCTAGGCATCCGGCAAGTGTCGAACGGTTGATGGTCGTCGATGAGGTGCCCTTTGCCTCTGTAATGCTGTTCCCGCCTGGTACCGATGTTACAGTATCGATGGTCGAACCACAGGCGGCGAAGATGCGTGACGCTGCTGCAGCCGGGTACGGCAAGCCGGCGGATTCTGACGCTGTGGAGGCGAGCGTCGCCCGCCTGACCATGGACCCCGAGAACCGCGCCAAGCTGAAGGAATGGGCGATGGCTGCCGATCCGCGCGTCACCGCACAAGTGCTTTACGAGGACCTAACTACCGACGTACGCCCGGAGTTGTCCGCGATTCGTGCGCAGGTAAATGTGGTTTACGCGTGGAATGATAAGTATCCGCTCAAGGAGCGCGTAGACCCCTTCTTTCATCAACAGTATGCAGCCATTCAGAAAATCACCTATGTCGGCATAGGCCCGTCGGGGCATCTTGTGATGCTCGACCAGCCCGAGAAGTTCCAGGAGGCCGTAGAGCACTTTCTAGACAATTAGGTGGCGGTTCCCTTTACTTTTCGGGAATCCTCTCTCAGATTAGCCCTGAGAAGCGTGGGCCAGTGTTCGCCGATCTGCCTGGGCATGATCATGGGTTAACGAGAATAAGCTGAAGCGCGCTTCCGGCACCTCATTAAATCAAGCATTGGCAATAGTGTACGCATTGAGGTCGGTTCGAGCGGCTGCCCAGGTGCACATCACGATGTTGAGAGTTCTGGGACTCTACTCTCGTCTACTCGCGAGCAATCTACGTGTTCATTAGTCGGGCAAGTAAATCGTGATGGAACCGGCATCGGCGTTAGCAGTGAGGATGGCGTTACGCGGATCGGTCGTTAGGCGCGCGATAGCAACGGATCCCCACCCACCAGCGATGGGCACGGTTGTGGATGTAAATTTTCCAGCTGTCCCCCGGTGGTAAATGAGCATCGTTCGGCTCTCCGCGCAGGCGACCACGATCGAGTGAGTTCCGTCGCCGGTAATGTCCCCAGCGGCGACGCTGTTGGGGCCGCGACAATCTGCGAGAGGAAGCGGCGAATCAGACATGGGGTGAAAGCCGCCGTGACCGTCACCCAGCAGTATGGAGACAGCATTCTCGGCTTGATGGGTGATGTCGCGCTGATAGGGGATGACGATCAGATCAGGGTTGCCATCGCTGTTGAGGTCATCGATGGCAACCTGCCAGGGTTTGGCGCCCGCAGGGAACGGCGAAGCTGCGGAGCTCTGCAGGCCGCCACGGCCATCACCTAGCAGGATGGATACGGTGTCGTCGTCGAGATTGGTAGTGACGATGTCCGGATGACCGTCATGGTTAAAATCGGCGGTGCGGAGTCGTTCGTAGGGGCGGCGGCCTGTGGGGAAGTATTTGCCTGGCGTAAGGAGGCGCCCCGTGCCATCCCCACGGAGAATTTCAATCTGATTGTTCCCCCAGCTGTCCGTGACGGCATCGAGTTTGCGATCGGAGTCAAAGTCGGCGACGACAACGCCATGCGGATGCGGGTCAGAGTGGACGTCGACGGGCGACCCGGGCGCAAGATGAAAGCCTCCACGACCATCGCCGAGAAAGACGCGCAGATAGGGAGACTGGTGGTTGGCGACGACTAGATCGAGGTTGCCGTCGTTGTTCATGTCACCGATGGCGATGTCGTTGGGCAGATGGCCGGCGGGAAAATACGAGCCGGGCGCAGGGTGAAAGCCTCCGCGGCCATCGCCGAGCAGTACGGTGATGGAGCCGGAGTCGGCACTGTCCGAGCCGGCGTTGGCGACGATGATATCCGGATTGCGATCATGATTGACGTCGGCGACGGCGATCCACCGTGGGCTAGGCCCAGTGGGAATCGTGACCTTACGAAAGTGCTGACTGTGCGCTGCCAGGTTGATGGCCAGGAGGATCAGCCCGAATTGGGTTGCAATGCGCATACCGGCGCTCGAGACGAGTCTAATGCAAGATGAGCATCTCTCGAAAGTGTGCCTGCTTACTGGACACCGGAGTCGCGGTTCAGCGAGTGACTTGGCGATTCTGGACTCACCGAGACCAACTGCATGCTTCTGGAAATCGTCTCCGGCTCGAAGGTCGTTTCACGGCAGTAGTTCTCCGAATCGGGCTCAACGTGGCCCAATGAGCGCTTCCGCCTGCCGATGTCACGACGGGGGCCATCGCTCCATCTCGATCACGACACAACTCTCGCGCGTCATGGGCATTGTTCAATTGGTGGCGGCTTACAAGCCGTGTGGAGGACTCGGTGCTCCAGCGACCGCGTCGTGCGGTAAAGACGGCGGCAACCCAAAGTTGGTGAACAGGCGCGGTTCAATGAAGAGCGTCACCCGGGAGATCGCGTCGTTCTCCAGTGTGATTACGTGAATGGAGTGCGCATTCCAGCGCTCGTCGGCGGCTGAGTATTCATAGACAGCAAAAGCAGGATGGCCATTGGCGCCCGTCTTCACCAGGTGCAGTCCTCCACAGGTCTTCCATGCGGCAGCAAAAAAGGTCCCGATGGCCTCGCGCCCAGAGAGCCACTGCAGCCACGGCGGCATGATGGCAGTCGCATCTTCTTTAAGCAGAGCGACGAAGTTGTCAACATCGTGCCCTTCCCATGCCCGCAAATAACGGCCAAGGAGTTCCTGCTCCGAGGCGGTTGGCGGCTGGCTGGCCAGCCGGCGGTCGGTATAGTTCTTCGAGAGTGTTTCGCGCGCCCGCTGAAGTGCGCTGTTGATGGATGCGGTGGTGCTCTCGAGCAGGGCCGCAGCTTCGGCCGCGGCCCAGCCGAGCACATCGCATAGCATGACCGCGGCGCGCTGGCGAGGCGGCAACTGCTGGATCGAGGCCACAAATGCAAGCTGCACGGATTCACGCTTCGAGTAATTCGTCTCAGGATTCGGCGCGGCATCGGCAAGACCTTCGAGGTCAGCATCCGGGTAAGGCTCCAGCCATGGTATGTCGGCGGCGGGGGCGCCAAACGCCGATGGATCAACGGCTGGCCCCAACTGATCGGGCAGATATCGTTGCTGATGCTTGCGGCTTTCAAGCGCATTCAAGCATGCGTTGGTGGCGATCTTGTAAAGCCAGGCGCGCATCGATCTCCCGTCGAAGCTCTCAAAGTTACGCCAGGCGCGCAGGTAGGTTTCCTGCACCAGATCGTCGGCTTCGTGCAAGGAGCCAAGCATGCGGTAGCAATGCAACCTGATCTCGCGGCGGAATGGTTCGGCGAGCAGTTCGAACGTCGGGCCCGCCTCGTCTGGAGCGAGTCCGAATTGGGAGCTCTGAATCGCCATTGCATCTGATTGTAGACCGCAAACCTGACGAATCTTGAACCCCTGCGTGAATCGCATCTTCCCGTTTACCGCACTGAGTACACGAGGTGAATGCGCTCCTCTGAAAGCTGCTGCACGCCCTTCAGATCCAGGCTGCGCTTCCGTTCAATCGCAGCGAACAGCGGCTTGCCTTCCCCCGCGATCACTGGGTATACAATCATCCGCAACTCGTCGACGAGGCCGGCATCGATAAGAGACGACGTAGTTTTCGCGCCGCCAACCAAGTAGATGTCCTTTCCAGCGCGCTGCTTGAGCGCAGCAATGTCGTTGACGCTGCGGATGAACTGCGTGTTCGGCCAGGCGGCTGCATGGATCGTATTCGAGAACACGTAATGTGGCGTGCGTTTTGCAAAATCTGCCCAAGCGCGTTCCGCCTCTGTCGGCGGCGCGCCGGTAATCCAGGCGGGTTTTTCCGGCTCCGTCTCGATCGAGGTCCAGTAGTTCTCGTAGGCAGGGTACATCCCGGCGCCGAGGATGCAGGCATCGATCTCGGGCATCAGGCCGTAGTCGTCAGACCAAGCGCTTACCCAGTCCGCTGGACCATCGCGTCTCTCGATCTTTCCGTCGACGGAAACCTTCATTGCGGCAATCAACTTTCTCATGACAACCTCCTCGTTTCCTCCGCGGCGCCGCGAAGCACCAAACGTATCCGCGGCGATTCGCTCTCTTACGCAAACGCATCTGGCTGACTCTCGCCGGTAGCGATCAAATTCCGCAGATTGGCCCCCACCAATGCGCCCCAGGCGCCTGAGCAGCCGCCGTAGCACTCGAAAGCGGGAACCAGACCCTCATGGGTAAAGCGCAGTTCAGTCTTTCCGTCCTTCGCGGCGATCTCAAAGACAATGTCAGTTCCAATCCATTCGGTCTTGTCCTTGACGAAGGTCAGTTCGGCGTCTGCAACATGCCACACAACCTTTTTGCCTGGAACCAACTCCGTCACCTTCTGGGTAGACCTGTGCATGTTCTTGTAGTGATACGTAAATTCAGCGCCAAGCTTGCCCGGATTCCCTTCAACTTCTCCCGACCACCACCCCCGAACATTGTTGATGGCTTTGAACACTTCCTCGGGAGACTGGTCAACCGTAATGCTGGTGGTGAAATCCTGCTGTTTCATGAGTCGCTTCTCCATTCGCTTTGTTTGGCCGCGTGACATGGTATTGATCGTGCGCGGCGTTCTTTAGAGTGCCGCCGCGCTCTCGGATACGAAGCCTGCATATTGGCGCTCGAACTGTTTGGCCACGCTGTTGCGCCAGCCCTCCTCGATCGACCGGGACATCGGATCGGGGAAGATGTCTTCTTCGCCGTTCTCGAGGCCGTCGAAGATGCCCTGAGCAACGGACTCGGGGGATGCCTTGGGAATCTCAAAGCCCCGTGTCATGTCCGTGTCAACCGGTCCCAGAAAAACGCCATGGACGCTGACGTTGTGGGCAGTTAGCAGCGCGCGGAGCGATTGCGTCATGCTCAGTGCGGCGGCTTTCGAAATAGCGTAGCTCGGGGTGAGCGGCAAAGGAGCAAGCGCCATCAGCGACAAATTGTTCACAACGGCTCCCTTGGAGCGTTTCAGCATGGGCAGAAACGCCCGCGACACTTTGTACATGCCGAAGAAGTTGACGGCGAGGGCCTGCTCAATGACATGAGGATCCCTCAAATCGTCATAGGGCGCGATGCCGGCGTTGTTGACGAGCACATCCAGGCAGCCCACTGCGTGTACTGCCTGCTCGATCTGCGCATCGTTGGTTACATCCAGCGTCACAGGAGTTACCCGTTCGTCGGCGATGTCGAGAGTGCCGCGCGTGCCCGCGTAGACTCTCTTAGCCCCGCGCTGAAGGGCTTCCAGGATAAGCGCGTGGCCGATGCCCCGATTGGCGCCCGTAATCAGGATTGTTTTTTGTGCGATTTTCATTGCGATCTCCTCAATTGAGGCCGGGAGTGGTCTTGCCTGCCCGTTCTTGCCTCTACTGGGTAAAACCGGCGGGCCTGTAGAAACTCATCGGTGTCCGCGAGATTTTCTTGTGTCGCGGGCAGAAGCTCTCGCACACGCGGCACTCTGGACGATCCAAGGTAGGTTTTGGTTTTATGAGACCGACTGATCCAATCAGCAATACGTTCGGCGACGCCTATAATTCTCCGAAATGTCGGACAGCGTCCAGCGACCCAGACAGTTCGAACTCAACTGTTGACTTCAGGGCCGATGCGCGTTTCCAGCGCCACCATCTCGCATTGTTCTCATGATCTGATCTTGTCGAGGTCGGTTGCACCCAAACCTTCATGAGCATCCGCTGGTTTGACCACAATTGAGGCACGTATAGCAGGTTCCGCTGGGTTTCATCAGGCCGCCACACGCCACACAGGGCGGAGCGTCGCCAATGTCATAGAGGAACTGTGAGTCGTCGACCGGGCTGAGTGTCAGCTCTCCACCAGCGCCAAACCCACCATCGCCTTGGCAGAATAGCGAGAGTTGTTTTCCGGACAGGAACCGCAACTCCATAAACCGGAAAAGATAATCCATGACGGACTTTGCGTATCCGATCTCCGGGTTGCCGGTCCAGCCGGAAGGCTCAAAACGTGTATGCGATAGCTTGTCGCAGAGCACCTTCAGAGGTACGCCATGCTGAAGGCTGACCGAAACCACAGTGCCAAAGCACTCCATCAACCCGGCAATAGTTGATCCGGCCTTCGCCATGCGAATGAAGATTTCGCCCGGCTGACCGTTGGGGTAGAAGCCGACCGTCAGATAGCCTTCATGCCCCCCGAACGCGAAGTGATGCGTAATCGCCGAACGCTCATCCTGCAACCGGTGACGATTCGCCGCGGGCGGACCCGAGGGGTCGGATGCAGGTTTTAACGCCCCGTCTGCTGACTTGCTTCGATCATCAACACCGGCCGGGTCGAGTGATTTCGAACCGTCTCCACTGTAGCCTCGGACCGTTGGTTCTAAGGTTTCCATCACTCGCCTCCTGTATTGGCGGGGAAACTTGCGCCGTCCGTTCCTCCGCCGCATTGAAAGGTTTGTACCCCCAGACAGAAATCCGGTCAAATGAGCCGGAAGGCGCTCGGTTGGACTTCGAGACGGCTTCAGAACAACGAGCCCTGAATGGGCGTAACAGGAGTCTGATCCACTGGTGGAGCGGCAATTCGGGGTTCCTGATCCCGATCTGCCACCGGCGTCCTGTACTTGCTTTCCAATTTGCGGAGCAGCGCAAGATCGGTTGCCTGTTGCTCTTCCGCCAGCCGCAGCTCATACCGCGCAAGGTGGTTGCGGTTGACGATTTCTCGCTGGATCGCCCTCTCGACATCGGAAAACGTGTATTCCGGATCTCCGTAGCAGGGGAATCGCAGTGTGTGTTTCAGGAATCGCACCTGAGCGCCAAGAGATGAAAACCACTCCTCGTAGAAATGCGAGCGACAGTAATGAGCAATGTGCCCGAAGCACATGGAGAGGCGATTGTAGAAGCTCATTGTGAAGAGCGCCGACGCCCACTCCGATTCAATAAAGCGCAGCAAGGTATTTCCGAACTCCGCCTTGTCCGCGGCGGTCGAAAGCTTCGTGGCTGTGAAGTCCGATGGGAAAAATGGTCCTTTGGACATGCTGATCTCCACGCAAAAGAAAAGGGGCCAGCCGAAGCCGACCCTCTTCCTTGCCCTGGTTGAGACCTTAACGGTCTCGCTGGAACACTCTCCCGACGGATACGCTATCACTTGTACATGCTAAAGGCCAGCATTTCAGGTATTGTCCTGATTTGAGATCCACACGGCTATCCTTTGAGTGTGGCTTTTTGTCCTGCTTCGGGAGTACTATTACGAAACTGCACCCATTCTCACTTTCCCGATCTGGCACGCGAACCTCTCATCTCGAGGGGTTTTCGTGCGTCAGGCGCCGATTGGGGCAGCGAACCTTCGCCGTGGCCTCCACCCGCTTGCGCGCTTCAGGAGATTGATGGCTCTGTCGCTTTTATGCCGCCTGGCCCATCGCCCGGAGCTTGCGGTATACGGTGGTCTTGCCGATTCCGAGCAACCGTGCAGCTTCGAGAGGTCTGCGATTCGATCTCTCGTAGGCTGCCACGATCATCGCTCGCTCCACCTCCGCCATCGTCGGAAAGACTCCCGTCTCTGGAACCTGCCCTAACACGAGTGGGGCTACTGAATCCACGCACTGCTGCGTTAGCCGCTCCGTTGCAGTAGAGATCAATCTAGAAGCCTGTTCGAGCTTCTGAAGGCATTGCGGGTCCTGCCGGATCACGATCTTCTCCACGACTCGCTCAACAATCCTGATGATCGGCTCAGGCAGAGCCGTCCCACAACGCCGGCAACTGGCTCGATCACTCCATTGGACGAGTTCGCAACTTCGGCAGCGAACCTTTTCACGTCCCTCGCTCATGATGTCACCTCTCAAGCTAAAAGCGTGCTGGCTCATTCGAAAAGGCTGAGCTGCACATTGGTTTCTGTGGCCGTCGGCCAAATCGCGGCCTTCTTCCGCTTCTTTGTTGGCGAACTCGGGTCCAACAGGTGGATGCCGAATGGCGCCGGGGCCGGTTCTGCGGCGATCAATCCTGGCAGGTCTGGCACCAGGTTGGACTCCTCTTTGGATTCAGGTTCCACGGCAGCCGGGCGCGTCAGCACTTTCTCACGTTCGTGGCCGAGGTCCCGCCACACGGCGTCGGCGGATTCTCCGACACCGGCCTTTTCGACCAGCTCCCGCGCCATCGCGCTCATGAGGTCTTCGTCGGTGTCGAGCGCCTGCAGACCTTCGCCCGAGAACTTGCCTTCCATCATGAGGGCTACGAGCATTTTCTTGCCCATCAGACGGAGGCACGTTTCCTGCATCGTGCCGGAGTAAGTGACGAACTTCACTCGCACAGGGAATCTCTGTCCGATGCGCCACGATCTGCGGCTCGCCTGGCGCAAGGTATGCAGCGAGTATCCGGTCTCGTAGAAATAGAGTGTAGGAAAAGCCAGCAGGTCCAATCCCGTCTCGACCAGCTTGGGATGGCAGATCACCACCTCAACGCCGGCCTTCAACTGCCGCTCGTACCAATCCTCTCGTTTATCGGTGGCAACGGATGAGCGGAGGATGGCGACGCGAATTCCCTCCTGCCGCAGCACAGCCTCCAATCGCAAGGTGACGTCTTTCTCGCCCGTATAGGTGGCATAGACCTGGCAACGCCGCCCCTGTCGCAATTCCTCCTTGACATCGGCGATCAGCGCGCGCTCCTTCGCGTAGAGAGCCTCTCGCGTGAGGCTCTCCGGCTCGGTGACCAGGAACTTCACATACTCCTTCGTCTGCGGATCGAAGGCTCGCGCCCAGATTTCATCGAAGTCGTAGGGGTGATCGGGATAGAGCAGGAGCGTATTGAGCAGAATGCTCATCAGGCTTTTGTTTCCGCGATGCGCCTTCATCGCGGAGCGAATATCCTCCTCCAGCTGCTCGTAGGCTTGCTGCAGGGCATCATCCATATCGACCGAAATGACGCTCTCATCGTATCGAGGCAGATTGTCCGAGATATCCTCAAGGGACAGAAACGCCGTCGTGGTCATCAGGAATTTGCCGAAGAGCATCGGCGATGCTCCGGGCTTCCGCAGAACCCGGACCGTCTTCTTGGTCGCCCTGGAACAGGCGTTGTCTGCTTCTTCCACCTTCTCG
>Ga0182024_10025049_pt1 | contig 10564 bp, 7 predicted proteins | sample P32metaG_FD_120480 | JGI IMG/M metagenome (GOLD analysis project Ga0182024, IMG submission 120480) | Permafrost microbial communities from Stordalen Mire, Sweden - P3-2 metaG (Illumina Assembly) | ecosystem: Environmental > Terrestrial > Soil > Wetlands > Permafrost | place: Sweden: Stordalen...
AAGCGCCACCGATACCCGTGACGCCGTAAAGATTGCCCTTGCCGTCCATGACGACGCCCGGCTCGGGATAATCGCCGTCTAGGCAATTCGTCACGCTGCAAAACGAGTAGAGAACCGAGTAGGTGCCGCCGGGTGTGAGTTTGAACACGGTGCCCCCACCGCCACCGCCCGCGTTTGCCGTTGTGCCGTAGAGGTTTCCGGCCTTGTCCCGTATCAGAGTCGAATCCGGATAAGAACCGTCAGCGCAATTGGCTTGCGCGCAAAAGGAATACAACACGGACTCCGTGCCGCTGGGGGTAATCTCGAAGATGCTGCCGGACGCATTCGCCCCCCCTAACGAGGTCGTCCCGTATAGATTGCCGGCCTTATCCGCCACCAAGCTCGCAACGGGATCGCTACCGTCGGCGCAGCCTGTTTGTTGACAGAAGGCATAGAGGACCGAATACGCCTTGCTGGCCTGGGCGCAATTCAAGGGTGCGACGAGCGCAATAGCTGCGAGGCAAGCCGTAGCCAAAGGCAGCGCCTGAAGCCGTTTTGAGCGTTTGCGCAATTGTTTTCTCCGGTGGCTTTGAGCCACGTTGTGACGTCCAGCGCAAAGCGGCGCCGCGCTGAAGTGTATGGGTTGAAACGGCTCATTTTTCGGTGGAAATGGCGCCAAGCGGTCCAAGCCGTACCCGCTCTCGACGGCGCTGGTACCAGTCTATTCTTCTTTTCGAGGATGTTCAATCACAGATATCAGGGCCGAGTGTACGTTACTTTTTTTCCACCCGTAGAGAGCCGGTTCGCGTCCGTGAAGCGGAAGAGCCTTTTCCCGGCTTCGTCCCACAAGGTTAATGTCGAAACGCGGAGCGACGTCCGGAGGTTCGGCGGCGGTTCAGCGCGCAGGATCGCCGCGCCGCGATAGCACTCCGCCAGCCGGTAGTTGTGAATTCGTGGGGACAGATGATGGATATGATGGAAGTGTCGGGCAACAAAGCGGTAAACAAAGCGGGTAGGTGCGGGGCGGTAGATCGGCTACATCTCGGCGCGGCGGACCGTTCTCTCGGAGGCGCCTTTCCCTCCGCTGGTGTTCCGAAGATTCCGGCACCCCGGATTTTCGCCGGCCAAAACGATTGGAGGGTCCGGAGAATATCTGCTATAGAATTTCCGTTGGTCGGATTGTGGTCCATTCTCGGGAGGGTCGGAATCATGAAACTCACGGCACTCGCGCTTTCGGGCGCCCTCGTGGGCGGACTTGCGGTCCCGGCGGTGGCACATGACCAGGCGATCGATCTGCTCACGTTCGATCAGACGAGCGGATACGCTCCCTACAGCGGGTTCATCACCGACGCGCACGGAACGATTTTCGGAACCAATCCCGCTGGCGGCAATGGTTCCTGCGACGGCGGCGCGGGCTGTGGCACGATCTATTCGTTGTCGCCGCCGGCCAAAGGCGGCCAGTCCTGGACGCTGAACGTCCTCTACGACTTTCAGAACGAGGGCGACGGCTGGGTTCCCGAAGCGCCGGTAACCCTTGGGCCGAACGGCTCTCTGTTCGGCTATCCGGCCGGCGGCAGTTACGGGACCGTTTTTCAGCTCCTGCCGCCGGGTAAGGGCGGAAAGACCTGGACCTATCAAATTCTCTACACCTTCACTAATGGCGCGGACGGCAACCTGCTTGATGTCATCGCGCCGCTCTTCCACCGCGGCTCGGCGCTTTACGGCGTTGCGTCGGGCGGATCGAACACATGCGGACAGCAGGGATGCGGCAGCGTGTTTCGCCTCACTCCGCCGCAATCGGGCAGCGGCAGCTGGACCGAGACGACGCTGTTCGATTTTACGGGCGGTGCGACGGGGGGAGAGGCGGACTGGATTGTCGGGCCCGACAGCGGAAAGGCGCTCTACGTCGCCACGGATTACGACAATGGAAGCGTCGTGGAAATCGCGCCGGCGAAGGGCGGAACCTGGAGCGAGACCGTGCTCACCACGTTTGCCGGCGGAAAAGACGGCAGCGAACCTTCCAACCTCGTGCTCGCTCCAGACGGCACGATCTACGGAACCGCGGGAAGCGTTGTCTTTCAACTCGCGTTCGCCAACGGTACATGGACCCGGACCAATATCGCAAACGTCGACTATCACCGTTACGGACCCGTTTCGCTTGCGCCCGGCGCCGCTGGAACGCTGATCGGCGTGGTCGGGGGCGATGTCGACTTCTTTCCCGGCAATGTGTTTCAAGTAAAGCAATCCGGCGGCAAATGGTCGGTCCGCCAGTTGTGGAATTTCAGCAAGGGACCCGACCGCAATCCGGTAGGCGTGGTGACCGGATGGGACGGTCATCTCTACGGCGCGCTCAACGGCGGCGATTCGGATTCTGGATCGGTATTCGAACTGAAGTAGGTGCCGTTTCCCATTCCGGGCGCTTGGGATAGCGGCCCTCTCTCAGTCTAGGTCCCCGCGTTCGATGTGGTGAAGCAGGGAGGCGGTTCATCTTCAATTCCGAATACCGTGCTGCCGCGGCACTTCAATTCGCTATCACCTGGTCTCTGGCGGGAGCTTCCGTCGGACCTTCGGGCTCCGACGCTCAACCTCTGGATTGTCGCCGGACCAAGACAAGCACTCAGTTCACATTTTTATCCTGGCCGTTGCGCGAGCTGCGAAGCGCCGGGGCGCGCGCAGTGCTTCCGGCGCGAGCTGGTTCTACTTCTTAAGCTTGAACACGGTGCCGCAACCTTCGCCGCTGTCGCAGCCCGCGTCGCCGCCATCGAGTGTCGTGCCGTAGAGGTTGCCTGCCTTGTCTTTGGTCAGGCCGGCGATGGGTGTGGCACCGTCGGTACAGTTCGATTGGGAGCAGAAGGAATGAAGCACGGATTCGGTGCCGTCGGGGTCGAGCTTGAAGATCGTTCCCGAATTGTCTGCGCCACCTTCGGATGTCGTGCCGTAGAGATTGCCCGCCTCATCCACGACCAAAGGGGATTCGGGGTACCTGCCATCGTTTCCGGTGAAGGTATGGAGAGCTATCGCCCTACCCTTTGGTGTGATCTTGAAGACCGAGCCGAAGCCATACCCGCCGCCAAGGAATGTCGTGCCGTAGAGATTGCCCGCCTTGTCCTGGATCAGGCTGGCGTGGGGGCTGTCAAAATCGATGCCATTCTTGAAGTGGCTGAGCACAGTCTCGGTGCCGTCCGGCGCAAGCCTGAACACGACGCCGGAGCCGCCCGGGCCGCCAAACAGCGTCGTACCGTAGAGATTGCCCGCCTTGTCCATGATGAGACCGGCGTATGGGTTCCCGCCATCCTTTCCGCCCGTGAAGCGGTAGAGCACGGTCTCGGTACCGTCCGGCGCAAGCTCGAAAACAGTGCCGCAACCGCCTGGCTCGCACTTGTTGTCATTGTAATGGCCACCTCCGGCCGTCGTGCCGTAAAGATTGCCGGCACTGTCCACGATCAGGCCGGCGAGAGGGTTGGCGCCGTCGCGGCTGCTTCCGCTAAAGGAATAGAGCACAGATTCGGTGCCGTCCGGCGCGAGCTCGAAGATGGTGCCAAAATTATCGGCCCCGCCAAGGTACGTCGTGCCGTAGAGGCTGCCCGACTTGTCTTCAATCAACCCGGCGTAGGGTTGTTCGCCATCCGCGCACTTCGACACGGGGCAAAAGGAATAGAGCACGGACTCGGTGCCGTCCGGCGCCAGCTTGAAAACAGCGCCGCAACCGTTTTGGCAGTTCGTGCTGTCGCCGCCCCATTCCGTCGTGCCGTAGAGATTGCCCTGCTCATCCGCGAGCAGGCCGGAATCGGGAAAACCGCCGTCCCCTCCCAGGGTGAACGCGTGGAGCACGGTCTGGCTGTTTCCCGCATAAGCGCTTTGGAGCGGAACAAGCATGGCAAGCGCCAGCCCGCCTCTCAGGATGCATTTGCCTGACACGCCGAGAATTCGCGACATAGGAACCCCCTTGATGGAGTGTGGTGCCCACAAAACAGCCCTAGTCTAGTCGAAAGCTGTGACGTTTGCGAGACGCCCGCCGAAGCTTCCGCCGTGTCTGCGTGGTGAATTCGTTTCGGGATGCTGCGGGCTTCCGTTTCATGACGCCAGGATTCACAGCGGTCTGGCGAAGAGCGCGCCCGGGCCACGCCGGCAGCCGACGCGGTTCCTTCGTATCTCGGGCAAGAACTACGCCGCGGCGGCGGCCTGCCGCAATGTGGGAAGCGCCACCGTCACCACGGTTCCGACATGTTCGGTGCTGTCGATGCGCACCGTACCTCCGTGCAGGCGGGTCAGGCCGTGAACGAGCGCAAGACCGAGCCCCGTTCCTTTGCCCGCGATGTGGGGATTGTTGGTGACCCGCTCGAACGGGCGCCCGAGGCGTTCGAGCGCCGTCTTGGGAATCCCGGTTCCGGTGTCGCGGACGGAAATCTCTAGAATATCCGCGCCCGTTCTGACGGAGACCAGGACTTCGCCGCCCGGCGGGGAGAACTTTACGGCGTTGGACAGCAGATTGATCAAAATCTGTTTCAGCGCGCGCGGGTCGGCCGCCAGGCTTGCTCCGTCCGCCGGCACATCCGTGGACAGCAAAATCTGGCGTTTCTCGACGGCGAATCGCATCAGCTCGGTGCAATCGCCGATCAACCCGGCGATATCCACGTGCTCCATATGAAGGACGAATTTGCCTGCCTCGACCTTCGACATGTCCAGTATGTCGGAGATCACCTCGAGCAGATGCAAACCCGATTTGTTGATGAGCTTGACATATTCGCCATACCGGTTCTCCAGCGGACCGAAAATACCCTGCTGCATCATCTCGGAAAATCCGATGATGGCGTTGAGCGGCGTGCGCAGCTCGTGGCTCATATGCGCCAGGAACTCGGATTTGAGGCGGCTGGCGGCTTCGGCGGATTGCTTGGCGATGCGACTGTGGACCAGCTCGTCCTCTACGCGCTGTTTTTCGAGCGCGTTGCGGCGGAACACGGCCAGCGCGCGCGAAAGCTCTCCGATCTCGTCGGCGCGGTCTCCGAAAGGTACCTCGCAAGCCATGTCGCCGTCTGCCACAAGCCGCATGGTCTCGGCGATCCTGGCCATCGGGCGCGCGATCCTGCGGCTGATGAATAGTGTCGCAATCACCGCGGAGGCGAGCGCCAGGATCATGATGCAAAGCTGGAGGACAAGGTTCCGGCGGGCGGCATCCAGCTCCGCGCGCGCATCGGCGTTGGTGAGATCGACCGCGATTTTCGCCACCTGGAGGAGGCTTTTCATTGCCGTACTGGAAACGCTGATCCAGTCGTGGCCCGAGATCGGTGGCCGCTTTCCCGACGCGAACGCGTCGATCACTGTTTTGCGAAGTCCGCGCAGTCGCACGAAATAAAGCTCGTTTGCGGTGGCGATCGCGGCGTGCAGCGCGGGCGGCAGGCGTCCCAGACTCGCCTCTTCCAAAATCATGCCCCAGAGCGCGTCGCCTCGGCCCGTGAGCTCGGTCATGACTTCGAGCCGAACGTTGTCGTAGCCTTTGCCGCTGGCGATGCCGGCACCGACCAGCAGCCTGTCGTTCCCCGCGAATTCGCGAACCGCCCAGCTCAGCTGCTTGATCTTCATCATCTCGGCGATGAAGGCGTCGCTGCGGTCGATCTCGTTGGCGAGCTCTGCTGACACACGGTCCTCCGCCGCAAATGGGTTTCTGTCGGTCGGAACCCACCTGGCAATCCTTGCCGCCGATCGGAGCTTGGGTCGGCGCAACGCGGCATCAATCTCTGGCCGCTGCCCGTCAAGGGCGGTTCTTTCTTTGACGATGGCGGCACGCTCGGACGCGGAGCCCATATTGTTCATCGCGAGCCCGAACAGGGCACGATTCAGGGCGGCGGTGGACCGCGCCCGCACTTGCTCGATGTCGGCCCAGGTCTCAGCGTCCACAGCGCGCGGCGATTCCAGCACCATGCTCACGGTGCCCAGTTCGAACCTGCGATACTGCATGGACATGAACAGGTCGCGCGTGATGCCCGAGGTTGTAACGATTCGCTCTGCCCGGCGCATCTCGTCATAGGCGCCCTTCGCCAAAATGGCGGATGTCACCACCAGCACAAGCGCCATGGCGCCCGTAATGGCTTCCAGTGTCCGGCTGACGGACAGTGCCTTGCTCATGGCGCGCCGGTTCTGCTCGCGATTCTCGCGAGGGTTGGATCGAAAGGCGGGATGGTAACCATTCAATAGTAATGATGGGCTTAATGGCGGTTCGGTGAGGGATTCCGGCCGGGAAGGAGATGAGCGTTTCTCCGGATCGACCCGTCGCGGCGCGACCGGTGAGCGGTGGGGAAGCAATGCGTGTCACACGTAGAAACGTGATTGCCGGCGCGGCAGCGGCGCTCTCGACCTTGCCGCTTGCGGTACGCGCAGTCGCAAATACCGATATCGATGTCGCGATCGTCGGCGGCGGCGTCGCCGGCATCTACGCGGCTTGGCGCCTCGCAAGCCAACAGCCTCGCCTGCGCGTCGCCCTCTTCGAGATGAGCGACCGGATCGGCGGGCGGTTGCGCTCCATTGCGTTCCGGGAGGCACCGAGCCTGGTCTGTGAAGCCGGCGGCATGCGCTTCCTGCCGGCCCACAGCCACGTTTTCCACCTTGTGCGGCATCTCGGGCTGCCCGCGCGCGGCTTTCCCGTCATCGAACCGCAGGACCATCTCGCCCTGCGCGGCCGCAGCCTTACCTATGCGGAAACAGGACAGCCGACAAAGCTCTTTCCGTACAACATTCCGCCGTCGGACCAGGCGCCGAACAGTCGGCGCTATGTGGAGGGCGTCGAGAAAATCATTCCCGGCTTCGGCCACATGACGCCCGCGCGTTGGCTCCGCATCCGATCGGGCATCCGTTACAAAGGCCGGCTGCTCAAGGACTGGCCGACCTGGGCACTGATGGCCGACATATTTACGGCCGAAGAAAACCGCTTTTTCCAGGATACCGGGGGCTACGACATCGCGCCTCTCGGCAGCGCGCTTGGTGACTTCGACGAAGGGCTGCTCGGACCCGACCGGTTGAAACCGTACCTGACGATCGCGGGCGGCTATCAGAAATTGCCGCTCGCGCTCGCGGCCGAATCGCGACGTCTCGGCGTGAGAGTTCTGACAGAGACCCGGCTCGCGAGTCTTTCCGTGCCGGGTTTGCCCGGGCAGGCATTCAGGCTGGGCCTCGTCGATCGCGCAAACCGCACCACCGCGCTTTCCGCGAAACGCGTGGTGCTCGCGCTGCCGCGCCGCGCTCTGGAACTGATCGAGGACTTCCCCGCGCGGCGCGATCCTCGCGTTGCGGGCCCTATCGCATCTGTCGTCGGCGAACCCGCGACCAAAGCCTTTCTGCTCTATCCGCGGGACTGGTGGCGCAATCTCGGCATCGACGGCGGACGCTCCGTCACCGACATGCCGGCGCGCATGTTCTATGTGCTGGGCGCCGAGAAGGAGCGGCTCGCGAGCGAGCCCGCGAACGGATTTGGGCTGCTGATGGCCTATTGCTGCGGAGCAGATGTTCAGTATTGGCAGCAGCTTGCACCCCAGGCGCCGCGCGACGCGGCGGGATTTCAATGGCTGCCCGGCAATTCCGCACTCGCTCTCGAAATTCATCGCGAAGCGGGGCTGACCTATGGGACGCAGCCACCGGCACCGCTCCGCGCCTGTCTGCAAGACTGGACCGTCGATCCTTATGGCGGCGGCTGGCATCTGTGGCGCCAGGGGGTCGACGGGGTGCAATTAGCCGATTCCGTGATGAACCCCCTTCCCGGTCACGAGCTCTACATTTGCGGCGAAGCGTACAGCCCGTACTACCAGTCCTGGGCGGAAGGCGCGCTCGAGCGCGCCGAAACGATGCTCCAGCGCCATTTCGCATTGAAGCCGCCCCGATGGCTCGGTTGAGACCCGGAACGGGAGCGATTCACGGATCAAGAGCGTCAATGCCAATTGTTTGTTTTGTGATGAACGGGTGGAAGGTAGTTAAAGCTGTAATGCGGAAGGCCGGGATAGCCGAGAGCCTATGCAAGCCGAAAGCTCTACGCCATGCGTTAAATGTTCCAGGCTCAATCCCTGCCACGCCCGCCAGGTTCAGATTGCGTTGTTCGGCTTCCATCCCCGCTTCGCGCGGTCGAGCAACCACTCGCGGGCGTCGTGATCGTGGGCCTGGGCCGCTTTCAACATCCACTGTAGGGCAAGCTGTTCTTCTTTGGCGACGCCCAGACCACGTTCGTAAAGCGTGCCGAGATGGTATTCGGCGCGGCTGTCGCCCTCCGTGGCCGCCTTTTCGTACAGCTTTGCCGCGTGGCCGTAATCCTGCGTGACGCCCTGTCCGTTCTCGAACATGAAGCCCATGTTGTTGGTCGCCGTCCAATTGCCCTGGGCGGCGGCGAGCTCATACCACTTCAACGCCTCCTGAGCACCGCCGGACGTGCCCTCGAATATCGAGCCGAGCTGAAACTGAGAGAAGGCATTTCCGAGATTGGCGCCCTTGCGATACCACGAGATCGCCAGATCGCGCTGAGGCGGAACCCCGGTACCGTGCAGATAAGCTCCGCCCAGGCTGTTCATGTCGAGAATGTAGCCCTGATCGGCATACTCGCGCATGACTTGAAGCGCCCGTTCGATCGTGTCCTGATCATGGAACAGCGCGGCATACTGAAGAAGCGCGTAGGCGTCGTATTCGGAGAGGCGGTAGTGTTTCTCCTTCGCGGCATAGGCACGCTTCAGCGCCGGCCAATCGTCGCTGACCGCTTCAAAACCGTCATTGTTCGAAATGCCGCCCACGAAGGCGGTGGCGATTTCCGCATAGGCGGCCTGGCTGATCTCGTCGGGCGCCTCACGCAGCGACTTCGCAAAGCGCACGAGCTCGCCAGGTTCGCCGTACCATTTTTCCTTCAGCATTTCCGCCTTGCGCGCATAGATCGGAAACCAGGCGGGGTCCGCGCGCACCGTGGCAGCGAATGCCGCCATGATCGTATCTTTGGGCGACGGCGTGATCTCGGCAAGGAGAGTCCGTTCGTAGAGCAGAAAGAGATTATTCGCCGGGTCGACGTTCGCCAGGTAGCCGTTCGCCGTCTGGAGGCGATCGTGGTACTCGTGGAAACTCCGCGGGGAGACAAGTGACGCGAAGTCGCCGCCGCGTGCTGCCCACGCATAGTTGATCCACAGCAGCGTCATGGCCATGTGGGCCGAGGGCGAGGCCGGATCGGCCCCCAGCCATTTCGCGACCGCCTTCTGCTTGACGGCGAACGGAACGTCACCTTTCGAGCATCCGCAGCTGCCGTCGCTGATCGCTCCGAGCATCATGTAGAAGGTGTAAATCTGGGGATCGCCCCCCGGGAACCGCGCGTCCTGTTGTTGGAGCGCACGCGCGATCGAATCGAGCGCAGCGAACTGGCCGGACTGGAGGAGCGATTCCGCCTTGTTGGACAGTTCTGATTCGACATTGGCGGCAGCGCCGCACGTTCCCGCCGCCAATGAGAAACAGCAAAAGCAGGCGAGGAACGTCACAATTCTCCTCATGACGGAGAACCTCCAGATATCAGAGTCTCAGACTATCCATTTGTTATTGTGAAAAACCGATGAACACGGGTCGGACCGCATTCTCGGGCGGCGCATGCTGGCGAACCAGGACGCGGCCATAGCCATTCTCTCGCCCGGGCATCCCGACTTCATCGTGCCCCGCCGCCGCTACAGCCGAGGTTCTTATTTCAAGCGAGACGAGCTGGCCCGTCTTGTCCGCGAGGCGCTCCGGGGCGCCCGCAAGCCTCTGGTGGCCGGCGAGATCGCCGCACCCATCGTCGCGGCCAAGGGTTTCCCGGACGCCGCCCATCTGGCCGTCACGAAGATGATGGTGGCGAGGCTTCAGGCCATGACTCGGCGCGGGGAGATTGCGAGGGACGGCAAAACGCGGATTGCCGGTGGGGCGATAAACGACCAGAATGGCCTTTAACCAACTATTAGGGCGAATCCGCAAGACTGATCGGCATGCCGGACGAGGAAACTCGCTCCGGCATTGGCGTGCATTGTTACTGGGGGATCACGTGACGAGATATTTTGTCGACCTGGTGCTGGCTGGCGAAGTCAGCGCCGACCAGCGGGGAATGGAACTTCCGAACATCGAAGCAGTCCGAATGGAGGCTGAGGCCACCATCCGGGATTTTGCCGCCGAGTCCCGGGCACCGCGACACGAGTTCGGCGACGGCGAGATTCGGGTCCGCGACACGGAGGGTAGGGAGGTCCTAGCCCTGAAATTCCGAGACGTGATCTCATAGCGCGCGTCGGCGCGGAATGTCACGCAACGGCTTCCGATGAAGTCGGAAAACACAAGTCTCGCGTCGCTGGTTGATTGCGATGCCAAACAAAAAGCGACTCAACAGTGTAGTTGACGAGTTTTCCATTATCCCGGCGGCGGGTGCACTTCCGCAGATTTGCACTATGGCTGCAGCCGACCGGAGACCACAATTCCGGTGAACAGAATGCTGTGCGAGTTCAAGGGATCGACGCAACACTTGAGCGAAGTTTAGTTGCCGGAGTTTGAAAGTCCAGGGTCTTTCGAGGTCTTTGGTTCAACCGCAGCGCAACCCGATTCAGTTCTGTCTGACTAT
>Ga0182024_10025050_pt1 | contig 10564 bp, 10 predicted proteins | sample P32metaG_FD_120480 | JGI IMG/M metagenome (GOLD analysis project Ga0182024, IMG submission 120480) | Permafrost microbial communities from Stordalen Mire, Sweden - P3-2 metaG (Illumina Assembly) | ecosystem: Environmental > Terrestrial > Soil > Wetlands > Permafrost | place: Sweden: Stordalen...
ACCAGTTTGTCGAGACTGCTGCGAGTCTCCGTGTTCAGTGGAACGGCAAGCGCCAAGCGGGACATGCCCCAGTGTACAGGAAACTCCTCTTATTATAAAGGACTATCTGTACGATGTACTAGTTTCTTTTCAGAGCTCAAGAAGCGGACAGCGCCCGTGAGCCCGCCTGAGCGCTGCGAAGGCCGTCCGCCCACTATAAGGGAGATGGCCCAGCGCCTTGCGGACACGTCCGATCAGCGACCGTCGGCTTCGCTCAAGCGCGTAATTTGGATATCAGTGTGGATCACAGCCGAGTTTGCGTCCAGAGTCATGGGCGCCACCGACGCGGAGGTCGAAGAACTTATACAACTATCTCCGGAAGACCGTTTCGAGGTCTGGAGAAGGCTTGAACAATGGACCACACACACGGTGGTCTTCGAGATCAAGAAGCGCGAAATGAACTTCTCTCGGTATCTTTCGACCTGGTACTCGCCATCCTTTCCAGCCGCGCTCTGGGTTCATGCATTTAGCCAAGGCAGCGCGAAGATTGTTGAGATCGTGTTGCACGACAACAAGGTCAAATGCTGCATGGCAACGGCGTTGTATCCCCCTTTTACCCCGGAGGAGAACAACACATTCATCTCGATACCTCTCGACGAAGCGGACCTGGGAGATTACCCGAACACGCACGGGGAGTACAGCGAGGTAGATCGGAGGGGCTTTGGCTGGGCCCTTCGGACCCAGGAGATAGCTCCCGGCGACTCGAATAAGCCAAGCCAGAGCCCCGCGTAAGTCCCCTCCGTCCAACGGACGAGGCCCTTCGACACCCCGTTATTTTGAATGCCCCTCCCTGGCAGCGAGACGTACTTCAAACGCGGCATACTTTCGACGCGCCTCCGTCTTGACGGAGTCAAGCTGGCCCTTGAGCATATCGATCCATGTCTCTAACTCGATCGGGTTGAGGCATTCGGGCGTCAGCATCATGTGGCTATCAGGATCGTCCCACCGAACCGAAAAAACGAACGATTTCGCTTCATAAGGAGGCTCCTCCGTCTCCTCGGAAAAGCGCAGTCGGAGCGTGTTGAGATTTGACATGCGATGATCTTACGCCGAAAGGCCGGTACGCTCAAGACCCGTTAGGACAGCGTGCACGAAATTGGCACGATTCAGCACGCGGGCGAAAACTATATTCGCAGCGCAATCAGTCAGTTGAGGATTATTTTTCGGCCCATGCATGTGGCCTCTCCGCAAGGCCACTTCTTTGGGTCGGGCCAACCAGGCTACGGTTTCGCGTTCTTAAATACCGTTCCTTCCTTCATCACGAACAACACCTTCTCCGTCGCGTGAATATCGTCCAGCGGATTCCCTGGCACCGCGACGATGTCCGCCCACTTCCCTGCCTCGATCGAACCCGTCTTCTCGAACAACCCGAGCAGTTGCGCGTCAACCGACGTGCCCGCTTTCAACGCATCGATCGGCTTCATTCCCACGCGCACCATTTGTGCGAACTCTTCCGGATTGCGTCCGTGCGGATAGACTCCCGCGTCGGTGCCCAGCGCGATCTTGATTTGTTTCGCGATCGCTTTCGCCACCACCGAATCGAGTGAAGCCATCGCTGCCCGAGCCTTCACCGCGATCTGCGGCGGCACGTATCCTTTTTCGAGGATCTCGCGCAGACCCTGCGCCGCCATCATCGTCGGAACATAATATGTGCCGCGCGACTTCATCATGTCCAGCGCTTCGTCATCGAGAAACGATCCGTGCTCGATCGAGTCGATTCCCGCCTTGATCGCTCTTTTCGCGCCCGATGCTCCGTGGGCGTGCGCGGCCGTTTTGCGGCGCAACGCGTGAGCTTCGTCGACCAACGCGTCGAGTTCGGCCTGCGTCAACTGAGGCGTGTCGACGTCATCGGTGAGCGATAACACACCTCCGGTCGCGCACGTCTTAATTACATCGGCGCCGTACTTTATGTTGAACCGCACCGCCAGACGCATCTGATCCGGACCATTGGCAACGCCGTCCTGGATGCCCGATTCGCGACCAAACAGGCCGAATTTGAAGCCTGCGGCGTTGTCGCAATGTCCTCCCGTCGCGCCGATCGCATTGGTAGCCACCAGCATGCGCGGCCCCGGAACTTTTCCCGACGCGATCGCGTTGCGCAGGCCGACGTCGATATAATCCGGCCCGCCCACATCGCGCACCGTAGTGAATCCGGCCATCAGCGTCACACGAGCGTTGACGCTCGCATCGAGCGCCTGCTCCGCGACCGTTTTTTGCAGACCTTCGAGCTGCTGCTTTCGGTAATCCATATCGAATGGAAGGGTCAGGTGCGTGTGCGCATCCATGAACCCCGGCAAAATCGTGGCATCGCCCAGATCGATGATTTCAGATCCCTCGGGGATTTCCGCTTTCGCGCCGACGCCGCGGATCTTCTCGCCTAAAACAACGACAAGACCCGGGGAGACCATGCGATCGCTGACACCGTCGAACATTCTGGCGGCCTTAATCACGACCGGTTTTGATTGCGCGGATAGAAGGGCCGTGGCGACGCAAAACAAAATGATGCGCATAAGCGGCTATTCTAGCTGAGATGACACTGAGAGCACGGGGAGCGCTGGCGGCAATTGTTTTGCTGTTCATCACCACCGCGATGCTCTTCGTGAACCGGCCCGGCATCGAAGCCGATGAGGCCCTGGTGGCCAACCCGGCCCTATATTATTGGCATCACGTTCCCCTGATGCTCATGAGCTATATGGGCGCGCTCAAAGCGTGGTTTTACCTTGGTCTCTTCAATATTGTCAAGCCGGGCGCGGCGTCTTTGCGCACACCGACCTTACTGGTCGGAGCCGCCGCAATCTGGCTCTTCTTCCTGCTCGTCGATCGGACGGTCGGGCGACGCGCAGCCTGGATCGGCGCTCTGCTGCTGGCTACCGATTCGATGTTCGTGATTCTCGAAGCCATCGATTATGGGCCTAACGCCCTGCATTTCGTACTCAAGCTGGGCGCGATGCTGCTGCTCGTCCGCTACCATCGCGAAGGAGCGGCCTGGAGGCTTGCCGGCGGCTTCTTTCTATTCGGCCTCGGCCTGTGGGATAAAGCGATTTTCGCGTGGGTGCTATTCGGTATCTCAATCGCCACCGTCATCGTTTTTCCGCGCGAGGTCTGGCGTCATTTCACGATCCGCAATCTCGCAATCGTCGCGGGATCGATCGCCCTGGGCGCCCTGCCGCTGGTTGCTTATAACATCCACCGCCCGTTTGACACTTTCAAAGCCAATCAGGGTATGACGAATGACCCGTTCGCGCATAAGGCCGTCCTTTGGGAGCGCACCGTGAACGGAGCCGTGCTGTTCGGATTCTTCACCTCTCTCGAACCGTCGACTCATACGGGCGTTGCGACCACACGATTCCAAAAGGCTTCGCGTGCGATCTCCGAAGCTGCGCATCAGCCGACGACGAATCTCACCATCGCGGCACTGTGCGCATCGTGTCTCGGCCTGTTCGCGCGAACCTCCCGTAAACCGGTGCTCTTCGGACTGCTCGCCTTCGCGGGCACCTGGCTGCCGATGGTGGTTACCGCAGGTGCGGGCGGCGCCGCGCATCACGTCATTCTGCTTTGGCCGTTTCAGTTTTTGGCGATTGCCGCGGCGCTCGCGGCGATTCCGTGGCGATGGCTTGCCGTTGCCGCCACGGTCGGGCTGTGCGCCTCGAACCTCGCCGTGAGCAACGAATATTACTGGGAACTGGTTCGCAATGGCCCGGACATCCGCTGGACCGACGCGATCTATCCGCTGGAACGGCAACTCGAAACATTGCGATCGCCCGACATTTATATCGTCGACTGGGGCATCTTCGAATCAATCAATCTGCTGAGCGACAACACGGCGCCAGTTCGCGCGGTCGATTTCAGCAATCAGGACAGCCTGCGCAAAATCGTTTCCGATCCTCGCGCGGCGTTTGTCGCGCACACCGCCAGGTACGCATATTTCCCGCAGCAGCGCGCCATGATGGAAGACGTCGCCGCGAGCGCCGGCTACGAAGAAGTGCCGATCGAGATCATTTACGATCGTAACGGGAGGGCTACGTTTGACGTTTTCCGATTCCGGAAAATTCCTCTGTAATATCTGCGGCACCGAGTGCGAACGGCCGCCCCAAGGCCTGGCGCGGGAGGGCTCGGGCTGCGCCGTTTGCCATTCCTCCATGCGCGTGCGGGCGCTGATCGCGTTGCTATCCGAGGAACTGCTCGGGATCCCGATGACGCTCGTCGAATTCCCGGTTTTGAAAGGCATCCGCGGCATCGGCATGAGCGACTTTCCCGAACTCGCCGAAAAGCTGGCGCAGAAGCTCGATTATACGAACACCTTTTATCACCAGGCTCCAGAGTTCGATGTCACCAAGCCCGACCCGGCGGATTATGGCCGCTATGACTTCATTCTGTCGACCGAAGTGATGGAGCATGTCCCTCCCCCGGTTGAAGACGCGTTCGCGAATCTGTTTCGCCTGCTCAAGCCGGACGGCCTGCTCGTCATGACAACTCCGTACTCACTTGGCGGGAAGACCAGGGAACATTTTCCCGAGCTTCACGATTTCACGCTCGCGTCCGTAGGTGGAAAAACAGTGCTGGTGAATCGCAAGCGCGATGGATCGATCGAGGTTTTCGAGAACCTCGTATTTCATGGTGGTCCCGGATCGACAGTCGAAATGCGCGTGTTCACCGAAGGATCCCTACGCGAAAATCTGCTTGGGGCGGGGTTTTCGAGCGTTCGCATTGCCTCCGAAAATGTACCGGAGCTCGGGATCGAGCACGCGGAAAACTGGTCCCTGCCGATTGTCGCGCGCAAAGGGCATTTTAATCCGCCGGCTACGGAACTGGCCGCCGAGTATCGCTTCGCGCATCGCCTTGCGCTACGTCTAAAAGGGGATATCGCGGAGCTGGAAGCCGATTACGAACGCTTTTCCATTCATCATCGGAAGTGGTACGCCGATGTATCTCGCCAACTAGTAGAACGCCATGAATGGGGAACGGGCCTCCACCGCGAGTTGACGGAACGAACCGAATGGGCACAACGCCTCGACCGCGAGATTGCCGATCTGCAACAGCGTCTCGAGCGCGAGACCGCGGATCTGCGGCAACGCCTCGAAGCATCGCAGGCTGAACAAGCGCGCCTTAATGCACGCAAATGGACGCGGCTCGGGCGGAGATTGGGCGCGATTAAATGACGAAGTGCTTGCGAACGCGATACAGTAAATAGGCCGCGGAGGTCAACCCATGGACCCTTCTTTTATCGCGATCATCGCTGTGATCATCGCGATCTATCTGCTCTCGAGCATCAAAATACTTGCCGAGTACGAGCGTGGCGTGGTCTTCCGCCTCGGTCGCGTGCTGGCTCAGCCTAAGGGTCCCGGCGTGATCCTCGTCTTCCGTCCCATCGACCGGCTGGTCCGGCTCTCGCTGCGCGTGGAAGCGATGGAGGTCCCGGCGCAGGACGTGGTGACGCGCGATAACGTGACGCTTAAAGTGAATGCCGTCGTCTATTTTCGCATCGTCGATCCGATCAAGGCCGTGATCGAAATCGCGAATTACCTTTTCGCCACCTCGCAGCTTTCGCAAACCACGCTGCGCAGCATTCTTGGCGAAGCGGAGCTGGACGAAGTCCTCAGCCAGCGCGAAAAGCTCAACGTGCGGTTGCAGGCGGTGCTCGACGAGCATACCGGGCCATGGGGCGTGAAGGTGTCGATGGTGGAAGTGAAGCAGGTGGATCTGCCGGAGTCGATGATCCGCGCCATCGCCCGTCAGGCGGAAGCGGAACGCGAGCGCCGCGCGAAGATCATCCATGCCGAAGGCGAGGCGGCGGCAGCGCAAAACCTCGAAAAAGCGGCCGCGATCATGTCCGCGCAACCCGCCGCCATGCAGCTTCGTTACTTGCAGACCCTGGTTGAGATAGGATCGGAAAAGAACACGACGGTTGTATTCCCACTACCGATGGATATACTCTCGAACGTAGGTCGTATACTCGAAAAATTTGCTAAGGACGCATAGGTGCCCAAGAACGAAGACGGCGAATTTGAATTAATCCTGGCGAACCGCCAGTTGTTGAGCGTGTTCTTTATCGTGGTGGTTCTCCTCGGAGTATTCTTCACCATGGGCTACATTGTGGGAAGAAATTCCGGACCGGCGGTAGTGGATGTCGCTACTGCCAAGAAGCCCGAATCGAAACCGATCGTGGTCGATTCTTCGGCGGCGCAGGACACGCCCGCTCCGACGAGTCCGCCCGCAGCAGCTCCCGCGCCGACGTCGACCCAGCCGCAGCGTGAAGCGGAGCCGCCGAAGCCCGAGCCCAAGCGGCAAGAGCCTCCGGCCAAGAAGGAGCCGCCGGCGAAAAAGGAAAAGGAAAAACCCGCGCCCGTCAGCGCGCCGACGGCCTCCGGACAAACGTATCTGCAACTGGTCGCGACGCAGAAGGCCGAGGCCGACGTGCTGGTCGACGTGCTGCATCAGAAACAGTTCAAGGCGATCGCCGTCGAGATTCCGGAGAAACCTGGTTATTTCCGCGTGCTGGTGGGACCGCTGGCGGATGGCGCGTTGAGCAAAACGAAGGCGGACCTGACCAGCTCCGGATTCCCGGGCGACAAGGCGTTCAAGAAAGTTTATTGATGGAGCTGGTGCAGCTCGAGCCCCGTTCCCCCAGGCTGCCCGAGTGGTTGCGCAAATCGCGCACGCATCCGGAATCGGTGCACAATCTAAAAGCAGAATTGCGCAGGAAACACTTGCACACCGTCTGCGAATCCGCCCGCTGCCCCAATATGCATGAGTGTTTCCACCGCGGCGCGGCCACGTTCATGATCCTCGGCAACCTGTGTACTCGCGGCTGCGGATTTTGTACGGTGCCGAAAGCGAAGCATCCTGGCGCTCTCGATCCTGATGAGCCAGAAAATGTCGCGCGCATGGCCGCGAAGATGCAGCTTCGCTACGTCGTGATCACCAGCGTGAATCGGGACGATCTTCCCGACGGCGGCTCGACGCATTTTGCCGAGACGGTTCGAGCCGTGCGAAACGCATTACCGCAAGCGCGTGTAGAAGTTTTGACGCCTGATTTCTGCGGCGATCTCGATGCTGTCGCCCGCGTGCTCGACGCAGGGCCGCACGTGTTCAATCACAATATGGAGACGGTGCCGCGACTTTATAAGACCGTGCGGCCACAGGCGAATTACCGTCAGTCTCTTGACGTGCTGCGATTCGCAAAACAATATCGTCCGGAAGCACTGACGAAATCGGGCGCGATGACCGGATTGGGCGAAACACCGCCGGAAGTCGAGCAGTTGTTGCGCGATTTGCGCGAGGCTTCCACCGACGTCGCCACGCTCGGCCAGTATTTGCAGCCCACGCGCCGCAATCTGCGGGTAGCGGAGTATGTGACGCCCGCGCAGTTCGAGAAATATCGAAATTTCGGACTTTCCATCGGATTTAAAATGGTCTTCAGCGGACCGCTGGTGCGCAGCTCGTATATGGCGGATCTTGTGAACAAAGAAGCTTCGCACGCGTGAATTACGCTCTTTCCATTCTCTCCGCCATTTTACTGATCCTGATTTTTCCACGATTCGATTTAACGTGGCTCGCGCCGGTTGCGCTCTCGCCGTTGCTGGTCGCCTGCGCGCGCGAACGTTCGTGGAAGCGTCGATTCCTGGAAGGCTGGACGGGCGGATTCGTCTTCTGGTTCGGCGTCTGCTATTGGATTCAATTCGTGCTCGAAGTACACGGTGGAATGGGCGAGTGGGGCGGCTGGGGCACGTTCGTCTTGTTCGCAATCCTTAAAGGCCTGCATATGGCGGCATTCGCCGCACTCGCAGGACTCGTGATCGATCGCTGGTGGGCCATCCCCGCGATCGCCGCACTGTGGACCGGCCTCGAACGCACTCACGGACCCTTCGGCTTCGCGTGGCTCGATCTGGGAAACGCTGGCATTGACATGCCGGTGGCGATGCGCCTGGCGCCGATCGTCGGAGTGTACGGCTTGTCGTTCGTCTTCGCAATGATCGCGTGCGCGGTCGCGTTGATAGCGATGCGGCGGTCCAGACGGGAGTTGGCCTGGCTGCTGATTCTCCCGTGCATCTATCTCCTGCCGAAACCGGCGGTGGTGCCGGCAACCCATCAAGCGCTGGTGGTGCAACCCAACGTGGACAGCGAAATCGAATGGACGCGTCCCTTGCTCAGCGACACCGAATTGCGACTCTCGCTGCTGTCACGCACGCACAACGTCGACCTCATCGTCTGGCCTGAAATGCCGGTGCCTTTGTATCTGGACGATCCATCGTTCCTGCGCTATGCGGGCCAGGTGGCGCTGTCTTCGCAAGCTTACTTTTTGTTCGGTGCTATCGGCCACACGAAAAAAGGAGCGCCGCTCAACTCCGCGTTAATGGTCGACCCATCCGGCCATGCGATGGATCAATACGACAAAATCAAACTCGTCCCGTTCGGCGAATTTGTTCCCGACGTTTTTTCCTGGGTGAATCGCGTCACGAAAGAGGCGGGCGATTTCGCCGCTGGCAATCGCGTGGTTATTTTTCCCAACCACGTAGGCGCATTCATCTGTTACGAATCCGCGTTTCCCGACCTGGTCCGCCAGTTCGCCCGCGACGGCGCGGAGGTCTTCGTGAATCTTTCGAACGATGGATACTTCGGAACCAGTGCCGCGCATGAACAGCACCTGGAACTAGTTCGCATGCGCGCCGCCGAAAATGCTAGATGGATCGTCCGCGCGACCAATGACGGTATCACCGCGACGATCGATCCGGCGGGCCGGGTGACCGAGCGCCTGCGGCCATTCCGCCAGCTATCGGCGATCATGCGCTATGGAGTTTCGAAGGATCAGACACCGTACACCCGTCACGGGGACTGGTTCGCTTGGTCCTGTTTGGCGATAGGAACACTCGCCTGCGTTTTCTCGTCTATCAGATAGACGCGCTCAACTGTGCCGGATCACGAGTACGTCCCCGTCCTTGACGATGTATTCTTTTCCTTCGAGTCTCAGCAACCCTTTTTCGCGAACACCGGGGTATCCGTTATGCTCGACGAGCGCCTTCCAGTTCACAGTTTCCGCGCGAATGAACTTTTTCTCAAAGTCACTGTGAATCGCGCCCGCGGCCTTTTGCGCAGTGCTGTTCATCGGAATGGTCCACGCACGAACTTCGGTTTCGCCCGCCGTTAAGAACGACATCAGGCCTAACAACGCATAGGTGGCCGCGATCAATCGCTCGAGCGCCGATTCCTGCAAGCCGTAGCTCCTCAGATACTCAGCCGCGTCTTCTTTCGGGAGCTCCGCCAGCTCCGCTTCTATTTTTCCGCAGATCGCCGTAACGGCGGTTCCTTTGCGTCCTGCGAACGGACCGGTGCGAAATTTCTCCTCGACCTCGGCCATGCGCGCAGCGTCTTCTTCGCCTAAATTGAGCACGCACAGCATCGGTTTTTGCGACAAAAACTGAAAGCCTCGAAGGCGTTTTTCGTCCTCGTCGCTGAACTCGAGACCGCGCAAGGCGCGATTCGCTTCCAGCTCGATTTTGATCCTTTGCAGCAAATCGAGCTCCTTTTCGAACTCGACGTTTTTACCCTTTTTAAGGTCTTTTAAGACCCTCTCGATGCGCTTTTCGACCACAATAAGGTCACTTAAGACCAGTTCCATGTCGACATCTTCAAAATCGCGGATCGGATCGACCGATCCAGCCTCATGCGGCACCGTGTCGGATTCGAAGACGCGCAGCACATGCGCGAGCGCGTCGACCACGCGCAGGCTCGACAGATATTTCGGGTCTCGTAACGATTCCTTCGAAATCGCCGGGAAATCCAGATATTCCACCGTCGCGAACGTGATCTTCGGCGGATCGAAAATCTTGGCGAGCGCATCGAGCCTTGCATCGGGAACCTTGGTCACGCCGACGCGGGCTTCGAGCAACCCGACGCGCGCGGATTCGTGCACGCCGGTCAGGATCGTGAACAGACTTGTCTTGCCCACCATCGGCAGGCCAACGATTGCAGTTTGCATTATGTTTTAGAGAGGAACGTCCACCAGCGTCAAAATCTCGCCGAGGATTTTTTCAGCCACTTCGGCCGAGCGTTGCGCCATCGACGCGCGCGCGCTGATGGCCACGCGATGCGCGAACACCGGCACCACCATTCTTTTCACATCGTCCGGCGTCGCATACTCGCGGCCTTCCACCGCGGCCAGCGCCTGCGTGGCGCGAAACAGTGCCTGCGCGCCGCGCGGGCTCACACCCATCGCAAGCGAATCGTGCGTGCGCGTTTTCTCGACGATCGCGAGCATGTAATCGACCAGCGCTTCGTCCACTTGCACCTGATGCACGGCGTCCTGCAGGTGCGTCAACTCTTCGCCGGAGATGACCGGGCGGCACGTATCCGTAGAAGTCCTCGTCTGGCGAACGATCTCGCGTTCCGCGACTATATCGGGATAGCCGATGCGGATGCGCATCAGGAAGCGGTCGAGCTGCGATTCGGGCAGAGGATAGGTTCCGTGATGCTCGACCGGGTTCTGCGTCGCGATCACCATGAAGGGCTGCCGCAGCTCATAGGACCG
>Ga0182024_10025051_pt1 | contig 10564 bp, 9 predicted proteins | sample P32metaG_FD_120480 | JGI IMG/M metagenome (GOLD analysis project Ga0182024, IMG submission 120480) | Permafrost microbial communities from Stordalen Mire, Sweden - P3-2 metaG (Illumina Assembly) | ecosystem: Environmental > Terrestrial > Soil > Wetlands > Permafrost | place: Sweden: Stordalen...
ATGTCGGGAAGCGACATCGTAGCTCAACCGCGCCCTTTGATAGGGGGCCGGCTTCACTACCGCAAGATAAAATGCCGGCCGACGTCCGCTTTCGGGGGCATCCGCATTGTTTGGGTCGGACGCTGGCGATGCGTATCCTTATCGGCGAAGGCTTCCGACGAACTCCCGGATCACGGCGCCGATCTGGTCTGGAGAATCCTCCTGAATAAAGTGGATGCCTGCAACCGTGACTTCTCGTTGGTTCGGCCAACCCCGGCAGAAGTCGCGCATACGCCCGACGATTTGGGCACCGGGATCGGCATTGATGAAGAGCTTTGGCAGATCGCTCCCGGCGAGCCATTCGCCATAGCTTTCGACGATCCTGACGACGTCGGCCGGGGCGCCTTCTATCGGCAACTCGCGCGGCCATAGAAGCGTGGGCAGGCGGGCCTCCCGACCCCGGAACGGCGCCCGGTACACCGCCATTTCCTCATCGCTCAATTTCCTGATGATGCTCCTGGGCAGAACCACCTCGATGAAGAAATTTTCGTCCAGCACCAGGTGCTCGCCTTGCTCTGATCGAAGGGCCCGGAACATCGCGTCCCGGCCGTTCGGGAAATCCTCCCATCGCCGCGGCCGAACGATGGCCTCCATATAGACAATCCCCTGGACCTGTTTGCGGTAGCGAAACGCCCGGTAAAAGCCCAGTGCGGAGCCCCAATCGTGCAAGACCAGAACGATGTTCCGGTCCAGGTGCAAAGCATCGAACCATGCATCGAGATAGCGTGCGTGGTCCACGAAACGGTAGGCTTGAGACGGCGACTTCCCGGACTGCCCCATGCCCACCAGGTCGGGCGCAAGGCAGCGCCCGCATTCCTCGGCGTAGGGGATAATGTTGCGCCACAGATAAGACGAGGTCGGATTTCCGTGCAGGAAGACGATCGGGTCACCGTAGCCTGCGTCCACGTAGCTGATCTCGGTGTCGAGGATGCGTGCCCGTTGGCGCGGATGCTGGTCGGCCGCGCTGATCGCCATGTTCATTGGATTGCTCCTATGCTTTCCAACCCGAAATAGGCCCTCCCGCCCGGCGCCGGAATTGGCCAATTTTGCACAACGGCTGGTCGTTTTCGCACCGGACGCATGGACCGCGAGGACTGGTGTCGAGCTTTATTGAAGAACGCCTCGCCCCATATCAGCGCAATGTATCACCAATGGATTGAATCACGGATGGAACCAGGCCTGTGCCGGAGCAACGTCAACGGCGGTTCCCACGTCGAGGTGGCAAACGCATGCGTCAGACGACTGTCTTTCCGGGCGCGGTCGGGTAGTGGTGACCGCTTGCATGGGAAGACATCAGCAGTGAAGGATCGGAACGCATCCGTCACCAAAGAACACACTCGCGTCGAGGCCGGTTATCCGTCATCTAGTTTGGACACACCGCTCCGGTTTTCACCCACGCCGCGAGCAGTTCACCGGCCTCCTGTTGAGTGCCGGGAGCCGGCTGGCGGCCGAAGCCTGGCGACCAGGCCCAGCCAACCAAATGGTCGGTGCCGACATGGTGCACGATGTCCTCCAGCGAGCGGCCGCCGTTACGGTCGGGATCCTTGATCTGAGCGCAAATTTGAACGAGCGTCTTGCCCTCCCACGCCATCTCACGCGGTGCAAGGTGCCAAGCCGGGTCGCCTGGCACGCGGCCGGCGTCGAAATTGGCTTGTTGGTGGCAGATCGGACAGCGCATCGCCGCGGCTCCAAAGCCGTCCTCGCCGCGTACGACAGGCGGCTGATGCAGCCGGCTGAGTTCACCCTGGCCCTGAAGCGGGCGGTCGCCAGCAGGATGGCAGTTCACGCACCGCGGATTGGTCAGCACTTTGCCGACCTCGGTAAACAATGCCGCGGAGCGCGTCGCCGTGTCACCAATCGCCGTAAAGGTGTCCGGCGGCGCCAGGCCCGGCGACGGGCCGTCCGAAGCGGCCGGCATGGACGGCACGCTCATCAGCAGCGCCGCGCCGGCAATGAGGAGCCGGACCCGCGTATCGAATTTCATCTTCAGTTGCCTCCGAACTCAGTCGCTCTCGGACCTTCGACACGGCAGCATGCGACCCCGAGCCTGCCATCGGCCTTCACTAGGCAAGATAGCGTTCCGGATCGGCCAGAATCACGTGACGTACGGCTTGGTGATATTTGATGTAGCCCGTGCAACGGCACAGGTGGCTGTCCAACGCTTCGGCAATGGTCTTCTCGAGGTCAGCGCGCGCCACACGCCTCTTGGCCAGCCGTTCCAGCAGAACCTGGCCTTCGTTGAGGAAACCGGGGGTGCAATAGCCGCACTGAAAGGCGAAATGATCGATGAACGCCTTTTGCAAAGCAGAAAGCTGTCCGTTGTTGGCGTGGCCTTCGACCGTGCGGATGGTCTTGCCGTTAAAGCTTGCCGCCGCAACAATGCAGGTCGGGCTGGTGTAACTCGTACCGTTGGGATTATCGACGATCACTGCGCAGCTCAGGCACTGGGCGGCGCCGCAGCCAAATTTTGTGCCGGTCAGTCCGAGGTACTCGCGCAAGAAATCGTTCATCGTCAAATCGTCGCGGACGTCCGTCGGACCATATCCGCGACCATTGATCGTGATGGTCAATGTCGTCACGACAGCACTCCCTTGAGCATGCTTTGGGTCACCGGCAGCGAACGGAAGCGGTGCCCGGTGGCATCGAAGATCGCGTTGAGCAGCGCGGGCACAACGGGAATCATCACCACTTCGGCCATGCCCTTTGGCCGTTCGTCGGCTGCCAGCGGTGGGAGCACTTCGACCTCGAAATCATGCAACGGCAGGTCCGAACCCCGCGCGACGAGATAGCGGCCGAGGTTCCATTGGCCATCGCCGGGGCCGCCCTCGTACGGCGGCAGTGATTCGAGCAAGGCGTAACCGACGCCCATTGCGAAACCGCCTTGCGCTTGGCCGATCACGACCTCCGGTACCAGCGGGTTGCCGCACTCGAAAACGCTGTAGGCCTTGGCGATGCGCAGCGCCCCGGTGCCGCGTTCGATTTCGATGCGGACCAGCGTCCCGCACAGCGAGGTATAGCTGGTTCCGATCCGGTTGAAGTCCGTCGGCGGAAATTTGACGCCCGCGCGATCGAGCGCGGCGAATTTGCCGGCGCCGTTGCGGACAGCCAGAGCATCGATTTCGGCCCTCCAGGTCTCGCCGGCGACCTTGAAGGTCGCTTCCGACCATGCCCAGCGGTTAAAGGCATGCGTCATCGCCGCAGTCACGCCGTTGCGCGCGTGCGCCTTTGCGGCGATCGCCGGCAATGCCAGCGGCGACAGCCCCGGCATGATCAGCAGCCCGTCTTTCCAGCGCGCCTCCTGCCATTGCGCGGCTTTTGGATCGGTCGGTGCAATCCGCCACAACTCAAGCGCTGCAGGCCACAATCCGAACCGGAACACCACGCGCGCAGCCTCGGCAGCAGCATGCGTTCCGACATGCGCACCCACCGAGGCGCTGGTCGGCGAACTGATTGCCGGCACCCAGCGTGGATTGCGCTGTGCGGCATCCTGCGTCGCTTGATCGATCGTGTAAGGATTGCCCGACGTCACAAGGCCAAGCGGGCCAAAGACGTCGACCTGTGCCACCGTGACCTCGTCGGCTGTACCCCCCAGGTAGGCCGCCACCCGGTTGGCCAGCGCCGTGCCGATGCCGTTGCCCATCTCGACGTGATCGCAATGGATGGCGATCCGGCCATCCGGGCCGATTTCGACGAGCCCCTGCGAACAGTCCGCTCCGGCGCCGTAATCCTTGGTCACGCAAGCCAAGCCGGTGCCAACGACGGTCTGGTTTCCGGTCCCGCGGATTTTCTCTTGAGCACGCTGGTTCCATATCGGGTGCTTTTCCAGCTTGTCCAGAATCTCCGGCGTGCGTAACGGTACGTTGTACGGATTTCCCGTCATGGTCCGGCCGCCGGTCTTGAGCGCGTTGCGTCGCCGGAATTCGATCGGGTCCAGCGGCAACGCCGCGGCTATCTCATCGATCAGCACTTCCAGGGCCGTCAGCGTCTGCAGCGTTCCATAGCCCCGCATCGATCCCGCGGTTACGCCGCGCGAATGCAGCGCCACCGTGGTGACGTCGACTTTGGGAACGTCGTAGATGCCGATCGCGCCGGTCGCGGCGACAACCGCGACGTTCGACGAGAAATTGGCGAGGCCGCCGCCGTCCGATACGTGATCGGCCGCGAAGGCGCGGATCTTGCCGCTGGCGCGATCGATTCCGATCCGCGTGCGCATCTTGAATGGATGTCGTTTGATGCCGGCCTGGAACTGCTGATAGCGGTCGTGGGCGAGTCGGACTGGGTGTCCGGGAAAAAACATCGCAGCCAGCGCGACGTAAAGCGGAAAGGGTGTGTGATCGCGCCCGCCAAAACCGCCGCCCATATAGGCGAAATGGGTGTTGATGCGGGACGGCCTTAAGGCGGCATTGGCTTCACCCAGCAGATACGCAACCGACTCTGCGGCCTCGTATGGCGACTGCACGCCAAGCACGAGTTCCAGGTTTTTGCTGCTGGCGTCGTACCAGGCGAGCCCGCCCTCCGGCTCGAGAAACATCGGATCCACCGATTGGGTCTCGAATTCGCGGTCCAGCACCAGAAGTCCCGGATCGTTTGCCGTCAACTCGGCGCGAATCTGCTCGCCGTAGCTTGCGCCTGCGGCATACGCGCTGCCCGCCGTCGCGCCGGCCGGCATCCACACCGGTAGTTTGGTGTTCTGAGAATGTCCCGGACTGATCCAACCGGCCTGAATCGGAGAGTAGATGTCCGGCGCATCGGGCGTCGGGCCGGCGACGCGGGTAAAGCGAAACGCGCCGTAGTCGGGCATGATCACCGGTCCGGTTTCCTCCTCGAATTTGACGAAGGTGCCGTCACGCAGCGCGAGCCGCGCCCGATCGAAATCGTCGAAGCGCTCGAAAATCAGCAAGGCTACCGGTTGGCCGAGATAAAGCGGGGTCCTGCCGACCGGACAAAACAGGTCGCCGGCGTAAAACTCGGGCACGCGCGTGCGGGCTTGCACGAGATCGCTCGCGGCAACCACGGACGCGGGTTTTAGGTCCCCGCTCAAGCGCGCGAGGTCGATGCCAGCATAGACATGCGTCGCGTCCGGAGCCCGAATGAGCATGGCGTGCGAAGTGTTCTTCGGCCAGCCCGGAAGATCGGCGGCACGAAAATCCGATGCGTACAGCTTGGCTCCGGTGGCCTTGGCGACGCCGTCAATGCGACCGGCGCCCACAGCCGCCGGATTCCAGCTTTGCCGCCCCGGCAGCGTTTCCCGGATTGTGAATTCAGGTTCTGCAGCGAATGCCAGGCGCGACAGGCTCAGCGCGATGCCGCTCGCCGTGGCCAACTTGACGAATTCCCGTCGCGAGGCCCGCATCCTGCCACCTCTTGGTCGGCGCTGTTAGATGAGCGTGTCAGCACGAGTCCGAATTGCGCAAGCCAGAGACCCGTTTGTCAGGCGCTACGGCACACTGAAATTCGTCGAGCACGCAAAGTCGACGAGAATCCGACAGACAATAGGCGCCGGTCCTGGAACAATCGAGGCCATTTCATTTGCAAGGTTTAGAACATATCAATACGCCGGCCCCGCTGCGAACTGCCTGGCCGATCGATCAAATAGAATCTGATGCTTGCTGCGTTACGCTCGCCTTGAACGATTGTCGTAAATGGGCGGCAACCATGTCCGGCGTTTGATGCCAAATAAGCAATACTGCTGATTCGAAGCGCCTCGACGCATGGTATCCTAAAAAAATCGTCGAGGCCCAACGCCGTCAAGAGGCAAATATGCGAACCAGCCTGCTGCAAAAGCGCTACGCCTGCCCGCTTCTGATGTCGATTGTGCTGGCGGGATCGGCGACGGCGGCAAGATCGGAGGAATTGCCATCCTACATGGAGCCGATCGCCGGGCGCACCGCTGCCACGCCTGCCGGAATCGCCGCCAAGGACGTGTTGGCCCTCAATACCAGCATGTTTCAACTGTACGCCAGTGCCGGCGCGGTGTTCAGGCAAAACCTTATGGCCAAGCATCCGATCATCCTCGGCCTGTTCTCCGGGGCAGGCGGCCGTTTCATCTTGTATCGCCCCGGCATGGCGCCGCTCGACGCGCCGGCTGTGCCGATCTCGTACCAGCTGCTGAAATCGGTCAACCACAGCACCATGGCGCTGGCCGAGATCGTGATGCCTTATCTGGATAATGCGTCCGATCCATCCTGGCGTGCTTCCCTCCTTGCTTACCGGAGCCAGATGCAGTCGGCCATGAACGAATTGAGTGCGACGGAGATGCCGGCGGACTGGCAGGACAACAGCCGTATCATCCTGCAGAACAACATCGCATTCATGGACGACTGCTCCAGCGAGGGTGTTATCTCGGCCGCGGCGCTGCAGGAGTTTGCCAAGAAGCAGGCTCCTATCCTGAAAAAGAACATCACATGGGCCGCCCAGACCCAGGTTGAGCATTGGATGGCCGTGCTCGCGGACTGGAAAAAGCTGCTCGGCCCGACCTGGGATATGACCTACGCCGCAAGCAATACGATCTATGTGACGCGGCAGAACAATGTTCTGTTCAGCGTATTGGCCCAGTACTTCGGCGCTGACGCTATCAATACCCGACTCATGCTGATCGAGACGATGTCGTTCACGACGACGCCGGAGGACATGCTCGATTCACTGACCCGCATTATCGCCGATCGCTCGGTCGGCGCCGCCTTTTTCGGCAATTATCACTTGATGGATTACGAACTGATGGGCGGCGACGCCCGTCAGGCCATCATTGACGACAGCACGAAGCGCGGCATGACCCCGTTCCTGCCCCCCATCGTACCGTTCGGCTCCCACCAGTGGCCTACCTTGATTACTCCCGGCAGCGGTCCCGCGTCTCTCGCCGACCTTTCCATTGCCAAGTGATTGAGGACTCGTGCTCGCTCAGGATAGCTAAAGCCGGTCGAGACAAATGATCCCACGGGGCGCGTCGATTTCCGCGCCTGCCTCGGCTACGGCGGCAGCAGTGCGGCAACAAGCGCCGTCAGCGCAGCAACAGATAACCGGTTGGATTGTCGGGGCAAAGCCCGCCGGCGCATTCCAATACCGTTGAAACGCCGTTGCCAAACGCGAGCAGCGTGAACAGGGCGAATGCGGCAAGGGAAAGCCCGGGGAGCCGCCTGGCAGCCGCTTCGCCGCCCGAGAACTGGCCGTCAAATAAAAGCATGACCGCGGTTCCAAGCACGATCAGCGCAAAGATGATGAATGCCCAGCTGTAGAAATGAAGACCAAACAATGCGCTGCCATAAGACCCGGTACCCGGAACAATGTGGATGAGGACCTGCCGGCCGGCGATCGTGGCGCCGGCAAGGGCGCCGATGATGGTGACCGCATAATGACTGGCCCGCGGCCCGAACCGCAGATTGAGCGCAAGACCGAACCCGGCGAGGACAAAGGCGGCGCGCTGCAAGATGCACAGCGGGCATGGCGGATCGTTGCGGATAAACTGGTCGGCAAAGGCAAACAGCAACACCGCGCTGATCGCAAATAGCCCGAGTGCATTGAGGCGTCCGGTCAGCGCCGGTGTCATGGGTGCTTTCTTCACAAGGCAACGCCAAGCATGTCGGTGGCGTGCAAGCGGAACAGCACCAACAGCGTGAGAAGGCCTGCAGCGCACAAAGCCACCGAAGCTTGGCGGTAGCCTGACCATGCAGCAGCTAAGGCGGCGACGACAAAAAAGAACGGAATACTCATCATGGCGGCTCAACCATACACGCTCACGTCGTGACTTCCGAAGTCAAAGGCCGTAGCAGTCCGTCAAGTCCCATAAACCCATGCTTCCATCATCACAGTCGCGTCCGGTGTCGGCAGCGGACCTGGTACCTCCACCGCGGAAAACGGCAGCGGATGTCCCCCGCATCGACGCTCCCACACCTTATAGACGGGGTAGAACTCCCGAATGTCGGTCAGGAACAGGAGCAACCGCACAATATTGGCGAGCGAGGTCCCGGCCGCCTCGCAGAGCCGGGTCACCTTGTCGATGATGACCTCGGCCTGCACCTCTGGCGATGACGAGAAATACGGCTGCCGCGGGTTCACGGCGGCCGAGGGCACAAGCCCATCCCGGTCGGCGGCCATCAGCGCCGGGATGAACAGGAGGTCGCCGGCCTTCACCGCCTGGGGCTGGTGGCGGAATGCGGTCGCAACGCCGGCGTCGACATGCCGCTTGCTCGCAGCACTGCCGGGCCTCGCCGCGATGACGTTGATCTCGATTTTGCCGTCATAGGGCGCAAGCCCATGCTCGATGCAGGGAATGATCGACACTGTCGGACCCGCCTCGCCGAAATGCCGCGCCCATACCTCGTTAAAGGCGGAATAGTCCTCGGGGTCGGTGAGGTAGACCTGCGCATGCACAACGTCACCGAGGCTCGCGCCGGCCAGTGCGAGCGAGGCCGCCATGCGCTGGGTGATGATGAATTCGGTTTCGAGTTTGATCGGCTGGCCGCCCCATTGCGCTCCTTCGGCGATCAGCGCCGCCGCGGCGACCCCGTTCCGCCGCGGCTCATCACCGACCGCAAGTGAGGTGATGCCGGGAATGAAGATAAAGTCGCCGACCGTGAGCGCCGGCGAATAGCCGGAAGTGGGGCGCCCTTTGAGTTGTTCGTGCTTGAGGTGCTCGACCGCGAATCCCCTGGCGGGGATGACGGCCATGGCTTGGATGTTCATGTCGGCGGCCGGCAGGAGCAAGCCCCGCTGCGCGATCGATGTAGAGGGCGGGATGCGCCCGCGGAGAAATTCCCGCCGGACCTGCTGATACGGCGGCACCGCTTTCACCGTCGTATAATACTGGTCGGTGCGCACGAGATTGCCGCGATCGGTGCCGGCGGAGCCCAATACGGCGTCGAGATTCTCGAAGATGCGGAGCGCTTCCTTCTCGCGCTTGGGCAACCCCGCGTGAGGCGCGCGCTCGGCGATGACGTCCGGCGCGATGCCGTTGGCGAAGTCCTGTGCCATCAGCCCGGTTGCGAACACCCAGCGTCCGGCTTTTACGCCCTGTGCAAACTTGATCTTGCCAGATCCGAGCTCGACGGGGAGCAGCGGCTGTACGCTTGCGCTCCTGGTCATCGGGTCTGTCTCATGATGATATGATAGCCGGTGTCGGGTGGGTGGGACCTCAACCTTGGCATTACGGCGCGACGGCCTCAAGGTCGACCGCGCGTACGGGAGCGACCCATGACCAATGTCTCGCGGCTCGGCGCGCCTCACTTTGGCCTGCCGCTGCTTGCCGCGCTTGTGCTCGGTGCGCTCTGGCCGGATGCTGCGCCGGCGCAAAACTACCCTGCCCGTCCGATCACCATGATCGTGCCGTTCGCGGCCGGCGGATTGACCGACGTGCCGGCGCGCATTCTTGCCGCCATGCTGCAGGAACGGATCGGCCAGAACATCGTGGTCGAGAACAAGCCGGGTGGTTCCGGTACCCTTGGCGGCGCCTTTGCGGCGCGGGCCGAGCCCGATGGCTACACGCTGTTCGCAAATTCGATCGCGGATACGCAAAATCTGTATTTCCTTCCTGTACCGTACAACGCGATCGACGATTTTGCGATGATAGGCATGATCGTCGAGGGGCCGCCGCTGGTCCTGATCATCGATGCCGCGCTGCCTTACAAGTCGCTCGACGAATTGCTCGCCGACGCGAAAGCCAATCCGAACAAAATCAGCTTCGGCACCTCCGGCCCGGCGACCTCGCCGGCAATGGCCCTGGCGCAGCTCAACGCCATCGCCAAAACCGAAATTGCCGGCGTGCCCTTTAACGGCTCCGGCGAGGCTGCGCGCAACGTCTCGGCAAGCGGAGTGCAAGGCGCATTCGCGTTCTACGCCCAGGCCAAGCCGCTCGCCGACGGCGGCAAAGTGCGCGCCCTCGCGATCGCGAGCCCGCAGCGGATTGCGACCTGGCCCGCAGTGCCGACCATGCAGGAACTGGGTTTTGCCAATTTCGACTATCGCGGCTTCGTCGGCCTCGCGGCGCCCGCTAAAACGCCGGCGACGATCGTCGCCTATCTCAACAAAGAGCTGAACGACGTTGTGCAATCGCCGGACTTCCGCGGCCGCATGGAGGCGCTCGGCATGACCGTGCCCGCCGCGAACACGCCCGAACGACTCGCCGAATACATGCGCCGCGAAACCATTCGTCAGGGCGAATTAGCAACGCTAACCGGCATCAAGATGACGTCGACGCCGCACTGAAAGCGACCTAAAAGAGCAACATTCTGTTCATCCCATAAGAAGACATCGAGGCATCTGCCGGAGCCGGTTGGGCGGGCAGGCTCAGAGCGGTGCGTTTTTGCGGGTGCGGCGCGCTGTCGATCTGGTTCACCACCGGCACGCAGGTCAGGTCGGCCGGGGAGCCGTTCTCTAATTCGGCCTGTCCTGGCAGGTCGTGCCCACGGCTCTCGGCCGTTACCTGAGCGATCCCGATCGCAAAAAGGCCGATCGCGCCATGCAGGCCATGATGAAGATGCAAAAGATCGTCATCGCCGACCTCGACAAGGCATATGCCGGCTGATCCCGGAAA
>Ga0182024_10025052_pt1 | contig 10564 bp, 10 predicted proteins | sample P32metaG_FD_120480 | JGI IMG/M metagenome (GOLD analysis project Ga0182024, IMG submission 120480) | Permafrost microbial communities from Stordalen Mire, Sweden - P3-2 metaG (Illumina Assembly) | ecosystem: Environmental > Terrestrial > Soil > Wetlands > Permafrost | place: Sweden: Stordalen...
CAGCGCGCGGCGAACGATCCGACCATCGATCAGTCGCAGATTCCTGATCTGACACCGCTGCCATACATCGTCGTGATCATTGATGAGCTCGCCGATCTCATGATGGTCGTCGGCAAGAAGGTCGAGGAGCTGATCGCACGCCTCGCACAGAAGGCACGCGCCTCGGGGATCCATCTGGTGCTAGCCACCCAGCGACCTTCCGTCGACGTCATCACCGGGCTCATCAAGGCGAACATCCCCTGCCGCATCGCCTTCCAGGTGTCCGCACGCGTGGACTCGCGCACCATCCTCGACCAGATGGGCGCTGAGACGCTGCTCGGGCACGGCGACATGTTGTACCTGCCCGCCGGGACATCGTTGCCGACGCGCGTGCACGGCGCGTTCGTGTCCGACCAGGAAGTGCATCGCGTGGTGTCGGCGTTGAAGGGCGCGCCGCCTAACTACGTGGAAGAGGTGCTCACGGGGCCGCGAACGCCGCTCGCCGGCTTCCCGGAGGATCCGGAGGACTTCGTAGCCGGCGGGAGCGACGATGCCGAGCAGGATCCTCTTTACGATGAGGCCGTCAAGATCGTCACCACCGAGCGCAAGCCGTCGATTTCCTATGTACAACGACGCTTGAAAATCGGCTACAACCGCGCCGCGCGCATGCTCGAGGCGATGGAGACGGCAGGGCTCGTGGGTTCTCTGCAGACCAACGGCGCGCGCGAAGTACTCGTGCCCGCGCCGCGCGGAGAATAAAGTTGCATGGCCTAAAAGCCGTCGTGCTCCTCTTCATGCTCGCCGCGGGGGCGGTGCTTGCCGATACGCCCAATGGCGTCACGCTGCTCGATCGCTATCTCGACGGCCTGCAGACATTGCGTGCAAACTTTTCCCAATCGCTCACCGATGCCCACGGGCGTGAAATCGACCGCGGCGCAGGGACGCTGGTCGTGCTGCGTCCCGGCAAACTTCGCTGGGAACTGCGCCCGCAGGGCTCGCGCGAAAAAGCCGGCGAGCTCATGGTGGCCGACGGCAAAAACGTCTGGTTCTACGATCCGGATCTTGCGCAGGTGAGTGTCAAGCCGATCGACGCGGGACTTTCGGGGACGCCTGCGATGCTGTTGTCGGGCGCCGTCGATGTGCGGCAGAACTTTGTGCTCACGGATGCGGGTGAGCATGATGGCCTGAATTGGGTGAGCGTTGCGCCGAAGAGCGCGGACTCGGATTTCCGCCGGGCGCGTCTCGGGTTTGCGCATGGGGAATTGAGCCGCATGATCCTCGAAGACAAGCTCGGGCAGACGGCAACCATTGTGTTTGACCACGCGGTGCGCAATGGCCCGGTGGCTCCTGATGAGGTGAGCTTCACGCCGCCCGCGGGAGTGGATGTCATCGGTACGCCCCGCACCTAGCGCGATGCCCGCGGAAGTAGCGCGCACGTTGGACCCCCTGCGTCCCTTGGCCGATCGGATGCGGCCCGAATCGCTCGATGAGTTCGTAGGCCAGGAACACCTCCTCGCCAAGGGCAAGCCGCTGCGCGAGGCAATCGAGGCGGGCCAGCTGCATTCGATGATCCTCTGGGGGCCGCCCGGAACCGGCAAGACTACCTTGGCACGGCTCATTGCGCGCCGCTCCGGCGCACAGTTCATCGCTCTCTCGGCTGTCATGGCGGGCGTCAAGGACATCCGCGCGGCGGTTGAGTCGGCGCGCGCTGCACGCGCGGGGACTCAAGTGCGCACGGTGCTGTTCCTCGACGAGGTGCATCGCTTCAACAAAGCTCAGCAGGACACGTTCCTGCCGTTCGTCGAAGACGGCACCCTCACTTTCATCGGCGCGACGACCGAGAATCCATCGTTTGAGCTCGTGAACGCCCTCTTGTCGCGCGCGCGCGTGTATGTGCTGCGCACTTTGTCGATCGAGAACATCGTGGCGCTTCTGCGCAGGGCGCTCGTTGATCGCGAGCGCGGCTTGGGCAGCCAGGCGCTCAGTGCCACGGACGAAGCGCTCGATGTCATCGCGCACGCGGCTGACGGCGATGCGCGCCGCGCGCTCAACATGCTCGAGCTTGCCGCCGGACTCATCGAAGCCTCTGCAACGGCAGGTTTGTTGGATGCCGCGGTGGCACAGGAAATCGTGAGCGGCGGCGCGCGGCGGCGTTTCGATAAGGGTGGCGAGCAGTTCTACGATCAGATCTCGGCGTTGCACAAGGCGGTGCGCGGCACCGATCCGGACGCCGCGCTGTACTGGCTTTGCCGCATGCTCGACGGCGGCTGCGATCCTTTGTATATCGCGCGGCGTGCCATGCGCATGGCGGTTGAGGATATCGGACTTGCCGATCCGCGCGCTTTCGCCATGGCGCTCGATGCGTGGGATGCCTATGAACGCCTCGGCAGTCCCGAGGGCGAGCTGGCCATTGCCACCCTGGTCGTCTATCTCGCCTGCGCGCCCAAGAGCAATGCGGTGTATGTCGCGATGGGCGAGGCGATGCAGGACGTCGAGAAATTCGGGACACTCGATGTACCGCTGCGACTGCGCAATGCGCCCACGCGGCTGATGAAGGGTTTGGGCTACGGCCGTGACTACCGCTACGCGCATGATGAGCCCGACGCCTTTGCGGCGGGCGAACGCTATGTGCCGGACGAGTTGCCCGATCGGCGCTACTATCGTCCCGTACCGCGCGGCCTGGAAATTAAAATCGGCGAAGCCCTTGCCCGGCTGCGCGCCAAGCCGCCGCGCGGGCCAGCCTGAGGGACAAGATGATCGACCCGAAACTCTTGCGCTCCGATCCGGCCGCCGTGGCGCAGAACCTGGCGCGACGCGGCGTGCTGCTCGATGTCGCGGCGTTCACAGCTCTCGAAGAGAAGCGCAAACATTGGCAGATTGAAACCGATCGCCTGCGCGCCACACGCAACGCCGCCGCCAAGAAAGTGGGCATGGCCAAGGCCGCGGGTCAGGATACCGCCGCGCTCATCGCCGCGGGCGACGCTCTCACGAGCGCTCTTCGACAGGCGGATCAGGAATTGGCGGTCGTCCAGGGCGGCCTTGACGCGTGGCAGCTCGAACTTCCCAATCTCCTGCACGAATCCGTGCCCGACGGGCGCGATGAGACTGCAAACGTCGAGGTGCGTCGCTGGGGGACGCTGCGACCATTTGATTTCAAGCCTCAGGATCACGTGCAGGTCGGCGAGCAGCTGGGTCTCGACTTTGAAGCTGCGGCGCGCATCGCCGGCGCGCGCTTTGTCGTCATGCGCGGGGAACTTGCGCACCTGCATCGCGCACTCGCGCAGTTCATGCTCGATCTGCATACGCGCACCCACGGCTACACGGAAGCCTACGTCCCGTATCTCGTCGCCAGGGCCACGCTCGTCGGCACCGGGCAGCTGCCCAAATTGGAGGAGGACCTCTTTGCGTTAAAAGGCGATCCGGGCCTGTATTTGATTCCGACCGCGGAGGTGTCCCTGACCAATCTCGTACGCGAGCAGATACTGCCGGCGGAAAAGCTGCCCGTGAAGCTGGTCGCGCATACGCCGTCATTTCGCTCCGAAGCCGGGGCGCACGGCAAGGACACCCGCGGCATGATCCGTCAGCACCAGTTCGACAAAGTTGAGCTGGTGCAGGTCGTGCGGCCGGCCGAATCCTACGCGACACTCGAGAAGCTGACATCGCACGCCGAGGAGGTCCTGAAGCGGCTCGGGTTGCCGTATCGCGTCATCGCGCTGTGTGCGGGCGATGTCGGTTTTGGCAGCGCGAAGACCTATGACCTCGAGGTCTGGCTGCCCAGTCAAGGACACTACCGCGAGATTTCATCCTGTAGCAACTGCGAGGCCTTTCAGGCGCGGCGTATGCAGGCGCGCTGGCGCAATCCGGAAACCGGCAAGCCTGAGCCCGTGCACACGTTGAACGGCTCGGGGGTCGCGGTAGGCCGTGCCCTGGTCGCCGTCCTCGAGAACTATCAGAATGCGGACGGCTCGGTGAGCATTCCGGAAGTGCTCAAGCCCTATATGGGCGGCGTCGAGCGGCTCGAGCCTCAAGACTGATGCGGTGCTTTGAGTCTCATGCGTCCGTAGCGGCGGAGCGCTCATCCGCGCGTGCGGCGATTTCCGCTTCCTCGCGCTCCACGCACCACAAATAAAATTTAACGAGCCCGGCGGCGGTCGCAAGCGTGACCGCGATGCCCGCAACGACGGGCGCCAGTTTCACGATCATGGGTTGCCTGTGCAGGTGCAGGGCGCTTGCGATCCTGATCCAGCCGTGCGGCGCGGCTCGGGCCGCTAGCACCCCGACGAAAACCGACACGGCGCTCGCGAGTCCGGCAAGCGCCGCGGTGGAGTTGCCGAGCTTTTTCGGCTGCAGGGCCTTGGGCAAACAAGTGCGCAGGTTCTTCATTGGCTTATTGTTGTCCACTGCGGGCAAAAGACTGCGTCCACCAAAATTGTATGCACGGTCGCCAGCACAATCAACTACGCGTCGCGAGTTGTCTTAATCAGGTTCTATTTTGCAGGTTCGCTCTCCAAGGCGGCCGCGGGCGCGGCGGCTAGTGCTTCAGCAGCGCCACTTTGCAGCAGGTGCCGCGGCAGGAAGAAGGCATTGGCGATGAGCGTCGGCACGATGGCGCTGCCGATGACCGCGGCGATGAGATACGAGTACTGCTGCTGGGTGATGATGTGGTGCGAAAGCCCGAAGAGTGCCGAGATGCTGCCGAAAGTGAGCCCCGTCGACATCAGCAGTGTCGTATACATCGCCTCCTTGGGCGGCGATTTAAAGAACTTCGTGACCGGGTACACGCCAATGAATTTCGTGACCATTTTGGCGCCGAGCAGCGTGATAAGTATCCAGAATCCCGACACGAGCGCCGGTACGGATACGTATGATCCGGCGCGGATGAAGTAGAAGGGCGTCAAAAGCCCAAAGGTGAGCGTGCGCAGACGTCGCACTAGAGCATGATCTTTGCCGACCGTGCCTGCGAGGATCATCCCCAGGATATAGGCGGGCAGCACGGGCTCGCTATCTGCCCACAGTGCGAGCGCTCCCAAACCGAACATGGCCAGCAGCAGCAGCTTGGTCTCGAGTTCGGAAGGTCGGCCGCCATAACGCCTGAAGAACAGGGGTACCAGCCAGGGAAGAATCAAGAATGTCGCTGTGCTGCCACCCGCGAAAACCAGAGTCTTGATCGTGAACGGGGAGAATTTGAAGCCGAGCGCAAGCACCGTTGCCAAATCGTTGACGAAGCAGGCCGCGAGCACAACCTTACCGTAATACGTGCGGTTGAGGCCGAACTCGAGCATGACTGCGTAGACGACCGCAACCGACGTAGTGGATAGCGCAATCCCGGCGAGCCAGCTTGAATCGCTACTCCACCCCAAGGCATAGCGGGCCACCGCTGCGCAGCCGAGAAAAGGGGCCGTGAAAGCGACGAGACCCAGGATCACGGCCTGCTTCCACTCGCGGCGCATCACTTGCGGGTCGAGCTCGGCGCCGGCCAAAAACGTGAGCAGCACGGCACCGGTGCCGGCGAGAAACTTGATCCAAGATTGATCGGTGCCAAGCGCAGTGGCGCCCAGCGCGGCACCGATGACAAGCTGCGCGACAGTGCCGACGATGATCTCGGACATGGCGGTCGCCACGCGCAGCCAGATCGACAGCAGCGTCGCAATGAGCGCGAGGCCTATCCACAGCGTTGCGAGGGCATAGACCTGCGTCACACGGCACCGCTCATGAGGAGCTCGGCTGAGAGCCTTTTTGCGCTCCGATGACGTCGAAAAGTGCCGGGATGCGCGAGTACACGACGCTTAAGTTCTCGTGGCGGATGCTCTCCAACAGCCGGTCCGCCATCTCGTCCGTCAGGATAAATTCAACTTTGACGGTGAGGTCGCCCGCAAGCTCAAAGAAGTGCTGCTCGTGCAGCACGCCATGCCGGCCGAAGCCGGCGATGGCGCGGAAGGCGGAGCCGCCGTGCACACCCAGCGACTTGGCATGCTCCAGCAACCACTCGTACAGTAGGCGATGATTGTGCTTGACGTTTTCGTGAACGTAGAAGCGCAGATAAGTGCCTTGCATTGCAGATCATCTCCCCAATACAGCCCGAACTAGGAATATCCCCGCAGCGGTCATGAGCAAAGAGCCCCCCAGATGAGCTGCGGCCGCTCCGACGGCCCAGGCGTATTGGGCCCTCAGGAGCAGCGTCATGGTCTCCGCGGAAAAAGTGGAGAAGGTCGTGAGAGCGCCCAGAAACCCGGTCGTGACTAGTAGACGCGCCGCCGGAGATATATTGAGCGGGCCCGCCAGAGCCATCATTACGCCGATGATGAACGCCCCGATGAGATTCGCGGCCAATGTCCCGAGCGGCAGGGTGGGAAAGCTGGGATTGAACAGCACTCCCAGCCCCCATCGCGCCCACGCGCCGAGGACGGCACCGATAGCAATCACAAGCAAACTGGTCCAGGGCATTCGTGACTCGTTCTTCGCGCGATCGTGAGCGTTGACGGACCACCGAAGGACGCGGTGCAGTTGCTGTCGCGCAGCACCTACCGTACCGCCGGCTTTCGGCGTGGGTAGGCATCATCAGCCTTGCGGCGGTTTGCGGAGGAATGCCATCTCCGATGGAGACAATCGTACCTGCTTGCGGTGACGGTTGCCAAGCGACGCGACGATTGCGCGGCCCTGCCGCCGCGACGCGAGATCTGGCGCGGATTGCGAACTTCCGGCCGCAGTGCCGATTCTAAAAGGCGCGCGGACAGAACGGTGATACCGTCACGCCGTTATGTGCCGCTACTTAAAGATCCCTTGACGGCATCGACGACGTTTGCGGCGACTGGCGCCTTGTCTTCCGATGCGGCGTGCTCGAGTGTTTGCTTATCCAGGTCGTGCTCGAAGAGCTGCAAGGGTTTGCCCTGATGCAAGACCTCCAAGGCGCGTCGCGTCTCAATATCGCCGCGCGGGAAGACTACAACCACGGCGTTGCCGTTTTGCACGCCAGCACTCAATGAGCGTACCGGCTCCGTTTCGTCTGCTCGGTCAAAAAGCGTCTTGAAGTAGGCCTCGAGTTTCAGAGCGAAGGACTCGGCGGGTACCAGACCGGCGTGTCCCGGATCGATGGTGGATGTCAGATGCACCCGATCGGTCGGAAATGCAGTCTCCCCGCTGCTGAGGCGTACACGGACGCGGTCCCCTATCTCGTGAGTGCTGAAAAGGGCGTCTATTAGAGGGCTGCTCATGGTCTTCTCCTGCGCAAGTGCGACACCACTCACGAAAATGCGCGAGGCGTGGCTTACCCAATAAAAGCGCAGTGCTGCAGATAGTTCCGCACCAGCACGTTTCGCGCGGTAGCGCACGTCGCGCGGCAGTACGCGAAGAATACGGCTGATAGAGGCTTAGCGCAGCGTGAAGATGCTTTGCACGGCCCCGACGGACAATGCGGCGCCGATGAGTGTAATGGCGGCGGCGCTGGCGACCGGCAGCAGCTGCGGCCAGCGCGAGGAGGCGGCAGGGCTCCGAAACCGATTGCGGGCATAGAGAAATGCGAGACCGACGGCCGTTAGGGTCGTGGCGAGGCCCACACTAAATGCCACCACGAGGAGTAGACCGTAGGCGGTCTTGTTGAGCGCCACGGCGGCTAATAGCAACACCATCGCCGAAGGGCAGGGGACAAGGCCGCCGGAAATGCCGAGCGCAAGCAGACTGCGCCAGCTGATCTTGTCAGCGAGCGCCGGCGGCGGCAGGTGGGAATGCACGCTGCCGCCGTGCGAGTGCATGAGCGCAACTCCATGCGCCACAGTGGTCGCATGCCCATCGTGATTGTCGTCGTGCCCATGGTCATGGCCATCGTCATGAACGTGAACGTGCACCGCATCATACGCAGGGTTCTCGCGGACTTCGTGATGGTCGTGATAGTGGTCGTGGTGGCGATGGTCGTGAGAGTGGTGATCGTGAGTGTGGTGATCGTGAGTGTGGTGCGCAACGTTGTGCGACGGGCCGCCGTAAATGCGGTTTTGAGCGGCGCGCCAGCGCTGCACCAGGAGGAATATTCCCATCCCCAAGACAAGTAGCCCGGAAGTGAGACTCAGAATCGGAAACAGCCTTTGCGGGACGATGAAGCGAGAGGCGATCAGGGTCGCGAAGCCCAGGACGAAAACGCCCAAAGTATGCGTGACCGTGACGATCACTCCGAGAAACAGTGCATGGCGGGGCGTGCCGCGTGAGCCGATCAAATACGCGCCGACAATGGTTTTGCCATGGCCCGGTGATAGTGCGTGCATGGCGCCCAAGACGAGCGCGAAAAGCAGCGCGAACACGGTCACTTCGGGTGCGACGTGGGGAGCCGAAATCAAGCCAACCAGGTTTCTCGTCTGACGCTGCAACCACAAGTTCTCGCCGCTGCCAGCATCTTGCGCCGGCAGGGGAGCAGCGTTGGGCAGTGTGCCCGCTCGCGCCTGCAGAACCTGGGTGCCGGCTGGCGCCGCACCCTGCACAAAGCTCAAATGCACGCTGCGTTCCGCCAACGGACCGCCGGGCGGGAGGGCTTGCACAGCCGCCGTAAGGCCGGCTGTCAATGACGAGCTGAAAGCGTTCGTATCGAACACGGCAATCGATGGCGACGCCTGCACCGTGATTTCGTTCCAGCCGATCTGTCCGGGGTAGTTCTGGTTGCTGAATGTCAGAGTGTGTCGGGCATTTCCCGTGGCGTGCGGCAGTACACCTGAAAATTCAATGTCCAGGCGTAGGGAAAATCCCCCCTGCTCAGTGGGCAAACTGCTGGTCCACTGCATCGCACGCAACGGCACCTGCGAACCATCCATAGCCAGGGTGAGGTCCTTGGCAAAACTCGGCGCCAGGCGTTCCACGTACGCGTCGCGCTCCGCTTGAGTCGTCACTCCGTCGCCATTGGCGTCCGCCAAATGGAGCTCGCGCAGGGCCGGGAGCTGACCGAAGACCACGGCATAGTGCAGGTCGACGTCTTGCGCAGCGATCTTAAGACCGCAGTACTGGTTGACAGTGAAGTTGCCAAGGAGGCTCGCCACGGTGTCCGCGCGGACACTGAGCGGCGCGAGTGTAAGGACAGCGATCAGCCACCCACGAGCGGCGAATCGAAGAGAATGCTGCAGAGCGCTGCGCATAAGCAGCTGCTACTGTAATCCAATCGAGCCGTGCGCGGACGGGTGGAGATGTTGGTGCGAGTGCGGGGCGCCATTGGCATGGGTATGCTCATGGCTATGGGGTTCCGTCTGACTGCCAAAGCGCTCCTCGAGGCGGCCGAATTTCCAGTACGCGACGGAGCACGCCCAGGCGAGGAGGAATAGGGCGACGATGGCGTAACCCAAAACCCCAAAATCAAGCTCCGCGATGAAGCTGTAGATGCCGCCGTGCAGGTTCAACATGCTGATGAATACTTGTAGTAGCTCGATTGAGCCTATGAGAAGCGCTACCGCGACCGAGAGACCGGTCGTCGTGAGATTGTAGAAGATCTTGCGCAGCGGATTTAGGAACGCCCAGTTGTAGGCCTTGGACATCAAAACGCCATCGGTCGTATCCATGAGCAACATCCCGGCGGCGAACAGGATCGGCATTGATAAAATCGCGGGCAGTGGCAGGTTGCCCGCAGAAGCGCCTGCAGTCATCGCGAGGAGTCCGATTTCCGAGGCCGTATCAAAACCGAGCCCGAACAAGAGCCCCAGTGGGTACATCTGCCAGCTGTGGTTCATCAGCTTCTGCAGCCGCCCCCCGAAGAGGCGGTTCAATAGCCCGCGTTGCCGTAGTAGCGCTTCCAGATGGGAATGGCTGTGTGTGCCGGTTTTTGCGCGCTGCCAGACCTTAAACACGTCCGACAGCACCAACAGATTGAGGATGCCGATAATCCACAGGAAAACGCCGGAAACGCTCGCTCCCACAATTCCACCGATATTCTGTAGTGCGGGGAGCTGCTGCTTGACGGCAGCGGCGGCGAACGCGATGACGATCGCGAGAACAAAGACGATCGTCGAGTGACCGAGAGAGAAAAAGAAGCCCACGCCAAGCGGACGCTTGCCCTTCTGCAGCATGTAACGGACCGTGTCGTCGACGGCGGCAATGTGATCGGCATCGAAGGCGTGGCGCAGGCCGAACATGTAAGCGACGAACCCAAGCCCAATCAGCGCGGGGAAATGATCAGCATAGTGCAGATACAATCCCCACCCGAGCACATGCAGTAGCCCGACGAAACCGTAGAACCCGCTGAGGCGCAGCCATTCGGCGGGGAGGAACCAGCGCAGTGCAGAAGCTTCGCGCGCCGTGTATGTGACCTGCCAAGACTCGGACAACATTGCGCGCCAGCCGTTGTGATTCGTGTCAGTTCATACGGGCGCCGAAGCCGACTGGATGCGCCATAATGGGCAAAGTGCGGACGGCGCCAATGATGACTGGCGACCATATATTCTCTTTGTTCGGGTTAGACGCCACGCATCCCGCTATCAGACCCCGGAATCACATGAGGTAATTGTGTTAAGTTAATGATATCTAAGGAGAGGTGGCAGAGCGGTTGAATGCACCGGTCTTGAAAACCGGCAGGGCTTCACGGCCCTCGTGAGTTCGAATCTCACCCTCTCCGCCAAGACTG
>Ga0182024_10025053_pt1 | contig 10563 bp, 5 predicted proteins | sample P32metaG_FD_120480 | JGI IMG/M metagenome (GOLD analysis project Ga0182024, IMG submission 120480) | Permafrost microbial communities from Stordalen Mire, Sweden - P3-2 metaG (Illumina Assembly) | ecosystem: Environmental > Terrestrial > Soil > Wetlands > Permafrost | place: Sweden: Stordalen...
CGAGCATTTAGGGCCTGGGTATCGCTCGTCCGCGGTTCCGCATAGACCTTTTTCCCTCGCCGACACGGCTTGGGAATCCCGTTAGTGAGTGGTTTGGCGATTTAGCGCCAACTGACGGCGTCACTTCCGAGATGCGCGTTCAGCGGGAAAGATCAGGGTGCAGAATTTCGTGGGCGAGGAAAGAGTGCTTTTCCACGTCGCAGCATTATGGCAAGCAGCATGAGACTTCGGGAATTGCTGCTACACTTCTCTGTTCAGTTGAAAGCCTCAGGTGGAAAAATGCTACCCGGAAAGATTGTTGGACTCCTTTCGCTGGCGCTCGCCGTGAGTCAATCTGCGCTTTCGCAAGCCGGTACGGAAGCGGGTCAGGATCGCCGCTGGCCAATCGTCGACCTCAATGTCCTCGTCGCCGATAAGTCAGGGCAGCCGCAGGTCCCACTCGACAAGTCCGCGTTTCACGTCTTTGAAAACGGAGCGGAGCGTCCAATTCAGTCGGTCACTTCGGGCGATGCGCCGGTTTCACTCGCCCTCCTTATCGACACCTCCGGCTCCACTTACGGCAACCGAGACACTATACGTGCCGTAGCCACTGCAGTCATTCGGTCCCTGCCGCCGGGAAGCGAAGTGATGGCCGTTCTTTTCGCTGACAAGGCATACATCGACCTTCCTTTTACGCCGGCCCAGCCTGCTCCGCTCACGTTTCTAAACCTGCTTGACTCACGCGGACCGACCGCGCTTTATGACGCGCTCGTGGCAACCGAGGATTACATCGCTGCAAAAGCGCACAATCCAAAGCGCGCCCTTGTGGTGTTGAGTGACGGTGAGGACAATGATTCGACCATCACACTTCAGCAAACTCTGAATCGGATTGAAGAAAAGCCGGACGCGCCTACGATCTATTTCACCGAAGTGCCGAATTCGCGCGCTAAGGGCATCGAGAAGCGACACTCCCGGCGAGCCGCCAGCCTCGTGACCTCCGTGTGCGGCGGGCTCGCAATCGTCCCCGATAGAAACGAAGACCTGACCGCGCTGAGCGCTCGCATCACCGCGCTCATAAGCAGCCAATACGTCCTCACCTTCACAGCCGCCGGGACGGCTCCGGACCCAAGGTTTCGCAAGCTGGAGGTGCATGTTGACCGCTCGAATCTTGAAGCACACGCTGTGCAAGGGCACTTTGGGCCTACGAAGTGACGCGACGGCCCTTGCCGCAGGGCGGGTGCCCACAATCTCAGGGAGAGCTCATTGAGTTGAGGGTGCCCACAGTCCCTCGCACGTGGGGACCGAGGATGAAAAATGAATTGAGTCTCGCTCCTGATACTCAAAACACATCATTCTGCCTGAGTCTTTCCGGTTGCCCGATTTTCGGATCTCGATTGGCGCCAACAGGCCGAGTCACTAAGCGACCCAGTCTGCAGCCACTCTCAATTTCGCATCAGATGGCCGGCCTTCCGGAGCTGCCACTCTCCAGAATTTAGCTGCGCCCCCGCGCGCGGCTCTGTTATGCTCCGCCCTACATGGCTGCCATCTCCGCACTCAAGCGCGGCATCCGGTTTCGCGACCTGGTGCTGCTCTATGTCGTCATCGTGCTCAGCGTGCGCTGGACGGCGACAGCCGCAGCTGCGGGGCCCAGCATTCTGGTGGTCTGGCTGGCGGCGCTCTTCTGCTTCTTCATCCCGCTTGCCGCATGCGTGATGGAGCTCTCATCGCGCCATCCCGAAGAGGGCGGCATCTATGTGTGGACGCGCGAGGCCTTCGGCGACTTCTCCGGCTTCATCTGCGCCTGGACTTACTGGATGAGCAATCTGCCGTTCTTTCCCGGCGTGCTTTACTTTGGCGCGGCATCGGCGCTGTTTGCCTTCGGGCCGCGCGCGCAGGGGCTGGCCGCGAATCCGCTTTACTACATGGCCTTCGCGATCTTCTGGCTGGCCGTGATCACGCTGCTCAACATTCGCGGAGTGGACGCGGGCAAGTGGCTCAACAACATTGGCGCGGTGGGCAGCCTGACGCCGCTCGTCATCCTGCTCGTGCTGGCCGCGGTATCGTACTGGCGCTTCGGCCCGGCCAACCACATCGCGGCTCACGACCTGGCGCCGCACTGGTCGTTCAATAACGCGGTCTTCTGGTCGAGCGTCTTCTTTGCCTTCAGCGCAATCGAGTCCGCCTCCGCGATGGGCGATGAGATTCAGAATCCGCGCCGCGCCATTCCGTGGGCGCTGCTGGTGGCCGGAGCTATTTTGGCAGTCGGCTACATCGGCGGCACGGCCGCGCTGGTGCTGGCCTTGCCTGCGGAGGCTGTGGGCGGGCCGGACGGCTTTGTGAACGGCATACGCGTGCTCACCGCGCGGCTCGGACTCGGATGGATGCTCGCGCCCGTGGCTCTGCTGGTGGCGCTCAACGCGGTCGGCGGAGCGGCCGGCAATCTCTCGTCCACCGCGCGCCTACCGTTTGTGGCCGGCGTCGATCGTTATCTGCCCGCGGCCTTCGGATGGATTCACCCACGCTATCGCACGCCGTGGGTGGCCATCGCCGTATACGGGTCTGCCGGCGCGGTGGTCGCGCTGCTCGGCCAGGCCGGAACCAGCGTGCGCGGCGCGTATGACGTGCTGGTCAGCATGGCGGTCATCTCGCTGTTCCTGCCCTACCTGTTTCTCTTTGGCGCCATGATCCGGCTGCAAGACCGTCCTGCTGGCCCCGAGGTGCGGCGCGTTCCCGGAGGCAAGCCTGTCGCCATTGCACTCGCATCGCTGGGATTGGCAAGCACCGCTGTCACGATTGTTCTGTCGGTCATTCCATCGGCCGATGAGACCAACAAGCCGCTGGCTGTGGCGAAGGTGGTGGGCGGAACAGCGGTGCTGGTGGGGTTGGGCGTGGCCGTGTTTGTGGGATCGCGGATCAGGGCGCGGCGCGTGCTGGATCGCTGATCGTGAACGAGCATTTGTGGGATCCCCGGTCTCAAAATCGAGACCGGGGGCACCCAGATTCGGTATGTGGGATCCCACCCTAGCCGCAAGAACAAGTGCGCGGCGAGGGTGGGGCACCCAGATTCGGTGAAATTACTGAGCTTGGTTGATGGTGTCAGTTGATGGTGAATGACGCCGAGGCGGTTGCACTTTGCGTGTAGCCTGTGGCCACCGCGATGGCCTCGATTTTCTCAGTTGCCGCCACGTGAATGGCCGCCAAGTACTTGGTTGAGTTGACTGTCGGAACGGTTCCGTTGACGGTGTAGTAAATGACTGCTCCAGGCGTGGCGTCGGTGATGGTTACGGTCTGCGCGGCGGCGAACGTGCCTCCGTTGGGCGCAATCGCGGGAGTTGCTGCCGGTCCGATCGGCGTGATGGTGAGCGTCCCAGCCTTGAATACAAACGTGTAGTTCGCAGCCGCCAGCGTACCCGCCGCGATGTTGATCGGGTACGTGCTCGGCAACGAGCCGACCGTCGCCGTTGTGGTCTCGTTTGGCGAGCCGGTCAGCATCGACTTTGTGTCGCCATTCACGAATCCTGTAGGCGTGTAAGTGAACGCGGGCAGCGCCTTGTTATAAACCACCGACGCGTTGTTGGCCGTGATGGTGAGAGGCGCCTTGTTGACCGTCAGGGAGCCGGCCACGAACTGGAGCGTGTAGTTCTTGGCCGCCAGCGTGCCGGCCGAGACCGTGATGGGATACGCGCCCGCTGCTGACGATGCGGTAGCTGTTGTGGCGATGGTGAGCGAGCCTGTCAGCGCAGTGGCCGCCGTGTCTCCGTTCACAAACCCTGTGACGTTGTAGGTTAGGGTTGGGTTTGCCGCGCCATAGACCTTGCTCAGACTATTGGCGGTGATGGTCAGCGTCGCCTTCTGCACGGTCAGGTTCACGCTGCCATTGGCCTTGGCGTACATGGCCGCGTTGGTCGGAGAGAAGGCTACCTTCAACTGGTTCGTCCCGGCGCCCAGAACAGTTCCGGCCGGCGGCGTGTAGACGAATGTTCCTGTCACGGGTGTGTTTCCGGCGTACGCGCTTGCGTCAAGCTCTATTGCGTCCAGTGCCCGTCCATAAGTGATTGGCACCGGAGTGGTCCAGACGACCGTGGTCGTGTTCAGCAGGCCGTCGCCTACCAACCCGACGATCTGACCGGCGACAGCGATGTCATTCAGCGCATTGTTAGTGAGTGCCAGCGTGGCGAAGAGGTTGCCCGCGGCCTGCGGGGCAAAGCTGACGGAGAGCAGGCATCCCTGACCCGGAGCCAGCGCGTACGGCCCGGCCGAGCTTGCAGTCAATACCGTGCACGCCGAACCGCCAATGTCATTGAGCGTGAAACTCGTCGATGAGATGTTTGGGTTGTTGCCGCTGGCGGGGATCGGAAACTCCAGCGTCTCGTTGCCGATGTTCTCAACCGTGATCGTCCTGGGGCTGTCGGCGCTGGTTGATCCAATGTAGGTCTGGTCGAACGTAAGGTACGGCCCGTCCGCGTAATCCTCTTTGTACACCTGCTCGGTGCCGATGTCGGCAATGTAGAGGTTCCCGCCTCCGTCCACGGTGACCGCGTAAGGGTTGGCGAGACTGGGCAGATACAGCGCGTTGCCAACGTAGCCGCTCGGCGACGGAGATTCGCGGAACACCGCATCGAGGCCGAAATCCGCAATGAACACGTTGCCGAACCCATCCACCGCAATGCCATAAGGAAGATCGAGCGAGCTGTCGACCACGCTCTGCGTATAAGCACCGGCGGACAGAGTCAGCTTGAGTACGCGCTTGTTGCCGGTGTCGGCGACATACACATTGCCGGCGCCGTCCACCGCCACGCTGAACGCGTACCCCAGGCCGCTGGTGGGCAGCGTGGTCTGCGCATAGGCGCCGACCAGGAGCGTCTCCTTCAGGACCCGCTCATGGACGGTGTCGGCGATATAGACGTTGCCATTTCCATCCACCGCGACACCGTAGGGCTGATCCAACCCGCTGCCGATCGTAGTCTGGATGTAGCCGGCCGTCGAAGGAGTTTCCTTGAGGACTCGATTGTTCTGCGTGTCGGCGACGTACAGCGCGCCGCTTGCATCGAGCGCCAGCGCGGCGGGCGAGTTCAGCCCCGAGCCGATGAGGCTCTCCGTGTAATTGCTTCCCGACAAGGTCTCCTTGCGCACCAGGTTGTTATTGGAGTCGGCCACAAAGACGTTCCCGCTTCCGTCCACGGCCACACCGTAGATGGATGCCTGGCCGGCGGTGACATAGGGCACAGTGGTCTGCGTGCCGGGCAGGAAGTTCACCTGCGCTGCCTGGCCGGTTCCGTAGGCGAAGCCGGATGCGATCACACTACCCGATGTGTTGGTGAGGGACACACCGCCCGACCGAGTCCCGGCAAGCGTTGGCTTGAAAGTAATTGGAACGAAACACGTATTACCTGCACTGACGATTTGGCCATTCCCGCAGGCGCCTTGGATTTCCCCTCCGACGATTGCGAAGTCTCCTGCGGGCGCGCCCTGCGTGGCGACGGAAATGGGGCCCAGTTCCCCGCCGGTTTGGAATGCGAATCCGATATTGGCGGTCATGGTGGTGGATCCCACCAGGACCGAACCGAAGTTGAGGCCGGATGCAAACTCCTCGAAGACCGTGGCGGAGTAGCCGGCGCCGAGAGCATCGGCGATATAAATGTTGCCCGCTCCATCCACGGCCACATCGTTGGGGCCGTTACCCGTTTGGGGCAGGGCCAGCACGCTCGCTGTCCGCACTGTGCTTTGCGAGTAACCGGAGCCGGATACGGTCTCCTTCAAAACCCGAAGGTTGCCGCTATCCGAAATGTAGACATTGCCGTGCTGATCTACCGCGACTCCGTTGGGGTAACTCATGCCGCTGCCCACTAGGCTCTGAATATAACCGCTGCCCGAGGGCACTTCCTTCAACACGCGGTTGTTGCTCGTGTCCGGGATGAATAGATCGCCGCTTGTATCCACCGCGAGGCCGTAGGGATAATTCAGGCCTGACTTGACGGTGCTCGATTCGTAGATGGTTCCTACCAGCTTCTCCTTGTAGACCTTCCCGGCGGGTCCGTCCTCGATAAATACGTTTCCGGCGGAGTCCACGGCCACGCCTGTCGGGCTATCAAAGCCGCTGGCCAGCGTGCTCTGAATGTAGGCCCGATTGTCAGGTGTCTCCTTGAGCACGCGGCGGTTTCCGCTGTCGGCAATATACACGGCGCCGTTCTTGTCCACCGCCACAGCCAGAGGTCCATTGAGCCCGCTGCCAATCTTGCTTTCCACGTAGCCGCCGTTGTAGGGCAACTCCTTCAGCACCTCGTTGGTGGTCGCGCAAGCAATAAAGACAATGCCATTCGGCTCGACGGCAATGCTGTACACATCGGAGTTAATGGAGCGGACGACGACCTCAGCGGCGTTGAATTTTGCAGTCTGCGCGGTCAGAGAAACACTGAGAGCCGTCCCGATCGCGGCGAGTGAAGCCATGCGGGTAAAGCGCGCTGTTAAGCAAACGAGCAGTCTGCCCGCTATCGTGGAGTGGGTACTCATCGGATTCAGTCCTTTCAAGGTGAGACAGACCTGCGCGGATGCTGGGAAGTCGCCGGAATCCTCGCGATGGTGAGCGGGATTCCGAGTCCGCCAGGAGCGAAGGGTCGCGAGCCATCTCTCGTACAGTGATAGGTGGGAGTGAAGACCGCTTTGTGACAGCGCGGTAAAGAGGTTTCCAGACGTGGCGAGAATGGAAGTGTATTCGAACGAGGCTCCGTTGCGTATGCTTATCCGGTGGAGGGCAATCCGTGAAGCGGACCTTTGGATGGGGAGCAGTTCTATGGGCGGCGGTTGCGGCGGGCGCATGGGCGCAGACAATTCACGGGCGAGACGGCATTACGCTGCCGCCGCCGCCCGCGGTTGAAAAAATTCCGGTCGTCGACGATTACTTCGGGACGAAGATTCCCGACGACTATCGCTGGCTGGAGGACGCGAAGAGCACAGAAACGCGCGCCTTCATCGACGCCGAGAACGCCTACACCGCGCGCTACATGAAGCAGGCGCGCATCCGCCCGCAGGTTGCGGACGATCTGGATGCGCTGGAGCACGTGTCGCGGTGGACGGTGCCTGCGGAGCGCGCCGGCAGCTACTTCTTTCAGAAACGGCTGGCCGGCGAAGACCAGGCGTCGATCTACATGCGCAAGGGCTGGACCGGAAAGGACGAGCGCCTGATCGATCCGGCAGCGCTCAGCCGCGATCCAAATACGTCAGTCGATCTGATCGATGTGGCCCGCGACGGGTCGAAGATCGCATACCTCGTTCGCCAGGGCGGCGCGGACGAGACCACCGTGCGCGTGTTCGACATCAAGACGCGCAAGACGCTCGAGGACGAGCTGCCGAGTGCTTTGCATTGGTCGGTGAATTTTACGCCCGATGGCACGGGCCTCTTCTACACCAGCGCCAACCGGCAGGGAACGCTGCTCTACGAGCACGTGCTGGGCACGCGCAATTCGCGCGACACGCTGCTGTTCGGCCGCGAGTTTCACGGCGAGCTGCTGGGCAACATCGACCTGTTTTCCGCCTCAGTGACCGACGATGGCCGCTACCTCGTCGTTCAGATCGATCGCGGCGTGCCTGCCAAGCGCGTCGACATTGTGTATCGCGACCTGACCAAGCCGGGCTCTCCGTTCGACCTGCTGGTGTGGGGACTTGAGGCGCGCTTCTCCGCGGAGTGGGCCAGAGGCGCATGGTATGTGAAGACCGACTACCACGCGCCCAATGGCTGCATCCAGATCGCGGACCCAGGCATCATGCCCGACGTGTGGAAGACCGTTGTGCCCGAGTCCGCGGACGTGATCGAGGACGCCTCCATCGTGGGCGGAAAGATTTACGTCAAGCGGCTGCATGACGTGAAGTCGGAGACCAGCGTCTACGCGCTGGACGGCAAGCCCGCCGGCACAATCGAATACGACGGCATCGGCTCGGCGTCCGGCGTGGAGGGGCGCACCACGGACCGCTACGGCTACTTCGCGTTCTCGTCCTTCATAGTGCCGCCCACCATCTACCGGCTCGACACGGTCACGGGCAAGCGCGAGATTTTTGCGCAGCCGAAGGTTCCCTTCGATTCGACGCAATACGAGTTGAAGCAAGTGTTCTTCAAATCGAAGGATGGCACCAGCGCGCCCATGTTCATCGCCGGCAAGAAGGGCCTGAAGATGGATGGTACTGAGCGCCTGTTGATGACCGGCTACGGAGGCTTCGACCTCAGCATCGCGCCGGCATGGAATCCGGAATGGGCCTGGTGGCTGGAGCAGGGCGGATGGTTTGCGCTGCCCAACCTGCGCGGCGGCGGCGAATACGGCGAGCACTGGCACGAGCAGGCCATGTTTGAAAAAAAGCAGAATGTCTTCGACGACTGGTTTGCGGCGTCGGAATATCTCATCGCCAACAAGTACACATCGCCAGAGCACTTCGCCATCATCGGCCGGTCGAACGGCGGGCTGCTCATGGGCGCAGCGATCACGCAACGGCCGGAACTGTATTCCGCAGTGCTGTGCGGCTACCCGCTGCTCGACATGCTGCGCTATCAAAAATTTCTTCAGGGTCCGCAATGGACCACCGAGTATGGCTCCGCCGACAAGGAGAAGCAGTTCTTCTATCTGCTCAAATATTCGCCGTATCACAACGTGAAGGCCGGCACAGCCTATCCGGCGGTGATGTTCTTCACCGGCGACAGCGACACGCGCGTCGATCCGCTGCACGCGCGCAAGATGACGCCGTTGTTGCAGGCAGCTTCGTCCAGCGGCCGGCCCGTGCTCCTCCACTACAGCCTGGCTGGAGGCCACTCATCCGGCGTCAGCGTGGAGCAGTCGATTCAGGACCACGCCGACGAGTTGACCTTTCTGTGGACGGAAACCGGATCGCCTGGTCGCGGCAAATGATGAATTAAGGCATTTCTTCTTTAAAGCGGAACCAGAGAAGGTACACCCAGCTGTTGTGGTCTCCCACCCTTGCGACAGAAAAAAGTCGCAAGGATGGGGCACCCAGTTCTGAGGCACAGCAATCATGGAACCGCTGCGGCCAGCGCGAGCGTCAACACGGTGATGTCGTCTTCCTGGCCGAATCGCTGCGCAGCCTCGGCAATCTCTTGCGCGGACATCAACGTCAGGGCAGCGAGGCGCTCGAATCCGTAGAGTTCACCATCGGGCGAACGCGCTTCGAGCACGCCATCGGACAGCATAACGAGGCGCTCACCTGGCTTGAGGCAGCCGTGCGTCAGCTCGTGGGCCTGGTTCGCGGCCAGCCCCAGCGGAAGCGCCGGCGGCGTGTCGATTTCGCGGCCTGCGACGTAAGGCGCGATGTGTCCGGCGTTGGCCAGAACGTATTCGCCGGAGAGCGCAATGTGAATGCAGCACGCCGTGGTGAAGCCGAGCTGGCCTTGCGCGATGAGTGCGTGGTTGAGTCGGGATAAAATGGCCGCCGGGTCGTGCGAGGTTTCGCCGCGCAGCACGCCAAGGATCATGGCCACGCGCATGGCCGCGGTGAGTCCTTTGCCGGAGACGTCGCCGACAATGGCGGTGAGCGAGCCGTCGGGTGCGGACGAGACGAAGTAAAAGTCGCCGCCGACCTCGCTGGCTGGAAGGTATACGCAGTCCAACACAAAGCCGGGCGTGGATTGCGATGCGCTCTGCAGCAGCAGTTGCTGCACCGTGCTTGCGGCATGCAGCTCGGCGGCAAACGCGGCGCGGGCGCGCGCGGCATCCACCATTTCAGCGCAGAGCAGCGAGTTGGCGATGGCCGCGGCAGTTTGAAGCGCGATGGTGTTCAGCAGTTTCAGATTGGCGGCGGAGTAGGATGCATCGGCGGCGGTGCTGGCCAGCGCGATGACGCCGACCGTGCGCTGACCCGCGCGCAGCGGAGCGCACACGAGCGCGCTGAGGCTGCGCTCGGAGTCGAGCGATCGCGGGTCGGCGGCGCAGTCGTTGACGATCTCGGCGATGCCGCGCTCAAGGATGGACGCGGCGATGCGGGAGCCCGGCGACAGCGGGCCGGCGTCACCTCCAAACGAAGCGGCGCTCTTGAGCGGGCCGTCGGGCGTTTCCATCACCAGGATGCCGCCGTGCGTGGCTGGGATGAGCCGCTGCGCCTGCTCCAGCGCCGACTGGCTGACGGCAGATAGATTGAGCAGCGCCGCCAGTTGCTCTGAGAGCTGCTCGATCAGGTGAGCTTCGCGGTAGAGATGGAGCACCTCGGCGGCTAGAGCGCGGCCTTCATTCTCGCGCGACACCATGTGCGTGAGCAGCAGCGCCAGCGCGGCCGCGGGCGCGGGTGGGCCGGCGACAAATCCTACGGTCTCGTGTTCGCAACTGACCGGAACGCGCACGTGGCTGTCTTCGCAGGTCTCGCCCAGCAGGGGTTTGCCAGCGGGGTCGACAATGCAGATGCCGGCGCCCATGTTTTCGCACAGCGCCGTGACCGCTGAGAGACTTGCGGATCTCGGTTTGAGCACGGCCTTGAGCGTCACACTCGGCATAGGAAATCTCTGATGAAGGGTTGTTGCGCCGCGTGCAGTCCCTCAGGGGCTAAATGTAAAGTTTCAAGACGTTGTTGTCCATTCGGTCGAGAACTGGGAAG
>Ga0182024_10025054_pt1 | contig 10562 bp, 12 predicted proteins | sample P32metaG_FD_120480 | JGI IMG/M metagenome (GOLD analysis project Ga0182024, IMG submission 120480) | Permafrost microbial communities from Stordalen Mire, Sweden - P3-2 metaG (Illumina Assembly) | ecosystem: Environmental > Terrestrial > Soil > Wetlands > Permafrost | place: Sweden: Stordalen...
GCCGCCGATGTCAACGCCCAGCGCGCCGGAATTTCCGCTGCCGAATCGGGCATCAAATCCGCCGAAGCCAATGATGTTTCTTCACAGGCGGACATCAAATCGCGCGCCGCGGACCTGGAACACGCCAAACTGGACTGGGACCGCGGGCAGCTCCTGTTCCAGGATGGGCTGATTCCCAAGCAGGATTTCGATACGCGCAAGGCAACATACGATGGGGCAGTCGCAGCGCTTGCGTCGGCGCAGGCACGGGCGCAACAAGCCCGCGCGCAATTGGAGCAGGCGCGTTCCGGGTTGACGCAGAACCAGGCCATGCTGGGCCGTCTGAGCGACATCTTGAACAAGACCACCTACACCGCGCCGATCGATGGAGTCGTAACCTATATCGCCGTTCGCGTTGGCGAAAACGTCGTCCCGGGCATTCAAAATGCCACCGGAAGCTATCTCATGACGATCTCCGATATGTCCGTGGTGACCTCGGAAGTCATGGTGGATGAGACCGACATTGTCAGCGTGAAGCTTGGGGAAGATTCGGAAGTCACCATCGACGCGATTCCTGGAAAATTCTTCAAAGGAAAAGTGACCGAGGTGGGAACGCAAGCAGTGCTGCGCAGTTCGGGCCTGGCCTCCACACAATCCACCACTGGTAATCAGGAAGCAAAAGATTTCAAGGTCGTTGTTACATTGCAGAATCCGCCGGACGGCCTGCGTCCCGGTCTTTCATCGACCGCCAAGATCACCACGGCGCGAAAGAAAAATGTAATGACCGTTCCCATTCAGGCCCTCGCGGAACGCACCAAGAAAGATCTGGACGAGGCTGCCAAGGAAAACGGGCAAAATTCCGTAACTCTGGCCGCCGCCCGCCCAGCATCTGGAGCAACCTCCGACGCGGATGGTTCCTCTTCCTCGCTCGAAAAAAATCCGGCCATACAAGGCGTGTTTGTGGTTCGCAACAAACGCGCACAATTTGTGGCTGTCTCGACTGGAATCACGGGCGTTACCGACATCGAGGTTCTAAGCGGTCTGCAGGAAGGCGATCAGATCATCACCGGAAGCTACAAGACTCTTCGCACGCTCAAACCCGATGCACGCGTAACGGTGGACAATTCCCCGCCAAAAGCGGCGGCCGACACGCCATGAGAATGCTTTCGGGATTGGGGAGTTGAATCATGTCCGAGCGTGCCACATCCATCGAAACTTTCCGGCAGGATCTTGTGGACCAGGGTGTGGCCATCCTGACGGAAGATTTGTGGAAGACCTATGAAATGGGCGGCGAAAAGCTGCACGCCCTGCGCGGAGTCGACCTCACCATTCGGCGCGGCGAGTATGTCGCTATTATGGGTCCTTCGGGATCGGGTAAATCCACGCTGATGAATCTGATTGGATGCCTCGATACGCCGACTTCGGGAAGATATTGGCTGGCCGGGCGGCTGGTGAGCGAGCTCGACGACGATGAACTTGCCGCTATTCGCAACAAGGAAATCGGATTCGTATTTCAGACCTTCAATTTATTGCCCCGCGCCACGGCCTTGCACAATGTGGAACTTCCCATGATTTACAACGGCACCCCTTCCGAGGAACGCATCGCCCGCGCCAAACGCGCGCTGGAGGCGGTCGATCTCGGCCCCAGGATGAATCACAAGCCCAATGAGCTCTCCGGCGGTCAGCGGCAGCGCGTGGCGATTGCGCGCGCCCTGGTAAATTCACCTTCCATTGTGCTGGCGGACGAGCCCACCGGAAATCTGGATAGCAAAACCGGCGATGAAATCATGGCCCTGTTCGCGCGGCTGCACGGCGAAGGTAACACCATAATTCTGGTGACTCATGAAAACGATATTGCCAAGAGGGCCAACCGCGTCATCCACGTTCGCGACGGCGTAGTCGAAACCGACGAGCCGGTTGTGCACGCTCCGGTAAAGTAGCGCGGGCTTCAGCCTGCGGGGTTTGATTGCGCGTGAAAAATTCGCAGGCTCAAGCCTGCGCTACTGGAACGCGCTTCTAAATATTCGTTTTTTTCGATGTGCCTCGCACCCCACTGAGGCGCATCTAATACAAAGATGGCCTCCACTACGCCCGAACTCAGCGCCGCGTCACAATCGCCCGCACGATCGTCGGCCCGCGCCAGTATTCCCATCTTTGTCTCCATCATCCAGACCATCCTTTTCCTGGTGCACATTGCCATTTATGCCACTTGGACATTTTTCCTGGGCTCGCCGGATCCTTCGCGCGCGATCGAATTGCGAATTGCGCTGGCCATTTTGTCCGTCAGCTTCGTCGCCGCCTCGCTGCTTGCACACCAGTATTTCAACCCGCTGGTGCGCGTTATTTATTCTGTCGCTTCGGTTTGGCTGGGCCTGGTGAATTTCTTTTTTCTCGCCGCCTGCGCCAGCTGGATTGTGTATGGCGTCCCACTATTGTTCGGAGTCCACCTGGAAAAGCATGCCGTCGCGCTCATTTGTTTCGGCCTTGGTCTGGTCTCCGGAATTGCCGCCGTTGTGAATGCCTCCTGGACGCGCGTCGTGCGCGTCATCGTCAAGCTGCCCAACCTTCCCCCCGCATGGCGCGGACGAACCGCTGCCCTGGTGAGCGACTTGCACCTCGGACATGTGCGAAATACCGGGTTTCTCCGCCGCATCGTCCGCAAAATTTCAGAATTGCGCCCCGACATTTTGTTTATCCCGGGCGACATGTTTGACGGGACGGCCGTGGATCTCGACGGGATCTGCGAACCCTGGACCGAGTTCTCTGCTCCCTTTGGCGCTTTTTTCATCGCCGGAAATCACGAACAATTTTACAGCTCTGAACAATATTTCGACGCCGTCAGCAAAGCCGGAATTCGCGTCGTCCAAAACGAAAAGATTGTCGTCGATGGTTTGCAGATTGTCGGCGTCCATTACCATGATTCCAGAAACGTGGAGAGCTTTCGATCCATCTTGCGAAAAGCAGAAGTGGACCGCAACGCCGCCAGCATTCTCCTGGTTCACGATCCAAACCTTTTGCCCATTGCAGTGGAGGCCGGCATTTCGCTGCAACTATCCGGGCACACGCATCGCGGACAGTTTTTTCCCTTCACCCTGATCGTCTCCCGCATTTACAAGAAATTCGCTTACGGCTTGCAGCGCCTCGGCGATCTTCAAGTCTTCACTTCTTGCGGTGTGGGCACCTGGGGCCCACCCATGCGGCTGGGCTCGAACCCTGAAATCGTCCTCATGCGATTTGAATGACAAAGGGAGCGCAGCCCCAGCGTTTCAAATCGGCACATACCTTTCTCTATACTTGCTGCTCACGACTAAACTTTTCTCGCCTTCTTCCGATAAGCATTAATGAAGGACCCAATCTTAGCGGCTCCGTGGGCCCCGATTATTTCTCCCTTCGCGGAGGTGAAACATGTCGGTAAACGGGATTTCAAATTTCTTTCAAGACATTTCCAATCAATTGTTTGGAGAAACGAAGGATCCTGCAGCAGCGACAAACGCGCCCGAGACCGTAAATGCCGGCATCGTACCAATAGCGGAAGACATATTTACGCCCTCCTCGCAAGTGGAACTCGCACAAGCAACCGCGCAAGATGCGGGGATCTTTCAGATCGCGCAGGGAACCTCCCCCTCCAGCGCCGCGAATAACCTTTACGCTCAAACCGCGGTGAGCGGAAACGCCGACGGCGGATACGCGCAGGCCTCTCCCGCTGTGAATGCGAATGCAGGCGCTCCGGCGGATACGGCCGCGACGACGATTGCAGGCAACGCCACAAACACGGGGCAGGGCGCTGCGGGAGCGCCTTCGGCGCAAACCGCGGGTAGCGGAGCAGCCGCCGCGAATGAGCAGCTACAAATTCAGGAACTCAACGCCGCGCTTCCAAATCTCGGTCTGACCAATACCGAGATCCATCAGATCGACCGCATCGCCTCGCTGGTTCACAATTTCAATCCTGCGGCGTATGCCAGCCTGGTGAATCAGTTTGAAGCGCTGGCGCAACAGAATGCGGCATCCGGCGCCGTGAACTCGGCCGCGATTCAGGGCGCCGCCACCGGAACCAGCGCAAATGGCTCCGGCTTCCAGGTGCAGCAAATTTTAGTCAGCTTTACGGGAGCGCAACAACCCGCGGCGCCCGGCGTGCAGCTTGGAAAAGTGCAATTTACGTTCAGCAATAGCAGCGGGCAAACCGTTCAGGTGCAAACGCCCTAGCAGCCATCCGGAAACGTTCGAGGTTTACGTGGCTCGGGCTTCAGCCTGCGGTTTTTGCAGGGACTAACCCCCGCAGGCTGAAGCCCGCGCCACGTAGGTTGGAATCCACACGCATGGTATAAATTCAATGCACATCCTTCGCGCACATGTTCGCATCGCGCACCAATTGGCGGCTGGAAACGAATCGCTTGACGCGGGCTCTCGAAGAGCACCGCAAAAGCGGCAAACAACTTTTCGATTTGACAACCTCGAATCCTACCGAGTGCGGGCTGGTTTTTCCGGAGCGGGAAATTCTCGAAGCGCTTTGCGATCCGCGCGCCCTTGCCTATCGCCCCGAAAGCAAGGGATTGCTCGAAGCGCGCGGAGCGGTGGGCGAATATTACGCAGGGCGCGCGGGATTTTCCGCAGCGCCGTCGGCTTCGCGCGTCGATCCGGAGCGCATTCTCCTGGCCTCTGGAACCAGCGAGGCCTACACGCATATTTTCCGTTTGCTGTGCGAAGCAAGCGACGAGATTCTTGTTCCCGCGCCCAGTTATCCGCTCTTTGAATTTCTGGCTGACCTCGCCGACATTCGCCTGGTTCCCTACCCGCTGCTCTACGATCACGGCTGGCAAATCGATTTCGCCTCGCTGCGCGCAGCGCTTACGCCGCGTTCCCGCGCCGTGCTGGTCGTGCATCCCAACAATCCCACCGGCTCGTTCGTCAAACCGCGCGAAGCCGCCGAACTCGCGGAAATTTGCGCTCCCCGCGAAATGGCCATCGTGGCCGATGAAGTGTTCCTCGACTACATGAGCGGTGCCACCCCGGCTCATACATTCGCATTTCACAATGCTGTGCTCACCTTCACGCTCAGCGGCCTTTCCAAAATTTCGCTGCTCCCGCAAATGAAACTCGCCTGGACCGTCGTGAGCGGTCCGGAAGCCATCGTGCAAACTGCCGTCGACCGCCTGGAAATCATCGCGGACACATATCTTTCTCCAAGCACGCCGGTGCAACTTGCACTGCCAAAATTCCTCGCGCTTCGTTCTGGGCTGCAGGCGCAATTGCAGCAGAGAATTTCCGCGAACCTCTCGACTCTGGACAACCTGTTGCGCGAATCGAAATTCCTCACGCGCCTCGACCGCGAAGGCGGCTGGTACGCCATCCTGCGCGTCCCTGTCACTGCGACGGACGACGACCTCACCGTCGCGCTCCTCGAACGCTGCTCCGTGCTGGTCCACCCCGGCCACTTCTTCAATTTTTCGCGCGAAGGTTTTCTGGTGCTCAGCCTGATTACACCGAAGCACGAATTTCAGGAAGGTCTGCGGCGTCTGGAGAAGTATTTTAGCGTATGATCTGTGGATGTATCGTGCTAACCGTAAACTTCTCTGCGGTGTCCAATCCGGATCACGACGATGACTAGCCTGTCGTCTTCAATTTTGCAAATGATTCGGAAATTGCCGACTCGGTATCGCCACAGATCTCCGAAGCGGGATCCTTGAAGTGCTTTTCCCAAGCTGCGAGGATCTTCTAGTATCGCAATGCGTTCGCGGAGAAATTTCAGGATGCGCTTAGAATGTTGGCGATCTAGCTTGGTTACTTCGTGGTCCGCACGTTCGGAGAGCTCAATCTTCCAAACCATGGCGCTTTAGCACATCCTCGAGGGGAATCGTCCGTTCTTCGCCGTCCTGAATGCGCTGCAAGGTGCGTTCTGCAAGATGAATATCTTCCAGATCTTCCAGATGTTGCAGAATCGCTTGACGCACGTAGAAGCTTTTAGTACGCCCCGTTCGCCGCGCAAGTTTCTCTAACCGCTTTTCGATCGCCTGAGGAAGCCGGATAGCCAGCATATGCACCTCGCTATACGAGTATAGCATACCGGCAATATTTCCTTGTCAAGCTTACGCTTCGAGGCGACCACGCGCATTTTTCGATGTTTGACCCCCTACAAATTTGCTTTGCGGGGGCGCTATCGCCCATTTAATATGTTCTCTTATGAACAGTGAGTGAAAGGCTTGAGCTGTTAGACTGCGAAGGATTTCGGTGACTTACTGACGAATACCAGAACGCTTGCCCAATCGCCCAAACGTGCCAAAACCTTCGCGAAGGAGCCCATATTTGAAAGATAACAAGGAAAAATCAAGTGTTTCCTCGACCGCCGCAATCAGTCGAAACGAGTTGGTCAAATTGTTGAATGAGGATTTGTCTCGTGAATATCAGGCCATCATCTCCTATGTCGTCTATTCCCAGGTCCTGAAGGGCGCGGAGTTCATGAACGTTGCCGGCGAGCTGGAAAAACATGCAGGCGAGGAACTCGCTCACGCGCTTGTCCTTTCCAATCAGATCGATTATCTCGGCGGTATGCCGGTCGTCCAGTCCAAGCCCGTGCGCACATCGGAAAAAGCCAGGGAGATGCTGCGCTTTGACCTCGAGAACGAGACGGAAACGATCCGCAATTATCGTCAACGAGTTCATCAATGCGAAGATCTGGGCGAGTTTGCCATTGCCGAGCACATTCGGGAGATCCTGATGGACGAACAGGACCACTTGATCGCACTGGCAACGGCTCTTGGCGAAAACGTCCCTGAAATAAAGTAACCATCGGACGGACCATCACGACGCGCCTGGAATTCCAGGACAACTGGTTGGCGTTTTTATCGGGTCGCCCGGTTTTACGGCCAAAATGAAAATAAGAGAGAAGCGCTGGACTGCAAATATGACACCAAAAAAAAGTACTAAAAAGAAAAAAATCAAATCGAAGAAACCCTTGATAAAAAAAGCCGCGCCTAAAATAGCAACCCGATTGAAAAAAGCCGCGCCGAAGAAAAAGAAGGCCGCGAAAAAAAAGCTCCTAACGCGTAAAAAGAGCCAGAGCGTGGCAACCGTAACGCTCGACCCCAACGGGCTGGGAGCAAACTCGGGCGGCCAATCAGGCGATTTGCAAGGTCTGTCCAACACCGCCAGCGCGGATTCGGAGAGTGTGGACGAATTGCTCGAGGAGGGGAATGCCTTTGAGGCCGAGATCGTGGACGGCGTGCAAAACGCTCCCGACGCCGATCAAGGCGAGGTCAGGACACATGAAGTGCCGGAGGATGACGTGCCCGAGGAATATTTGGATAACGAAAAATAGTACGGCCATCTTTCACAACTCACACAAAAACAACTGGGTCAAGCTTCCGTTTCAAGGACAACGAAAGGTTTCTTTCCCGTCTTTACCTCCAAGGAGATACGGGTCGCAAGCGAAGCCGCAATTGTTTATTTTTCTTTAGCGGCCATGGACTTGTGCCCAAACTCAAGCCCGTAATGGGGATGCTCGACGGAACCTGTAATTTTGATTGGCAGGACCGTTCCCTTGCCGCCTTTTGAAAAAATCGGATCGGCAAATTTCAGCAAAAACGACTTGAAGCCCGTCATGGTCTGGGAAAGTTTCGCCTGCAGGATAAGTTTGCCGTGGAAATCAAGATTCTCGGGTTCGAGTGCATAGGTGCCGGCAAGTTGCACATCCGCGCCGGGGATTCCATAGTCGAGCCCATTCAGCGAGAGAATTCCGTTTCCGAGGCGAAACTGCCCTTTCATCCTGCTGGAAACATCATCCCTCTTGATCGCCTCGGCAGGATTCACCACCTCGTTTGGTTTTCCCTCGCTGCGCTTGCTCATGTTGTCGACTTTCTGCTGTAGCGCACTGCTCGTGAAGTGCAGGGAGCTCAAATCAAATGAGCCCTCCAGGTGCAGGCGGTCTGGAATTTGTTTTGGCCCCGGCACCAGAATGAATCTTGTTTTTAAACGTATGGGGCCGGTCATCGGCGGCGAATCCTTCAGGGCGAGCAGTAGCAAATCCTGGATCCGCGCGTTGCCAGTGGTAACGTCCAGCGTGATCGTTTTTCCTTTTGTGCCTGCCTTGCCTTCGACGCTCCCTTGCGCCACCAGCACCGTTTGTCCGAAATGAGATTCCACGGGCTGCAAGTAGACATTGCCATCGGTGCCGTCGACGGTGGCGTGGAAAATTGTGGAAAGGTGAACGGGATGGCCGGCAAGCGTGACGCGAAAATCGGGAGTATCCGTCGTCCCATCGACGCGGATTTTTTCCAGCTCTCCCTGATAATTTCCCTTCGACGACAATATTCCGGAAATGCCGAGAAAGACCCCCAGGTCCGCCTTCTCAAAAATGTATTCGCCAGAAACCGCCGTATGGCTGGGAGCATCGGCGTTCCAGGGACCGAATATTCCGGAGGAAACAATTTCTCCTGGCGGCATGGGGTTGGAAAGAGTCACGTGAAATGCAAGGGCGTCATCCGGGCCGGAGGAATTCAGACTCAGCTTTTGCAGATCGAATTCCAGAGGGTTCTTTCCGGGCTTGGAAGTCAAAATCTTGAGCGTCGCGCCATCGCAAACGATTTCGCTGAAACGCATCGTGTGGAATTCTCGCATGGCCTTCTGCCCGTCAATTCCGGTGCCGCGATTCTCTTCGCGAGGAGGAATGTTGATTTGAAGGCCTTCCAGGTTCACGAAGGCAATCCGTCGCGGATTGCCAATGAGACCTAGAATCGATGTCCTCATCGTCAGATGTTTGATCGCAATTAACGGCGGCAATTCATGCCGTCCTTGAAAATGGAGCGTCACATCGCCGGCTTCGGCTTGCACCAGAGGAAATGGAATTGCCACGCTAAAACTGGAGAGTTCGACTTGGCTGTTGTATTCGTGCGACAGCCAGTCCTGAATCCAATCGCGCGCTTTCCGCGAAACCAGCACGGACAGGACAATGGCAGCCGTCACAAATGTCAGCAACATCCCGCCCGCAATCCAAAGCGCGAATTTCCATGGCTTCGCCACAAAATCTCCCGATTGATTGTACGCCCTTCACTTTTTTGCGATGTACACGATTACCCGCAGATGTGGCTGCATGGAACGGTAGAGATCCCTCACTCAGGCTTCCGCGTCGAGGACCACAACGGGCTGGTAGGTGCGCGGTACCACGGCTTCAGCGATGGCAATCAAGCGTTCCTGCTGGCTGAAGACGCGCAGGCGCGCGGGTTTCCATTCGCCGGAGTTCAGTTCCGTGGTCGCGCCTTGCGCGGCGCTGCTGCGGCCGGGCTGAATCTGCGCGATCTGCACGGTGAATTTCGAGCCGTGGCGGATGCGTTTTTCGAGCAGGGGCGGAATCGTCACACTCGGGAGTTCAGGCAGCAGGCGCTCCAGGGGAATCACGTAACGCGCGAGGGCTCCCTCTTTCGCGGCGCGCTCGAGATCTTCCAAGCTGGCGGCCTGATCCAAAGTAAATTCGCCTACCGCGGTGCGCACAATTTCGGCCAGGTGCGCGCCGCAGCCCAGTGCCGCGCCCATGTCGTGCGCGAGCGATCGGACGTAGGTGCCGGCGGCGCACTCGATGGAAACCTTGGCCAGCGAGCCGGAAACTTCGTTGACGTGAAAATCGTAGACTTCGATTTCCACCGCTTTCAGCTCCACCGGTTTTTTCTTGCGCGCCAGTTCATGCGCCGGGCGGCCATGAATTTTCTTGGCCGAGTACGGCGGAGGCATTTGCGCAAAGCGGCCCACGCTGGCCGCGGCCAGACGCTCGATTTCCGCTTGATCTATTTGTGGAGCCGTGTCCGGCCCGGCGGGCCTGCCATCGGCGTCATACGTATCCGTTGCAAACCCGAAGCGAAACGTGGAGTTGTACCGTTTGCGGCGGCCCACGTAAAACCGCGCCAGACGTGTGGCGCGGCCGAGCAGCATCACCAGGACGCCGGTCGCCAGCGGATCGAGCGTACCGAGATGTCCAATTTGATGAAAGCCCACAATGCGGCGCACGGCGTCGACCACGTCGTGCGACGTTTTGCCGCGCGGCTTATCGACGACCAGTGCGCCGTCCAGCGGCGCGGGTTGCAGTTTTCGTGGCATGGATTGCGTAGGACAGGCTTCAGCCTGTCCGGGTTTGATTTCTTCGACGCCAATAAAAGTCAAAAGAAGACAGGCTGAAGCCTGTCCTACTCACGGGGCGGATTTTTTGCCAGCTTCAAAAGGTCTTCGATTCGCCGGCCGTATTCCTCGGAGTGATCCAGCGTGAAATGAATTTCAGGCGCCCGGCGCAGCTGGATGCGTTCGGTGAGTTGATGGCGAATGTAGCCCACCGCCGCGAACAATCCGCGAATGGTGTTCTTTTGCTCGGCTTCGCTGCCCATCACGTTGACGAATACGCGCGCGTGTTTCATATCGGGCGTCACGCGAACCTCGGTAACCGTGACCAGCCCCTCGATGCGCGGGTCTTTCAATTCGCCCGCCACCATGATGCTCAACTCGTGGAGGATTTCTTCCGTTACGCGTTTATGCCGAATTCCAGCAACCGTCATTTTCGTCTCACCAGATATGAAAATAAAAAAATATCAACGCCTTGCAATAAAAAA
>Ga0182024_10025055_pt1 | contig 10562 bp, 6 predicted proteins | sample P32metaG_FD_120480 | JGI IMG/M metagenome (GOLD analysis project Ga0182024, IMG submission 120480) | Permafrost microbial communities from Stordalen Mire, Sweden - P3-2 metaG (Illumina Assembly) | ecosystem: Environmental > Terrestrial > Soil > Wetlands > Permafrost | place: Sweden: Stordalen...
GCCCATGAAGATTTTCGCGGGATAGAAGTTGTAGATGAGGAAACCGCTCAGCGCGCCCACGAGACAAATGCACAGGACCGCAACGACCGGGTCGCTGTGATAGCGGGATGCGCTGATGGAGAGAATGGCGGCGGCGATGGCGACGATGCCCGCGGCAAGACCATCCAGGCCGTCAATGAAGTTGATGCTCACCGTGACGCCCACGACCCAGAGCATCGTCAGCGGCCAGGATGCCAATCCGATGGGCAACTGCCGGGAGTGGGTGAGCTGGAGATGTTCAATCTTGACGCCTGAAACACACAGCGCCGCGGCAGCCGCGAGCAGGGCGATGAGCTTGTAGCTGCCGGGAAGATCAAACACGTCGTCGGCAAGCCCCACCAGGCCGATGAAGAAGGCCGACCCCAGCAGCGTGGCGAGCCGGCTGTGATCCTGAACGTCGGACAGCGTGATAATAGGGGTGAAAAGCAGGAGCGGGACGAGCACGACGAACATGGCCGACGAAATCGCGATTCCGCCGATGCGGGGCGTCGGCAGGGCATGAATTTTTCGGGCGTTGGGGAGGTCGACAATTCCCCAGCTTCGGGCCAGACGTCCGACAAGCGGTGTGAGGACGACCGTTGCGAGGAACGTCCCAAAAAAGCAGAGAGAATAGGCGGCCATTTCGCCCATAAAAACTTCGTCATCCCCCGCAATTCGAGGTTGCGCCCGCGTTTGGGCGCACTCCGTCCCCGTCGGTGCACCGACCGGTGATTATGCCCCCGATCCGGGCTTTGACAACCTGTTCATCGGACGCCCGAGGACCATTCTATTGCTTCTCAGACCCGGCATTGGGCGAACTTGCATCGGAGATCAGCTTCCGGGCCTCCGGCGTGTCGGGATGCAGCCGCAGGCATATTCCCGCTTCGTCCATTGCTTCCTGCCTTTGCCCGTTGGCCAGCAGCGTGCGGGCCAGGGCAACGCGCCACTCCACGTTGCCGTAATCTTGCACCAATGCGCGCTGATAACAGGCGATGGCGCTATTTGGATTGTGTTCGGATCCATAGATGGCCGCCAGCGCCGCCAGATCGGCTGCGGAGGCATCGGGGCTTTTGCACGCCGCTTCAAGTTGCGATCGACGCAGCGCGCGCGACTTGCTCGCCAACTCGGAGGCAAGTTTGAGGAAATCCGCGCGATCCGTTTCCGCGCGCAGGAATGAGACAATTTCGTCCAGGCGATCCGGATTATCCCCCACCAACTGGATGGCCAGATCAGGGCGTTTCGCGTCATGCACTAGAATCTCAGCGATGTGAGCGGGAACTATGTCATCAGGAGGACCCGTGCCTTTCAGCGCAAGATAGTGCCGGCAGACCTTCAGAGCCTGAGGGAGGTCTCCTTCTTTGACATACATGGAGGCGGCAGCTTCGACCACCCATGGGATGTTTCCCGCGCATTCGTTCGAGATGCGAATGGCGTCTGCGCCGCGCGGGTTGTCGAGCACACAAAAGGAGATCTGGCCGCTCAGGGAAGCCGGCAACCCATACGTCGGGCATATGCGACGAATTGCGTCGAAGTCCTCCTCAAGCCGTCTTTGGAGCTGCTTGTCGGATTCACTGAAGGCATCATCCGGCAGCTTTGGATCGTGCTTGCGGATCACCTTATACCATTCATAAAGTCCAAGATAATAGCGATATTCAACGCTATCAGGCTCGATATGCGCCGCCGTCCAGGCGGAGTCGATGATATCCGCGTAATCGGCGTCCGATGCCTGCCAGTCGTTGGCCATCACCGGTTTTGCAAGGTGCTGGGCATGCGCAAACGCTGCACGGGCACGGCGCGAACGATCCGCGGCGAGCAGTCCCCAGCCGAACGCCGCCACGACCGAGGCCAGCAGAACCCATCGAAGCCCCAGGTCAACCCGCGCTTGGGCTGGAGAAGAAAAGACCGGCGCGTCGGCTTCGCGGCTTCTTGCATGCCCACGGAGCCGGGCGATCGAAACCACCAGAGAAAGTACGATCGAAAACAAGGCGGCGTTCGCCAACAAATGCTGGCCGAAATCGGCGAAACTCTGGATATTCACGGCAAGAACCGCCATGCCCAGCCCGTAGACAGCCGCGTGGAGCGGCCGTTCGGGACGCCGCAGAAGGCGAAAAATGGTTGTCCAGATCATCGCGAGGAAACAAACCACCAGGGACAACCCGACAACACCGGTTTCTTCCAGCATCTGCGCAAATTCGTTTTCAGCATGCGTGGCGGTGAGGACAGATGGAAGAGTCTTGAACAATGGATAGACCCAGAGGTGGGTTCCCAAGCCGGTTCCCAGAATGGGAAAACTCCGCGATTCAACCAGGACGTCCTTCAGCATCTGCAATCTGCCGCCGGAAACTTCCACGGGGTGGCGAAGGGTGACCAAGCGGCTGGTGAACGACTCGAATCCCGCCAGCAGGACAACGATAAAGACGAGCGTTCCAATCAGCAGCGCCGTCCACCCCGCCCGCCTCCGGCCCCAGCGCCGCCCGAAAGGAATCATCGCAGCGCACACGGCAAATGTGAGCGAAATTGACCCGCCGCGGCTTCTCGACAGATAGACGCTGGCCATGCCAAGGCAAATGAAGGCCCCGAGACATATCAGACCGATCACTTCTCCATCCACCCTCTCTCGATCTCTAAGAGTCAGGGGTTTCCGCTTGACGCGCCGTTCCTCGATCAGCACCAGGAACAAACCGATCCCCGCGCCCACGGCAACATTCATGAACTGCGAATAGTGGTTGTAATGCACAAATGGACCCGCGGTCGCCTGGCGGATGTATGGATCTTGAAGCTTCCAGTAAATTTTGTCAGTCCCGCTCAGATCCTGCGCCAGTGCAAGCAGGCAGACCAATCCTCCCGCGATCGAGATGCCCGCCAACAGGCGCTTGATCCGCCGGCTGGTGCAGAAGACATTCAAGCTCACGACGTAAACAGCCACGATGGCGAGCAGCAGCCGCAGGTCATGGCGAGTGGCCCAAGAATAGAAACTCAGGGCCATCGATTGAGGAGGCGACGAAGAGATATCCGAGAGAAGATGCGTCTGGAGAGCGACCGTGCCGGGCGACAGCCGGGCGATCACGGGCAACGGCAGCGGCAATAGCTGGAAGAGAACCAGCAGCAAAAACAACGCGATTGGAAGGTAGGTCCACGACCAGATGAACGGCGTCTGCGGATAGAGCAAGAGCTTGAGACAGAAGCAGAGCGCAACGGCGGCCACCACGGCAAGGACCACCTGCTCGCTCCACGGATCATTCGCTCCAATCGCCGCGGGTGCGACGAGTGCCACCCGGACCAGCAACAGCTCAATTAAGCGATCGAACAGCGTGTCGCTGTCACCCGCGAAGTCGGCCGCCTGCGGCTGCCCGCCATGAAGCCGCCGGGGGATCGGAACCACTCTCCAACTCGACATTTGGATACACCGTTTCCGACCTGATCTCCCTCGTCCCGATCAACTCCGGACGCAAGACATCATAGGAAGCTGGCGCGACCGCAGCGCACTTCCGCAGCCGCCCCGCACGCACTTACCGGCGCGATTCGGGGCAGGATGTCAGACCGCATCAGATTCTTCATGGGTGACGGCAGCTTCGTCGGAACCCAGCTCGGGCGTCAGCATCGACTCAGGGGCGGACTCGACAGTCGGAACCGCATTACCCTTTCGGGTGCCCGAGCCCTTCCCGCCGTAGCCATATTGGTAGTAACCCGCATCGTAGTAGCCGCGACCGCGCGAGAGCCCGTTGATCATCACGCCCAGGATATTGGTTCCCACGCTTTGCAGAACGTCGCGGGCGAAGACGCTGACTTTGCGCGTCGACTTTTCAGCGCGAACCACAAAGACGGTGGCATCGCAGATTGCGCCCAGAATTCGCGAGTCCGTCACGGGCATGACCGGGGGTGAGTCAACCACGACGTGGTCGTAGCGCTTGCTCAGTTCCTGGAGAAGATCCGCGAACGACTGGCTGTTCAACAGCTCGGCGGGATGCGACGGGGTCGGGCCGCAGGGAAGCAGATCAACTCCCTTGATCCCTGTCGGCTTGATGGCATCCTCCAGCGTCGCGGTACCGGCCAGCACGTTGGTGGAACCAATCGTGTTATCCAATTCGAAGATGCGCTGCTGGTTCGGACGCCGGTAGTCGGCGTCGAGAATAAGCGTTTTCTGACCCGCCTGGGCCATCACAATGGCCAGATTGCTTGCCGCGGTGGATTTGCCGTCGCCGGGAAGCGGCGAGGTCACCAGGAGCGTCTTGGCTTGCGAGTCAGGCATCCCGAAGTAGATGGCGGTGCGGATGGCACGGCAGGCTTCGGCATAGTCAGAGATCGGCTGCAGATGCGCTTTCCTGCCTCTGACGCTGATGGCTTCACGACCCGAAATCTGCGGAACGGCGCCAAGGATCGGCAGGCTGAGGCTGGTGCCGACATCCTCAGCGGAGCGGAATCGCTGATCCATCCAGCCATTGAGGAAAGCCAGACCCAGGCCCAGACCCAAGCCCAGCATCAATGCAATGCCAACGGTCTTGGTTTTCTGCGGCTTGCTGGGAGCCAGCGAGGGCTTGCCCACTTCAAGAATCGAGACGGTGTTCTGGCTATCCACGTCTGCGGTCACGGCGAGTTTGCTCATGCTCACCTGGAACCCGTTGCAGAGTTGATCCACTCGGTTGAAGTCTTCCTGGAGCAATTGGTAGGTGGACGCCTTATTGTTCGTGGCCCTCGCACGGCTTCGCTCGGCGTCAGCGCTTTTTGTGTACGAATCCTCGAGTTGCTGCGCCCTGGTTCTTGCGAGATTCCAGCGTTCGAGCAGGCCCCCAATGTACGTGTCGGCGAGCTGTTTTTGGCCTTCGGTGATCCCACCAGCCGCATTTCCTGGCGCGGCCTCAGCCCCCAGCGCAACCAGCTTTGCCTGAATCTGCGCCAGTTGTCGCTGAACCCGCTTCACGTCGGGATGTTCTGTGCCCAATTTCGTCAGCAAGTCCTCAAGCTGCGATTGCAAGGCGCTCTCATACAAGCGCAACTGCTGCACTTCGGGAGGGTCGATGGAGGTTAATCCGCTGCCCGCCGGTTGGTCTGCCAGTATCAGAAGGCGCAATTTCACGGGGTCGGCTCGATATTGCTGTGCCAGCTCTAATTTTGCGTGCGCCTGGGCCTCGTCCAACTGAGCCTGGGTGAGGGCCGAGATGGTGCTGTTGAGTGTCGCGTCGAGCGCGTTGTTGGCGGGGTTGACCTGGTCGCTGAAACTCATGTCGGGGTTCGCGTCACGAAAGGCGACCTTCGCCGCCATCTTTTCGCTGCGCTCCGTTTCACTCTCGCTGAATTGTTTCTGCAAGATCTTCAGCATGTCGCCGGCGGTCGACTTCCGCTCATTGGTCATTTGCTTCGAGTAAGCCCCGACGATGGCGTTGACCGCCTGCGCGGAATCTTCCGGCGAAGGGGATTCATAGGAAACGGTGATGACGTCATTCAACTTGCCGAGATCGACCGTGAGACCGAGTTTCAACAGGGTGACCGGGCTGTCGCTGGTTTCGAATGACCGCACGTGCCGAACGCGAAGCTCTTCGGCGGCAAGATTGAGAATCGAGCTCGATCTGATGATCTCGACCTGCGTCGCCAGGTAATAGGCATCCTGCTGGGTTGGCGTGGACTTCCCGTCAGTGTCGGTTACTTTGACAGTTTGGGAAACGTACATCGACGACGAACTGGCATACAGCGGGGTGGTGCTTTGCAGATAGAGGACTGCCGCCCCAATGGCCACAACGACGGCGGCAACGATGATCCATCGCCCGCGCCAGAAGATCTCCAGCAGTTCGCCCTTATTGGCTTCACCTGGATGCTGCCCTGGCTGTCCCTGCGGCAATTCCGGGTTGTCGCGCGGCTTGCTGGGATAGATCGAATCGCTGGTATTGCTCTCGCCAAAGGTATCCACGCGTATCCTCCAAAAACCCCGTTCCTTACATTCTACCACAGATTTTGCGGCCAAGCCGCGACGTGGGATTTTGCCTGCGACCGTGAGAACTACGTCAGCAAGGCCTTAAGGTGCGAAAAATCCATGTCAGATTGGAAATAGAATTGGCTCGGAGGTCAAGGTGACCATCCGAGCCAATCGAGTTTCAAATAGCTGGCGCATCTTCAGGCAAATCGACGGCCGGAAGACGAACCCGGGGGGAAACCCCGGAAACAGTTAGTTCGTAGGCAAATTTCCACCGGTTTGGGAGCCGGTACCACCGCCGCCCCGGAGTGCAAGGCTCCGCTCGGCGGTGACGAACAAAACTGCCGCGACAATCAAAATGATCCATTTCATTGCCTTCATGATCAATTCTCCTGTTATCTATCGTCTTTTTCCCGACGATCTATAAATCCTTCAAGCCGAAAAAACACTCAAAAACCAATCAGCCGACAACCAATCAGCCACCAATCACCGATCGACGGCTGCGACGGCCGAGCAACGCCAGGCCCGAGAGACCGAGAAGCGCCAGGCTCCCGGGTTCGGGGACGGCATTGGCGGTGATTTGGTAGTTGTCAAAGTACGACGTCGCGCTGGTTGGATCGCCTGGAGAATCTGCACCGAGGCCGGCTGCATTTTCACCTTCCATGTAGGCGGCATAGAAGGAAGTGACGGAATTGGGGAAGCTGCCCGAAAACGTGTCGTTGACCGGTCCGCTGACGGTTTCCAAGTATGTGTGTGCGGTAAAGTTGAGTTGAACAGTCAACAGAGCGTAGGTGTCAACGGCCAGAGTTTTATCGTCGGCAAAGGTCTGAAACCCCAGCGTCGGATCGAAGGTAACAAGCTCACCGGTCGTCGAATCCACCCCAACGCCGCCGATAGAGGTCGCACCATTGTTGCCCACAGCCTTGATACCCATGAATGGTCCGTCCTGGGTATTCCCAGGTACCACCGGGCCGCTCGGAGTCTCATACTTGAACTCGGTGGTGATAGTGACCAGCGGGCCGTCAACCGAGACGGGATTGCTGGCGGGTGTAGTGAAGAATGGCGAATAGCCGATATAGCCGTCCGCTGTCGTCCAATTCACCTGGGCGGCATTGGAGCCGGCAAACGCGTTGCTATTCGTAACCTGCGAATGGGTCGTGCCTGAGTTTGCGTTGGTTCCGGTGGAGCCGAACGCCAAGCCGGCTGACGGCTGATTGAAGACGTTGGCGCCAACGGTGTAGTTAGCGCTGGTCTCGAAGCCTTGACTGTTGAAGATGACAGCCGCGCGAGCGGACTGCGCCGAGAACGACCCGGCAACCAAAGCTGCCGCCGCCATTACAGCCGCGCGACGAATGATCTTATGAATCGGACGCATTACCGCCTCCTGAAATGGCGAGCCTCGGCTCGCAAATGAACGTGCATCTTCTCAGAACACTGACAGCCGGCCACGAGATCCGCAACCTGCTGCGTCACAAGCCTCGACAGCGACAGAAAGGCACACGCCCTCATCGCGCTCTCCGCCTGCAACCCTGAACAACAGCTAGACTACACTCACGTTCTGGGAAAGCAAGGGAAAAGCGAGAAAAATTTCGACTGCCTTGCCGTTGCAACTTTGCCCGTGTCAATGGCGGCGAGTTTACTCTTAAATGCTTGGAAATGATTAAATTACAGATTAATTCTGGTTAATTTGCGGCCGCCGGGCGTGGCGGCATCAGCGGCAGGATCCGGCCTTCCACTTCCCTTCGCAATGCCCCGCAACGCTCCAGATGATATCTGCAAAGGTCCCATTTTTCCTCCTCCGCATAGATGGCCGCGAGCCGCGCATGAGCGGTTTCATTCATGGGCTCGATCTCCAGCACGCGCAGAAGATTTCGCTCCGCGCGCGCGCGGGTTTCGGATGTGGGAGATTTGAAATCCAACAACTGCTGGGCAACGAACAATCTTGCCGGCACGTAGCCCGGACCCTGATCGGGAGTGAGACGCGCCAGCAGCTCGATTGCCTCGCGTTGCCGGCCGACTCCGGCGAGGCTCAGCGCGAATCCAAATTCGTTGGCGGGATCTTCCGGTTCGTCGCTGAGCAGGCGCTGATAACAAACAACCGCCAATTGGTAGTCGCGGTTCCGCATGGCGCGCTCCGCCACGGTTTGATACCAATGCAGCACCTCGCCTGGCGATTGCGTCACGATGACAGCGGCGATCGTCAGGCTCGAGACGAGCGCAACAATCGCCGGCGCGGCGGCCAGCCATCGCCAGAAGACCGATGCATGCGCCGCGGCGCCGGCTTCCACGCGTTGCGGGCGGCGCCGAGGCGCGGGCGGTTTGGCGGGACTTGCGCCGCTCATCGGACGGCCTCCGCCTGCCTGGCGAGTTGCGCCGCGAAGTCGTCGCGCACGGCGAAAAACAATTGCCGGAGCTGCTGTTTGTCTTCGTCGCCGGGCGGCTTGTATCCCTGCAAAAGCACCTGCACCTGATATGCCTGCGGCGCCCTGGCCCTCTCGTAGGAAAGTTGGAGAGCCAGCCTCAAGCCGCTCTGAGTCTCCAGGCTTTCCGGCGCCAGCCATCTTCCCTGCTCATCGCAGCAGCCATAAAGCAGATACGCGAAAGCGGGCGACGGGCGCTGCATCTCCATTTCGGAGTATGCGCCGGCCGGACCCGCCTGGTCAGCGCTGCCCGCGTGCCCTGAATTGACGGGCTGCCACCCGGAGGCGAGATAGCAGGTCGCAAGTTCGTGATATCCCGGGAACGGGTAATCGCACGCGACCAGCGCGCTGCGCGGTCCGTTTCGATAGGTCCAGATGAAGGAATACTGCCCCAGCACCTCGGGCCGGCCGATCACCTGTTCACTGCCGTCGACGCGCTGCCACCCCGCGACCGCGGCGGGAAGCGAGAACTTGGCGGCGGCTCCAAGGCTGGGGGACGCCCACAGCCCGGCGACGCGGACCTGGGCAAAAGCCCCGAGAAGAATGAATGCCACCGCGATGCCCCAGCCCATCCAGTTGGGCATGCCGGCGGCGGAGTTCGTCGCTTTTGAAGATCGAGGTTGAAGCACTGCGGGCGTGTTTTGGGACTCCGGCCGCTCGGGCCGGAGAAGGACCAGGAATTGATCCAGGCTCGCGGTGAGGGCGATGCAGACCATGAACAAAACCAGGCCGAGCAGCTCATGTGCCGACCCTGAGAGGATGTCGAACTTCCATGTTTCGATAAGATATGCGCCCAAGGAGATTCGCAGCACGTTGGCCCAGACGACAAAGACAAGCGAGCAGCACATGAGCGTGACGATTCGCCACGCGGGCCTTCGCCAATAAAAGCCGAGCATGAGCGTGACGGCAACAACCGCCAGGAGGGAATGCAGTCCGCTGCAGGCGTCTTCGACACCGAGCCGATGGCCGGCAATGTTGATTAGGCTCCCCGTTGAAACATGCGGGATCCCCATGAGATCAAGCAGCCGACCGCTGGCCCAGACAGCCCATTGCCTCAGAATGAGAGCGATCGCTTCGTCCTTGCGTCCCGGAGGCGGGAGAATGGTCACGAGCAGCACGAAAGACGGCGCCAGTGCGCGAAGCAGCTTGACTCCTCCGATCCAGCAGACGCATCCCGCCAAGGCGATCCAGGCGGAAATCCCTCCCAGCCAGCGCAGAAGAAACAGCGTGCCCAGAGCCAGCGTGAGAAAGGCTGCCGCCAGGAGCAGCGTTCCAAGCAGCCGGCGACCCTGGAACTCCATGCCGGGCTGGTCGCGCAGGCGGTCCCAGGCGAGATAAGACGCGCCGATCAGGATCAACGGAAAAAAATCATACTGCGGACGTGTCCAGAGGTCGGCGAAGAATTTGAGGAGCAGCGGCAGCTCGCCGATACAGACCAGCAGGAGCAATCCCACTGCAACACGATCGAACGGGCGGCGTGCCGATCCGGGAGATGGTGGAGGCGATGCGTTCGCGGTCATGCGGAGCTTATGACAGTAGTGACGTTGATTGTCATGAATGTTCACCCGGACGCGAATTCACAGCCACAAAAATCACTGGCGCGATTGTACCGGGGAAAAGGAATTATAGGACGCCGGCGGGCGGCGCGGGCAACTCAATTGTCACGCCACAGTCCGCGGGAGGCCGAGAACGTACTTGACAGGTGTTGGAACCGGGCTATTTTTTGACAGCGGAGTGCCGGCAAGACGGAAGCGGCTGCCGCCGTCTCTCACCAAGGAAAACGATGAATCGAGTCACAGCGATGATCTGCGCCGCCACGCTGGCGAGCCTGGGCGTGTCATTTATGAGTGGTTGTCAAAAAGGCGACGCCGCCGACTCCACTGCGCGCGTCGCGATCTACGACATCGACAAGGTGGCCAGTGATATGGGCTGGAGGGGCGAAATGGACCAGAACATGAAGAACCTGATGGCGAAGTTCAAGACCGATTTTGAGCACTCCCAGGCGAAGTACCAGGCTCAGATCGACAAGCAGAGAACCGAGTGGGCGCCGAAGGACACCGACAAGTTGACGCCTGACCAGGCCACCATTTTGAACAACATGAAGGACGCCGCACAGCAGGTGCTGGTGCAGTTGAACCAAAACGCCAATCAGCAGTTGAACGCTTATAAAATGCAGTGGATCCAGCAGTATCGCCAGGCACTGCGCCCGACGTTGGAGC
>Ga0182024_10025056_pt1 | contig 10561 bp, 17 predicted proteins | sample P32metaG_FD_120480 | JGI IMG/M metagenome (GOLD analysis project Ga0182024, IMG submission 120480) | Permafrost microbial communities from Stordalen Mire, Sweden - P3-2 metaG (Illumina Assembly) | ecosystem: Environmental > Terrestrial > Soil > Wetlands > Permafrost | place: Sweden: Stordalen...
TGTATTGTTCTGAGCGACAGCTTGCAATCGCTCGATCAACTCTTTCTTGGTGCCCATTGTTTTCAGGGATCGACTCGCTAGTAGATGGCGAAGTTCTTTGACGGTCGATTGCTCGAGATCAGTGAACGGCTGCCGGTGCTCCACTGCCGAGGGTTCACAGGAGTCTTCTTGAATCGCCTCTGTGGCCTGTGAAGATTGTCGACATGTGGAAAATTTTGTTTGTCTCGCATGCTGACCGCGCGTTACATTGGGAGGATTTTGATACAGACTTTGACATGTAAAGACAACAGTAGGTCTTCCGCAGAGTCGAGGGACACTGGTATGATACGAGATACAGTTCTTAGACGCGTACAACCTGTTGGCTGACCGTAAACACACGAAAGGAGAAAACCCCGGAGGTCTCCCTATAGACATTCTCTTTTGTCTTAATCTCTCAATTTCTTATTAAATACAGCGCCTGAACTCCATAGATGCATCTAATCACTAACACTGTCAGAATCTATTACACAAAACAAAAATAACTGACGCGTAGGAGGAAAATTTCAGATAGGAGCGAAAATTTTGATCCGCATGATTAGTAGTCTCAGATGAACTATGCATTGATTTTGGAATCATCATTAAATAATACTGTCCAGTGCTTAAAATGGACAATGAGGGAAGGTAGGATGGGAGACGTACCATAGTTGGAGAGTTGGTTGTGTGGACAACAAAGATTTTTCGGTTCCGTTTTTTGGTGGGCAGGTTGAAATTTCGATTGGGACCAGAGCCCTTTACGGCGGTTTATCTGACGAGTACCCAGACTGATAAAGGACCCAGGACGATACCGCTCGCTACTAGTGGTGGTCATGCGGCTTTGATAAATTGCCTTGTATCGGAGGGCAATGTAATCGCCTGGGACCAGGAGGTCAAGATTCCATGATAGATACTGGAAGATGTTGGCAAAACGCTCCTACAATTACAATTTAACGAATAAATTACTACATATATTGTCCCTCATTATAGACCGAATCGTCCCACTCTGATAAAACTCGCCAACCTGTGTTTTTCCTAAGTCATTACAGCAAGTTTCCTGGCGCTGGTATCGAATCTAGTTACTCCTCCCGTGCCCCGATGTCGTCTCATCTCACGGTTTTTTCGTAATCGTATTTTTACACCTTTCCTCACCACCTGTCTATTCAAAGTCTTCAACAACCTCGTTATATACGAGTACATGAGAATGACAATAACCGCTACTGTTGTCGGAATAGCTATTTTCCAGAAAAACACTGGCCCGTTATCGACGAGTTCTGGCCAGTGCTCTATATTGAAGTTCATACCAAAGTATCCGGTGATGAAGGTCAATGGTAGGAAAATCAGGGAGGCCATGGTAAGTTGCCTCATCGACTCGTTTTGAGTGGACGCGACCATATTGAATATCTAACCGTAAGTGACGAAAGATAAACGGAGATAACCAAGTTAATCATGTTTTCGACTGTCCCGCGTAACATGTCGACTTCTTCAGTGAGAATAAGGACGTGGTCAGCGACATCAGCTAAATATATTCGAGCTGCGACCGAAATATCTGCTCCTTTTTGTTCGCATTCGTTAGGATTTGGGGCTTGAGGAGTAGCAGGCATACTACTTCCGGATGCAGAGCCGAAATACCCGGGTCGTTTAGGGGGACGATGATCTCTGAGAGCGTTGATCATATTGTGGAGCGGATATAGGGTTCGTTTAAGGATATTGAGCTCTCCAGATACAATATGAAGTTCTCTCGTATGTGCCATTTGAGGATTCGTCAAAACATCGATTTCCTATACATGAGTTGTGAAGAGGAAAACGGGTCACGTACAAGATCTGCTATTAATTCTTGATAAGCTGTGGCGATAGGAAATGACAGATCCACAACTGCATCGATGATACTTTGGAGGAGCAAGGAGGGGTCTTCAGAAGTTCGAAGGATCGTGGCATCTGACCCAAGGCGCTGCATGATGGGCTTCTCCACCGCCCTGCCCGATTGCTATTGTGAGCTCCACAATTGCCTGGATACATACTTGAAAGAATGTAATCACGGTTCCATCACTTGTCAAAAAGATGGAAACCTGTTCAACCGCGACAGTCAAATTAGTCTCTCTCGAGGATTTGATCTGCTCGTGTATCAGGTTCCGATCCGGGTGATAATGCTGCGCAATTGGAGTAACCGTGAGTTTCTGCGGTTGATCCATACCAGCAGCGGTTTCCGCATCTCTCATCATATCGTCGTTTTGACTTGTCCCTTTGAGAAGATCCTTCAGTTTCGACCAAAAAGATGTATCTGACGTTCTTTGATCTTCCACCCAGCTTGTCATTGAAGCTGTGTCTTCATCGTCAACAACAATGCGTTCGTCATCCCCGATAAGGACATGGAGAAGCAGACATACGTATGTATCTAGTCGTCAATTGGGAGATGCGAGGAGACTACGATCTTGATACAGGTCAATTTTGGTTCGTTGAACACTGAGTAAATCTTCGATCGCAAGACGATGTAATTTATACTTCGTTGCCAGTAATTTAATGCACGGCCAGTTCAAGCCGTCGACGTTTATCCACCGAACTTTCGACCACGGTGGCCGATCATACTGGAAAAATTCCTGAAAATCGGACAGCATTCTCATCTTCTTGGATGTCATGCATCGCTTTGCAGAATAATCGGTAACAGTCATCTCAGCAGACGCATTAAATCCTTCCACATCCATAGTTGTATAGTCAAGGCCTGGCTCAGCTGCGACGCCGCCAGTGTATAGCCCGGAACCACTTTTAAATCTCTGAACAGCCCTTACATTATCCACGGCCTACAATCAGCGCGCTCCCCAGGTGCTGACGGTGCCTTTTTGAACTTCTTTCGTACTCTGGTGCTTGCTTCACTCTGTGAAGGCATCTCCTCAGGATCATCAGTATAAGGATGAGGAAATTGCAACCCTCCCGTACCTGAAGGACCGATCAAAGTACTCAAACTCGGAGGAAATTCTCGAGAAGGCGATCCCGGCGCTTCAGTCTGGAGGAATTCGCTTGATCCTCTTCCGGGCGTGTCCATTGTATCTGCTCCGGGGCTGTCTCTCGACGAAGCGAAAGGATTAGAATCTGTCGACGCTGCCAAGGTGACGCGATTGCGGAAACTATCGGCTACAAGCTCAAGGTTGGTTTGCAGGGAGGATCTCCTGGACCGGACGCCGAGGATAGCGCTTAAATTAAACCACGTACGAGGCGCCGGTTATGAGCCAATAAATAAGGAGCCTGGAGCGCAGTGGAGCCAGGGACCGCCTACTGGACGTTGCAATCAAAACGTTGCCGCAGATTTTCGCCATGAACGACGATGAAAATGCCGAACGACAAAATACAGAAATATCATTGTTACAAGCCGCCTATCCGACTGAGTTTACCTGGCACAAAAACTCCCCTCCTGAAGTACTCTCTTTCGATAAATAAGCTAATTGTCAAGTAGCCCCTGAGCTTCGATTTGTCTGTGGATAACGGAGTCGGTCTTTTTTTCACCTTGCCACTGAGCTACCCTTCGAAGAGAAACCCAATCGTTGCGGTTTCGGCACCAAGACTATCCGAGTCTCAGCGTCAATCTCTACAAAAGGAGTTGAACTCGATCCTTGATGGCCTGTCTTCTTCCACCGAAGAACGATTACTTGAAATCGTCGAGTCCTTCCGAGAACACGTTCCAACTGCATCCACAATATCCGCCATAGAAGCAATTGCTCCAGAACAATCAGTCTCAAGTAACCCGGTGCTAGATACACCGGCTTTCGTTGTCCTGATCTGGTTCCACCACCTCTTATCTACAACAAAACGCAAAGCAATCAAATCTCTCGATTCCCTCCGAGGGATTTCCAAACCAGGGTATCCCGGAATTCTAGTTCTCCAAGGCCCCAAACTTGCCTTGGACGACGCGATAACAGAGTTAAAATCTATGCGATGGCAGGCAATACAAGTCCGAGGAGAAATTGAATGTGAAAAGCTACTGCAGAACGACATTCATGAAGTAGAGAAGGTCGCTGAAGTGGTGGCTAAAATGGAGGAGATCGAGCTTGGAGACTGGTGTCTCTCTGCATTGAAGATGAAGTAACGGTATGTCTCTCCCTGTTCTTTTTCTGTCGCTTCCTGTTTTGTGATGAAAAATTGCATCAATCGATTCCTGAACTTTTGTGTGGACTTGATTTATACCCAAATTTCTGATCTTTCTCTCTCTCTGTGATACTGTTCTGCTGGCAAGCATAGCTGAATTTTAGAGCGGTCCTGTCAAGTAGTGGTTGCAAGAATGAGTTCTTGTGGATGAATCTAGTCTTATCAAGAAATAGATGCAATGATAGGATCGGTCGTCATGGCGCTGGGTAGCTTTAATGGCTGCGACCCTACAGTAAGATTACACGAACATGTTACTGGCCAGGAATGGACGAAGACATTAAGAAACATGGAAGAGTTCGAAGCTTGTTGAAGAACAAGAGCTCGAATTGCCCTAACCTTTGACATGCTTCGCTCTCTCCCATGTTTCCGAATATCTTCGTGCATATCAGAGTAATATGCTCGTACAGTCGAACTGTAGGTTTGTTCAAGTCCAGGGTGGCCAGCAATTGATAGATTTTTGATCTCGCTTACGACTGTCATTTTGACCTCAGTGTCAGAAGAGAAAATCAGGTAGAGTTGGCGCTTTTTACTCAGTTGATGTGCATTTGATCAAGTGTCGCAATGAAGTCCGCGATTAGGCAGCCAACTTACCAAACTGGGTTTTTTCCCACTTTCATCAGAGGATTTGCTCGTCCTTCCCGTCGAGGCAGAGGAGATTGAGCATTCTGTCCCGTTAGGCTTGGCAGTCGGAGATGTCATAATCTCCAGTCACGGTGAGAGACGCTTGTCGTCAGCGTGCTCGGACGTATGTATTTCATATGCTCTGGGAGGGACAAAGGAAAGGGCACCTGACGCCGATCAGTCTTCTTGTGACACAAGTTGCATGACAAGCCAGGCAATCGGTTCCCTTTCCTTGCGACTTCATTATCACCAATTTCAATCAATGTCGATCGGCGAATAATCCAACCGAGTTGAACAAGAGAACGGGATGTCAGAACTAGCCTCCAATCGGTAATGTCCTTGTCGGTGGTCTTGCACTCTTTTTCCACATTCCGAACTGATGAGTTTGAAAGCTCCGGTATCGCTTACGCTTCGTCTCTCTTATATCTATCTCTCCGGCTTTTAGCGAGAGATATGACTGGTCGAATTTGGGGCATTATTTATGGAAATTATGAGGTGGGATGGCGCCTCGTGCATCACGGTTGCGGCGGGGGTGTGTCCCCGGATAAAGTTTGTGTGTATTGTTGAGCACGGGGCGCAATAGTCCGCCGCTTTGATGTCCTCCGGCTACTTTATCGATTGATTCCTTACCACAACCGCAAATCTCGCTCAAAACGGAGGCCATACTGGATTATCCCAGTCGGTATCCGGCAGCAACAGCTAGTCCATTAGACCGTGTTCTTAGGTACAAGCAGTGGACTTTTCAGTCTCGGTGATCGGCGACGAAGAGGCGTGCCCGATATCGGAATGGGAAATGAGTGGGAGGGCACAGGCCGACCTGCATATCTCAACCTTATTATGCCACCCACGCTTTGGCAAGAGCGGGGACCTGTAACTGGTTGCCACTTGCGCTCAGGACTTGAATCGGCTACGCCGTCTTTATTTAGTCGTCGCTGTCCGCTTCACCTCACATTCAAACCAATTGCCTTACAATCTCTTGATGTCGAACAGGCTATCTGAAATCGGCCAGCTCCTCAATGCTTCCTTCCGCCCCCCTCCTCCCAGGTATGGAGATGGCAGATACGAGTCTGACTACTCTCCTACTGAAACAAAAACCGGCATTCTCAAAGATCTGGCCAGCCAGGCAATGCGAGTTCCGCAGGATCTCGATCTCATGATTGATTATGTGGGCATGATGCGCCGAGGAGGGCTCCAGGATGATAGCAAGTACTTGGTATTCATTCAATCTCTTGGAAAATTCTTATTGAAGGTGGAAAAACTCATCCAGTTCATCACCTCTTTGCCCCGGACATCCAAATCCGAAGCCAAGCTTACTGATGGGCTTGTTACCAACCTATGGAACGTCTTGCTTCATCCTCCACTTTCCTATGTTGGTGATACATATCAATACAGAAACCCAGAAGGGAAATACAATGTGCGTTGCAAATTTCACCATTGCTAATATGAGAATATCATGTATCCAGACCTTGGAAAGGCTTACACTCCGTACGCAAAAAGCGTCAAGGCTGTACATATGAAGATGGCTGCGCCTCCAGACCCAGGTGTCCTCTTTGACGGTTCTTTCTATTATGTCCTATTCTGACATGTAGCTGTGATGGCCCGCAAGCAATACAAAGAGCACCCAAATAAAATCAGTAGTGTTCTCTTCTACTTCGCCACAGTTGTCATCCATGGTATAACCCGCCTCCTCTGGTCTAATAGTAGATTTGTTTAGGTCATCTCACACAGATCCGAACATTAGCGAAACGTCTTCTTACCTTGATCTTTCTCCGCTTTACGGTTCAAATCAGAGAGAACAAGATCTCGTTCGCACGTTCGTCGATGGCAAGCTTAAACCAGATACATTCTCCGAACCGAGGATCCTTGGTTTTCCTCCCGGTGTCAGCGGCTTGCTAGTTTCATTCAACCGTTTTCATAATTATGTTGTCGGAGAATTGGCGGACATCAATGAAGCCGGGCGATTTTCTAAGCCGGTTCGAGATGCAGTTGAGCAAAGAGTCCGTGCAATGATGAGAGCAGCATCTGAGGAAGAGATTCAAGCCGCAATCAAAAAGCAATTCGATGCCGCCGTTGCTAAACGTGATAACGACCTCTTCCAAACAGGACGCCTGTAAGTTTCCTCATGTCTACTTCTGACGGTAGGGTTACCTGTGGGATATACATTAACATTATCATGTTCGATTATGTTCGTGCAATCCTCGGTTTGAATCTTACCGGAAATCTCTGGGAGCTTGATATTCGAGCGACTGGACCCCACGTCTATTCAAGTCAAGGTGCGCCAACGGGAATTGGCAATCAAGTCTCATGCGAATTCAATCTCCTTTACCGATGGCACTCTGCCATCTCTGATCGTGACGACAAATGGACTACCGAATTCACTCAGAAGCTTTTCCCAGGCAAAGATATTCATAAACTTTCTCTTGAGGAATATGTTGGGGGGCTGCAAGGGTGGCTTGCCAAGATCGATCCCGATCCTTCAAAGCGCAATCTGAATATGGATACGGTGGTCAGAGGTCCAGATGGAAAATTTGATGATGCCACTCTCGTCAAAGTTATCCAGGAAAGTATTGAAGATTGCGCCGGTATCTCAGTCGTAGGGCTCCCCTGATCATAGCTGCCTTCGATTCTGGAGTTCCACTGGCTTTGAGGATGGTGGAAGTCCTCGGAATTCGCCAAGCTCGCGTTTGGAGAACGGCCACCTTGAACGAGCTTCGTAGATTCTTGGGTCTTGTTGAACACAAAACATTTGAAGCAATCAATCCGAATCCGAGAATACATGAAGCTCTTCGTCAATTGTATGACCATCCGGACAACGTTGAGATGTATCCTGGTATGGTCGTCGAGTACACCAAAAAGCCTATGGCTCCGGGAGCCGGATTGTGTCCTACACAAGTTATTGGTTCTGGGCTATTGAGTGATGCTGTTTCTTTGGTTCGTGGAGATCGGTTTTATACAGTGGTACGCATCCGTTTGGCTCATGATTGAGATTAGGATTACTCTCCGGCTAATTTGACTGCATTCGGATACCAATTAGTGGAACATGATCCAGACGTTGCCCATGGCGGTGGCATGTACAAATTACTGATGAAGGCATTCCCGGGATGGTTTGAGTTCAATTCTGTGTACGCCCTGTACCCACTCACGGTTCCGAAGCATACGGTCAAACTTCTTACGGAGCAAGGGGTTATCTCTCAATTTACTAGCAATCCGCCCAAAAAACCAGTTCCAGAACTCGCTTTCTCTACCAAGGCGAACGTTCAGCGAATTCTTGGAGATCAAAAGACATTCAAGGTCGTATGGGGAGCTGCCATCTCCAGACTCAGCGGAGGTGTAGACTACATGCTCTCTGCCGACAAGCCAGCAAATACTGTACAACGCAACGCGGTAATCAAGGCCCTCTACACAGATGTTCCGAAAGGCATGGATGAAGTCTGGGATTTCTACGTCAGATTTACAGAGAAATTACTTGCTGAGAGATCTTACCAGTTGGGAGATTTTTATCAAGTTGATGCTGTCCGAGAGTACCATCTGAATGTTTCAAAGGCTAATATAGTGTAATCGACATGGTCCACGTGCGCTTTGTGGCTCAACTCTTTGATCTCCCGTTGAAAACGGACAAGAAACCACATTACCCGTTCACGGAGAAGCAGTTATACGACATTCTGGCGGTGCTCTTCGCTTACGTTTTCCTTGATAGAGATGAGGCCGTCTCATTCAAACTCCGTAAGATTGCAACCAAAGCATGCGAAGCTCTCAGTACATTGGTTAAGTTCAATGTCAGGGAAGTATCGGTTGGCGGATTTATCAAGAAGTTGGCCGACAATTTCAAGGAAGACGGATTCTTGGATAGTTACGGAAATGCTTTTATTCGAAGGTTGCTCAAGGCAGGCAAGTCTGTGGATGAAATCACTTGGATCATCATGCCGACGGCGGCGGCCGCAACAGCGAATCAAGGACAACAGGTAATTTTCTTCAGGGGTGTTCTGATTACAGTCAATTCAAATGTTGGATATCTATATGCAGCCAAAATACAGTCATCATTGGCCTGAGATTGTTAAATTGGCGCAACTTGACGACAAGGACTCGAGGAAGAAACTACGAGCGTACGCTTTGGAGGCATGTCGTTTGTCCACCCAATCGTTCGGATTATTCCGTCGTGTCCAGGAAGATTGCACCATCGACGAAGCCGGTGTGACGTACAATTTGAAGGCAGGCGACGAAGTGTTTGCGAACTTGGTTAAATTCAAAGTTGATTCTCGCTAATATCAGGTCGGAGCTAATCTTGATCCTCATGCTTTCCCTGAACCTCTCGAAATCAAATTGGACCGTCCAGAGGATTCGTATATCCTGTACGGATTTGGTCCACACTCGTGTATTGGGAGGGAGATCAATATTGTCGCTAATACTGCGATTTTGCGCACTTTTGCTCGGTTGAAGAATCTCCGCCGCGCACCTGGCCCTCAAGGAGAGCTGAAGTATGTGTTGAAGAATAATGTTATCAAAGCGTATATGCAGGAAGACTGGAGTAGCTATTGGTATTTCCCAACAAGTAAGATCACCCCTGTTTCCGGGCTGACTGTGTAGCGATGAAAGTCCATTACGACAAAAGCTAGGCTTATCATCGTTTGGTCTATTGTTTGCTTGTGAACCCTCTCTTTTTCTGTATTAGGAAGCATGCTGTAGTAGCTATAGTGAGGCCGGGTTGCTTGAATGAGTCTTAATGAGATATAGCAATATTTCTTTCGACGTCCTGGCGAAACCAATCAAAATTGCTCCGTCAGGATTCACCGACTGTAATGTATGTATGCCGCAGCCACTGTGAGAACTGCTTGAGATATTAACGGCCCATAAATCTTCGCCAAGTTCAACCGGGGTGAGTGTTATCAGCTTTAACGATGCAACAGATAAAATGTTGTTGTCGTGACAACCACACGTGACTTTGCACCAAACGTGTAAACAAAGCAGACACTCCATTTGATCACAATAATTAACGACACCACCACCGCTCGATTGTTTGTGCAACATTGTGTGAGTAGAACAGCAATCCGTTATCGATCCATTTGGCGACATGGAATATCTGACGCCGTCTCATCTGCGAGACAAGTCGCCATTCAAGGATGTCACCAACTCGACTCCAACGCCCGGATTGGGAGCCGGTTCAGCGCGCAAAATCACAAAGTCACGTCACAAGAGAACCAACTCAACAACAAATACACCACAGAGACGAAGCACCCGCCTAAGCTCGCTCAAGTCTGAACCTCAAGGCAAAGAAAACAAGGAGGAGGAATCACAGATCACTTCCACAACAAAACTACGCAAAGTGACACCACGTAGTGGAAGTGTTACCTTGAGGAAAAGGAGCGCCAGGAAAGAAGAACAAGAACTGAGCGGTTCACGTGTGCGTAGGACAAGAACAAGTGTATCGACACTGCCATCATCACCGCTTGCTGGGAAAACTAGTCCCTTGCAATTTCTTGCAACACCCGAAAGGCTTCGGACCACAAGATCGAACAGTATTTCACTAAAACCCGGCAGTTCTCCAACGATTTTACACACGGAAAATATTCCACCAATATTAGGAAGTGCGATAATAGAAGAACAAGGTAAATCATTCCCTGTCAAAAACTAATGACAGAGCCTGCAAGTCCTTTGCCAAAATATGACACTTTGCAGTTGAGAGATCAGCCTGAGTTATCGCCGAGTTCTAATCCCTTCGATCAATACCCGTTGCCTCTATCTCCTGTGAAATCGATTCAGAAAGCCAGCGCGCTACAAACCCCCGCCCAACGAA
>Ga0182024_10025057_pt1 | contig 10561 bp, 13 predicted proteins | sample P32metaG_FD_120480 | JGI IMG/M metagenome (GOLD analysis project Ga0182024, IMG submission 120480) | Permafrost microbial communities from Stordalen Mire, Sweden - P3-2 metaG (Illumina Assembly) | ecosystem: Environmental > Terrestrial > Soil > Wetlands > Permafrost | place: Sweden: Stordalen...
CAGAGGTCAGCGCTTCGGTGCGCTCCTTTTTATTTGGCGTCTTGCGACACGTCGGCGTGATCGATGACGCAGCCGGGAGGAAATCCGAATGTCTGCGACACCCAGTCTTGAATGCCCGCACTGCTCTGGTCTGATTGCTGCTGACCCACGATTCGCTGGTCAAAAAGTTGCTTGCCCGCATTGCCGTCGTCCGCTCTTGATGCCTGCGGCAACGCCGGCGGCTCAAAAGCAATCGCCCCCGTCGCTTCCCCTTCCCGGTCGAACTGCTTCTCGCAGCGATTCCCCCGACAAGCCGCAATCTTCGTCACCACGTGCTGGCCCCGTGGTCTCCTGTCCCCACTGCCAAGGACAAATCGCAGTTGGCCCAAACCTTGCCGGCAAAACAGTGACCTGCCCTCATTGCAGCGGTAGTGTGGTAATGCCTGGGGCTGCTGTGGCAAAGCCCGCCGTCGTTGCTCAGGCGCCGGCAGGAAGCGATGGGACAGACCCGTTCGACTTCTTGGAGTCGGCCGCTGCCCCAAGCAGCAAGCCAGCAAATTCCTCCACGAGCTTGGGACGCAAAGCATCCACCGCAAAAAACAACAAAGCGATTTCGAATGTCGTCATTGGCGTTACGGTGGTTGTCGTGGCGGTTTGCATCATTATTGCGATTAGGAAATTCAAGAACGACGCCGCAGACGAGAGAGGAGATGATCGTCCTGCATTCACGCAATTTGAATCCACGCAACCCACATCACCCTTTGTTACGATGGCGAATTACATGCGAATTCAAACGGGCATGACCGAGAGCGAAGTTGCGGAGATTCTCGGCGGTCCTGGGGTGGAGGTCACATCGAATACGATGGGACAAGGCACTGCTTATGAGATTCAAACCAAGGGGATGAGTTGGGGTGGAGGAGGTCTGGGTTCCGTGCAGGTGGTTTTCCAGAAAGGAAAGGTTGTGATGAAGACTCAATTCGGGTTGAGGTAGCCACAAAACCCGTCGCAGCAGTATCCGCCGTTTATTCGGCGACCAGCCACGAATTGTCACTTCCAGACAAGCCGGCAGGGTCAGATTTTTATTTGGCGTCTTGCGACACATTGGCGTGATCGATGACGCAGTCGGGAGGAAATCCGAATGTCTGCAACACCCAGCATTGCATGCCCGCACTGCTCTGGTCTCATTGCTGCCGACCCAAGATGTTCGGAGGAGAATGACAATGGGTGACCAATGGTATTATTCGCAGAAGGGCCAGCAAGTTGGGCCGGTGACGCCGCAAGAACTTCAACGGGCAGCGATAGATGGCGGAATGCTGCCGAGCGACTTTGTGTGGAAGCAAGGCATGGCGGAATGGGTTTCGGCAAGGCGGCTCAAAGGCTTATTTGTGCCTCCACCGCTCCCATCCGTCAACGGGAATGGATGCAAGAAGCCCACGCCGAGTCCATGCGATGTAGGTTGCCCGCATTGTGCTGGGAAGATCGTCAATGATTCGACGCTTGCCGGCAAGGAAGTAGGTTGCCCTCATTGCAACGGAAGGGTGATCATGCCGGTGGTCGCTCAACCTACCCAGATGGTGCAGGCAGTGGACGACTCCCCCGATCGGTCCAACTTTTCGCTGTCGCCTAGTTCGGCGATGGTCATTCAGCAGTCGGCAACGAATACCGACAACTTGATTCGGCGAATTGCTGACTACGAACGCATCTCAGGTGCGCTTTGGTTGGGAATCGCAATCATTCAAATACTTACGATCTTCGGCATCATTGCCGGAATCTGGAACATCTACGCTGCGATAACTAGATTCGGAGTTGCAAAGCAGATTCGGGCCAAGCATCCGGGTATTCCGAAGACGTTCGAGCCGATCACAGGTCTGATCGTCATAGGGCTCATCAACCTGATCTTTGGAGGTGTGATTGGCCTGGTGTTTGTCGGGTTCGATTTCTACATCCGAGATAAGGTACTTACCAACGCTCAACTCTTTCAACCACAATTAGCGAATTGAGTAAACCATTGTCGGACTGGTTCAGAGCGAGCTATTCCCAGTAATAAAGAAACGATCGCAAACGTCGATCGTGGGGTTCCAAAGGCACCGTACCATATTATGTCACATTCATGGTATTACAAGCACGGAGATAAATCCTCCGGCCCGGTTTCCAGCGAACTGTTGCGGCAACTGGTCACCTCTCGACTACTTGACCGTAACGACTTGGTTTGGCGGGACGGAATGCCAAGGTGGATTGCAGCGCATCAAGTACCGGGTTTATTCCCGACAGATACGCCCAACCAGGAGAAGCCCACAAGGCAACATACGTCGACCAGTTCCGCCTCGTCGGTAATGGATTTTCCCGACCACTCTCACTCAATCCCGCTACCGCCAATCCCGCTCCCAACGAGGAGTGATCTGACTCCATCGCCGTTGCTGGTTGCAAAGCCTGCTTCGGTGCGGCAGGATCACGCAGGTGCTGTCGCTCTTCCGCCGCTCCTTTTGGCTGCTTCGACAGCGGACGATGCATCATTGCCAGTCGCCAAGCCTGCTTTGGTAAAGGCGAGTCCGGCGGCTGCCAAGCCGGTTCCGGAGATCTGCGCTGCGGTGGACTTCGCCGCTGTCGCAGCACAGCCCGCAATTGAGACGTTGCCTCTCGACATTGCATCGATCGTTTCCCAGCCCGCTTCGACGACAAAAGTCAAACCCTCAGTCCGGGAGGAAAGTTCATCCGTTGCTCTGGGCGGCCGTCGGCGTTCCTGTAGTGTTGATCGGGGTTATTATCATCTGGGCGGTAATCGGTCAGTCTGGGAGCGATCCGAACTTGGCGGAGGACTCGTCACATTCAAAAGCAACGGGCGACCCTCACACGAATCAATCCAAGGCGGCAGGACGCACAGTGGATACCGAATCGCTTCGACCGACCCACGCACCGGATAACTCGGCCACAACGCTTGCTAAACAGCGACATCCGGATTCGGGCAAGGCACCGCCATCGACTCGTGACGCAAACGAGTCCGCTGATCCCGCAGACTCGGCCTCAATAAATGCACATATCTCGCAGATGGTGAAATCATTTACGATGTCGCCCACTGGCGACTACGTTCTCATCACATTCACAGGAAGTGCCGAACTGTGGTCAATTCCGGCTTTAACACAAAAGACTGCCGGAGGACGGGAGTGCAACTACTTTTCGACGCCAGCAGCTTTTTCACCGGACGGTACCTTTCTAGCGTGCCTCGACGGAGAAATTCTTCGGATTTGGAATGTAAGAACAACTCCTGCTTCACTGGTTAATAGCATACCCGCTTGGCGGCATCCTGACAATAATAGCTGGAACGGCATCTCCTGGGTTAGCAACGGGACGCTAGTTACAAGGAACCCAGACGGAGGCTTTCAGTTTTTTCGGCAAGATAAGACGACCGGAGCCATTCTCATTAGATCTGTTGGTGCGGGTGGTTTTGGAGGTTATTCACCACCTGCAGAACTCGATAAAAGTCTTTGGGAGTCCACATATTACAAGTATAAAATAGGAGGGCAAGTCACTGTTTCGCCGAACGGCCAGTTTTTTGTCACGGCTCCTGCTGGGGGGAATGCTAGGCGTGATGAATCTCCCCATATCAATCTATGGTCGATTCCTGATGCCACCACACGAGACGTTATCAAGTTGTTTGCAGCGGATAACCAGCCTCCGAAAAGCCACCAAAAAGAGAGCTGGTGGAACGAGAGGTATGGCGACATCAATGTGTCACATGATGGTACCGTAATTGCTGTCACTCTTCCCACTGATGGAACAGTGATGAGGAAAAAGGGTTGGCTTGTCGTTTGCCAGCCGTGTAGTCTTAAAGCGCAACGGGTACTGCTATCTAGCACACAAGTACATCAAGGTGCTGGTGAGGTGATGGACTTTCGTTTTCGTGGTTTTTCACCGGATAATAGATCCGCTGCTACAAGTGCGACAATTATCACAAATACGAGCAGAGCATCGCAAGAAGCACAGGTTGTAACAGTCTGGAACGTAAACACGGGCAGTCAAGTATGGCACGTAGACGGAGTGGGTGCGAAAGAGGTCTTTTTTAGCAGGGACGGACGCACACTTGTAACAGGCGGAACGAACGGACCATTATTCAATGATCCGCCACAAGATGTGGATTTTTGGGACGTGGAAACCGGTGAACGACGAGGCAGAATCACTGACAAAGGGATCTCGACTCTTGCGTTGTCCGCCGATGGACAATGTTTGCTGACCGCATACCACCTCAGTGATCGCCTTGTAGCTTTGCCGGGTAATCAAGTCGGACTGTCTCTATGGTTTAGGGGAAAGCTTGGCACGGCTGTAAGGGTGTGGAGACTGAATGGGGTCGTTTTTCCGAATCTGGCGAAAACGGCACCAGGGATGACCGCCTCCGATCAGGGCACGTCCGCAAAGACCGTCGAGTCCGCACCAAGGCCTCAGCCCACGAAACCCGAATCCAACCAGAATGTTATTCAGACCCCGTCAATCTCCACCATGCCCCCTGCCAAATCTGCCGTTGCCGACGCCCGGCCATCCTTGGCAGCGATCCCCGATGCAGCAGTACAAGCAGAGGCGTCAAAAACCATCAAGGAAGTTTACGGCGACGAATGGGCTGCTGCGAAGACGCCCGTGCTGAAACACACCCTCGCAGTAAAGTTGCTGGAAAAGGCACGAGACACGAAGAACGATATTGCCGCTCGCTTTACGCTACTAAAAATAGCGAGAGACATTGCCACGCAGGCTCTCGATGGCCCGACTGCATTCGAAGCGATTGATACGATGGCCCAATCGTTTCAGATCGATGCCTTGGAAATGAAGGCCGACGTATTGACCAAGGGTGCGTCGATAGTAACTGCACCTTTAGACCATCAGGCGGTCGCAAGAAAAGCGGAGGATGTTTCGGATGAGGCCTTTGCCAATGATGATTTTGCAGTTGCCAAGCGGCTTAATGAATTGGCGTTGGATGAGGAGAGAAGAGGAAGTGACAAGGCACTCCGAGAGCGGGCGTCGGAACGCTCCGCCGAGATCGACGATCTGGCCCAAGCTTACGAAGCGACGAAAAAAGCTACAGCCACGCTGAAAAAGACGCCAAATGATCCCGATGCCAATTTGGCCATCGGCAAATACAAATGCCTCGTCAAGGGCGATTGGGAGGGCGGGCTGCCGCTATTGGCTCTCGGAATTGATAAAGACTTGAAAGCAATGGCCGTCACTGACCTCGCAGGAGCGGCGTCACCCGACGACCAAACCAAGATTGGGGACGGATGGTGGAACCTGGCCGAAGCACAGAAGGGAACGGTGAAAAAACAGATTCAAGGTCGGGCGGGATATTGGTACGAGCAGGCCTTACCTGGACTTAGCGGCTTGGCGAAGGACAAGGCAGAGAAACGACTATCGGAAATCCCGACAGCGTACTTGAAGAAGGCGAACTTCTCTGAATCCGCTCCAACATCGCAATCCACAACGCCCTCAGCCGAACAGAATGTTGTATCTAACCTGCCAATCTCCTCGAAAGCCGAGGAAAACAAGCCGAGGCTTCTTCAAAGCAAAACTCAACTTTTTGAAAACCATCCGAACTATGCCCGGTCCGACGGCATGTCCTTCGATGTTGGCATTGGTAATGAGCCGTGGGGCGTCGGGGTTGGGGCGATAGGCTACGAATTGGAAAACATTTCGACCGTCCGAACGAAGGCGACAATCAGCGGCACGCTCCATCGATACGATGGCAATTCGTTCGCCGGGTTTATAGTCGATTATCACACGCCGGAAGGCTACAGCAAGAGGGTTAGATTGAGCATCGGCCTTTATTCCGCTGAAAGAGGCGACAACACGCCTCGTTGGGGTAAAGGTGCGAAAGCCGATCAGTTCGTCGATCTTGGTAACTGGCGAAGCGGGATACTGAAACTGAAGGAATGGGCTCCCTCGGGATGGGACGGCAGGGCATGGTTCAGCGTCCTGCTTGAAAACTCGGGCAAGGATACGAGCATGACGGGACGCATCGGCTTACCTGACCTATCGAAATAGCCGGTCATGCTCTATTAGGACCATCGCCCCTCTCTTAATGCCATGCACGGCGGCAAGCGTCTTGAAGAAGCGGTAACAGGTCCTCGTTGTTGCAAGAGGCAAAGCTTGTTTGACAGTATCGGCAATTAAAACGTTGCAGGAGGGCATCGAATGTCCAACGTCTCTTGTCCGCTCTGCAATGGGCCAATCGCAAATTCCCCTGAACTTGCTGGTAAGGCGGTCGGATGCCCACATTGTCACGGTCGGATAAAAATGCCAGGAGTGGCTGTGGCGAAGCCGGCTGTCGTTGTTCAACCATCGAGCAAAAGCCCGACTGCAAACGCTCTCGATTTTTTAACCTCGGCGACGACGAAGAAGAAAAACGCTCCTCCGCCGCTGCCTACGGAAGAAAAGATGGCGTCGACTCAACCAACGAAGCCAACTCCTGCCCCAGGTGAGCAAGTCGCTTCTGACCCGTTGGACTTCTTGGAGTCTGCCGCTGCCCCAAGCATCGAGCCAGCGGACTCCGCCTTGCAGGACCGAATTGCGGACTTGGGGCGCAATGGCTCCGAATCAACAAGCAAGAAATCCAGGCAGCCAGCGGGCGACGGGACTCTGCAGCCAGCCAGTCCGCTTGCGTCAACGAAGGAAGTCTGGGCGACAAAAACCAAGAAACAAAGGGAGGATGCAATAAAAGGACTAGCCTCTCTTGCGGTAATAGCGGCTGTCGTTATGTGGTATACAAGCGGATTCGGACTTCTCGGGCATGGAACAATGTCGAGGCAAGAGTTTCAGCAGGCTGTGTCTGGCAAGACCCCTGAACAAGTCATTAGTATTCTTGGTCGCCCCGAAAGGACTATGGATGATGGGGTATGGACTTACGAAGGAAGAACACGAGATCCTGTCTCCGGCAAGGTAGATACATTTGTGCATGTCCATTTCATGTATTATATCCCTGGTGGTAAGGGCGGACTCGCAGGCGATTGTGATTTCCTTCCGTAAGCGACAGCCTTCGGCCATTCCACGGCGACTCGACATTGTTCCCCTTGACCGTCATCGACAGTGCGATCTCCCCCTCACCTCCCCACCCTCGGTCCACGAAATTCCGGCCACCAAAGTGACCGGAGATCCACATCATCGCCATCATCCGATGTCGAGATGAATCGCTTGCCGCTTTCTCGTAGAAGCCGATAGGGTTCGAGAGGCTGGCCGGGAGCCGCCTCCTGAACTGCTCGCTTGATCCCGCCTTCGTTGAAATAGATGGCCAACCGCCGACTGAGGATCAGCCAAATCTTTTGATGCAGGTCGGCGGCAAGCTCGGAGGCGTGGCTCTCCATCGCATCGAGGGTCTTCAGTTCTTCGGGGATCGGATGCGCCATGAAATAGCCCGGCAGTAAGCAAGCGATAAGATGCGGAGCGATCGGTTGATTTGCCCATTCGGTCCATCGTTGGACAAGTTCACGGCGGTCCTTTTGGATCAACAGAGCAATCGTCGCTCGCTCGATTCCAAGCACGTCGGCGAGCTTCTTAAAGAAGCGGTAGTCGACGTCGCCCGACTCCTCGAACCGGACGATCTTGTTGGCAGCGCCGACGAGGCTCGTGTAGCCGAGAAGCGTGGCGACTTGTCCTGGGCGCAAATTCAATCTGATTCGTTGCCGTCGGAAATGGCTGGAAAGATTCGTCGCCATAAAGAAAAGCCGGCAGCAAGGGCCGGTATACAAGGGACCCAAAACACGTTTCCTGTGGCGGAAATGCGGGATTATTTAATCGATTTGAAAAATGTTACAAGATCCGAGAAAATGCGACCTCTTCACTTTCTTCATTGAAGAAGTTCGACCCTGCTCATCGGACTCTCCGCAACACAACGAGCAAAGGCCAAGTTCGCCGTGCGGGCGGCAATCGTTCGATCCATTCTTGCAATCCGCCGCCAAGCTGCAATGTCCGCTTCTCGACTCGTCGGCATCGCCACTTTTGCCATCAAAGAAGCCAGTATATAGGACCGCATCGTCAGCCCAGGTAAGCGGCGGTGATGCGGCGGGAAAACGTGGCCGATCATGCCATACACTGGCTTCCCATCCCAGGCATCCCAGCCAACGCCATCAGGGAACAGGAACAGCCACCAATCGACGGGAGGATTCACGAGCCGAACGTGTCCGTCGTCTTGGAACTGGTGAAGTAGGCCAAACCCGCCGCCGAGACTGGTAGAGCCGAGCGACTCACGTTTCGCCAGGCCCGATACCCACGGCCGGAGCAGTTGTGGCTTGCGGTAGTAGTTTGTCAGGACGTGCATCAGTTGAAAAATCACGTTGAGCTTTTCGACCGTGAGTTCCAATCCGCACGCCAAGCGTTCCCGCAAACGATGCTCGTCCGTGTTTTCAGGCAGCCAGCCATCGCCCCGAATGACGACGACCCGCTCCGGCTGAATAGGATAAAAATCCGGATGAACCAAAGTTCGGGGACGATCTACGAAATCGAATGAATTAGACCCGGCCAGGAAACGCTCGCATTCGTTGAGGACTGGTTCCAGCAGATTCTGCGCAGGCAAACCCAGCACCGAAGTGAACGAGAATTGCAAGAAGGACCGACGAGTGAGCATTGGCAGGTTCTCCGGGGTCGATTGCCAGACACGCAAATAAACGTCGGGGTTCGCTCGGCGGTCAAATCACCGCACCAGCATCCGATAGTTGATCGCCTCGCAGAGATGGCTCGATTTGATCCGTTCGCTTCGGTCGAGATTGGCGATCGTGCGGGCGACGGCGACGCTCCGCTGCTGGACTTCCACATCAAGCGCAAACTCGGCAACCGCAGCCCGAAGTAAATTGCCGCTGTCCTCGTCCAATTCGCTGGACTCGTAGCGGCTCTTCTCGGCAATCTGGTGCTGCATATCGGCCAGCGACATTCCGGCGGATTTCAGCTCCCGTTGGCTCGGACGCTGCATCTCGATCGTGATGTCGACATCCGGCAGCCGTTGAACATGCCGAGCGAGTTGGCGAATCGTGCAGCGGCAAACGACGTAGGCATCGCTTCGATAGCCGCACGGACAAGGACGAGCTTCAAACGTGTTGGTCAGGTTGAGTTTCAAGGCAACTGCTCGCAACATGGTCTTGCCGCAACTGGGCGGGCCGACAAGAAGTATCGAATGATCGCCGGCAGCAGCTACGACCAGCGCCCGCTTCGCCACTTCGTTGCCAAAGATGATGTTTGCGGCGTCGTGGCCTTCTGTGGCGGCCGCTGTTCGCCGTGCCATTTCGTTCTCGGTTTGGCGATGAAGTCGAGCCAACTTGCTGTCGGTGAGTGCAATGAGGTTCATGGGTTGTCCGTTTGCCTGATTGTCGTGCGTTCGTCCTGAATGACATCAGTCGCCGAAGGCAGTCGTGGCAACCAAGAATCGGGGCGACCCTACTCCCAAATCACCTCTACGCAGCTAACGCCGTTTTCGTCTTCGACGAGACCGGCTCGCTCAGCGCCATCCACGTCGTAGTCCCGGACGACGACTCGCACGCCAGGCGGAATGTTCTCGATGGACTGGATGACGCCACCCTCGACGGTGATGACGATGTTGTGTTGATCGCTGTTCATGGCAGGCCTCCTAGGTTGATTCTTCATCTACGACATCAGTCGATCAGCCTCTTTCAACCTTCCCGTCCAGCCCAAGCCACAATCGCTGTCCTCTGTCGGCCGAATACTCGGCGGATGGCACTCCGTCGATTCGGCGGATGCCCTCCTTCCCCGTCTTGTAGAAGCAACTGCCTTTGCGGGTGACCGTTTTCGGGAAATGGATTTCGACGTGGAACTGGCAAACGTATTTGGTCCTGCCGCTGGCGATCCAATCAAGGTAATGACGAACAGCATCGGCTCGAATTGCGATCATGGTTTGGTCCTTTCTTTCGGAAAGACATCAGCCAATTGCAGTGGCGATCGTTTCGATTGGCAGCCTTTTCGCCTGACCATTCGATTTTTGGCACGTTACGGAGTCGTTACGCCGGCCGACGACACGGTCTGGTATATTTGCAATCAGCCTTTCCAAGGAGAAAACCCAATGAGGCGTCTGCATGTTCCGGGCGTTGTATTTGTCGCTCTGGTGGCGAGCATTGCGATGGAACATTCACGTGGTTCGGACCCGAAGGCCAAAAATGAAGACCAGCGGGTCAAGAAACTGTTCGAGACAATGCGAGACGGCAAATATGCGGGGATCGAATTCCCGCAACTCGATTGGGGCGACGTGCCTGCTTTACTCGAATATGCCGATAGCACCAAGATGCTCAAGACCTTTCCTCGCAGCGATCTGTCGTCACAATATGAGCCAGAATGCAGCGAGGGGATGGTCGTATTGTGGCTGATTGAGGGCATACGAACTGGGGGCCGCAATCCTTCGCTGAACGTACTTTGCTTCAAAGCTGGTGGCGGAGGAACCAACTGGGGCAAGGCATCAGAGGACAATCATAAAGAGGTTGCCAAGGTGTACCGAGCATGGTGGGAAAAGGCAAAATCATTGCCCCACGAAAAGGCCAGGACGCTCGACCCGCTCAAGGATACGAATTTGGCCTGGCACTAGGGACTCTTCGCCCTGAATGTCGGCTTC
>Ga0182024_10025058_pt1 | contig 10561 bp, 7 predicted proteins | sample P32metaG_FD_120480 | JGI IMG/M metagenome (GOLD analysis project Ga0182024, IMG submission 120480) | Permafrost microbial communities from Stordalen Mire, Sweden - P3-2 metaG (Illumina Assembly) | ecosystem: Environmental > Terrestrial > Soil > Wetlands > Permafrost | place: Sweden: Stordalen...
GCGATGACCGCCTCGGCATAGCCGGCGTAATGCGCATCACCGATCTGCCGGCTGTAATCGACATAGGCGTCGGCCAACTGCTCGGCGACGGCTAGGCTGCGGGGGGCGGCATCTAGCGCCGACCGCAGGGTTTGCATCTTGAGGACTTGAGGGTCGGCGGTCGAGGGCACATCCTGTAAAACCTCGCCATCGCCTGCAGGAAGGTACGGAGCCCTGAAAGGCCCGGCAGGCACGTTCAGAGACGGATCCGGCGAGGTTACGGCACCGCAGAGGACGATGACAAAGATGGCGGCCGAAAAAAATGCGAGCATGGAATTCATACGGGCCGAGCCCGGTTTCGGATGCGGCCAAGCGGAGGTCCCGCTGCATCCGGCGGCGCGAATGCATCGTATACCAGTTACCTACCAGTGACGAAAAAGCGGTGCCAGTGTCGAACTTCGAATTCATTGCTCGGCCGGTCGCCCGCCCTGCCCCACGGAACCTGTTCTCCCGGGCCGAATGGGGCCGCCTGGCGCTCCTCTATGGCTTCATCGGCCTGCTGCATGTTCTCGGCTGGGGCACGTATCTCCATTACGCGGAGCACTATCCCCAACTCGTCGGTCTGGGGTTCGTCGCCTATATGTTCGGCTTGCGTCACGCATTCGATGCGGACCACATCGCCGCCGTCGACGATACCGTTCGGTTCATGCTGCAAAAAGGAAAGAAACCGCTGGGCGTCGGATTTTTCTTTTCGCTAGGACACTCGACGGTGGTACTTGCCTTGGCGATCGGCATCGCTTTTGCAGCGACAGCCGTCAAAGCCGGACTGCCGCAACTCAAGAGCATGGGCGCGATCATCGGCGCCAGCGTCTCGGGCACCTTTCTCTGGATCATCGGCATCGTCAACCTGCTGGTGCTGCTCGATATCCTGAAAGTCTGGCAAACGGCCAAATCGGGAGCTCACAGCCATGCGCATCTCGAGGCGCTACTGCAAAAACGCGGGTTGCTCAACCGCCTGTTCGGGGGACGGCTGCAAAAGCTCATGAATCACAGTTGGCAGATGTATCCCTTGGGACTGCTGTTCGGGTTGGGCTTCGACACCGCCTCCGAGGTCGGGCTGCTCGCGATGACCGCCGGCGCCTCTGCCGGCGATTTGCCCGTCCCCGCCGTGCTTTGCCTGCCCGTCCTGTTTGCGGCCGGCATGACCGTGATGGACACCACCGACGGCGTGCTGATGTCGAAGGCTTATAACTGGGCCTTTTTGAACCCGTTACGAAAGATCTTCTACAACATCACGACGACCGGGTTGTCGGTCGCCGTGGCGCTGCTGGTGGGCACCATCGAGCTCGTTCAGGTCTTCATCGGCATCTTAGACTTGCACGGCCCTGTTTTTGACTTCGTCGCAGCAATCAACTTCGGCGTCTTGGGCTATATCATCGTCGGTATGTTCCTGTTCGCCTGGACATCGTCGGTGGCATTTTGGAAGTTTGGACGTATGGAGCAACGTTTTTCCATGTACAGCGGCCCTCACGTGCACCCCCACGTACACGCCGACGGCTCCGAGCATTCGCATGATCATCTGCATTCGCACATTCAATGACCCCGTAGCTTCTGCCCGATGCATCGACTGAAGCGAGTTCATCTGGGATTGCTGCTGGCAGCGGTCGCGGCGGTCCCTTTGACAGGCCGTGCCGATACGGTGGCGAGCCTCCTGGGCAATTTCACCATCAATCAATACTGCGGACTCGAGGTCGCGCCCAAGACCGTCGAGCTGCATTACGTCGTCGTCTTCGGTCAACTACCCGCGCTGCGCGAGTTGCACTTGGCGGACACCAACGGGGACGGCGTCACCTCGCAAGCGGAGCGTGATGTGTACATCGGCAAGCTCGCCCCGGGCTTTGCGGAAGACTTGGAGCTCAAGGTCGACGGATCGAGAGTTCCCCTGCATGCGATCCACTGGACCAGCAGCCTACCGACCGAGCAAGGGGGCTTCTCTCTGCGCGTCGATGTCGATTTCGCAGCCGCATTGCCGCCCGCGGCTACAGAGGCGCCTCGAAAGCTCGAGTTCACCAATGGAAATTACGCCGGCCGGATGGGCTGGCACGAAATTGCCGTGCAGCCCTCGTCCGGCGAGATGATCTTCGACACGAACGGCTATAGCGGCTCCCTCACCGGCGGCTTGACCCAGGCGTTGCAATCGCTTCCGGCCGCCGGGCCGCTGGATGAGCGTGCCGTCCACTTGAGTTTCGCCCGTAGCGCTCCCCCCGGTGCCGTACTCCTGACGGATCGAACCGGAAATAGCGCTTCGATGGCGACCGTCAACACCAGCGGCGTGAAGTCCGAGAGTGAATGGATAGCGTCTCGGACGCGCGAGCTGGTGGACGCCATATCGAGCCCGCACGTGCAGCCCAAAGTGGCGTTTTTGGCGCTCCTGGGCGCACTTCTCCTCGGGACCGTGCACGCTTTATCGCCGGGTCACGGCAAAACCATCGTCGGCGCCTATCTGATCGGCTCCCGGGGCGCGCCGCGACACGCTGTATTTTTGGGATTGACCGTCACCATCACCCACACGATCGGCGTATTCGTTTTGGGATTCGCCACCTTGTATGCCTCGCGGTACATCGTGCCGGAACGGCTGTTTCCCATTTTGAGCCTGATATCGGCGGTACTCGTGCTGGGAATGGGCCTCGTCCTGTTGGTACAACGCGGACGCTCCGCACGCCAAGCGCTGGCGACCGTCGAACAAGCGCCGGCCGGCACCTTTCAGTTCTTGAAATCCGAAACGATGGCAACCGCGGGCGCACGCGGCCTCATCTTCGCTCCGGGAGCGCAACACCTCGACTCGACCATGCATTCGCATGGCGGCGGCCCGATGCATACCCATTTACCGCCCGACGCGTCGGGCGAAAAAGTCACTTGGCGCAGCCTGTTGGCCTTGGGCGTTTCAGGCGGCCTGGTGCCCTGCCCCTCTGCCATGGTCTTGCTTCTCGCCGCGATTGCGCTGAACAAGACCGCTTACGGCATGCTCCTGGTGGTCACCTTCAGCGTCGGCCTCGCCATCACGCTGACCCTGGTCGGATTGGCCTTTCTATATGCCCGAAATCGCTTCCGCAGCCCCGGCGTCGGGAGCCGTTGGGCCCACGTATTGCCGGTGTTGAGTGCCGGCACCATTACCTTGGTCGGAATCACCCTCTGCTTCGGGGCGCTCCGAACCTTCGGCTCGTAAGCGGCCTTCGAGACGCCCTCCCGACCCTCAAGTTCCACCCCAATCTGCCGATGAATGCGGTAGCGACCAGAAACCCATCTCCCGAGGGTTGGAACGGCTGACATGGAGGGAATTTTCATCGGTCGGCAGCCGATCCTCGATCGGACTGGCAATTTATACGCCTATGAGCTGCTTCATAGGCGCGGCGGCGAGGAGCACGCCAGCGGGGACGATGGCGATCGAATGTCATCCGACATGTTGCTCAATGCAGCATTTCAAGTCGGGATTCGAAAACTGAACGCTACCTGCCCGGTGTTCATCAACGTGACGCGGAACGTCCTCTTGAACGGCGGGCTCGATTCTTTGCCGTCGGAACGGATGGGACTGGAAGTCCTCGAAACGGTCAGCGTCGATGAGGAGCTAGTCAAACGGCTTCGCCTGCTGCGATCGAGGGGCTTCAAGATCGCCCTCGACGACTTCGTGTATTCACCCGAGCGCGCACCGCTGATCGACCACGCCGACATCGTCAAGCTCGACGTGCTGGCGCTCGACGATGCGTCTCTGCAGCAGCACGTCGCTCTGCTCCGGGGACGCCATGTGAAGCTGCTCGCCGAAAAGGTGGAGACGCCGGCCATGCACAAGCGGGTGCTCGCGCTGGGATTCGATCTGTTTCAGGGATATTTCTTTGCCCGGCCGGAAGTCTTCAAGAGCCAGGCGATTCGGCCCAACAATCTCGTGCTGATTCGCCTGCTGGCGCGCATCCACGATCCCGACATCACGCCGGAGGAGCTCAGCGAGATCATCCGGGGCGACGTCTCCATGTCCGTCACGGTGTTGCGATGGGCGAACTCACCGTTCTACGGATTGCGTCATGCAGTCGAATCCGTGGAACGGGCGGTCGTCGTGCTCGGTTTATACACCATACGAAACTGGGTGTCGCTATTGGCACTGGCCCGCATGGGCGGCGCCGCCACCGAGTTGCACACGACCATTCTGGTGCGCGCACGGACCTGTGAGTTATTGGCCGCCGCAACCCGCATGTCGAATGCCTCCAGTTACTTTACGGTCGGTCTGCTTTCCGCGCTCGACATCATTTTGCAGGTCAACATGAGCCAGGCCCTCGACTACATTCCGTTGGGTCCGGACCAAAAGGCCGCATTGCTGAACCGATCGGGCCGACTCGGCGAAGCGTTGAGCTGCGTCCTGGCCTTGGAATCCGGCGATGAAAGCGCTGCCAAATTCGCCGCACTGGATATCGCAGAGATCAGCGGCTATTACTTCTCCGCGGTCGATTGGGTCAATCAACTGGGAAGCAAATCCACGAGGACAGCCCCGTCCTCCGGAAAGCGAACCGTCGCGCGAAAACGCGGGCTTCGGCCGGCTCTGCGGCGCAGCTAATCGGTGCCGGACGCGTAGGCCTTGAGAGCGTGCGGCGCAGCATCTCGATTCAAAAGACGGTATACAGATGTCATGCACGTTGGCTAGAATCTTCGCTGTCATCGAAAGCTGTCCAAACAAACCCAATGAATGATTCGGATCCCGCCTCCACCGGCTCGCCGCGCAGCACGCTCAAGCTGAAGGTCCCAGGGCGAAAGTCACCGGAAGCAAAGAGCCCCCCGGCAAATCCGGCGGCGAACAAAAAAGCCGATCCAAAACCCGGCGCCCACTGGTCCGACGAATACAAACGGCGCATGCAGGCCGACATGGACGAGCTGAACTCGAAATGACGATATCGAAGGGCTTCCTCGCATGCGACCCAGAATGCCGCCGTTTAAAAACGCTTCGATAACGTGAAACGCGCATTGATGGGCTCGAGGGGGTGTCCCTGGATGCCGGCGCGGCCGTCCTGATACGCGGGATTACCGATCTCGTTCTCCAGACGGTCGACCCCCCAGAACTCCATGGCATAGGCGTGGGTATTGAATAAGTTGAACACGCCGACCGAGGCGGTCCAGCTCGATGCGAACACGTAGTGAAGGTCGAGATTTACCTCGCCAAAGCCCGCGCCATTGATCTGGCCCGAAGGGGTCGGCGCATTGGCGCACGAAGTGGCCGTGTCCGGAAAATCGTTGCGCGCGGCGGAATTCACGCACGGGCCCGATGACAGTGGAAACCCGCCCAGGTACCGGTACTCGAGTCCAGCGCTCCACGGCCCCAAATTTGTCACATACAGCGCCAAGGAGCCTGTGTGCGACGGCGCGTTGGCAATGTACTCGCCCAAGTGGCCCGTTCCATCGTCGAAGGGCCGGGTGAAACGCGAGTGGTTCGCGGAGAAGCTCCCGTAGAACTCGAGCCAGCTCGCAAAAACGTACGTCATATTGAGCTCGAAGCCGTAGCGGCGGCTGGGAGGGCCGGCCGAATCCTCGCCGACGTCCGGATCGAACACGGTCTCGGACTGCTGCCAAAGGTTGTAGACCGCGAAGGTCAGCGCGAGGTTTTGCTGCACATTCGCGCGCATGCCCACTTCCTGTCCTTCCTGCTTGGCGAGCAATGGGGTGCGCGGCAATCCCAGGTCCACGCGCGTGTCCTGGTTCACGCCCCTGAGATCGGCACTGTGGAAGCCCCGTCCGGCGCTCAGGTAGAACTCGAGATTTGCGGCGGGAGTGTAGATGAGACTGGCTTTGGGCTGAGCCAACGCCTGTTGCGCGGTACCGCCATTGGTGTACGGCGTGGCGGCTGACTCGTGCAGTGCCGCCAGATAATCCGAATCGGTGCCATGCTGAAAATCCTCGCGGAGACCTAAGACGCTGCGAAAGGTCGACGTCCAGTGGGTCGTCGCCTGCACGTAGGCCGCGCCTCCGAAGAGGTACACCATGTCGTCATTGGAAAAGGACGCCGGATCGTCGGTAACGGCGAGGGGCGAACGATCTTCACTCGGCAGCCGCCCGACGTGCACGATGTCATCACGTACCAGGGCACCCACCCCGATCTCGTTGTCGAACGGCCCCAAGGGCGCCGGAAATTTGTAATCGGCGCGGGCGCCGAATGCGCGCCGATTCTCGAACTGAAGCTCCTGATCGCCCGTGACCGGATTGACGAGATAGTAAGTAAAGTCGTTCCACAGATGTAGTTGGTTGTCGATGAAGAACACGCTGTCCGTCAATTGACCGGAGCCCAAGCTCGTGCGGCCGTCGAACGACAAGCTGGCGCGCCATGCCCGGCCACCGTCTGTCGGATTCAGCGAACCGTACTCATTGGGAACGACGTTCTCGGAGATGGCGCGAAGGTCGATGACATTGGTCGCAGTCCACAACATGTGATACATCATGGCGGTCACCGAGAAGCCGTCGTGCTCGTCACCCCGGCTGTATCGCAAAACGGCATTTTCCTTGCGGGAATCATCCGGCGTCAGAAATGGGCCATCGTAGTGCTGCACCTCGACAGCGCCCAAAAGGTTGCCGCCGCCGAGCGGCTCGGAACCGGCGCTGAACAAGCGCTGGTACCCGAGGGTCCCTACCGATACGGAAGCCTGATCCGGGATCGAGTCGCGATATTGGATTCTCACCGAACCGACTGCGCCGAAATCACCGACGTTCGCGTAATACGGCCCCTTGGTATAGGTGATCTGTTCGGCCAACTCCGGAAACATGAAATTGAGGTCCGTATAGCCCTGACCGTGAGCGTGGGTCGGCTGGTTGATCGGCATACCGTCGAGATAAGTCTCGAGATCGGTGCCGTGGTCCAAGTTGTAGCCCCGCATCAAATATTGATTCGCCTTTCCCTCCCCGCTATGCGAGGTCGCGATCAAACCGGGGACCGTCTCGAGCAGCTGGCCCGGGCGAAAGTCCGGAGTCAGCTGCAGTTCCGGGTCATCGACCATTCCCTCGCTCGCTGCGGACGCTGTGCCGAGCAGTTCGAGACGCCGGGCCGTAACGGTGATCTCCTGCAGTGAGGACGCGCCGGAGCTCGCCGTGTCGGTGCTGCTCGTTGCCGGCTCGGCCTGCGTCGACGAGCACGCAAGGCTCGTCAAGAGGGCGCACCCGATGGCGCGTCGCGAAGCGGATCTCTTCATACCTCGTACCCGGATTCATGGAGCCAGGATCGTCCGCGCGCGGCGACTAGCCGAGGATGCGCAGAACGGGACCAATGCGCGGCGCGAGCGCCCTAGCGCAGCTCGCATCACGCATGGCGTCGATGCTCGACGTTCAGGCGAAGGTGGGCGGCCCGCGGGAGGATTGCTGGCGAGGGGGTCCGAAGGATAAGAACGTCTGCGTGACCGCGGCGCGCGGTACCGGCACATCGTAAACCACGCCGCCGGCAAGCACGGGCAGCGCCGGCAGTGGAGCGGGTCCCGCGCTTTGTGCGTACGGACACGTCCGGTCGCTGTGCATTCCGGGAGGCATGCCGGGATGGTGGTGGTGCGCTGGACCTTGAGTCTCTGCGTCGCATAGAACGAATGCGAGGCTTCCGCCCACCGGCGCCAACATGAATCCAGCCGGCACGAGCGCGCGCAAGAAAAGCACACCGAGGACGAACAGCGTCGTCCAGCTTGCCTTCCGGGTGTACCCAATCCCTTTCATCGGAGTTAAGTCTCGAGACCTGACAGGCGACTCACGATTCAGGCCACAGTGTGCCACGACTGCGGATGAAGATGGAGCTCAGAATTCTTTCGTCACCGTAAATCGCGCCATGACGGGCTCGAGGGGATGCAGGTGGACATCCGCGACGCCGCCTGCCGGCTCCCCGGGCAGCCGGTCCACGTACCAAAACTCAGCGGCGTCCGCATGGGTGCTCAAGAGGTTGTAGACCCCGAGAGAGGCGCTCCATCCCCGGGAAAATGCATAATGAGCATCGAGGTTCCATTCCCCAAACCCCTTCCCGTCGACCTGTCCGAGCGCGCCTCGGGTCGGAGAACTGGCGCATGAAGTCCCGAAATCGTGCTCCGCCGCCGAATCGACGCAGGGCCCGGACGATAACGGATAGTTTCCGAGATACCGGTAATTCAAGGCGCCGCTCCAAGGGCCAAGACCCGTGAGGTACAACGCGAGTGCGCCGGTCGCGAGCGGCGCATCAGTGATGTATTCGCCCAGGTGTCCGGTGCCGTCGTCGAAGGGACGGGTGAAATGTGCGTGATCGCCCGAGTAGCTTACGTAGAACTCGAGATATTGATTGATCTGGTAGGTCATGTTGATTTCATAGCCATACCGGCGGCTCGGCGGGCCGGCGATGTCTTGGCCCACGTCGGGATCGATGATGGTCTCGGAGCGTTGCCATAAATTGTAATAGGCAAAAGTGAAGGCGAGATTGGGCCGCGGGGTTGCCCGAACTCCCACTTCCTGGCCTTCCTGCTTCGCGAGCAGCGGTGTATGCGGCAATCCCAATTCCACGCTCGCACCCTGGTTGACGCCGCGAAGATCCGCGCTGTGAAAGCCTCTGCCGGCGCTCAAGTACATTTCAAGGTTAGTGAGCGGCTGATAGATCAGACTTCCTTTGGGCTCGGCCAACGCCTGCCGCGCGGTACCGCCGTTCGTATACCCGCTGTATCCGGGCCCGGACTCCTCGTGCAACGCGGCCAAATAGTCGATGTCGGTGCCGTGTTGATAGTCCTCTCGAATTCCCAGCACACTCCGGAAGCTCGAGGTCCAGCGGGTGGTTGCCTGCAGCCAGGCCGCTCCGGCAAACAAGTACACCTGATCCTCGTTGGAAAACGATGGCGGATCGTCTGTGGCGGGTAATGGCACACGATCTTCGCTCGGCAAACGCCCGACATACAGGATGTCATCACGCATCAGCGCGCCGACGGCAACCTCGTTGGGAACGGAGCCCAGCGGCACGGGTATGGTGTAGCCGGCCTGGCCTCCGAAAGCGCGGCGATTCTCGAACTGGTCCTCCTGATCGCCATGAACGGGATCAGCCAGGAACTGGGTGAAATCGTTCCATAGATGCAATTGGTTATCGATGAAGAACGCGCTTGCCGTGAATTTACCGTTGCCGATGGCCGCATGGTCATCGAATGAGAGGCTCGAGCGCCACGCGCGGCCGCCGTCCGTGGGGTTGAGCGAGCCGAAGCGATCGGGGATCACATCCTCGGTGATGGCGCGGACCGGAATATCGGTGGTGTTGGTCCAGAGTTGGTGATACATCATGGCGGTGACCGAATAGCCGCCGGTGTCATCCCCCTCGCTGTAGCGCAGGGCGAAGTTTTCCTTGCGCGCATCATCGGGCGTAACGAACGGTCCGTCGTAATGCTGCATTTCCACGGCGGCCAACAAGGTCCCGCCGCCTATCGCCTGAGAGCCGGCGCTGAAAAGCCGCTGGAAACCGAGCGTCCCGACGGTCGCGGAAACCTGGTCCTCGATCGTGTCGCGATAGCTCACGCGCACCGAGCCCACGGCTCCGAAATCACCGACGTTGGCGTAGTAAGGTCCCTTGGTATACGTGAGCTGATCGGCAAGCTCCGGGATCATGAAATTGAGGTCCGTGTAGCCCTGACCGTGCGCATGGGTCGGCTGGTTGATGGGCATGCCATCCACGTAGGTCTCGAGATCGGTGCCGTGATCCAAATTGTAGCCGCGCATCAGGTACTGATTCGCCTTACCCTCCCCGCTATGCAAGGTCACGATCAGCCCCGGCACGGTTTCCAAGAGCTGGCCCGGGCGGTATTGCGGCTCGAGCTGCAGCTCCTGGTCATCCACCATCCCTTCGCTGGCGGTCGACGCTAGTCCCAGCAGTTGCAGGCGCTGCGCCGACACGGTGATTTCTTGCAATGATCCGGGATCGAGGTTGGTCGTATCCGTCGCCGTGGCGGCGAGCGACTGATCGGCGTGGGCCGACGAGCACGCGAGGCCCATCAGCAGAATGCTCAAGATGGCACGCCCCCTAACGGAAGTTGTCATGCGTGCGTTCCGTTGTCGGGACGTTGACTATGAGCAGCAGGAGATAGTCATATTACTGCCATAGTACGTAGCAAAACGCACCGTGGATGCAGCCTCCTGATGCTATTTCAGCGCCTCGGCGGCGATCTCGAAGGAACGGAGGCGCGCCCCGTGATCGAAGATCTGTGAGGTTAGCATCAGCTCGTCCGCGCCGGTGCGATTCACGAAATCACGCAACCCCGCCTGCACGATCTCGGGGGTTCCGATCGACGCGCAGGACAAGATCTGCTCCAGAATGCTCCGCTCCTCGAGACCGATGCGCTCGAGATATCCTTCGACCGGCGGCGGCAGCTGCGAGGGCCGGCCGCTTCGAAGGTTCACGAATGCCTGCTGCATCGAGGTCGCCCTGAATTGCGCTTCCTCGAGAGAATCGGCGGCGAAGACGTTGAACCCGAGCATCACGTACGGTTTCTGAAGTTGCCGCGAAGGCCGGAACTTCGCGCGATAGAGCGCGACCGCTGCCATCATTTGCGCCGGTGCAAAATGCGAGGCGAAAGCATAC
>Ga0182024_10025059_pt1 | contig 10561 bp, 5 predicted proteins | sample P32metaG_FD_120480 | JGI IMG/M metagenome (GOLD analysis project Ga0182024, IMG submission 120480) | Permafrost microbial communities from Stordalen Mire, Sweden - P3-2 metaG (Illumina Assembly) | ecosystem: Environmental > Terrestrial > Soil > Wetlands > Permafrost | place: Sweden: Stordalen...
TCGACTACTCTCTCGCAGACTTCCGCAGTGTAGTGGATTCGAGCTTGATCTCGACGTTCCTTATGTCCCGCGCATTCGTTCCCGGCATGAAGGGCACAGGGTTTGGCCGCATCCTGAACATGACCTCGATCATGAGCCACGTTTCGCTGCCGGGACGAACTGCCTATTCTTCTGCAAAAGCGGCACTTCTCGGCTTTACGCGCGCTCTCGCTCTCGAATTGGCGGGCGAGGGCATTACGGTCAACGGCATCAGCCCCGGTCCATTTGGCACCGAGATGAACACCGCGGTAATGAACAATCCTGAAGCCAATGCGCAGTTTTTGGCCAGCCTTCCGGTGGGCCGCTGGGGAGAGGTGAAAGAGGTTGGCGCGCTGGCCTGCTACCTTTGCTCGGAGTTCGCAGGCTTCATCACGGGAACGGACATCCTGATCGATGGCGGCTGGACGGCGAAGTAGTCTTCATCCATTCTCGAGACGCCACACTCTGATTTCGCGTCCAGGCGTTGTTTACTTTGCGGCTGGCAGCGGCGGTGCGGGTGCGGGCTTGTAATCGATCAGTTCATTGACCGGATGTCTGCCGGCCCAGGCAATGCCGCGTAGCAGCATCTGTTGCACCTGGTAGTTGCTGAAGTTCTGATAGATATGGCCCTGCATCCAGACAAACGCACGAGCCGGCACTCCGCCCGGCACAGTGTGTTCATACGTCCAGATTTGCGGCGCCACTTCGCCCTTGTGCGTTCCGGCACTCGGCGTATCGGCTATGACCGCAGTCGCCAGTACATGCACTTTCGGGTTCTCCGCCCATGTCATCTTGAAAAAAGCCTCATCCCAGAGCGTAAAGTCGCTCATGCCTTCCATGATGGGATCGCTCCTGTCCACGATCGTATAGGGTATGGGAGCATCCAGTGTGTAGTTCACGTCGCCATGATGTTTCGCTCCGCCAACCAGCGTCGCAAAATACGCTGGGTCCGGCCCGCATAGCGAATCGTGCAGGCTCACGAGACCGCCGCCCCGTTTCACAAAAGCTTCAATCACGGCCTTGGAATCACCGCCGAGAAACGCCGCGTCGCCCTTGTAGATGACCAGAACATCCGTATGTTCAAGATCAGCAGCACTGGGCGGATGGAACGCACCATCGACCATGGCTCCATGCTTTGTCAGAAGCTTACTCCAATCCGCGAGCCATTGAGGATAGTCGTGTTGCCCCTCCCCATGCGACTTCAGCCCGCCCCACAAGTAGATGTGCATCCCGGTTAAATTCTGGCCAGGTGTGTTCAAGAAACCACTTGGCCCGGGCTTCGCAGACGAACCGGTTGGGGTCGGATATTGAGCAGAACCCGAAACGCAAAAGATCATCGTGGCAGCGATTGCTACAGCAGACGATATAACTCTTCTCTGACTACGCATGCATCTCTACTCTCCGCTGTACCAGGCTGGAAATCACACGCGCCGTTTCGTTTCGAGGCGCAGACGTATCGGACGGCTGAATACAGTTGATAGACGAACAAATCTAAATTCGTCAAGTACGTGCTACGGCAGGTAATTTGAAATGGGTTTCACATTACCTCTGTTCGAGATGATCTTTTGTCTTCTGAACCCAGCCGCACGCTCTTTTCGCTAGAATTCGGTGGCAGATATTTATCGCTGTAACTCGTGATCCTGGAGATCGAGAGGGATATGCCCCGAGAACCCGTCGTCGTTGATTCGCTCTTTGGGAAGACGTTGTTGTTGCTTGTCATATGCACTTTGTTGCCACTTCCTTCTGGTGCATCGCAGGACGTAATCGGCTCCTGGCCGGCGGTCAATCTCGATCCCGGAGCCACGCGTTATTCGCCGCTGGCCCAAATTACGGCTGCAAACATCAACCATCTGAAGGTCGCATGGATCTATCACATGAAGCCCGCGCCAGCCGCAGGCAGCGCGCCCGATGCCTTATTACGCCTCTCTGAAGATCAGCCGCTGGTCGTCGGCGATACCATGTACGTCGTAACGCCTTACAGTCGCGTGGTTGCTTTGGATTCGTCCACTGGCAAAGAGAAATGGGCCTTCGTCATTCCTGGTTCTGATCTGGCATCGTTGCGCGGAGCCGCATACTGGCCCGGAGACGCTTCCACCGGTCCTTCCCTCGTCTTTGGAACCACGCACGGCTACCTCTACGCGATTAGCGCGGCAACCGGCAAAGCGAACACAGCCTTCGGCACCAACGGAGCCATCACTCTCCGCACTCCCGAAGTCATGACCACAGGCACGGACAAGCTCTACAGTCTGCCCTCGCCGCCGGTCATCTACAAAAATCTCGTCATCACCGGCGCAGGGCCGGGAGAAGGTCCCGGTGGCTTGGGCGGCGGAGTCGGCCCCGCCGGAGATACGCGCGCGTGGGATATGCACACCGGCAAGCTTGTATGGACGTTTCACTCAGTGCCGCGCCCGAGAGAAGTGGGCCATGACACCTGGGCTGGCGATAGCTGGAAGCAACGATCCGGCGTCAACGTCTGGGGTTACATGACCGTCGATCAGGATCGGGGCATTGTCTACATGCCATTTGGTGCTCCCAACAACGATCGCGTAGGAATCGATCGGCCCGGCGACAACCTTTTCGGCACAGCAATCGTAGCCGCTGAGGCTGCCACCGGGAAATTGCTCTGGTATTTTCAGGCAGTCCACCACGATATCTGGGACTACGATACCGAGACGCCTCCTACCCTGGTCGATGTCCATCGCGATGGCAAAACGATCCCCGCCGTCGCCATCGTCAACAAGACCGGGCTGCTATTCATACTCGATCGAGTAACTGGAAAGCCACTCTATCCCGTTGTCGAAAAGCCCGTGCCCCCCAGTGATGTTCCCGGCGAGCATGCCTCACATACCCAGCCATTTCCGGCAACCACTGAGCCTCTCGCCCAGATGAGCGTGGAGTTGTACCACGACCTGCCGGAGCACGCCGCATGGTGCAAAGCCTATGTCGAAGACAACCACATGCTTCTGGCAAAAGAGCCGTACACGCCTCCGGCATTCAATCGCTATTCGGTGACCCTGCCCGGAACACAGGGCGGCGTGAACTATTCCGGAGGAGCCTTCGATCCCGCGCAGGGTCTCTTTGTCGTGAATGTGAACAATTTTGCCCAGCCGATGCGCATAGTGCCCGACGGAGCTGGAGGTTATATCAACGCGGGCGCGTTGGCTGGAACGACGCGCTTCTGGGATGCCGAGAAGCATCTTCCATGCAACGAACCACCGTGGGGACAGCTCGTAGCGGTCGATGTGAATCGCGGAAAGATTGCCTGGCGATCAGTCCTTGGCGTAACCGACAGCTTTCCCGAAGCGAAACAACACACCGGCCGTCCCGGCTTAGGCGGCCCTATCCTCACAGGCGGCGGATTGACATTTATCGGCGCCACGGACGATGCCCGCTTCCGGGCCTTCGATACCAAAACCGGCCACGAGCTTTGGACCTATCGTCTGCCCGCGTCCGCCGAATCCATTCCGATCACCTACACCGGCGAACATGGCAAGCAGTACGTCGCAATCGTCTCAACAGGTGGAGGTTTGCTGAATGCGCCGCTGCTCAGCGATGAGCTCATCGCATTCAAGCTCGAAGACGGCGCGAGTGGAGAGCCGAATGTAGTTCAGGCAAGCCCGAATCCCGCTGTATCACAGCCATTGCCTCCCGGCTTCGCCCAGACCATTCCCAACCATGGGCCGAAAAATGTGATCCCCGGCCGTTTCGCCGAATTGCTACCTCAGGGACTGGCCCGCGCCCTCACCATTCGCGCTTGCTCCACCTGCCACGCGCTTGATGTAGTGGCCAATCAACATCTCTCTCCGCAGGAATGGACCAACGTTGTGCAGACCATGTCCGCAAGAGGCACTGTAGCCACTCCCGAGGAGCTGAACAGGATCCAGTCTTATCTAGCCAACGCATTTCCGCGAACAGGCGGTCAGAAGAAGCAATGACCTTGCTTCTATCCACCCAAATCATCAACCAAACCTTAAGTTTCAAAGGGAAAATACTGTGAGCCCGCAAATCGGTGTCTCAACTGACGCCAAATCGCCGAGTCACTCATCGAGGCTAGATTAGTAACGGGAAGTCGGCAAGGAAGGCGGGATCTACTGAGATCCCACCGAGTCCGGTTCCAGTCCGATTCGATCATTCACCGCGTTCCGGAAGCGCTGTTTGCAGCCCAAGTATCGCTCCGTCGTTTGCACCGAGACATGTCCTAAAAGGAACTGAATTTGTTCCAGTTCACCACCAACAGCCCTCCCGTCCCAAGCTCTTCAATGACTCGCGAAACCGCGAGGGACGCCTAGAGCCTCGTAATTCGTTGAAGACTTTAGATAGTTTGGGTTGTGGGTTGGATTTCGTAGCGGATGAATGCCTTATGTTCGAGATGCGGAGTCGTAGACGTGGGTGCGTTGGAACCACAGACGACAACGGTGTCAATCCACTCGAATTAGGTTCAACCACTTGCAACACCGTGAGAACTGCCTAAGCACGCGGAGGTCGCGCAAGAATGCAGGTTGGAATGCGGGTTGAGATGCGGGTTGAGATTGACGCAAGATCAGTACCTCCAACGCCGCATTTGAATGACTCTTTCGATTGAGGTGATGATTTGGAAGTTAGCCTAGAAGAAGCGAACTGAATCCTCTCCGTGTGGGGTCGGCCAACCTGTCTTCCTCAGGCCCGTATTTGTATTCAAAATAGTAAACGCGCCTAAGGCTTCTCTTCACCAAAGGCTGGAGGTTCGTTCGCATGCTCTGCACTGACGGAGACCCCGAAGGTAAGTGGAGAGCATGCGAAGTCGAAGATCAAAACTGGGCAGGCATTCGAATCCCGGTAGACTGGAAAATCCCAACCTCTTGAAGCCTGTACTATACTTTTCAGAACCGAAACACGGAGCCGACGCGAGTGGTGAAAATCTGTCCGAACCGACTCGGTCCAAATAGGATAGTGCAGTACAAGCCGCGTCAACCTGCCACCGCGATCGGATTGCTTTGCGCGGGTGTATTGCTTAGCGCGGCGGTGGGCTGCCATACCGGGCAGTCAACCGGGCGGATCATAAGGGGCACGAAGCACCTCGATTTCAATCAGGACGTGCAGCCGATTCTGGCCAGTAACTGCTTTAGTTGTCATGGGCCTGACCCGGAGATGCGCAAAGGAGGGTTGCGGCTGGACTTGGAGGAATCAGCCTTCCGTAAGCGTCCCGGCCATCCCGACGCCATCGTCCCCGGGCATCCCGATCAGAGCGAACTCATCAAGCGCATCGAGTCCAAAGACCCGCATCACCTGATGCCGCAGTCTCCCCAAGGCGAAGCCAAGCCCATGGCACCTGCCGATATCGCAGTCCTCAAAGAGTGGATCAAGGAAGGCGCTGTCTATCGGCCGCACTGGGCCTTCGATAAACCTATCCGGCCCACCCTGCCTGCCGTGGCGCAAAACAATAGTTGGGCCAAAAATCCGATTGACGACTTTATCCTTGCGCGCCTGCAAAAGGCAGGTATGCATACTTCTCCGGAGGCGAGCAAAGAAGTATTGATCCGCCGCGTCACCCTAGACCTCACAGGCCTGCTGCCAACCCCCGCCGAAGTCCAGGCGTTCCTGAAGGACCCCTCACCCGATGCCTATGAGCATCTGGTAGACAGGTTGCTTGTCAAGCCCGCCTACGGTGAGGAGCGGGCGCGGCATTGGCTCGATTATGCGCGCTACGCCGACACCTACGGCATTCACCTGGACAACAGCCGCGATATCTGGCCGTATCGTGATTACGTTATCCGGTCTTTCAACAGCAACAAGCCATTCGATCAGTTCACCGTAGAGCAAATTGCCGGAGATCTTCTACCAGCGAAAAACATCGATCCTTTGATCGCCAGCGGCTATATTCGCCTGGGCGCGAGCAGCAATGAAGGCGGCGCAATCCCGGAGGAGCTGCGCGCGAACATCGCCCGAGAGCGTGCCGAGGCCTATGGAGCCACATTTATGGGGCTGACCGTGGGTTGTGCGGTTTGCCACGATCACAAATACGATCCGACCTCGCAGAAAGATTTCTATGCGCTGACTGCGTTCTTCAACAACATTGACGAGAAACCCTTCAATGGCGATCGACCGGTCTGGACGCCGGTGGCGCGCATTCCCAAAACTCCAAACCAGGAAGCCTACAACCGCGTTCTTGCGAAGCGATCAGAGCTTGCCGGTCAACTCGCCTCTTTGCATTCGCAGGAGCGTGTTCTGATTTCGCGTTGGCTTGCGTCGCGGCAGCACATGGCACAGCCTGTTTCCACAGATAAACTCGATCTTCGGCTTCGCCTGGATGAAGGCGGTGGAGAGGTATTGAAAAACAACGCTCCTCATGCGCAGCAGGCTAGTTTTTCCATTGGAAAATTCAAGCCGCAATGGGGAGAGACGACCTGGCTCTGGCCTGATTTCCGGATGGACGCCAGCACGCATGTCGCGTTGGGACAAACCGGCGACTACGAAGGAAATCAGGCATTCTCTTCGGGCGGATGGTTCATGGTGCGCTCCGCGCCGAACTACACCCTGGACAATGCCACCGGCGCTCTTCTCTCCAAAATGGATACGAACCAGCACAACCGGGGCTGGGATCTTTCCATCGAGAAAGGGACTGTCAGCGTTGAGCTTGTCAACCAAGCACCCCGAGGCTTGAAGATCCCCAAGACGGTTGCGGTCGCGAAGCCAATTGTCAGAAAGGAAGCCTTCGAGTACCCAACTCCGGTGGATCTAACGCCGAAGGACCTGGCTCCGAACAAGCCTGCGCCGAAGAAATCTGCTCCCCAGAAGCCTGAGGTCAAAAAGGAAGCTGCCAAAGCGGAGGGGTCTAAGGCGCCCACACCCAAGCCGGCGGAGGACACTACGCCATGGGTCGGCATCAAGGTTTCCGCGACCGAAGCTCTGCCCGTCGATGGCCATTGGAGGCATGTCTTTTTCACCTACGACGGATCGGGCAAGGCGTCTGGCGTCAGGATTTATGTGGATGGCGCACCGGTTGGAACGATCGTGGCGATGGATAAGCTCACCCAGAAGACCATCCGGACACAGGCCCTGATGCAACTGGGATGGCGATATCCTGACGCCGATCCAGCGCGCGAGACTCGTTACCAGGATATCCGGCTGTATGAGCGCGCGCTGACATCGGAGGAGGTCAAGCGCCTGCCCTTAGAGGACTACGTTGCGGAAGTGATCAGCAAGCCTGCCGACAAATGGAGCCGCGATGAGTGGCATGCAGTCAGCGAGTTCTACTTCAACCACGTAGAGCAAAACTCGATCGCCCTCCAGGAAGAGATCCAGCAGTTAAATGCGCAACTCGACAAGCTTTCTGAAGGCGGCGATCTGACCCTTGTTTCCTGGGAGAAGCCTTCGATCGCCTATGCCAATATCCTGACGCGAGGCGTGTATTCGGCGCGTGCCGATCGAGTAGAAGCGAACACCCCGCATTTTCTCCCCGCATTGCCCTCAGGTGAGACGCATAACCGGCTGGCGCTGGCCAAGTGGACCGTGAGTCCAGACAATCCGCTGACCGCGCGTGTGACAGTGAACCGGATGTGGAGCGAGATCTTCGGCGCCGGCCTCGTCGAAACAACCGAAGACTTTGGCATCATGGGCCAGCGGCCATCGCATCCAGAGCTATTAGACTGGCTGGCTGTGGAGTTCCGCGAAGGCGGATGGGACGTCAAGCACATGTACAAGCTGATGGTCATGTCGGCCGCGTACCGGCAAAGTGCGAAATCGACGCCGGAGCAGTTGACGCAGGATCCCAAAAATCTCTTGCTGGCGCATGGGCCGCGGTTTCGTATGGATGCTGAGACTCTTCGCGACATTGCACTCGAGTCGAGCGGTCTGCTGGTGAATAAAATCGGTGGCCCGAGCGTAAAGCCCTACCAGCCCGCGAATATCTGGGAGCAGGGCCACAATGCTAGCGACACGCGGAATTACGTGCAGGATCACGGCGACGCCCTCTACCGGCGGAGCATGTACAGTTACTGGAAACGCATGGCCATGCTGCCCGATATGGATGCCTTCGACGCGACCATGCGCGATGTGGTTTGTACGCGCAGGCAGCGGACGGATACGCCTTTGCAGGCTCTTGTCACCATGAACGATGTGCAATGGGTCGAGGCGGCGCGCGCACTGGCTGAGCGAGTGATCAGGGAGGCAGGAACCACTCCCCAACAGCGGATTCAACTGATGGGTAAGCTTGTGCTGTCCCACGACCCGCCCGCGCCGATGGCCGCAGTGCTTGAGAATTCGCTGGCGCAGATGCAAAAGCTCTATGCGGCGGATCCCAAAGCAGCGCAGGAACTGGTCGACGTGGGCGAGAAAAAGAGAAATACATCGATTCCTCCTGTCGAACTGGCGGCATGGACGATGGTAGCGAGCGAAATGCTGAACCTCGATGAAACGATGACAAAGTAGTGGGGAAAACAGAATGAAGCAGCATCCTCTTTGTACTGATACTGAGCGCGAACCCGATGTGATGAATCTTGCTGTCCCTGCTGGATTGAAGCAGGAGTGGGCCGCGCTGCAAACGCGACGCCACTTTCTGGGGCGCACAGGAAAGGTACTGGGATGGGCGGCCATGGCGAGCCTGCTGGGTGATCGCACTGTCCGCGGGGATGCGCAGGCTGCGAGGCCGTTGAAGCTGCCGCACTTCGCCCCTAAGGCCAAGCGGGCAATCTACCTGTTCATGTCCGGCGGCCCACCACAGATCGATCTGCTGGACTATAAGCCAAATCTGGCTGCTTTGTACGACAAGGATATTCCCGATTCCGTGCGTGGCGGACAGCAATTGACGGGCATGACGGCGGGTCAGGCACGCTTTCCCATCGCTCCCTCCCACTGGGCATTCAAGAGATTTGGAGAGACAGGCACCTGGGTCAGCGATCTGCTGCCGAATACAGCGAAGATCGTCGATGATCTGACGATTATCAAGTCCACCAATACTGAAGCCATCAACCACGAGCCGGCGATCATGCTTATGAATACCGGCAACATGAATCCTGGCAAGCCGTGCCTAGGCGCGTGGCTTTCCTATGGGCTGGGCAGCATGAACGACAATCTGCCCACGTTCATGGTGTTGCAGAGCAAGTTAAATATGAAAGAGGACAATCAGCCTGTTTCTTCGCGGCTGTGGGGCAGCGGCTTCCTTTCTTCCGAGTACGCCGGCGTGGGATTGCGCTCCCAAGGCGATCCGGTGCTCTACCTCAGCGATCCAAGCGGGGTAAGTCATGATGGGCGCCGCAAAATGCTGGAGGCGGTAAACGCAATCAATCAGCAGACATCGGAGGAACTGGGGGATCCCGAGACCCATGCCCGCATCGCTCAGTACGAGATGGCTTATCGCATGCAGACATCGGTTCCCGAACTTGCCGATCTGAGCAAGGAGCCAAAATCGACCTGGGATCTTTATGGCCCCGACGCCAAAGAACCAGGAACCTTTGCCTATAACTGCCTGATGGCTCGCCGGATGGCCGAACGCGGTGTGCGATTCACGCAGGTTTACAAGCGCGGCTGGGATGTGCACGGCAATGTGACGGGTACACTACCGATTCTTTGCCAGGAAACTGACCGGGCCTGCTACGCGCTGGTCACCGACCTCAAACAGCGCGGCCTGCTGGACGACACGCTCGTCATCTGGGCAGGCGAGTTTGGCCGTACGGTATACAGTCAGGGCGGGCTCTCACCGGAAAACTATGGCCGCGATCATCATCCACGCTGCTTCACCACCTGGATGACCGGCGGAGGCGTGCGGACCGGCATTACGTATGGCGAGACAGATGAATACAGCTACAACGTAGTCAAGGATCCCGTCACGGTTCGCGATTTCAACGCAACGATCCTGCATTGCCTGGGCATCGACCACAACAAGCTGACTTATAAATTTCAGGGTCTAGATCAGAAGCTGACAGGGCCGACTCCGGCAAGCGTTGTTCAAGGTCTGCTTGCGTGAGCAATCGTCCGCGGCCTGCCGTGCTGGTCGACAGGTTGATCTCTAAGAGCAAGCCGGCAAGAGTACAAGGTTTCGCGGCGCTCCTCTTCAGTGCCGGGCTTTTTCTGCTACCCTGGCTCGTCAAGCTGGACGGCAAACCACACGCCGATTGGTATGGTGTTTTGGCCAGCAACGGGAACGAACAATGGGGTGGGCTATCGCATGGGTAACCGGAAACGCGCTTTGCGCTAGTATTGTGTGTTCCCAGAGGATCACCAACACCTGTGAAGTTGCACAACCGGCAGAAAGGGCTGTGATGGTCATCGTAGGCTTCCGCTAGGCGATAGTCCCGTCGCGACCCACTCAAAGCTCCCATCTGTCTTCCCTTTTGATAAGACCGACACCTTTGTCATATGCCTCGATTCCATAGTCCGGATCAACCTTCTTAGGCAGGTCATCTGCGTCTCCGGTGGAAACACGGGTGCCGTCAACGGACCTGCACCGCGAACAATGCGTGATGGGCAAGAATGAAGAGCGTCCGGCGGCCGGGTCCGCCGAAGATCAGTTGCAGAGGCCGTTCCGGCACATCGATTTCTGCGATCTGCTGCCCGTTGTGGGCGTAGA
>Ga0182024_10025060_pt1 | contig 10561 bp, 13 predicted proteins | sample P32metaG_FD_120480 | JGI IMG/M metagenome (GOLD analysis project Ga0182024, IMG submission 120480) | Permafrost microbial communities from Stordalen Mire, Sweden - P3-2 metaG (Illumina Assembly) | ecosystem: Environmental > Terrestrial > Soil > Wetlands > Permafrost | place: Sweden: Stordalen...
AAGGTCGTCACCAACGACGACCTGTCCAAGATCGTGGACACCTCGGACACCTGGATTCGCGACCGCACCGGCATCCGCGAACGCCGCATGGTGAGCGAAGGCGAGAAGACCTCCGACCTGGCGCTGGCGGCATCGCGCGCGGCGCTGGTCGATGCCGGCATAGACGCCGGCGAGATCGACACCGTCATCTGCTGCACCACCACGCCGGACGAAACCTTCCCCGCCACCGCCACCCGGGTTCAGGCGCGGCTGGGCATGGCGCACGGCGCGGCGTTCGATGTCCAGGCGGTCTGTTCCGGTTTCATCTATGGCCTGTCGGTGGCGGACAATTTCATCCGCGGCGGCCAGGCCAACACGATCCTGCTGATCGGGGCGGAAAGCATGAGCCGGTTGCTGGACTGGACCGACCGCTCCACCTGTGTGCTGTTCGGCGACGGCGCCGGCGCGGTGGTGCTGCAAGGCTATGAAGGCATAGGCGACAATTCCGACCAGGGCGTCCTCAACACCAAGCTCTATTCGGATGGACGCCTGCACGACATGCTCTATGTGGATGGCGGGCCGTCTTCCACCCAGACCACCGGCCATCTGCGCATGCAGGGCAAGGACGTCTTCCGCCACGCCGTCACCAACATCTCATCGGCCATCACCGCATCGGCCCACGCCTCGGGTTTCGAGGTGGCCGACATCGACTGGTTCGTGCCGCACCAGGCCAACCAGCGCATCCTTGACGGCACCGCCCGCAAGCTGGGCATTCCCCCGGAAAAAGTGATCTCGACCGTGGCCGTGCATGGCAATACTTCGGCCGCATCGGTGCCCCTGGCCCTGGTGACGGCGGTCAAGGATGGCCGTATTCAACGGGGTGACCTGGTGCTGCTGGAAGCCATGGGCGGGGGGTTTACTTGGGGCGCCGCGCTGCTCCGCTGGTAGCCGGCGCGGTTCTTTTGGGTCCTGACGGCGTCGCTCGTCGCTCATGGGCGCTCTACTGCCCACATCGCTCCTCGCTCCTGGTCAGCCCCCAAAATCCCTCGCGCCAGCGGCTTACGTAAGGGTCGTTGTCTATCCTATTGATCTTGACGGTAAATCGGCTTCCGCCTAGGGTTTAGCGGGGCTAACAGAGTCGCTTGCCATGTCGTCAGACACATTGACCCGCGCCGATCTTACCGAAGCCGTGTTCCAGGCCGTCGGCCTTTCTCGTACTGACTCGGCGCAGATGGTCGAGGACATGCTGGAGGAAGTTTGCGGGGCGCTCACCAAGGGCGAAACCGTGAAACTGTCTTCCTTTGGAACTTTCGCGGTGCGCCAGAAATCGCAACGCATGGGCCGCAATCCCAAGACCGGTGACGAGGTGCCGATCGCGCCCCGCCGGGTGCTGGTGTTCCGTCCCAGTCATGTCCTGAAAGCGGTGATCAACGGTCAAACGCCGTCGCCAGAGGCAGAAGATTAGTGTCCGCGCTCGGCATTTCCCAGCCGAAGGCGCGCGACGCATTCCGCACCATCAGTGAAGTCGCGGCCGATCTGGAGGTGCCGCAGCATGTGCTGCGCTTCTGGGAAAGCCGCTTCGCCCAGATCAAGCCCGTCAAGCGCGCGGGCAGACGGCGCTATTACCGGCCCGACGACGTGGACCTTCTGCGCGGCATCCAGGCGCTGCTTTATGTGGATGGCCTCACCATTCGCGGTGTGCAAAAGATCCTGAAGGAGCGGGGCTCGCGCCATGTGGCGCAGATTGGGCAGGGAAAAGCACCCGCGCCCTTTACCCGCGCCGCCGAAAAGCCGGTGGAGAAAAAACCGGAAGCCAAGAAATCCAATGGCCATCTGCGCGCGGTGCCTTCGCCCATGAGCCTGTCCTTTTTCGACGTGGCTGGCTTCGACGCGTCGGCGAATGAGGCCAACAGCGGGACAACAGCCGCCACGCTGACATCTGCTGCACTGACATCTGCTACATTGGCCGGCCAGGAGCGCGTGAAGTTCAAGGCGCTGCTGTCCGAGCTGGAAGGGCTGAAAAAGAAGCTCCACAAGGCGCGGCGCAAGGTCCTTTGAGCCCGGGTTGCCAGGGACCCGCCCCCCTGACATATTCCGCGCCCCCGAGGTTTTCAGACCTTATTTTTGGCAAACGGAGCGTGGCGCAGCCTGGTTAGCGCACCAGTCTGGGGGACTGGGGGTCGTGGGTTCAAATCCCGCCGCTCCGACCAATAATCAAGAAAAACCAGTAACATAGAAAACGGTATCAGGATACTCTAACTCCGAAACGCCTTCGGGGCCACGCCCGGGGCCACACTTTTAGGAAGTCTAGGAAGCCTCGTGGGGCCGTTTGCTCTCGCCGGTGTCTGATACCGGCATGGCGGCCCATGGGCGCTACGGGCCATCCTAGCGAGCGGTTGGACTCAAGAGTCAGGCCGCCCAGCTTCAGAGGCTGGGGGAAAGGACTGACTTAGCACCTTACAAAGCGGCAAGGTCCATTGTACGGTGCGCACGTTTCTTGAGGGCATCCTCCCCGAGAAAGCCGCTTGTAATGCTGACTAGCAGCCCCGGAAGGTGCTACCCGCCCTCCGGGGTTTTTCATTGGATGCGAGTTGCCAATGGCCAAGAGCGTCAGTGAAGTGATCGATGATCTCCGCCAGGACGTTGCTCGGTGGAAATCAGAAGTCGTGCGGCTGCGCGCTCAAGGTTGTTCCTTAAGTGCCGAACAAATGGAAAAGGCGATAGCCAGCGCCGAGCGAATGCTGTCCCGGTGGAATGATCCGATGGGCGAATAACCGGGCAAACCCGAAGTGTCTTCATTCGAGGAGTTAATGACAGACGACATGAAGAAGAAAGCTCGGGCAGCGCTTTTAGCCGCCGCACCGATTGCGATCAATACGCTAATGGACCTTGCAGCCGATCCCTCAAATTCGGTGAACGCCAGGCTGTCCGCAATCGGCTCGCTAATGCGTTACAACGTGCCGATACCTTGGCAATCTCGGGCCGGCTTCCTGGAAGGACTACAGGCGTTCCTGAAGATCGTCGCTGATGACCGCAACGGGGCCTATGGTATCCGGCAAAGGGCACGCAATCTTCTCTCCAAGGGCACCACACTTAATCTGTGGAAGACGCGGGGCTAGAAAATCCTCTTTGGCGTGCCCGTATCGCTAGAGTCGCGTGGCCTCTCATCTTGCTTTTTCCATGTTCAACTTCATGCACCCAGATTGCAGTTCTGCGTCCCAGCTTCCGGCGATATCTTGTGACTTGGCCCGCGCAAGAGCCTTTATTCTGATGGAGTTCGGGGCATCAATCAAAACTACATTTGATGCGGATCGGTGGACCTCGCGTCGTTCGGGGCCGACATAATCCGCGCTGACGACGAACCTTTTGCGGCGGTCCACCAAAGACTCGATCCGCTGCCCAAGCAGTGCGGTCGAAAATGGGCGCAAGAGCAAATCATCGGCTCCGCAATTTGAGATTTGCGCAAGAAGATCGGCGTTCATTGCCCAGGCCGTGATGATAAATGCGACAAAAGGATTATAGCCGTCGCTGTCTTGCCGAACGTCCTGGATCAACTTGCAAAGCTCTTGCCCGCCAGCACTGATATCGCAAAGCGCAAGATCGGGATGCTGCTCATCGAGCGCGTCGCGAAGATGATTCAAATCCGCCACTATCTCGATGCGACGGCAGCCCAGCGTGTGTAGGGCTGACCGAGTGGCGGCCCGATTGGAGGTCACCGGGTCACAGACGACAACATCGGCCAAATCGTAAAACGGGTCTTCCATAATGCTGGGTCAGCGTGTAAAGGGCGGCGCTCTGAATTTGGTGCAGAACACCGCCCCGTTGGACCAACTGGGGAACTCATTTGAGTCCAACCACCGCAAAACTCCACGCCGACGGTCGGGTAAAGATTATCGCACAAGAGTGGCTGAGCACAATCGCAGAACTTTTTTTTGACTTGCCAAGCCGCGCCGATCAAGCTGCGCGCACCGTACGCCGTGTGCAATCCGATACAGCTTTCGCGTTTGGACCGACGTAGAATCTTGGCGTCCACGGGGGTGGTCGGAGGCGCGAATGTCATCACAGCAATTAGAAGCACCGAATCGAGGCGTGAACATCGTTTGCCCCAAGTGCGGGGCAGTCGGCGTAGTCCTCTGGGAGGGTGAAAATAACGAGCGCCGCTCGCTGGTGAGCGTGTCTAAAAACTTCTCCGAAAGAATTTCGAAGAAAAACCCATATCCAATCGAGCTTGTCTGCCACAATTGCGGCATGGCTCAGCCCGAGAACTGCTCTGAGCGGCCAGACGAGATTCAAGATCAAGCGGACGATCAATCTTTGGCGCGTTCGGCGAGTTCACGGTAGCTTTCGGCAACCTTCAGCCAAGTTTCCTTAGCCTCTGAGTCGTGCGCCTTTTTGGCTTATTCCTCTGCTTCTTTGGCCTTCGCCAGATAGTCCACTTTATGGGTTGCCACCCTAGGCCCCGCTGTACGACTAAGGGCAACGCGGGCGCCCAAGCGAACGTTCCAAGATGGACCCAAACCATAACCCGTTTATTTGCTTTCAGGGCCAGCCAACAAGCTCATTGAAGCAAGTCCAGCGGTTTGACGCTGAGTGCACGGGCAAATTTTTCCACAACGCCCACAGTGGGATTACGTTGGCCACGCTCTAGCTGCCCGACGTAGGTAACAGCAAGACCAACCCTGTCAGCTAACGCTTCCTGGCTTAGTCCGCGCTCTTTGCGGTATCGCCGGATGTTGTTTCCAAGGATGTTTCGTTATTGAGAATTGAGAATGTTGCCTGCAATGATCGCTGCAATCTGTCATACTGCTGCCGGTCTTCATCCGTCAGATCGGGCAGTTTCGACTTCAGCAGATACAACTCCTTCTTATTCTCGGATTCCGGCATGGAGAATGCTTCCTTCCCATATCGCGCGAGGATCGGCGCGCGAGCCAATGCGATCTCTTTTTCCGTGGCCGTCCAGTGTCCTGCTTCAAGGCCATGAAGGAATAATTGGCCAGCAGATACGGAATAGTCGGGGCTGATCTCGTCGCGTGCCCGCTCAACACCAAGCATGCCGAGCAACAACTCGCGCAACGGCTTGGGGCTCATGGCCAAAGCCTGTTCGAGATAATCAGGGCTCTGGTCCAGGTCATGCGCAGCGACCTGGAAGCCGCGTCTTGATCCAAGACAGCGCGGCGCTCTCAGATTTGAAAACCATCGGGAGACTATTGCCGTTGCGCTCACGGATGACGACAAGGGAATGAGCGGGAAGGGGGTCAGTCTCCCTCTCCCTCCTGTAGCGCCAAATTAGGCGAGGTTTGTTCCCAACAGCTCCGCCGACAGCGCAGTAATTCTGTCCCCGTGGAGGCGCACCCCATCACAGGGGCGCTGGCGCTTCGGCGCGGTGTTCCAGCCCCGCTGCCTCTTCCTCAAGTTCGTATGCAGAATGTAACATAAGCTGGCTGAGATCGCGGTTTGCCGTGTTTTCGGCGTCGCGTCGCCATAGCCTGGCACGAAGCCTAAGCCTTTCCGCCGCTGCCTTTGTGAAGGCGTTGCTATTCATCCAACAGAAACGCAGGCGGAGCTTGATGAGTTTCAATCAGCCGCCACACAAAGCCCCCTTACGCCCGCGGGCGATCAGCGCCCGCGGCCGCGGCCACCAAACCCAAAGCCAAAACTTACGGCGGGACCGTAATAGGGCGGATAATACGGATACGCATAAGAACCCGGCCCATAATAATACGGCGGTGGAGGCCCGTAAGCAGATGGGGGCCATAACCATAAGCATTGGGCGAGGGCCCGTAAGCATAAGCATTGGACGGGTGCGGCCCGCTGCTTCCACCACTCATGCAATCATAGTAAGCGGCCGCATAGCGTTGCTGCGCGTCACTTGGCGCCGCCTGGTTATTTCCGCCAATGGAGGCTGGGTAACCAACCTCTGCCGCCGCTTGCTGACGACAATCCATATCGGGAGTGGCCTGATTATTTGCGGATTGGGGCGGTGGCGAGCGCGGGTAGGCACCTGTCTGAGCAACAGCCGTGGTCATTGCGGCTGCGCCCAAAAGTATCGCTGTCAAACTGGCTAATAGAGTTGAATGGATCATCGCGGTTCTCCTCTGCTTTTCAGCCGGGTCTGTGCCATGTCGCGCGGCAACGAGCGTGATTTCCGGACTGGACATCGGTGGCGAATGGAGCGCCAGCCTAAAGTTCCCGTCCACTGCAAGCATACTGCTAGCATGGAGGGCGCTCACGTGAAGCGGCGCCGATGCCATGCGACACTCTTAATGTTGCCCGCGCCGCCTTGACTATACCGCTAAGAGCGCCCATCTAAGGATTGAGAGGCTCGCAATCCGCTACCTTTGAGCGCCAATCGCGCCTCCCCCCAACAATTATAATTCGCTATCGGGCCCTCCGAGGACCTATTGGCGCAGGGAGATATCTATGAAATTCCGTCCGCTTGGCGACCGCGTCGTGATCCGCCGCATCAAGGAAGATCAGAAGACTGCTGGTGGTATCATCATCCCAGACACTGTCCAGGAGAAGCCCCAGGAAGGCGAAGTCATCTCGGTCGGACCTGGCGCGATTGACGAGAAGTCCGGCAAACGCACCCCGCTGGAAGTAAAAGCTGGCGACCGTGTGCTGTTCGGTAAGTGGTCCGGCACCGAAGTGAAGCTTGATGGTGACGAGCTCCTAATCATGAAGGAGAGCGACATCATGGGCACCCTCGAAGGCCGAAAGGCTTTGAAGAAAGCTGCCTAATCAGTCTCGCTACACATAAACAACTCACATTGGAGAAAGCAGATGGCAGCCAAGGACGTGAAATTCGGCGCCGACGCCCGCGATAAGATGCTTCGCGGCATCGACATCCTTGCCGACGCAGTGCAGGTGACGCTGGGTCCGAGAGGCCGTAACGTCGTGATCGACAAGAGCTTCGGCGCGCCGCGCACCACCAAAGACGGTGTGACGGTGGCGAAGGAGATCGAACTGGCTGACAAGTTTGAAAACATGGGCGCGCAGATGGTGCGCGAAGTCGCCAGCAAGACCAATGACATCGCCGGTGACGGCACCACCACCGCTACCGTGCTGGCCCGCGCCATCGTGCGCGAAGGCAGCAAATCGGTCGCGGCAGGCATGAACCCCATGGACTTGAAGCGCGGTATCGAGAAGGCGGTCGAAGCCGTTGTCGCCGACCTCAAGAAGCGCTCCAAAAAGGTCAAGTCCAATGAGGAGATCGGCCAGGTCGGAATGATCTCCGCGAATGGCGACAAGGAAGTAGGCGACATGATCGCCAAGGCCATGGCCAAGGTCGGCAACGAAGGCGTAATCACAGTCGAGGAGGCCAAAAGCCAAGATACCGAACTCGACGTTGTCGAAGGCATGCAGTTCGACCGCGGCTACATCTCGCCTTACTTCATCACCAGTGCCGACAAGATGCTCGCCGAACTCGATGAGCCGTATATTCTTATCCATGAGAAGAAGCTCACCTCGCTCCAGCCAATGCTACCGATCCTGGAAGCGGTTGTTCAATCAGGTCGCCCACTGCTGATCATCGCCGAAGAGATTGACGGCGAAGCCCTCGCAACCCTGGTGGTCAACAAGCTGCGGGGCGGGTTGAAGGTCGCTGCTGTCAAGGCGCCCGGCTTCGGTGATCGCCGCAAGGCCATGCTGGAAGACATCGCGGTCGTCACCGCGGGCCAGGTCATTAGCGAGGACATCGGTATCAAGCTGGAAAATGTTAAACTCGACATGCTGGGCAACGCCAAGACCGTCAAGATCGACAAGGACAGTACCACGATCATCGACGGCGCCGGCAAGAAGAACGACATCCAGGCCCGCGTCGCGCAGATCAAGGCTCAGATCGAAGAGACCACGAGTGACTATGACAAGGAGAAGCTGCAGGAACGCCTGGCGAAGCTGGCCGGCGGTGTTGCGGTGATCCGCGTCGGCGGCGCCACTGAAATCGAAGTCAAAGACAGGAAAGATCGTGTTGATGACGCGCTCAACGCTACCAAAGCCGCGATCGAAGAAGGCATCGTTCCGGGTGGCGGAGCAGCACTCCTATATGCAACGAAGGCGCTGAAGGACTTAACTGGCGACAATGACGACCAGACCCAGGGTATTGCCATCGTGCGACGCGCGATTCAGTCTCCAATTCGTCAAATCGTTGAGAATTCCGGTGGGGAAGCCTCCGTAGTGATCGGAAAGCTTCTTGAGCAGAAATCCAATACCTTCGGGTTTGACGCTCAAAAAGAAGCATATGTCGATCTAGTTGAAGCTGGGATCGTGGATCCAACTAAGGTGGTGCGCACCGCACTTCAGAACGCGGCTTCGGTCGCGGCCTTGCTCATCACGACGGAAGCGATGGTGGCTGACCAGCCCAAAAAGGACACGGCCGCAGGAATGCCCGGTGGCGATGGTATGGACTATTAGTCCAAGCGTGCCTCAGTGACGTGTTAGCCAAACGAAAAACAAAAGAAGCCCGGATCACATCCGGGCTTTTTTGCGTCCCATCACCATATTAGGCAAAATTGTTATCGGTAAGTCAGGTAGGCATAGCATTCGGCGATCTACTGAAGTGGCCACTCGCTACCCCAACGTATGTCAGCTGGCTTGAATAGCCCCCTGTGTGCCACGGTAACAGTGTGGAGCAACCCTTGAAGAGAATGTGTCCAGAAATCTAGAAACCGGCGAAGCTCTGGGAAATGCGGTGCTAGGTCATACTCCTGCCAAATGTAAGTCTGCAGAATTGTCGGATGATCGGGCATTCGGTAGAGGATTTCCGCAGTCGCCAAGCTATAACCCTTAATTTGACGGTAGAAGGAAGTTGCTTCTGCCATAGGCGACTCCTTTGCGGAGATCAAGGCTAACCACCTAACTTCGAGTGTCGCAATAGCTGTGACCCGAACGGTATCCTCCAAAATCCTAACAATTCAAAAACAAAGCGCGGAGAAGAGCTCCTCGGGGAGCACAAGATGCAAAATCAAGGCGCACTTCTGCGTTGCAATGAACGGATATATCTATGCATTTGCGGCGCCGGGCAACTCTGTGTCGAACATCTGCTGGAGCTTCTCACCGGCGACAGCCCCTGACGTTGAGACCTTGATTGAGCGGTTCGTTCGGGACCGCTGCCGAGACCAGCAGACTGACCTACGGTCCATGGTCGAAGCCCAGATCGCTCGGGTCACCATCGAAGCGAACTCTATAAGTGTCGAGTTGAGCGGTTCCAGCGATAGCCCGCCGTCTTCGCCTGCACAAATCGTCAGCCTGCCCTGGTCGAAAAAGCCCTTCCGAGTTGCCAAAGGCGTTGTGGCCGAACCGGCAGCGCCCGAAGCCTTGCTGGAGTCTTACCCAAAGTCGAAAGAGGCGGTGTTAGCTGCCATTCGCAAAGCCCGGCGCTGGGTGGATCAACTGATGGCTGGTGCAAGCTTGTCCGACATCGCAAGCCAGGAAGGCAAAACTCCGCGGCACATCCGGCTGCTCACCCCACTGGCCTTCGTGTCACCGGCAACTGCGGAGGAGCTGATCAACGGCACCCGGACAGGTACCATCACGGATCTCGCCAGCCGTGTGCCGCTCGCGTGGTGAGCGGGATGTGACGATTGCTATCCATCGAGCATTTACCTTGCCTTAGAGGTCGATCAAACCACCGTCAACAAATAGACCGCGCTGCCCGGCAGGCCGCCGGCAGCGCCAGCCACCGATGCGGTCAGGATGATCGCGCCGCCATCGGTATGGCATGCTTGAGCAGAAAGAATGCACCTCTTACATTCACATTGAACTGGGCGTCATAGTAAGCCTCGTCGATCTGCTCGATAGGCGCGAACTTGGCAATGCCGGCGTTAACGAATAAGATGTCGATCCGGCCGTGCCTAGCTTTGACTTGGTCGACCAACCTTTTGGTGGCGGTTACTTCGCCAGCGTCAGAAATCAGCACTTCAATCCCTGGCAGCGCCAACTTGGCAGCTTCAACTGAGCGCTCGCTGGAGCCGGTGACGACCACCTTTGCGCCCTCGGATTTAAATAGTTGGGCAGTCTCCGCGCCGATACCGGTGGTGCCGCCACTTATAAGTGCGATCTTACCGTCTAGTTTGGGCATCACGAGCCTCCTGATTGCAATGGACTATCGGGATCGAGATATGGGGAGCCCCCGCTACCTGCAATAGCGCTCACAAAAAGAAAATGCCTTTAATTACACAAGGAAACGTAACAGGATACCGGCGTGGAGGCGCGCGAGCTTGACGGAAGCGGAATCACTGGAACAGCGTGCGCAGAGTGGTGACCCGCATGCGCAGCTTGCTTTTGCGAAGATGCTTGAGGCGCAAGGTCGGCACGAATTGGCGCGCGGCTGGTATGGCCGCCTCTTCCAGGGCGGAGATCGCCAGGGGTTGCGCCTGTTGGCCATCAGCCTCCTTCAGAACAAACCGCTGAATCCCGAACAGGGTGTGGCGATGATCAAGGCCTCGGCGGCAGGAGGCGATTCCCAAGCTCAGCTTATCTGCGCCGGCCTTGCGGCCCAAGACGATGCGCTAGCTGACCATTGGTCCATCGCCCTTCGCTATCTGAGCGCGGCAGCGGAAGGCGGCATTGCCTCTGCCCGGCAGGA
>Ga0182024_10025061_pt1 | contig 10560 bp, 7 predicted proteins | sample P32metaG_FD_120480 | JGI IMG/M metagenome (GOLD analysis project Ga0182024, IMG submission 120480) | Permafrost microbial communities from Stordalen Mire, Sweden - P3-2 metaG (Illumina Assembly) | ecosystem: Environmental > Terrestrial > Soil > Wetlands > Permafrost | place: Sweden: Stordalen...
GGCGCGTATGTGTCTGATTCTAAAGCACGGGAAAACGCCGAATCGAAACCAGGCGCAACAGTGCTGCGCGAAGCTGGCCCGACGGAGAGAAAGCTGGGTGATACGCCCGTATCCCCGCCCCATCAGCCCGCCAGGGCCTTTATGTTATATTTGCTAGCTGACGACATGGCTCAACGACTGCGTATTTCTAGCGTGGAGTACCTGAATACGGCGCCTCTGGTTTGGGGGTTTACGGAGGGGCCGCTGCAGGGGAAATACGATATTTCCTTTACCGTGCCTTCGCAGTGCGCGGAGGCTTTGCGCAACGGCGACGCTGACGTGGCTATTATTCCGGCGGTGGAATACCAGCGTATCGATAATTTGGTTGCGCTGCCGGGGATGTCGATCGCTGCTGCGGGCGAAGTGCGTAGCATTCTGCTGGTGGCTAAGAAACCGGTTGAGTTGGCTAAGCGCATCGCGCTGGATAGCAGTTCACGGAGTTCCGCAGCCTTGGTGAGAATTCTGGCTAAGGAGAAATGGCACATCGATCCGGAATTCGTGGAGGCGGCGCCTGAGCCGTCTGAGATGTTGCAGTCCGCCGATGCGGCTCTGGTGATTGGCGATCCTGCACTGCGTATTTCGCTGAAGATGGAGGCGCTGGCTGGCAAGTCGCCCCGGGGGGAAACTTGTTGCCAGGGGGACGCCAGCGAAATGCCGGTGCCGGGGTTTGAGACTTTGTTCGTCTACGATGTGGCTTATCAGTGGCGAGAACTTACCGGCAAACCTTGCGTGCTGGCGATTTGGAGTGGGCGGCCTGAGTGGATGACGCCGGAAGTGGTCGGTGATTTTCAGAGTTCGCTGCGATATGGAATGGAGCGGATTGGGGAGATCGCCGAGGCTGCGTCGATCCAGCTGGATATGCCACCGAAAGCGCTGGAACGTTACCTGACTGAGAATATTCATTACGGGCTGGAAGCGGATTTTCTGGCTGGGCTGGAACTCTATTATCAGAAGTGCGCTGGAGTGGGAGCAATCCCTCGCGCTAAGCCGCTGCAGTTTGCTGCGGCGCGCGCTACTCCTAGCGAGGGAGCGCGGGCGGGACGCTGACTATGGGAATCACGAAGCAGGAAGCTCTGGAGATGTTTGAGTCCCATGACTTGATTGGGATCGGCATGGCTGCTAACGAAGTGCGCCGGCGCAAGACCGATCCGCGCGTGGCTACCTACCAGATCGATCGCAACATCAATTACACCAATTTCTGCACGGAGTATTGTTCGTTCTGTGCGTTCTATCGGCCGCTGGGGGCTAAGGACGGGTACGTCCTGCCGCTGGAAGACATTTACCAGAAGATCGAAGAGATGATTCTGGTGGGCGGCACTGGCGTTTTGATGCAGGGCGGTCTGCATCCCGACTTGCGGATTGAGTTTTACGAAAACATGCTTAGCTCGATCAGGCAACGCTTTCCGCAGATTCATCTGCATTGTTTTTCGGCGCCGGAAATTAATTGTATCGCAGAGGTTTCCGGGATTACGGTGCGCGATGTGATTGCGCGGCTGATGGATGCGGGGCTGGATTCGATTCCTGGGGGCGGCGCGGAAGTGTTGGACGACGAAATCCGTACGCGGATCTCGCGCCTAAAGTGCACTTCGGAAGATTGGGAAGTGGTGCATCGGACGGCGCATTCGCTGGGCATGCGGACTACCGCGACGATGATGTTTGGTTGCGGCGAGGATTTTCACCACCGCGTGAACCATTTCGAGCGGGTGCGGCGGCTGCAGGAAGAGACTGGCGGGTTTACGGCGTTTATTCCGTGGATTTTTGCCCCGGATAATACGCCGCTGGGGAAGAAAGTTCCTGAGGCTACTGCCGCGGACTATTTGAAGACGCTGGCGATCAGCCGGTTGTACCTCGACAACATCGATCACATCCAGTCCAGTTGGCTGACGCCGGGGATTAAGATTTGCCAGGTGGGGTTGCAGTTTGGCGCCGACGACGTAGGAAGTATTCTGATCGAGGAAAACGTGGTGTTTGCCGCCGGCGTTCGCAATCGGACGAACGAAGCGCAGTTGCGCAGAATTATTATCGACGCCGGGTACATTCCGGCGCAGCGCGACACCCTGTATCGCTCTTATGTCTGGAAGTATCCCGCCGAAACTGCCGCAGCCGCGGCAGCAACTGCTGTTCCTGCCTTCGCTGGTTGACCGGCAACAATCGTAGGGCCGCCAACACTAAACCGGCAACTGAAAGACGCCGGATTCGGATGCGCCGGTTCCGGTGGACGCGCCGGGTTGCGCTACCGGGATCTCAACGGAGACGCTGGCGCCGTAGGGTTCGCGGTTGGAGATGTGAATGTCGCCGCCGGATTCGCGCGCTATGCCGTACACGATACTCAGGCCCAGGCCGGTTCCCTTTCCTACTGGCTTGGTGGTGAAGAAGGGGTCGAACGCGCGATTGATGTCGCTGAACCCGGGACCGGAATCCTCGAACAGAATCACGATCTTGCCGCCCTGCCGCCAAGCGGCGATGCGGATCGCTTTCTCCGTGCTTTCCTCCACAGCGTCGATAGCATTGCTCAGGAGATTGAGCAGCACTTGCTTGAGCTGGTCTTCGGCGATGCCCACATCCGGCAGCAGCCGCTCGATTTCGGTATCCACGGAAATCTGCAGCTTGCGAATGTGATATTCGCGCAACTGGATGGCGTCACGCAGCGCGTTTTCCAGGCTGGCGGCGCGCGGCGCGGCGTTGCTTTGACGCGCGAAGTGCAGCAGGCCGTCCACGATTCTCTTCATCCGCCGCGCTTCGTTGCCGAGTTTGATGATGCGGCGCGCGGGGCCTTCCGCTTTTACTTCCTCGGAGAGCAGCTCGGTATAGCCGATGATTCCGGTGAGCGGATTATTGAGTTCGTGAGCCGCGCCAGCGACCAGCTGGCCGAGCGCCGCGAGCTTATCGGAGCGAACCAGTTGGTGATGGAGGCGCGAATTTTCGGTGATGACCGACAAATCGGCGGTCAGTTTCTCGAGCTTGGAGAGCTCGGAAGGATTCAGGCGCGCGGGATCGGTAGTCGCGAACAGCCACACGTAACCCAAGACGGTGTTGCGCGACGACATCATCGGAATCAGCACTTCCGATCCAACCGCGCTCGAACCTTCCGGGGCATTCTTGCGGGCGTCGCCCGAGAGCGGCGAGCTGGTCACTTTCATCTTGCGGGTGTTCGACGTATTCCACGTCAGCGCGCTATCGATCAAGGCTGACCTCACCATCGGCGACAGACCGCTGTGACCGGCGAGGCTGAGCGTGCCGTCGTCCACCGACAGGAGCACCGCCGCGCGGCTGAACGCGGAAGCCTGGGTGAGCGATTGCGCCACTTCATCGCACAGCGTGGCGGGCGCCTTGGCGCTGAGCAAGCGCGAGGTGATGCGCGAAAAGCGAAGCAGCAAGGTATTTTCGGAATGCTCGCGCTTGATGGCTTTCTCGATCACCCGCGATTTCTCCTCGACCAGGGTGAGGATCATCCCGAACGCCACAAAAAACTTCGGTACGTTCCACATCTCGGGATTCACGTGCGCCGCCGGGTAACTCGCGGTGACCATCGCGGCGATCGGAAATACCAGTCCCCAGCAGACAAATCCGCCGACCACGGTGAGCACTCCGGGCGAGGTTCGCGGAAATCGCAACCAGTAGAGCAGACCGCACAGGATGTAGGCCGAAGCCAGAATGGCGATCACGCCTTCGGAGGGACTGCCGTGTAGCTGGCAGAAGATGGCGTAAACGCCGACCACCGCGAGAGCGGACGCCAGGGTGCCCGCGACGCGCGGGGATTTGCGTTCCCCATATACCACATACCCCGCACCTCCCAAAAAGAAGAGGGCCAGAGCGCCGGCCATGGCGGCGTCATAGGGTACGCCGAAGGTAATCCCGATGGCATGCAGAGTCACCGGGACGGCCATCAGCGCGGCGCAAATTAAAAGGCGCTTCTGGTCGTTGAAATCGTCGATGAGCGAAACCACGAAAGCGACGCCGCCCAGTTCGAGTGCCGCCAGGTCGATAGATTCCAGACCCAATTCAAGGGATCCGGTGTGCGTCTCAAATATCTGCACGAAAAAATGGAGGAAAATCAGCGACCAAGCCAAAATCCAGATCGCAATGCGCTTGGTTTCGGAATGCTTCCGCAGTGAGACGAAAATGCCCACCAGCACCGCGAGCACAAGAATGGTCGGCAACTTGTCGAGTAAAGGAATCAAACCCGTTTTCTCCCCGGACAAATGTAACAACCGGGTCATGGCGGCACAATGAACCCTTAGTACCAGTTTCTAGGACAGGTTCGGAGGGGATTAGCGGGTAGTAACTCCTATATCTTCTCCGGGATACGCAGGTCGAAAGAGACCTCGGCGCCTTCCGGCAAGCTGAGGGGCTCGAGGGGCACCAACACACCCTTAACGTAGTGCGCGCGTACCCGGTGGGTCTGGGCTGGGGTCATGCGTTTCTGGGGTCCCAACGGATCCACCCGCGGCCCAGCATGGCCGGCGGCGGTCCCGGAGTGCTCTGGCGATTGGCTGCGGCCGCTTTGCCCGCTCGTCGCGTCCAGGGCGGCGTTGGCCAGCCGGTCGGCGTCGCGATTCTGCTCGCGCATTACGTGCTCGATGCGGAAGGTCTGCAGCCCGCGAGCTAGTTTCAAGGCGCGTTCGTGCAGTGGTTTCAGGTCGGGGCTCTTGACCTTGTATCTTCCGAGCATCTGGCGCACCAGCAGCTCGGAATCGCTGCGTACTTTAAGGCTCTGTATCCCGTGGGTGGTGGCGTAGTCGAGGGCCGCGATCAAGCCGTAGTACTCCGCGATGTTGTTGGTGACCCGGCCGATATATTTGCCGACCTCGTGAACGGTATCGCCATTGGGGCCGCGAACCACCAAAGCGTAAGAGGCCGGGCCGGGATTGCCGCGAGATGCGCCGTCAATATGGGCGGAGTAAACGGCGGGCGAGGGTACGGCGTCCGGCTCGGAAAAGAGCTTGGCAGAGCGCGGCGGTTGGGCTTTAGAGGGCAGCATGGAAGTTCGGCTCCCGAAGAATTTGAAGATCCCTACGATACTTGACCGGAAAAGTATGGATTAACGCGATGCGGGGTTTTCCTAGGCCGTCGTGAAGACGGCGTACCGGCATCGCGAACAACGCAACTACGGTTCATGGGTGGCAGCAGGAGCGCTGGAATCTCCGGGAGTGACGGCAGGGTCGTGGCCCAGAGGACCCGGCGCAACCGGGTGGGGCTCGGTGTAGTGCAAGATGCGAGTGCAAGTCTCGCAATGGATCAGCTCGCCGGTGCCCGGGCGGCTGAGTTCCTGGAAGACGTGGGGCCGGATGCGCACGCCACAAGCTGCGCAAATTTCGCCGCGAACCTCGGCTACCGCGATGCCGCCGTGTTTCTTGGCGATGCGTTCGTAATGGTCCAGCAGATCTTCCGGAATCACGGTAATCACGCGGGCGCGTTCGGCTTCCTGAACCGCGAGAGCTTTTAGCCGGACGGCTTGCTCGGCCTCAATCGCGGCGCGCTTGCCGCGAGCGACTTCCTCGGCCTCTTTTACGATCTTCTCGGAAGCCTTGATGCGCCGCTCGTATTCCTCGCTGGCGACCATCTGCTCGAGCAGGCGATCTTCCGCGTGGGAAACTTCGTCCTCGGCATTCTGAACTTCACGCTGGAGGGCTTTGAAGGCTTCGTTGGTCTTGACCTGGTAGGACTGATCCCTATATCTCTTGGCTTTGTCCTTCCAGCTCTCGACGTCCAATTCGAATTTCTTGCGCTGCTTGAAGGCTTCGAGCTGGGCCGCTTTGCTGGAGGCGAGTTCGGCGCGAGCGGCAGCGACGGTGGCTTCGACTTCGGAGATGGCGTGAGGAACAGCGGCGATGCGAGCGCGCAGATCGAGCAGGTTGTGGTCTACGTTCTGCAGGTCCAGCAAAGCCTGGATGACTTGTTTCACGGTCGAATGATTCTAACACCCTAGCGGCGGCCAGACCATGCCGGGGCACGAATCCCACGAATCCACGAATCCTCAGGCCGCTCGACGCAAGGTCGCCGAGGGGCGGATGCGCGGGAATCTACAGGAGGGGCCGTACCGCCAGGGTGGAATCGACGTAGGTGCTGGAGCATCCTTGCGATCCGGCGGTGCAGCGGGCCACCGCTCGAAAATTATCTTCGGATGGTTCAACGCCGTATGCATATCCCGATGGGGGCGTCCGGGCTACAGTAGCGGCTGCACCGACATGGTGGAATCGACAAAGAAACTGGCGCACCCCGCGGCGGCCCCGGTGCAACGTGCGATCACTCGAAAATTTGCGGAGGACGGCTCCACACTGTATTCATAACCCTGCCGCGCGGGCTTTTCCATACTCAAAGCACCACTCGATAGCAGCTTATCGAGAGGCGCGTAGGAACCATTCTCGGCCTGATAGCTGCGTTCGGCCTGGGCAATCGCGAGGATGTCGTTCTGGGCTCCGACTGCATTCGGCGCCGATTGCGGGGAAGAGATGGCGGAACCGCCGGCCTTGAAGTAAAACATGTAACCGACCATCACGATCACCGCGACAACCAGAAGGCTAAGGATGCGTGCCATGTCGGTAGGTACCTCGTCCCCTGCAGGGATGATCGGCTGAAAGTAACCAAAAGCATACGTCCCCGCGAAGCGAAGAGACAATCGATTCCTGTGGGGCAGCCATCGTAAAGGTCATTGCAGGCATCTGAAACCGTTTGAGCCAGCAATCGTCTAAATAAGTGGTGGGCGGAAGGCTCCAGGGCGAACCGGGGCAAGTGCTTTATCTCTGCAAACCTACGACGTGGACAGCCGAACCGATTGGTCTGGCCATGCGAACCGCGTTACGATAAGTAGTTTTTCTTCGGGAATTCACGCCGGGTGAAGCTCCCCTGAAAACGAAAGGTATACATGAGAATTCCGATGAAGATTGCTGTGCTTGTGGGTCTGTTGGCGTTCGCCGGATTGGCCGCCAGCGCGCAGGAAAAGGCGGAAGATATTCGGCCACCGGTGATGAACGTCCACCAGCAAACGCTGGCCAACGGGCTGCGGGTGTTGCTGCTGGAAGAGCACCAGGTGCCGGTGATTAATTTTCAAGTGTGGTACCACGTGGGCTCGAAAGACGAGCAACCGGGCCACACCGGGTTCGCCCACTTGTTCGAGCATCTGATGTTCAAAGGCTCGGCGCACGTCGGACCTAGCGAGATGCCTGGAATCATCGAAGCGATGGGTGGGTCCCTTAACGCCTATACCACCGATGACACCACCGTCTTCTGGGAGACATTTCCGAGCAACTATCTCGAGCGGGTCACGTGGCTGGAAGCCGATCGCATGGGCAGCCTGAACGTCGACGACGCCAATTTCAAATCCGAGCGCGAAGTGGTGAAAGAAGAACGCCGCCTGCGCATCGACAACCAGCCCTACGGCCTGATTCGCGAAGACCTGTACGCCGCCGCGTTTCAAGTTCACCCCTACCACCACACCACCATCGGCAGCATGGAGGACCTGAACCAAGCGACGGTGGCGGATGTGCGCCAATTCCACGACACCTACTACAAACCGAACAACGCGACGATCGTGATCGTGGGCGATTTTCAGCCGGCCGAAGCGCTGGCCTGGGCCCAGAAGTATTTCGAAGGCATTCCCCCATCCTCCGGCCCAATTCCGCGGCCCGCGCAGCCCGAACCGCCGCAAGAGCAGCAGCGCGTGGTGAACAAATCGTATTCGAATACGCCGCTGCCCGCGGTGGTGATCGGCTATAGGATGCCGGCGCGTTACGCGCCCGATTCGTATGCGCTGGATTTGACGTCGAACGTTCTGGCGGGAGGAGAAAGCAGCCGCCTGTATCAATCGCTGGTGTACAAAGATCGAATCGCGGTGCAGGCCGGGGGAGATGGATTCTTTACCGAGGACCCCAACTTGTTTTGGGCATACGCGATCATGAACGAGGGCCACACGCCGGCGGAAGGGGAACAAGCGGTGGTCAAGGTCCTGGAGGAACTCAAAGCGGGTGCGGTGGACGCCCAGGAACTCGAAAAGGCCAAGAACCAGGAAATAGCCGGTTTTGTGCTGGAGCGCGAAACCGACCAGGAAAAAGGGGACGCGATCGGCGCCGCCGCGGTACTGGGAAAAGATCCCAACATGGTCAACACCGAACTCGACCGGTATCGGAAGGTGAGCGCCGCCGATGTGCAGCGTGTGGCGCGGCAGTACTTCACCAAAGAACAGTCCACCGTTCTATTGATAACCCCGGCGCCAGCAAGTAAGTAAAGGGAGACATTGATGATTGGAATTACCGCAAGGGCCAGATGGATTCTGGCGGCGGTTGTGCTGCTTACCGCAGGCACGTTGTTGCCGGCGCGCGCCCCGCAACCGTCCGGAGCATCTTCCGGGGATCCGCAGGCGGCGCCCGCATCGGCGAAAGCAGCGGAGCAGAAGGGCGGCACCGGCGAAGTGCCGGCTGGCGTGAAACTGGAATCGAAAATGCCGCCGGCGGCAGCCGCGCATGCGTTCCATCTTCCCAAGGCCGCACCCAAAACGCTGCCCAACGGCCTGCGCATTTTCGTGGTCACCGACCACCGCGAACCCGCGGTAGCGGTGAAGCTGCTGCTCACTTCGGCGGGATCGGTGAACGATCCGGCGGGACTGACGGGCCTGGCGGTAATGACCGCGAACCTGCTCACCCAAGGAACCGAGAAACGGCCGGCACAGCAAATCGCCAATGAGATCGACTTTGTCGGCGGCGAACTTTCAGCGGCGGCGGACAAGGACTCCACCGGGGTCACCCTGGCGATCACCAAGAATAACCTGCAGACCGGAATGGATCTGATGTCCGACGTGGTGCTTCATCCCACGTTCAAGCAGGAAGAGCTCGATCGGCAGCGCCAGCAGCTGCTGTCCGCGTTACAGGTGCAGCGCGCCGATCCCGAGTATCTGGCCACCGCCGTTTTCAACCGCGTGGTGTATCCCGGCTCGCCGTACGGTTTGCCGAGCGAGGGCACGCTGGAAACCGCCAGCAAATTCGATCGGGATTCGATCGTGAAATTTCACGCCGGCAGCTACGTGCCCAATGAAGCGCTAATCGCATTCGCCGGGGATATCACTCCGGAAGCAGCTTTCGAACTGGCAACCCGGTATTTCGGGGGCTGGGAGAAAAAGGAAGTGGCGCAAACCGCGCGGCACGCGCCCGCAGCCGTTTCGGGAGTGCACGTTTGGGTGGTGGATAAGCCCGACGCGGTGCAAACGCAAATCCGCATCGGACGGCTGGGGATCCGGCGCGCCGACTCCAACTACATTCCGCTGCTGGTGGCCAACCACATTCTGGGGGGCGGCGGCCTCAATAGCCGGCTGAATAAGGAAGTGCGCGTCAATAAGGGCCTGACCTACAGCGCGAACTCCAGTTTCCACAGCATGAAGTATACGGGCTCATTCGACGCCGGCACGTATACCCGTACGGAAGCCACCGTGGAAGCCACCAAGCTGGTGGTGGACCTGATGGCCAAAATGGCCGCCGCCGGCGCTACGCCCGCCGAAATGGATGTCGCGCACGATTACCTCGCGGGCGTCTATCCCATACAGTCAGAGACGGCCACCGCGGTGGCCGCTCGCGTTCTGGAAGTGGCCATGTACGATTTGCCGGCGGACTACGCGGACACCTACCCCGATAAAATTCGCGCGGTGAGCATCGAAAAAGTAAAAGAAGTGTGCGCGCAATATTTCGAAACCGAGGACCTGGACATCGTGCTGGTGGGAAATGCCAAGCAATTCCGCGACGGATTGAAAACGGCTTTCCCCACCGCCAAGTGGGAAGAAATTCCATTCGACCGCTTGGATTTGTTGCGGCCCGATCTGCAAAAGCCCCAGGAAGCCGCGGCGCCTGAAGCCACAGCGGATTCGAAGAAGCGCGGCGATGAAATCGTGAAGGCCGCGGCGGAAGCGGCCGGCGGCTCGGCGATCCAAGCGATCGACGACGTACAAGTGACCACCGCCGGCACCGCACACGGCCCCCAGGGCGACGTGGCGATTGAAGTGAAGTACACCATCGCGTTTCCGGATCGGGTTCGCTCGGACCTGAAACTCCCGATGGGGGAGTTGTCGCAGGCCTTCGACGGCAAGTCGGGCTGGGCGAAGGCGCCGCAAGGGGTGATGGACCTGCCACCGGAATATGCCGGAGAGTCCGAGCGCTCGGTGATGTTCTGCGGCGGAAGCGGGTGGGGACTGTACAAAATGGAGCTTGCCGGAAAGCTACCAACGCAATATCTGGGCGAGGGAGATTGGGACGGTAAGAAAGATCTGGTGGTGCAGTGGAACGCGGTGGGCGGGCCAGTGAAGCTGTATTTCGATCCCGCCACGCATTTGCTGGTGGGAGCGCATTTCAAATCCATATCGCCGCAGGGGGCGTCGGAAACCGAGCAGCACTGGAGCGATTTCCGGGATGTGCAGGGCCGCAAATTTCCGTACGCGAATGTGATCTTCCGCAACGGAAACAAATTTTCGGAGACCACGGTGAAGAGCGTGGTGGTGAACACCAAGCCGGATGCGGCGATCTTTGCAAAACCCAAGACGGA
>Ga0182024_10025062_pt1 | contig 10560 bp, 10 predicted proteins | sample P32metaG_FD_120480 | JGI IMG/M metagenome (GOLD analysis project Ga0182024, IMG submission 120480) | Permafrost microbial communities from Stordalen Mire, Sweden - P3-2 metaG (Illumina Assembly) | ecosystem: Environmental > Terrestrial > Soil > Wetlands > Permafrost | place: Sweden: Stordalen...
GAGCCACCTGCGCCGGCTGGACGTGATGCCGGGGATCACCGGCCTGTGGCAGGTGCAGGCGCGCCAGGACCCATCGTTCGATAACTACATTTCGCTGGACGTGACTTACGTCGACAACTGGAGTATCTGGCTGGACCTGCAAATACTGGCCCGCACCATCGTCGTGGTGCTTGAGGGGACAGGTACGTAAGACATTTCTCGATCCGTGAATCGAACGGGCCGGCTCTCGGTCTCGCGTCAGCTCCGAAATTCCAGGATCGTCCTCTATGGTTCTAAGTGCTATACTATCCTGGTGACGGCAACCCCTCCCAGCACGCTAAGGGTGTTTGCATCGAAGCCATTCATGCGCTTTGCCCGCCGCTTTGGAATCGGCGATGAGGCTCTATGGGATACCGTGAGCGGGCCTTACGATGCGGATCTCGGAGGCGGTGTCTTCAAATACCGGCTTGCGCGAGTGGGAGAAGGTTCGAGCGGCGGCGCGAGAGCTTTGATTGCCATGAAAGTTGGGAAACGTGCAGTTTTGATGTTCGGTTTTGAAAAGAAGAATATGGCGAACATCAAACCGGATGAACTGAAGGCATACCGGAAGGCCGCAGAAATCTACCTCGGCTACACCGAATCGGAGATAACGACGATCGTGAAGCAGAAAGCTCTCTTTGAGATTGCTCCACCGGGGAAAGGAGCTGGAAATGGCAAAAGCGTATAAGAGCCAGGCATTCGCAGCGCTGCACGAAAGCATGTCTGACCTTCACCAGGTCGGCGCTATCGACAGCAAGACCATGCGTGAATTCGATCGAGCATGTCTTACCCCGGTGATGAAATTATCTCCAGCCGCCATCCGCCGTATCCGGACAAGAGCCGCCGTGAGCCAGGCAGTCTTTGCGGCGCATCTGAATGTAACCACCGGGGTCGTCAGCAAATGGGAACGCGGCGAAAAACAGCCGCGAGGGCCTGCGGCTAAGCTGCTCACTCTTGCTGCAAAGCACGGAATAGCGGCCATTGCTTAGACGCGAATAATCTTCTCAATGGCCGCAGTGCCCGTCTTCTTCGTCGGGGATTAAACTGGAAGTGTGAAGATAGCACTCGCCCAAATCAATCCCACGGTAGGAGATTTCAGCGGGAATCTTGAAAAGATCGTCGCCGCCAGCAGGCGGGCTGCTGCTGAAGGTGCGAGGCTGACAGTATTCTCCGAGCTGGCGATCTGCGGTTATCCTCCGGCCGACTTTCTTGAGAAGCCCAGCTTCCTGGCCCGTTGCCGTACAGCGGTGAACGAATTGGCCGCGGCCACGGCGGAGTTGTCGACCGCCGTTATAGCCGGTGTGGCTCTACCCGCGGATCAAGGTACCGGCAAGCCTGCCGTGAATGCAGCTGTCCTGCTGGATGGCGGCCGCCTGCTGCTGGAGCAGCACAAGCGCCTGCTGCCCTTTTACGACGTCTTCGACGAACAGCGCTATTTTTCCCCGGCAAAGCAACAGCAGGTGGTTGAACTGGACGGCGTCCGGCTGGCGATCACTATCTGCGAAGACGCCTGGAACGACAAGAATTTCTGGCCCCGGCGTCTCTACTCGGTCGATCCGATGGAGGAGTTGATGCGCCAGCATCCTGGTCTTCATATCAATCTGTCTTCGTCGCCGTTCTGGCACGGCAAGCGGGCCATTCGGCGCGAGATGCTGGCAGCGATTGCCCGCCGCGACGGCGTGCCGGTGCTGATGTGCAACCAGGTAGGCGGCAACGACAGCCTGATCTTCGACGGCTCGTCTCTGGCGCTCAACGCGCGAGGCGAATTGATTCGGCAGGCCGCCTCGTTTGTGGAAGACCTCATTGTGGTTGATCCGTTCGAAGCGCCTGGCCCCAACACGCAACCGCCAGTCCCTGAAGAAGACGACACCGAAGCCGCCTACCACGCGCTGGTTCTGGGTACGCGCGATTACGTGCGCAAGTGCGGGTTCAGCAAAGTCCTGGTGGCCCTGAGCGGCGGCATCGACTCGGCATTGGTGGCGGCCATCGCCAAAGACGCGCTGGGCGCCGGGAATGTGCTCGCCATCGGCATGCCCAGCCCGTACTCCTCATCAGGTTCGATCGACGACAGCCGGAAACTTGCCGCCAACCTCGGCATTCGCTTTGAAGTGATTGGCATCAGCGGACTTTTCGGCGAATACACACAGGCGCTGGAGCCGTTGTTCGCAGGGTTGAAACCAGACACCACCGAAGAAAACATCCAGTCCCGCATTCGCGGCACGCTGATGATGGCGCTTTCGAATAAATTCTCTTCTTTGGTGCTCACCACCGGCAACAAGTCGGAGATGGCGGTCGGCTATTGCACTCTTTACGGCGACATGGTGGGGGCCCTGGCGGTCATCGGCGACTTGGTTAAGACGCGCGTTTATGCTGTGTGCCGCTGGCTGAACTGCGAAAACGAAGTGATTCCCCGCGCCATTCTGGAGAAGCCTCCATCGGCGGAGTTGCGCCCCGACCAGAAGGACACCGATTCGCTGCCGCCCTACGAAGTGCTGGACCCGATTCTGGAAGCCTACGTGGAGCGTTATGAGCCCCCCGAGCGCATCGCCGAGGAACACGGTTTTCAACTGGAGCTCGTCAAACAAGTGGTGCGCCTTGTGGAGCGTTCCGAGTACAAGCGCCAGCAGGCTGCGCCGGTTCTTAAAGTCACGTCCAAATCGTTTGGCATGGGGCGCAGGTTTCCCATCGCCGTCAAAGTGCAGGTGTAAGCTAGAACCTGGGAGCCTTCCCGCGTAACAGGAGAATCAGCTTGATCCGTATGTCCCTTCGTGTCGCCAGCCTGGCAGTGCTGGTTGCGTTTTTGTTGCCCAGTTTTGAGGCATCCGCACAACAGAATGTGCCCCCCGCACCCGCGGCTGCGGCCCAACCATCCGCGCCCTCCGCAGTCCCTGTGTTTCCTGTGCCCGATCCGGCAAACTTCACAGCCGCATCCCCTACCAAGGAAATGGTGAACTCGTTCCTGCAAACCAGTTGGGGTTACGACGATACCCGCATGTGGCAGGTCGAGGCCGTGCTGAAGACCCCGGTGGAAGGCATCAGCAAGGTCCTGGTCTACGTGGGCGACAAGTCCGGCAAGCAGAAGCCGTCCGCTATCCAGTTTTTTGCTCTCCCAGACGGGAAGCACATTATCGCCGGCGAAGAGATTCTTCCCTTTGGCGACCACCCCTACGCCGATTACCGGCAACAGGTGCAGCAGAGAGCGGACGGCCCTTATCGCGGGAATGCCGCAAAGGAATTCGAGATTGTGGAGTTTGCCGACTTCGAATGCCCGCACTGCAAAGAAGCACAGGCCAACATGGACAAGTTGGCGGTGGAGTTCCCCAAGGCCCGCATTGTTTATCAGAACTATCCGCTGCCGCAGCATAAGCAGGCAGCCGGCGCGGCCGCGTATGGCGTCTGCGTGGCCAAGCAGGGCGGCAGCACGGCATTCTTTACCTATTCCGCGGCAGTGTTCGATGGTCAGGACGGTTTGTCCACTCCCGACGGAGCTACGTTGACCCTCAACAGCGCCGTGACCAAAGCCGGTCTCGATCCGGCAAAGATTTCCGCTTGCGCCGCGCTGCCTGGAACCGTGGCTGAAGTGGATGCCTCGGTAAAGCTGGCCAAGGATCTGAATATCAACCAAACGCCGACGCTGGTGGTGAATGGCCGCCAGGTTCCCGCCAACGCACCCTACGACACCATCAAGCAGATCGTTGAATTTCAGGAAAAGCTGGACGGCCTGTCGCAGTAAGGAATTTTTCTGGAACTGGCAGGTCAGGGCCTCACAGGCTGCGGAAAAACCCGATCCGGAGGGAGGCGGGGTTTCAACACCCGCATGAAGCCGGCGGAATCGACGCGGGAGTTTATGCAACCCATCTACGGTGTTATGCAAGGCCGTCTTTCTCCTCCGGAAGAGGGCCGCTTCCAGGCATTTCCACGGCGCACCTGGCGCGATGAGATTCGTCTCGCCAAAGTGGCCGGGTTTTCCTATATCGAATGGATCCACGACGACTACGATCGGGGCGCGAATCCCATCTTTTCCGAAAGTGGTCTGCTGGAGTTGAAGGCGCTCAGGGCGCAGCACGGAATCGGCACTCCCGCGCTGTGCGGCGACTGGTTTATGGATTTCCCCCTTGTCCGCTGTTCGGAGCAGGAAAGAGAACAGCGTGAGCAGCACCTTTGTGAGCTTCTTCCCGTCGCGCAGAAACTCGGTGCCTGCAAAATCGTTCTTCCCTTTGTGGACAACTCAAAAATTACTACCGACGAGGAAAAACAATCGGTGGCCGGCGTACTGAAGCGGGTGCTTCCGCTCGCCCAGCGGCACGGCATTGAACTTCACCTGGAAACCGATCTGGATCCGGCGGCATTCAGAGATTTTCTTCAGCTAGTGCCGCACCCATCTCTGAAGGTGAACTGGGACTCGGGAAACAGTTCCGGTCTGGGATACATCGCCTCGGAGGAGTTTGCCGCTTACGGAAACAGGATCGGTTCGGTGCATATAAAAGACCGGTATCGCAAGCCCGAGGGCGGTGTGGAAACGCGCCCGCTCGGAAGCGGCTCTGCGGACTTCGATGATGTTTTCCGGGCGATTCGATCGATTGACTACGCGGGTGGCCTTACATTGCAGGTGGCTCGTGGCGCTCCAGGGGATGAACTGAATTTTTTGCGTGGACAGATCGAATTTCTGGAACGCTACCGTTGATCTTCGAGGCAATCCTATGGTGCTGAGAGCGCAGAAGAGGCGCATCCGGGCCACTGCTTGAGAAGGAATGTCATGGTCAAAGACCCCGCTGATCTCAAATCGGACGCGATGTTCTCCCTCCATGGAAGGACGGCCGTTCTCACCGGGGCCTCCGGTTTTCTGGGACGGACGTTTTGCCGTGCCCTGCTTGCCAACGGAGCCCGTGTCGTCGCTTTGGGGCGCAGTGAACGACTGCAGACTGAAGCCGATGCATGGGCCAATGAATTCGGCAGGGAGAAGATTGCGGTCGAGCGCATCGACATGTACGACGCCTCCGCGCTGAACGCGTTGTGCGACAGGATTGCCGCGCGCGAAGAGAGACTTGACGTGCTGATCAACAACGCTCATGAACTGGGCTCTGCGACCGGCTTTAACGTGCCCGAGGGTTCGCTTGAAAACTCTACCTTCGATCAATGGCAACGCAATCTTCAGGGAGGCGTTTACTGGGCTGTGCAGACGACTCAGCGCCTCGGTCTGCGCATGAAGCAGCAGGGCCATGGCTCCATCGTCAACATCGCGACGATGTATGCCTCGGTGGCGCCGCGCCCGCAGCTCTATGAAGGCACTTCTTCGCTGAACCCTCCTGGTTATTCGGCTTCGAAAGCGGCCCTGGTGGCGTTTACCCGCTACACCGCCAGTTTCTGGGGAGCGGCAGGAGTCCGCGCAAACTGCATCTCCCCCGGTCCTTTCTCGAATACCGAAGATAGCGCCGGACCGAACTCTGTGCTGGAAGACTCGCCCTTTGTTGCCAGGCTGAAGGGCTACACTGTGCTCAACCGCATCGGGCGGCCGCGTGAGCTGTGCGGAGCCCTGTTGTTTCTGGCCTCCGACGCCAGCAGTTACGTCACCGGGCAGGATCTTCACGTGGACGGTGGCTGGACGGCTGTTTAGTGCCGCAGCCACAACAGGAATTGAGATATGGATTTTCAACTCACAGACCAAGTCATCTTCGTTGCCGGGTCATCGCGAGGCATTGGCCGGGCAATTGCAGCAACTCTGCTGGCGGAGGGTGCGCGCGTCGTGCTGACCGGGCGGGATGGGGCGGCTCTCCAGGCGGCCCACGGCGAAATGAGTGCTCTGGCTTCCGCGGAGCGCATTTTTTCTGTGCAAGGCGATTTCTCCGACGCCGAAGTCATTGCGCGCGCTTTTGAAGCCACGTTGAATCGCTTTGGAAAAATCGATCACCTGATCGCCAACCTCGGCACCGGGGCAGGAAAGCCTGGATGGAACCAGTCGGAAGAAGAGTGGCGCCGTTTGTTCGAGATGAATTTCTTTGCCTCCGCGCGGCTCACGCAAGGCGTGCTTCCGCACCTTCTCGCCAATAAAAAAGGTGGCTCCATCCTGTACATTTCTTCTATCGTGGCTTTGGAGGCTACGGCGGCGCCATTGCCTTACTCCGCTGCCAAGGCGGCACTGAACAATTACGCCAAGAACCTGGCGCGCCAGCTCGGCCCGCAGGGGATTCGCGTGAACACCATCGCTCCGGGCAATATCTTCTTCTCTGGCGGGTCTTGGGAACGCCACCTCAACAACCGGCGGGATGCGGTGGAGCTCATGTTGAAAACCGAAGTTCCCCAGCAACGCTTCGGCTTACCTGAGGAGATCGCCTCCCTTGCCGCCTATCTTTGCTCAGCGCAAGCCAGCTTCGCTACGGGAGCCTGCTACGTGATGGATGGAGGACAGACGCGCGCCCTCTGATCGCTCTCATGCGGTTCGTTGAGCAGCGCTCAGCCGGCATTCGCAAAATATTGTCCAAATGGAGCGAAAGCGCTGTTTCCACGCAAATCTCAACCCGTCTCTGGCAGATGAAATGGAATGTGCCCAATGAATTCAAACCGCATCCAGTCTCTTTTCGATCTTTCCGGCCGGGTGGCGATCGTGACCGGCGGGGCCGGCTTGCTCGGCTCTCACCACGGAGCGATTCTCGCCGCAGCCGGCGCCAACGTCGTTTTGCTCGACCTCGCCCGCACCAGCCCCTGGACTCGCGCCGAACAGCTTCAGCTCGCTCACGGGACCGAATGCCTGGGACTGGCTGCCGACATAACCTCCGAGGAGTCGTTGCTGGAGGTGCGGGATGCCATTCTCAAGAAGTTCGGCCATATCGACATCCTCATCAACAATGCCGCCAACAACCCCAAGGTAGAAGCCGATTCCCAGGGCAAGCAGTGGTCACGCCTGGAAAACTTTCCTCTCGATGTCTGGAACGCCGATATCGCTGTCGGCCTCACCGGCGCATTTCTCTGTTCGCGTATCTTCGGAGCGGAGATGGCCAGGCGGTCCCGTGGCGTAATCGTGAACGTCGCTTCCGATCTCGGCGTCATCGCGCCCGATCAAAGGCTTTATCGCAAGGAAGGCCTTCCGGAAGATCAGCAGCCTGTAAAGCCGGTCACCTACTCGGTGGTGAAGACCGGACTGATCGGCCTCACCCGCTATCTGTCCACCTATTGGACCACGCAGCAGATTCGCGTCAACGCCATCTCTCCTGGGGGCGTCTTCGCCGGCCAGCCCGAGGAGTTTACCAGCAAACTCCATCAGCTCATTCCCATGGGCCGCATGGCAAGGGAAGACGAGTATGAGGGCGCGATCCTTTTCCTCTGCTCAGATGCCAGTTCCTACATGACGGGCCACAATCTCATTGTGGACGGCGGCCGGAGCGTCCTCTGACCTCGGCCAGTCCTGATCTGCGCGTTCAGTCTGCGAGCCTGGTCTGCGCGGCTGCGCAGATCGGGTTCAAATTTGCTGCATATCGACCGGGCCGCTGATAAAAGACGCTTCAGTGCACTGTGGTGGTGCGTTCCACACGCATCATGGGCGAGTGGCCGGAGGCCTGAGTTCCGCGAATCACATGCGGCGTCATGACGATGAGCAAGGTTGAACTGCTCTTCTGCACATCGTTCCCGGTGACGTTGTTCAACCCCGGTATCTCACTCAGCCCCGGCACTCCGCTGATGGCGCGGCTCTGCTGTCCGTCGAGTTCGCTCACCACCACCACACCCTCGCCCTGACGCAGTGTGACCACGCCGGAGTAGGCGCGATTGTCGAGGATGGGGTTGCCGTTGATGGACGACCCGCCCAGCGCCACGATTTTAAGATCGACGGTGAGAGCCACGTCGTTGTTGCGCATCACGTTGGCCGTCGTCTTGAGGGTCAGGCCAAGATCCTGATACTCGACCTGCGGCACGTTGGGCACGCTGCTGCTCAGCGAACCCAGCAGCGAGGACAAGCTGCTGGAACTTCCCGCGCCGGTCAAGCCGGGGATGTTGGGGAGATTGGGCGACAGGCCTGAGAAAGAGGACGTCTGGATGGGATAGCGCGTGCCGGAGCGCACCGTCCCCGCCTGGCCGTCGCCCAGCCGCAACTGCATGCGGTCCAGTTCCCGGGAGTCGGAGGAGTTCAGCGCGAGGTTGGCCGAAAGCATGCCCGGAGACAGCGCGGATTGGGTGAGTCCGCCGCCAAACAGAGCGAAGCCGTTGGAAAACAGGGAACTGGAGACCTGGCCGGAAGCGAGCAGGATGCCGAGGATCGCCAGCGTGTCTCCCGGCGCCGCCAGGCCCGAGGAGATGATCTGCTGCACCAGCGCCTGGTTCGCATTCAGCAGCGACTGTTCCTCGGCGAAGACGTTGAATGCGGAGATGGACTGTGGCGGCTGCACTCCGGTATTGCGATCGCTCGAGTGCGCGATCTGGATCAGGTTCACATCCAGAAGCACCTGGCTTTGGCCGTCGATGAGTTCGTGGATGGTGGCGTTGAAGGCGTTCATCGTGGCGGGGAGTCCGCGCACGGTAATGGTTCCCGCCGACGGATCGACCGTGGACTTTTGAAAGTCAAAAACGTTCTTGGCCAGGTTGCCCACTTCCGTAAAATCGGCGGTGGCAAGCCCCGGCAGGTAGATCGTCTCCATATCCAGCCGCTGAAATTGGTTTCGGTTCTCGGGGGTATCGCGGGCAACCAGTACACGGTGTGCGTCCAGGGGAACGTAGAAGGAGGTGGTCAGCAGACTCAAAGCGCGCGTGGCCTGGTCGAAGTTGGCATCATCGATATCGAGGCGGACGGTCGTCATGCGAATGCTGTCATCTACCGTGGGTTGCAGCCCGTATGCCTTGAACACCTGCTGAATCGTCGAGCGCTGGTCCGTATGCAGGTGAAAGCTGTGCACGTCCGGAGTCGGCTGCACTGAAATGGATTCGCCGATGGAGTCCGCGGCCTGCGCGTCAACGGGGGTTGACTGGCTGCGCGCCTGCTCGTCGCCCAGCTCGTAAAGATGCTCCGTGACCTGGATGTTTCTGGGGTCCAGCGTCAGAGCGCTCTCCAGCGCGACTCGTTCGGCTGTGGCATCGCCGCGAATACGGTCTTTGGCCGCAGCCTGGATGAGCGCCGTTACGGCGTGGCTGCGCGCCAGCTCTCCCGCCAGTGTGTAGTCGCGATTGCTGGGGTCAAGCGCGGCCGCCTGCCGGTACTTTTCCAGCGCCTCTTGAAACTGCTCTTTCTGGAAGAGCTTGCTTGCCTCCAGGAACAGCCTGGCCGCACGGCGGCGGTCGCTGGTGCGCGGCAGTTTGTCGGCCTTGGCGTTCTTATCTGCGGGTGCTGCCGGTGGGGCGCTTTGAGCGGCGGGCGCGGGCGCAACGTCATTGGCTGGGTTGGGGCTTGCCGCCTGCGTCAGGCCTGTGCCGGGGAAGCTCGCCAGCAAGAATACGGCTGCACAGAAACGTATGGCTGCTTGCAGAGAATGGAACCTGGGAGTTCCGCTTTGGATTGCCGGCGCTTTCACTGCGCAGCCTGTTTGTGCGCCAGCAGATCTGCCAGGGATGTGGTGCAGACTTCCGGCTGGCACTGGAGCAGCTCATCGAAGCTGTACCTGCCCGTTGCGACGGCGATTACGGAAAGGAAATTGGCGCGCGCTGCTTCAATATCGCGCGGAGTGTCGCCCACCACGCAAATGCTGGCTCCGCGGCCTGCCATCTCTCGTGCCTTGTCTGCCGCCTGGCTAATCAGTTCCGAACGGATGGGGAAGTGGTCGCTGAAGCCCCCGAAGCGGAACCACTGCCGCAGACCGGCCTCTTCGACCTTGATCCAGCCAATCAGTTCCAGGTTGCCGGTGGCTACGCCGAGCAGTGCGCCCTTCCGCGCCAGATGATCCAGAACCTGCTCGACGCCGGGCATGCGCACCAGGTCGAGCTCATGGCGGCGCTCGACAACGGCGTGGCGCATGGCTTCAAGGATGGCCTCGATGCGCGCCTCCAGCAGCGGCGCCGGTACGCCGGCCTGTTTGCAGGCCTCGCGCAGGATGGCGGTATCCGTGCTGCCGTGCAGCAGGATGCCGGCCAGCGTGATTTCAAAGCCCGTTACCCGGTGCACGCTGGAGGCGAAGGAATCAATATGCACGCGGTCGCGGCTGCGTAGCAGCGTGCCGTCGATGTCAAACAGGTACGCATCCTGCGCATCCCAGGTGAAACCCGGCTCAATGGCGACGCGCGCTTCATTTGTCGAAGAAAATGTCAGCATGTCCTCAGCAGGATATTCAGCCTTGGCGGTAAACCGAACGTACCGCGCTTAATACAGGACGTTCGCTGCGCGGCGGACGCTTGAGGGCGGCGCGAACTTCCGCCAGATCCAGCCCCAGCTCCGCCATGGCGCGGCTCAGGGTATTGCGGTGAATGCCCAGTTCCTCGGCCGCTTTACACTGGTTTCCCCGGTGTGCCACCAGCACTTCGCGCAGATACTGCTTTTTGAACTCGCGCACGGCATCGTCATAGCGCATGCCGCTGGAATGCATTTGCGTCACCAGGATGTCCAGATCTCGTCTCACGTTCACCTCTTGA
>Ga0182024_10025063_pt1 | contig 10559 bp, 11 predicted proteins | sample P32metaG_FD_120480 | JGI IMG/M metagenome (GOLD analysis project Ga0182024, IMG submission 120480) | Permafrost microbial communities from Stordalen Mire, Sweden - P3-2 metaG (Illumina Assembly) | ecosystem: Environmental > Terrestrial > Soil > Wetlands > Permafrost | place: Sweden: Stordalen...
AAGCAATACATCACCCTGGCGATCGCGGCTGGGGGATTCCCGGCCGAGCTGATCTCATACAAGCTGCCGGACGAAGAGCGCAAGAATTAGCGCGAAGGGAACACGATGATGCACGCGCGTGTGTTCGTGATGTTCGCCGCCATCGTTGTGCTTGCTCCATCTACATTCGCGGCATCCAGCGCCCAGCCTGGCAACGACTTTCCCAACGGGTATCGCACCATTCGCGATTGGGCGCAACCTCCGAACGGAGCACCGTGGGCCGCGGTGACGGCAGTTGAAGTGGCCGCCAATGGCGACGTCTTTGTGATTCATCGCTGCCACGACAACTCCTGCGTGGGCCGCGTGGAGCCACCGATCCTCAAGTTCGATTCATCGGGCAAGCTGCTCAAGAGCTGGGGTGAGGGGATGTTCAACTTTCCTCATGGCGCGACGATCGACCGGGATGGAAACCTGTGGGTGACCGACGAACAGGGCGGCGATGGAAAGGGCCAGCAGGTGTTCAAGTTCAGCCCGGATGGAAAAGTTTTGATGACGCTGGGCAAAGCCGGAGTGGCGGGGGACGCGCCCGGGCTTTTCGATCAGCCCACCGATGTTGCGGTGGCTTCGAACGGCGATATCTTCGTCACCGAAGGGCACCTGCAGGGCAACAACCGCATCTCGAAGTTTTCCAAGGACGGGACGTTTATCAAGTCGTGGGGAAAGAAAGGATCGGGGCCCGGCGAGTTCTTCGCGCCTCACACCATCGCGATCGATTCGCAAGGCCGCCTTTTTGTGGGAGACCGCTCCAATAATCGAATCCAGATTTTCGATCAGGACGGCCGCTACCTGGACACGTGGATGCAATTCGGGCGGCCCAGCGGAATCTATATCGCCAAGGACGACACCATGTATGTAGCGGATTCGGAATCGTGGGGGCCGGATCAACCGGGCGTCAAGAAGGGCATTCGAATTGGAAGCGCCAAAGACGGATCGGTGAGGGCCCTCATCGAAGACATGGAATCGACCACTCAGGATCACAGCGGCGCCGAGGCTGTTGGAGTAGACTCCCAAGGTAACGTTTACGGCGGAGTGGTACGCAGGAAGATGCTCGAAAAACATATCCGGCAGGACGACAAATGACCAAGGTGGGACGGGCGATTATTGTGCTGGCCGCTTCCGCGCTGGGAATTTTGCACGCCCAGTGGGTGGATTATCCAACTCCTGGAATGCCCCGCCTGCCGAACGGCAAGCCGAATCTCGCCGCGCCCGCGCCCAGGGCGTCCGATGGGAAACCCGATTTCTCGGGCGTGTGGAACAGGCTCTCGCCCAAGTACCGCATTAATATCGCGTCGGATTTGAAGCCAGCGGAAGTCCAACCATGGGCCAGAGCTCTAGTGGAGCAGCGCATCGAAAACATCGGCAAGGATTCGATGGTGGCGCGCTGCCTGCCGCTAGGCCCTCGATACTCGACCGACGCAGATAGCACCGGCGGCGGAATGATGAAAATCTCGCAAACTCCTTCGCTGATCATCATCCTGAACCCGGATCTTACTTATCACCAGATTTATATGGACGGCCGGCCTTTGGAGAGCTCTCCGAATCCGAGTTGGATGGGATATTCGGTGGGGCACTGGGATGGCGACACGCTGGTGGTGGAGAGCTTCGGATTCAACGACCGGACGTGGCTGGATACCAGCGGCCATCCTCACACCGAAGCGCTGCGAATGACCGAGCGATACCGGCGGCGGGACTTTGGGCACCTGGATCTGGAAGTAACGCTCCAGGATCCTGCTGTGTACTCACGGCCTTGGACTGTGGCAGTTCAAGCGGAACTGGCCGCCGACACGGAACTGCTGGAATATGTTTGCAACGAGAATACTCGCGACCTGGAGCACTGGGTGGGTAAGGCATCGGATGAAACGAAGTCGGAAGCGAAGGTGGCTCCCGAGATTCTGGCGAAATATGTTGGCACCTATGTAGAGCAGCCGAAACTGTGGCGAGTTGTGCCACGAGTCGTCGTCATCACTCTTTCTGACGGTATCCTTTTCGGCAACATGGATGGAAGAGGCAACGAGCGTCAATTTGCACGCTCTGAAACCAGTTTTTCCGGCTTCGCAGGCTTGGCGATTGTTTTCGTCAAGAACAGCCAGGGCGAGGTGACGGATCTTAAAGTTCAGCACGTATCGGGCGACTACCGGTTCGCCAAGCAAAGGTAGCCCTATGAAATTCCGCATCGTTCTTTTTGCGATTCTCGTGCTTTTTGCGATTCTCGTGTCCGTTTCTCCGTTAGGAGCGCAGTGGCTGAACTATCCCACGCCGGGGGTTCCGCGCACCGCCGATGGGAAGGTGAATCTCTCCGCGCCGATGCCGAAACTCCCGGACGGGAAGCCCGATCTAACGGGAGTGTGGGAGAGCAGCCCTCAATACTTCAACGACCTGGCGAGGGATCTGAAGCCAGGTGAACTTTTGATGCTGCAGTCGGCGAAAGACCTGCAGGCCGAGCGTGAAGCACGCGATCACCGGGACGATCCGATGAACCGATGCATGCCGCCCGGCGTCCCTCGCATCAATATGACGACAGCGAACGGGCCGCATCCCCTAAAAATAGTGCAGACCCCAAACCTGATTGTGCTGCTGTATGAGACGTCGGCGAATTCCACGTTCCGCCAGGTGTTTATGGATGGCCGCGCTTTTCCAAAAGAGCCGAATCCTACTTGGTTGGGTTATTCGATTGGACATTGGGACGGCAACACACTGGTGGTGGACACGATCGGGTTCAATGGCCGCGAGTGGGTGGATACGGCCAAGGGCCATCCGCAAACCGAGAAGGCACATGTCACTGAGCGCTTCAACCGGCTCGACGTCGGGCATATGCAGATCGATATCACCATCGACGACCCCGGCGCTTACGAAAAACCTTGGCAGGCTCACGTGCCTTTCCATCTGCTGGCCGATACCGATCTGATTGAGACGTACTTCGAGAATGAGAAGGATCACGTGCACGAGTACTCGAAAGAGAAATAGAGCACACCTTCAAGGAGACTGAGTGAACAAGCTGATCCTACTTCTGCCTTTATTGACTACTTCTGTTTTCGCGCAACCGGCGGCCCCGGATCAATCCAATCCGCTGTCGACGTGGCTGCGCGACGCCTACACGCGGAATCGCAGCACCATCGTGCGAACAGCCGAGAAAATGCCGGAAGAGAATTATTCCATGCGCCCTGGCACCCAGACGGAAGTGCGTACGTTCGGCCAGCAGGTAACGCATGTTGCGACGTTCAACTTCCTGTGGTGTTCGCAGTCGAAGGGTGAAAAGAATCCCAGCCCGGGAAACCTCGACAAGCTCACGTCCAAAGCTGAAATCATGAAGGTGCTGAACGATGCGTTTACTTATTGCGACGGTGCTTATAGCGCGCTTACCGATGCCTCGGGCGCGCAGATGATCGACATCACGCAGGAAAGCGGACGCCAGACGCGCAGCTTGCGCTTTGGTCTGTTGACATTGAATTACGCCCACAACAACGAGATCTATGGAAGCATGGTGGCGTATTTACGAATGAAAGATATCGTTCCGCCGGCTTCCGAACCGCGTCCGCAGCAAAAGAAGTAGCGGCGTCGAGCGGCGGCTAATGTTTGCCGAGAAAAGCTAAAACCGCGCGATTGAAAACCTCCGGCTGTTCCCAGTAAGTGGAGTGGCCGGCTTCAGGGACAATCACAACTTCGGAGCCTTTGATCCGCGACGCAAAAAGCTGGAGCACTGGTGGCGGCGCATAGAGATCGGCACCGCCGGTGATCAGAAGAGTGGGCGTCCGGATGGATTCGAGCATGGCAAAAGTCATGTGATTCCGCATCGGCTGCGCCTGCGCCGGCGGACCCAGTGGCCGGCTGATTTTCTCCAACGCCATCCAACGCTCGGTTCCCTCGGCGTTCCCCGCCCTGTAAGACGGACCCAATTCGCGGAACTCCGGCGGTAGCGTATTAAATTGCGGCGGACGAATGCGCAGACCTAATTGGATAAAGTCGGGGTCTTGCACGCCCCCGATGGAGTTCGCAAACACCAGGCTTCGCAGACGCTGGGGATACGACAAGGCGAAATCGAGCGCGACGAAGCCTCCGGCCGCGGTGCCTACCACGTGGGCGCGATCGAGCTTTAGATGATCGAGCAATGCCAAAAGATCGTCCGCGGCCGTGCCTGGCTGCGATTCGGAGGCATTGATTTCGGTGCGGCCCCAGCCTCGCCGGTCAAAAGCGATGACACGATAACCGGCTGCGGTAAACGCGGGAATCTGATATTCCCACACCCGACTGCTGCCCGTGGCCGCGTGCAACAGAACTACCGGCACGCCGCTGCCGCCGGTATCGCGGTAGAAGATGCGCGCGCCGGGAACGTTTAGATATTCTTCAGGCACGGTCTGCGCCAGCAGCGTCGCGATGGGAAATGCGCTCAGCCCGAGAGCGGCCCACGTTGCGAGTCTCAAAATGGATAGCGCGCCGGACGACCGCTCACCGTAACCCACTGCCACTCGGTGAACTCGTCCATATTGGTTGTGCTGCCGAAGCGAGCGCCGTTCCCAGACTGGCCCATGCCGCCCATTGGAATGCCCGGATGATCGGCGATGGTCTGATCGTTCACGTGAACCATGCCCGCCTTCAGTTTGCGCGCCACTCGCATGCCCCGCTCGACGGAGCCGGTTTGGACCGCAGCCGCCAGACCGTAGCCGGTGCTATTGGCCAATTCAATAGCGTGGTCGTCGTCTTCGGCGATGGTGACTGGCGCAACCGGTCCAAAGATCTCTTCCTGAAACGCGCGGGTTCCCGATGCGACATCGCCGAGAACGGTTGGCTTATAAAAGAGCCCATCATGCGTGCCGCCGGTGACTAAGTTCGCGCCCGCAGCTACAGAATCCGTCACAATGCCATGCACTCGATTGAGCTGCTTTTCGTTAATGAGAGGACCGATGGCTACTTCTTTGCGGAACGGATCGCCCACCGGCAGCGCCGCAGCCCGCGCCGCGAGCTTTTGTAAGTATGCAGCGGCGACACTGCGCAGAACGATATGGCGGCTGGTGGCCATACAGACCTGGCCTTGGTGAAGGAACGATCCCCAAGCGCCGGCGGAACTGGCCGCATCCAGATCGCAATCGTCCAGCACCAGCATGGGGCTGTTGCCACCCAGCTCGAGCGATACTTTCTTGAGATTGCGCCCGGCCAGTTCACCGACGCGACGCCCGACGGCGCTCGAACCAGTGAACGTCACCAATCGCACAGCCGGAGCAGTGACGAGTGCCTCGCCCACGTCAGCCCCACCGGGCAGAACGGATAATAAGCCTGCCGGCAATCCTGCTTCTTCAAACACACGCGCCAACAAAAATCCACCGCAGACAGGAGTTTGCGGATCGGGCTTGAGTACCACCGCATTTCCGAGCGCGAGCGCCGGGGCAACCGAACGCATGGAGAGCACCAGCGGAACGTTCCAGGGCGTGATGACGCTGACCACTCCCACTGGAACGCGGCGAGCCATGCTCAACCGATCGAGGTCGGCCGAAGGAAGAATCTCGCCAATGGGCCGTGTCAGCAGCGCCGCTGAATGATACAGCTCTCCAGTGGCCATCGCGACTTCATAGCCGGCCTTGGCGCCCACGCCGCCGGTTTCGCGAATAATCCAGCTCATGATTTCCTGCGAATTGTCTTCGATTAACCGCGCTGCCTGGCGCAAAATACGAGCTCGCTCGTCAGGTGGAGTGTCGGCCCATTTCGGTTGCGCCTTGGCCGCTTGTTCGGTCAGCTCCACGGCGAGTTCGGGCGTGCCAGCGCCCGCAACACCTAGCTCGATGCCGGTGGCAGGCTCACGAACAGGGATGGTCAGCGGCGCGAGCTTCCAAGAGCCGTCGAAGTAGCACTTGTCCCAGACCGCGGGATCGAGCAATTTGTCAGTTAAGGTGGCTTGCATTTCGAAGTATCTCGCTAAGGTCAGGGCTGACGCGCGACGGCGTCAGCCCCGGGATAGTTGTCAGAGTTTCACGACCACCGTTTTCACTTCGGTGTATTGCTGCAAACCGTACTCGCCCAGCTCGCGGCCAATTCCGGATTGCTTGAAGCCACCGAACGGAGCAGCCGTGTCGAGAATGTTGTAGCAGTTCACCCAGACGGTGCCGGAGCAACGTTATTGGCGATCGCCAACGCTTTGCCGATATCCTTCGTCCACACACCGGCGGCCAATCCGTAAGTGGTTTTATTGGCGCGGTCGATCACCTCGTCCAGATTCTTAAAGCGCATGATGCTCATCACGGGCCCAAAGATTTCCTCGCGGGCGATCTTCATATTGTCCTGAACATCGGAGAAAATGGTCGGCTCGACAAAGTACCCTTTATCGCCCACCCGTTCTCCGCCGCAATTGAGTTTCGCACCTTCACTTTGACCGGACTCGATGTAGCTCAAAACTCGGTCGAGTTGCGTTTTATCCACTTGCGGACCTTGCTCGGTGCCGGCATCGAACGGATCGCCTACGGTCCGCTTTTGCGCGCGAGCCGTGCTCTGTTCCACGAACTGATCGTAGATTTTATCTTCCACGAACACGCGCGATCCAGCGCAGCATACCTGACCCTGATTGAAGAACAGCCCCATATGTGAGCCTTCGATGGCCTCATCCATATTCGCGTCGGCAAAGACGATGTTCGGGCTCTTGCCGCCCAGTTCCAGCGAGACGCGCTTCAAATTGGATTTTCCAGCGGCTTGCATTATGAGATGCCCCACTTCGGTGGAGCCGGTGAAGGCGACTTTATCGACGTCCATGTGGTTAGCAATGGCGGCGCCGGCGGTCTCGCCAAAGCCGGGAAGAATATTTACCACGCCTTCCGGGAAACCGGCTTCGAGAATCAATTCGCCGATGCGCAGCGCCGTCAGCGGGGTCTGCTCGGCTGGCTTCAGAACGATGGTGTTGCCGGTAGCCAACGCGGGTGCGAGCTTCCACGCTTGCATCAGCATGGGGAAATTCCAGGGAATGATCTGGCCGCAAACGCCGATCGATTCGTGCCGGGTGTAGCAGAAGAAGGGGCCTTCGATAGGTATGGTCTTGCCCATCACCTTATCGGCCCAGCCAGCGAAATAGCGGTAGCAACCGATGGTTGCCGCAACGTCGACGGCCCTTGCCATTGCAAGCGGTTTGCCGTTGTCGAGCGACTCAAGCCGCGCCAATTCATCGGCGTTCTTCTCGATAAGATCGGCCAGCCGGTTGATGATACGAGCTCTCTCAGGACCAGAGAACTTGCGCCACGGACCGTGGTCATACGCCATGCGCGCCGCTTTCACCGCGATATCCACATCCGCGGCATCGGCTTCGGCCACCTGGCAGATTTCTTCCCCAGTGGTGGGGTTAACGGTGGCGAACGTCTTACCGGATTGGCTGTTGACCCAGCGGTTGTTGATCAGAAGTTTAGTCGCCGACACTGCGACTTGATTTTTCGACGGAGAGGACAATACAGATGCCATGCGTGTGCTCCTTTTGATGGCCGGTCACTGCAATTCTCAAGATGGCAGTGTCCGCTCGACTAGACGATATCATGTTTGGCCCGGCGCAAAAACCGGGGTCTTGGCATCCGCGCCGATCGCCGAAAGCATTTCGTAGGGATCTGCATCCTGCAATCGGCTCTACGCTTTTCAGCCTTGGCAGCCGTCGACCGCCGGCCTTGTTTTCGTGACGGCGACTCTGTCATTCACGATCCCGCCCTCGCCAGCCCATGGCCGGCATCGCACTGAACGTCAGCCGGACGGGCATCCGGGCTGGGTTTGCGATAAGATTCCCCAGGAAGTACGCGCAGGGAAGGAAAAATAATGGCTACCCAAGAAACGCGAGTCGCTCCGTCGCCCGCTGGCACTACGACGTCCAACCGCTGGCTGATTCCGATTGGCGCGGTCCTGGTGCACATCTGCATCGGATCGGTTTACGCCTGGAGCACGTTCAACCGGCCCATCCACGCATTATTTCCGAACGACCCATGGTGGTTCAGCCCTCCCTACACCACGTTCAGCACGGCTCTGATTTTGCTCGGTCTCAGTGCGGCGTTTGGCGGTCCCTGGGTGGAGCGCAGAGGTCCGCGCGTGGCTGCCACCGCCGCTGCGGTGCTGTTCGGAGCGGCACTTGTGATCGGCGGAATCGGGCTAGCCCTGAAACAGTCTTTCCTGGTGTTTCTGGGAATGGGCGTCATCGGCGGCATCGGATGCGGGCTCGGCTACATCGCCCCCGTGAGCACTCTCGTGAAGTGGTTTCCAGATCGGCGCGGAATGGCTACCGGGATGGCCATCATGGGATTCGGCGGCGGCGCATTTCTGGCTGGATATTTGAACGTCTATTTCATGAATATGTTCGGCGTGGCCCGGACCATCATCGCCTTGGGAGTGGTGTATTTCATCATCATGATGATCGGCACGAGTCTGCTTCACCGGCCACCGGAAGGTTGGCTTCCGGAAGGATGGTCGCCGCGAGTCCATCAAAATAAGATGATCACCAGTCTCCGCCTGTCGCGTAATGAAGCTATCCAGACGGTGCAGTTCTATCTGCTCTGGGCCATTTTGTTTATCAACGTGACGGCCGGCATCGGCATACTGGCGCAAGCTTCTCCGATGATGCAGGACATGTTCCAGAAAACTCCGCTGCAAGCCGCCGCCGTGGTTTCTCTGATCAGCCTGTTCAACGCCGGTGGCCGCTTCTTTTGGGCGTCGTTCTCGGATTACATCGGCCGCCGCAACACCTACCTCACGTTTTTTGTCACGCAGGTGATCCTGTTCCTGCTGATTCCCGGCTTGGCGGGCAGAGGCGAATGGGCGATCTTTGAAGCCGCTTTGTTTGTTGTGTTCACCATGAACGGAGGAGGATTCGCTACCATTCCCGCCTTCCTTGCGGACATGTTTGGAGCCGACAACGTAGGCGCGATTCACGGTGTTTTGCTCACTTCCTGGAGCGCCGCCGCCATTGCCGGTCCGGTGATTATTACCGAGCTTTCCAGCAACGCGAAAGCCCATCTGGCGCCCGGCGCAAGCAAGATTCACATCTATGACCAGCCGCTCGAAGTTCTGGCTGGCTTGTTGGCCGTGGGCTTCGTTCTTACGCTATTGGTTCGGCCCGTGCCCGGCACAAAAACCGCTCAATGATACAACTTCCCGATAAACATACATGCCGCGCTACGGCGCTTTTCTTGATTGCCGCAGGTGTTTACGCGGCGCCACCGATCACTGAGATTACGCTTCCTGGTACGCGTATATTTCCGGAAAGCATCACTTCCACTTCGGACGGAACTCTGATCGTCGGGAGCCTGGGGCATGGCAACGTCAGCCGCATTGCGCCGGGAACCGCGATGGTTGAAGAGTGGATTAAGCCCGGCACGGGCGGCTTGAATCAGGTGCTGGGTGTTTACGCGGACGAGAAGGGCAAGACCTTGTGGGTATGCTCGAACAATTTAGAGAACAAGGGTGAGGCCACGGCGGCCATGGCTTTCGATTTGAAGACGGGTGCGCCCAAAGGAACCTATCCGTTGCCGGGCGACGGCACGCTCTGCAATGACATCGCGGCTGCTCCCGATGGCACCACCTATTTCACCGATACGCGCCAGGGCAGCGTACTCATGCTGAAGCCCGGAGGGAAAAGTCTGGAAGTGGCCGCCAAAGATCCTCTGCTGGCAGGCGCCGACGGTCTTGCGTTCGGAGAAAAAACGATCCTGTACGTGAACAGCGTTAGCGCCGGCAAACTGCTGCGCCTGGATCTTGGACCGGACGGGAAATCGAAGAGCGTGGTCGAACTCAAACTGTCGCGGCCGCTGGACCGTCCGGACGGCATGCGTGCGATCGGCAAGAACCGGCTGCTGCTGGCCGAGAACTCGGGCAAGATGAGCATCGTAACGTTCGATGGCGAAGGTTTGCATAACGCCGTGATCACGACCATTAAGGAAGGGCTGGAAAGCACACCAGGCGTTACCGCAACGCGCGGCATGGCGTGGATCGTCGAAGGAAAATTGAATTACCGCAACGATCCGGCATTCAAGGACAAGGATCCGGGCCTGTTCAAAATGTACGCGGTCCCGCTGCCCAAGAACTAACTCAGCCGAACGTAAACGCGAAGGCCTGCGCGCCCGCCTCCAGGAACTCGATCTCGAAGGTGCGATCCTGGATCGTGCCTTTCTGCCGGATGAGCTGGAACAGGCGATGCTCGGTGATTTTTCCCTCGCCGTCGGCGCCGGTGTCCACTTGTGCATGGTCGGTCCGGATGTTAGCCGATCGGTCGAAATGGGGACGGCGCAAAAGCCTGCTGAACACCCGGGCGGATCCGCGATGCCCCTCCCCCTTGAATCCCTTTTCTCAGCGCCGCATGATATAACAGCACTGATTCCGAGGAGGTAGCGTATGACGAGAATAAAGTTAGCGAAATGGTCCCTGGCGGTGGGGTTGTTCGCACTCGCCGGCCAAGCCTTCGCGCATCACGGATCTCGCGTTTCCTACGATTTGACGAAGACCGTCACGCTGAAAGGTATCGTGAAGGAATTTGTGTATGTCAATCCGCACGTCTACATCACGTTTGAAGTGAAGGACGA